>Ga0182745_1000104_pt1 | contig 117357 bp, 102 predicted proteins | sample eDN3rd30CKraftBY_FD_128523 | JGI IMG/M metagenome (GOLD analysis project Ga0182745, IMG submission 128523) | Enriched backyard soil microbial communities from Emeryville, California, USA - eDNA 3rd pass 30_C Kraft BY (version 2) (version 2) | ecosystem: Environmental > Terrestrial > Soil >...
GGATAGTCCAGAATGTTGTCCACCGGATCAGTGAACGACTTGATCTTGACCCAGCCCCTGACCCCGAACGTGCCGACGATCTTGCCCAGAATGACGACCCGGTCCGAGGCTGAAACCGGAATCGTCGCAGGCGTCGGTATCGTCACGCCCCGCCCGACGGCTTCAGGCGGCCTGACGGCGCTGCTTCGAGACCAGCTCGGCGACCCGGTCGGACGGCTTGGCGCCCTGGCCCAGCCAGTAGTCCACACGTGCCAGATCCACCTGCAAGCGCACCTCTTTGCCGGTCGCGATCGGGTTGAAATAGCCCACTTGTTCCAGCGCCGGGCCGCCCTGCCGCTTGCGGCTGTCCGTCACCACGATGTGATAGAAGGGCTGTTTCTTCGCGCCGCGCCGGTTGAGCCGAATCGTAACCATGTCAGGAAAGCCTCGAAATTCGCCATGTCTTGAGGGCCCAAGCCCGGTCAATCAGCTTGGGAGCACGGGCCCCGTCTACGTCTGGCGGGTGGTAAGCCCGCTAAAAGGGCGCGAATGGTACTGAAAAGCGGCGGGAAGTGAAAGACTTAAGCGCATTTCCGCCCCTGGGGGCCGGAACTTGGCGAAGTCTGCCGGCGCGGGGGCTGCCGGCGGGGCCGGCCAGCCGGCCCCGAGGGGTCTAGCCCAGCGCGCCGCGCTCCGCCCCCGTTCACATGCCCGGCAGCCGGCCGCCCAGCGCCCGCATCATCTTGCCCAGGCCGCCGGCCTTGGACATGCTCTTCATGACCTTTTGCATCTGCAAGTAATTCTTGAGTAACTTGTTGATTTCCGAGACATGAACCCCGGATCCGGCCGCGATGCGGCGCTTGCGGGAGGCGTCGATGGTCTTGGGGAAGCGCCGCTCGCCCCGGGTCATGGAACGGATGATGGCCATCTGGCGCTTGATCTCCTTCTCGTTGCCGGCCGGGTTCATGGCGCCGGCCTTGGCGGTCAGGGCGCTGGGCAGCTTGTCCATCAGGGCCGCCACCCCGCCCATGCGCTCCACCTGCTGCAGCTGGTCGTGCAGGTCCTCCAGATCGAAATCCTTGCCTTTCTTGAGCTTGCGGGCCAGCTTCTCGGCCTGTTCCCGGTCCACGTTGCGCGTGACGTTCTCGACCAGCGCCAGCACGTCGCCCATGCCCAGGATGCGCGAGGCCACCCGCTCGGCCTGGAACGGCTCCAGTGCCTCGGTTTTCTCGCCCGTGCCCATGAACAGGATCGGCTGGCCGGTGATCTGCCGTACCGACAAGGCCGCGCCGCCGCGGGCATCACCATCGGTCTTGGTCAGCACCACGCCCGTCAAGGTCAGAGCACTGCCGAACGCCCTGGCGGCATTGACCGCGTCCTGGCCGGCCATGCTGTCCACCACGAACAGGGTCTCGGTGGGATTCACGGCCGCGCTGATGTCGCGAATCTCCACCATCATTTCTTCGTCGACGTGCAGCCGACCGGCGGTGTCGACGATCAGCACGTCATACAAGGAGCGCCGCGCTTCCTCCAACGCCTCCCGCGCCAGCGTCAAGGCCGGCTTTTTGGGATCGGACGGGTAGAACCCCACGTCCAGCTGGGTGGCCAGGCGCTCCAGCTGCAGGATGGCGGCCGGCCGGTACACGTCGGTACTGGCGAGCAGCACCTTCTTCTTGTCATGTTCCTTGAGGCGCTTGGCAAGTTTGGCCGCCGAGGTGGTCTTACCCGCGCCCTGGAGCCCCGCCAGCAGAATCACCACCGGCGGCTGGGCCCGTAGATTGATGGGGCGCACGCCCGCCCCCATCAGCGCAATCAATTCCTCGTGAATGATGCGGACCAGCGACTGGCCGGGCGTCAGGCTCTTCTCGATCTCCAGGCCCACCACCTTGCCGCGGATGGACTCGACGAACGACTTGACCACCGGCAACGCCACGTCGGCCTCCAGCAACGCCATGCGCACCTGGCGCAGCGTGTCGCTGATGTTTTCCTCGGTGAGACGCCCGCGGCCGCGCAGGTTCTCGATCACGCCTTGCAGGCGTTCGGTCAGCTTGTCAAACATGGATTGGGTCGAACATGGATGGGAACGGCTCGGGGCTGAAACGCCAACCCACAGTCTATCATCTGCAAGCATAAGCCCCGGCCGCCAATCCACTCGCCAGCCCAACCCTAGCCTTGCGGCCGCCATTGCCTGTAGCCTGTGCCCCTTCGTTCGGTCATGGATCGCCCCTGTCCCGTGCTCGTCATCGTCGTATTCGTCTGCTACCTGGCCTGCGCCGTGTGGCTCGCCTCCAGTGCGTACCGGGCGGGAAGCGACTCGGCGCATGGGCAGCGCGTCGCGGGCATGTCGCTCGGCGCCACCGCCCTCGTGCTGCATGCCACCGTGCTGTGGCAGGCCTGGGACACCCGCCCCGACACCGCGTTCACCCTGGCCGAAACCGCCTCCGTGATCGGCTGGCTGGTCGGTGCCATCGCCTTGGGATTGACCTGGCGACGACCTCGATTCGCCGGCGTCAGCGCCATCCTGCTGACCGTCGCCAGCATCGTTGCGGCACTCACCGACGAAGGTGCCCGCAGCTTTGCAGTCGGACGCTACAGCTGGGAGATCACCGCTCATATCGCCCTGTCGATCACGGCCTATGCCCTGCTCACCGTCGCGGCGGCGCTGGCCATTGCGCTGGCCCGTCTGGACCACCGGCTGCGCAAACGTCAACCCCTGCGATGGCTGGGCACCCTACCCTCGGTGGAAGCCCTGGACGCGGGCATGTTTCAAGCCGTGGGGGCCGGCTTCGCTCTGCTCACGCTCGCCCTGTTCAGCGGCTTCGTGTTCGTGGACAACCTGTTCGCACAGCATCTGATCCACAAGACCGTGCTGTCGTGCCTGGCCTGGGTGGTATTCGCGCTGCTGTTGCTCGGTCGCTGGCGCTTCGGTTGGCGCGGGCGCACTGCGGTGCGCTGGGTGTTGAGCGGCTTCGCACTGCTGGTGCTGGCGTACTTCGGCGCCAAGCTGGTGCTTGAGTCCATCCTCGGGCGCCACTGGGGCTGAGCAAACCTGACGATGCCACACCCCCACCCCGTCAATCGATCCGGTCCGACAATGAGCCTGGCCATGGGTCCCGGCAGCAGCGGAGCCGTCGATGGGTGATGCCATTCAATGGCCCCAGCAATGGCCGATCGGTGAACTGCTGCTGATCGGCGCACTCATTCTGCTGTGGGCGCTGAGCACCGCGACCGAGGCGGCACTGCTCAACGTGAGCCGCTACCGTCTACGCAACCTCGTTCGGCTGGGCAATCGCAGTGCGCGGCGCGCCGAGCTGTTGCTGGCGCAAGCCGATCAGCTCATGGCGACACTGCTGTTGTGCAAGATCATGGTCACATTGAGTGTGGCGGCGCTCACCGGGTTGGCGGCACAGCAGCTGGGCGGCCTGCCGCTGGTGGTGCTGGCGCTGATCCTCCTGACGCTGGTGCTGCTGGTCGTGGCTGAGGTGGCCCGGACGTACGGCACCCGATATCCGGAACCCCTGGCACTGCCGGCAGCGTGGGTCTGCACGGTGCTGTTGCGGGCGCTGCAACCGGTGATCTGGCTCAGCCGCACCGGCGCCAGTGGCTTGTTGCGCATTCTGGGCAGCCGGGCCGACCCGGCGGCGGAGCCGTCGCTCAATGACAGCGATGTCCGTCCCCTGACCACCGGCCCGGCGCACCAGCGCATGCTGGCCAGCATCCTCGACCTGCAGTCCGTCACGGTCGAAGACATCATGGTGCCGCGCAGTGAAATCGCCAGCATCGACGTCGAGGATGACTGGGACAGCATCCTGGACATGCTGCGTACCACGCCGCACACACGCCTGCCCTTGTGCGAAGGCAATCTCGACAACATCGTCGGCATGCTGCACATGAAGAAGGTGGCCCATGCCCTGGCGCACGGCGACCTGTCGCAACAGACGCTGCTGCAGCTGGCACGCGAGCGCGACGCCTATTTCGTACCGGACGGCACCACGCTCGATGTGCAACTGCGCAATTTCCAGCGCGACCGCCGTCGCATTGCACTGGTCGTGGATGAATACGGCGATATCCGCGGCCTGGTGACCCTGGAGGACATCCTGGAGGAAATCGTCGGCGAATTCACCAGCGACCCCGGAGCCCTGCACAAGGACATTCACCGGGAAGCCGACGGCGCCTATGTGGTGAACGGCGCCATCAACGTCCGCATCCTGAATCGCACCCTGGGCTGGAATCTGCCGACCAAGGGTCCCCGCACTCTGAACGGACTCATCCTGGAATATCTCGAGACCATTCCCGAGCCCGGCACCACCCTCAAGCTCGGCAATCTGTCGGTGGAGATTCTGCAAGCCGTCGACAATGCGGTGAAAACCGCGAGGATCCGGCCGGCCGAACCTTCCGGTGCCAGCGCGGACCTGCGCCACACCGCAGGCGGCTCCGGCATCGGACCCAGCGGTATCAAGTCGGCCGGCGGCAAGAGTGGCGCGTCAAAAGGCGTTGCGTAACGCGTCGCGCAAGCGCTCGACGCCAATCACTGCCAATCCCTCGATGGGCCGCCGCGGCTGATTGGCCTCGGCCACGATGGCACGCGTGAAGCCGTGCTTGACGGCTTCACGCAGCCGCTCTTCTCCATAGGGCACAGGCCGCACTTCGCCAGCCAGTCCGAGCTCCCCGAAGCACACCAGCTTCGCGGTCAGCGGCTGGTCGCGCACACTCGAGACGGCCGCCAGCACCGCCGGCAGATCGGCCGCGGTTTCCGACAGGCGCACGCCGCCCACCACATTGATGAACACATCGCGGCCCGCGCTCGACACCTCGCCATGTCGGTGCAGCACCGCCAGCAACAGCGCAAGCCGGTTGGCTTCCAGGCCCACGGCAACGCGTCGCGGATTCATACCCTGTGCCTCGTCGGCGAGCGCCTGCACCTCGACCAGCATCGGCCGGCTGCCTTCGCGCGCCACCATGATGGCGCTGCCGGGCACCGGCTGTGCATGATTGGACAGGAAGATGGCGGACGGATTCTTCACTTCGCGCAGACCCTGCTCGACCATGGCGAAGACGCCGACTTCGTTGGCGGCGCCGAAGCGGTTCTTGACCGCGCGAATCATGCGGAAACGGCTGCCGGCATCGCTCTCGAAGTACAGCACCGTATCGACCATGTGCTCCAGGATGCGCGGCCCGGCAATGACGCCTTCCTTGGTGACGTGACCGATGATGAGCACCGAGACGCCGGAAGATTTGGCGAACCGCACCAGGGCCGCCGCCGTTTCACGCACCTGCGTGGCCGAGCCGGGCGAAGAGTCCACTTCGGCGACGTGCATGGTCTGGATCGAGTCGATGATCAGCACGCGCGCGCCGGCTGCTTGCGCATGCGCGATGACCGCCTCGATACTGGTTTCGGCCAGCAGTTGCAGACTATCCCCCACCACCTCCAGGCGCCGCGCCCGCAGACTGACCTGTCGCAACGATTCTTCGCCGGTCACATACAAGGTGGGCGTCAGGCGGCTCAAGGCATCGCCCGCCTGCAACACCAAGGTGGACTTGCCAATGCCAGGATCGCCGCCGATCAGGGTGACCGAGCCCAACACCAGGCCGCCGCCGAGCACGCGGTCGAGTTCCGCCAGGCCGGTGTGGATGCGCGGATCGTCGCTATTGGTCACCTGGGACAGGCGTTGCGGCCCTCCACTGGCGGCCGCGAGCGAACGGCGCTCCGCTCCCTTGGCAACGGTCATGGCCTTGAGCGAATCGCCCGCGCCACAGGCGGGACACAGGCCCTGCCATTGCAGGCTTTCATTGCCACATTGGTCGCAAACGAAGATTTGACGGGTCTTGGCCATAGGACCCCAGCCTACCGCACCCGCCCCCCACACCCAACCGCCCGCCGAGTGCCGGGGGTGTGACGCCGCTGGCAATTTGGGGGACTGCCCTTCGTCTATACTCGCGACGGTTTCGGCAATGGGGTTATCGTGGGATCCAAACTGGCGCGTTTCTCCTGGCTTCCCGGTGGCCTGGCGGCGGCTCTGGTAGTCGTCCTTGGAAGTTTCATTGCACCCGCGCCCTTCCACGCACTGGAATACGCTGCCTACGACCGCGTGCAGCGGGCTTCCGACGTTGCCGCCAAAGACCTGGTACTGGTCGACATCGACACGGCCAGCCTGAATGAGCTGGGCCCTTGGCCGTGGCCATATGCGGTCCACGCCAAGCTGTTGCGGCAATTACACGACCAGCAGGCGCAGGTCGTTGCATTCACCATGCCGTTCGGCTCGCCGGCCGGACAGCCTTCCGATGATGAAGCCAAACTGGCCGCCGCCATCGCCGCGCACGGCAACGTGGTGCTGCCCGTCGAACTGCAGGCCGGCTCGCATGCCGGAGCAGGCGCGGCACTGCCTGCCAAGCTGATGCTGGCAACGCCCCCTGCCATCGAGGCAGCCGCGGCACCCGCGCATTCGCTGCGTCCACCCCAGCCGGCCTTGGTCGATGCAGCCAGTGCGCTGGGGCATCTTTACCTGCCTCGCGATGACGACGGTGTGGTTCGCAGCGACCTTACCGCCATGCGTGTGGACACGTCGTTGATCCCTTCGCTGGCCACCGCCATTGCCGCCCGGGCAGCGTCGGTCGAGCCACGAGAACTCGTCTACGCCTCACCGACGGAATTGCGGATCGCGGACCGCAAGATCCCGCTGGACGGCTCGCTGAGCGCGCGGCCTCACTACCTCAAGGACTCGACTCCAGGCCTGGCGCATTACTCATACGCTCAGGTACTGGCGGGCGAAGTTCCAGCAATGGCACTGCGCGGCAAGATCGTGTTGATCGGCATGTCCGGACCGCACCATGTGCTGGTCACGCCGGTGAGCGGCGCCATGCCGACGTCCGCGATCACCGCCAGCACCGTCAATGCCCTGCTGCAGGGCCCGCTGATCCGGCATACCGCCCCTGCCAAGGTGGTCTCGTGGCTGATCATGTTCGGCGTCATCGCGTTCGCGGCCCTGGTGTTGCCCGCCGCGGGTCTCGGGCTCGGCGCGTTGGCCACGGTGCTGCTGGGCGCCATCTGCATGGTGGCTGACATCGGACTGCTTGGCTCGCTGAACACCTGGGTCCCGGTGACGCTGGCCTGTCTGGCGGCATTGGCCGGCTACCTGGTGTACGCCCTGAGCGAATTGGTCCATCGCGCCAACGCCAGAACCGGCGCCGGCAATGACCCCACCGCCAACCTGCGCAACCTGGGTCAGACCCTGCAGAAGCAGGGCCAGCTCGATCTGGCCTTCGAAACCTTCCGGCGTTGTCCGCTGGACGGAGCCACCATGGAGCTGCTGTATTACCTCGGCATGGATTTCGAGCGCCGGCGCCAGAATCAGAAAGCCGCCACCGTCTACAACTATATCGCCACCCGCGACGCCAACTACCGGGACCTGCGCGCGCGCCGCGCGCGTATCAAAGATGATCCGGCAATGCGCGAAACGGCCCCGTCGCCAGCCAGCCCCAGGCTTAAAACCATGCCTGTGGCAACACCACCACCGCCGCCACGAACCGAGCCCGCTCGCCAGGAGCGTACCGCGGGCGGCACCGGCGCCAGCCCCCCATCCAGCGGCGGCAGGAAGCTGGGCCGCTATGAACTGGAACGCGAGCTGGGCAAGGGTGCCATGGGCACGGTCTACCTGGGGCGCGACCCCCACATCAATCGGGTGGTGGCCATCAAGGCCATTCCGCTGGCCCATGAATTCGAGGACGAGGACTTCGAGGAAGCGCGGGCGCGCTTTTTCCGCGAAGCCGAAATGGCCGGCCGCCTGAACCATCCGGCCATCGTCACCGTCTACGATGCCGGCGAGGACCAGGGACTGGCCTACATCGCCATGGAGTACCTGCGCGGCCAGCACCTGAGCCATTACACCGACAGCGAGCGATTGCTGCCGCCGGCCAAGGTGCTGACCCTGGTCGCCCGCACCGCCGAGGCCCTGCACTACGCCCATCGCCAGAACCTGGTTCACCGCGACATCAAACCAGCTAATATAATGTTCGATGCCGAAACGGATGAGCTGAAGATTACCGATTTCGGGATTGCGCGCCTGACCGATACAAGCCGAACTAAAACCGGTATCGTCCTGGGCACCCCGTCATTCATGTCCCCAGAACAACTCGAAGGACGCACTTTGGATGGACGCTCGGATCAGTTTTCCCTGGCGGTCAGCCTGTATCAGTTGCTATGCGGCCAACTGCCGTTTCGCGCCGAGTCCATGCCGCGGCTGATGCATAAGATCGCCACCGAAGCGCACACCCCGATCCGGCTGGTGCGCCCCGAGCTGCCGGCCCGGGTCGGGGCCATTCTCGATCGCGCCCTGGCCAAGTCGGCCGACGACCGTTACGTCACCTGCGCCGAACTGGCGGCCGAACTGCGGGCCTGCACCGAGCTGCTGCAGCCAGCGCGACCGGCCAATCAACACGAATGGCTGACTCCGTGAGCCCGCCAGACGCCCCATCCGCCGCCCTCCAGGGCCCCGCACCAGGGAGGGCCGCGTCATGATGCGGGGCAAAATCCGCTCGATGGGCTTGAGCGACGTCGGGCGGGTACGCGAGCACAACGAAGACACCATCGGCGTGGACGCCGATATCGGCCTGTTCGTGCTGGCCGACGGCATGGGGGGGTACAACGCCGGCGAGGTCGCCAGCGGCATTGCCGTCAAGACCATCATGAGCCTGGTCAAGGAAGCGGTGGAACGCCAGGACATGAGCACGGCGGACCCCGAGACCGGCATGCAGCGCCCCAGCATCGTACTGCGCGATGCCATCTCACGAGCCAACAAAATCATTTACCAGACCGCCAGGACCCAGCCGCAATGCGAAGGCATGGGAACCACCGTGGTGGCCTGCCTGTTCTTCAACAACCGGGTCGCCATTGCCCACGTGGGCGATTCGCGAGCCTATCGGGTGCGTGCCAACCGGCTGGAACAGATGACCATGGACCATTCCCTGTTGCAGGAACTGGTCGACCGGGGCTTCTACTCCCCCGCCGAGGCCCAGCGCGCCACCAACAAGAACTATGTGACCCGGGCGCTGGGCGTGGAACCCGGCGTGGACGTCGAGCTGCACGAGCACCCGGCGGACAAGGGCGACTACTATCTGTTGTGTTCCGACGGCCTGTCCGACATGGTCGAGGACGACGACCTCCTCTTAACTGTCAACACCTTTGGTGCTAGTCTTGAGACGGTCGCTAAGCAATTGATTCAGCTGGCGAATGATAATGGCGGACGCGACAATGTCTCGATCATTCTGGCGCAGGTGATGGACTCGTTCGCGACCCGGCGCGGCCTGGTCCATAAGATTCTGAACTGGTTCGGCTAGAAATCCGGCCGAGCCCGCAAGCTCGGCCCGGCGACGTTTGGGCAACGTTCGATTGCGATTGGGGTTCGACGCTGACGAGGCACATGACATGGCACGGTTAATCCTCAGCCTGGACGGTCAGGTCATGGCTGAATACAACATGACCAAGGAACGCTACACCGTGGGTCGCCTGCCGGATAACGATATCCGCATCGACAACCCCGCGGTCAGCGGCCATCACTCACTGGTCATCAACATCCTCAACGATTCCTTTCTCGAGGACTTGAACAGCACCAATGGCACCTACGTCAACGGCAAGCTGATCAAGAAGCACGCATTGCAACACGGCGACGTGGTCACCGTGGGGCATCACCAACTGCGCTTCGCCGACACCCAGAGCATGGACTCCGAGCCGGACGAGTTCGAGAAGACCATGGTGATCACGCCGGGCTCGGCCGTGGCCTCGCAGGCCGCCCGCAAGGTTTCGGCCAACGGCCCCGCTACCCGCCCGCCCACAATTCCCGGGCGCGCGCTTGGCGAACACCCGGTAGCCCTGCCCAAGGCCAAGCTGCAGGTTCTGAGCGGCGCGTTCGCCGGCCGCGAATTGGAATTGAACAAGGCCCTCACCACCCTGGGGCGCCCGGGCGTCCAGGTCGCGGCCATCACCCGTCGCGCCGACGGGTTCTTCATCGTGCATGTGGACAGCGGCAAGCCCAACGACTATCCGCTGGTCAACGGTACCGTCACCGGTGAACAGGCGCGCCGGCTGCACGACAATGACGTAATCCTGCTGGCGGGCGTGAAGATGGGATTTTTCGAGGGCTGAAAGAGATTTTTATAGTGGATGCGCCCGGAAGGTGCCAGTGAGGGATTCCGATGAGGCATCCCGGCTCTCTTGGGGGCGACGGGACATGAGAGGGGCGCATGTCAGTTGCGCCGCGATCCGAGGAACTGATCGGCGATAAGAGCTAGGGATGCCGCATCGGAACCCCTCACCAGCACCTGCCGAAAAGAGCATCATCGATGTTGACGGCAGCCGAGATACTGGGTGTCGGAAGAGCTCGAATGAAGGGGTGCCGGGCAAGGGGTTCGACATCGTTTCTCGGCCTTCAACCGACTGGCTGGCGGGATTGGCCGTTCTTCCTGTCCGACCGACGATATCTTGAGTATGCGTAGATCGATATGACTCGGTCTGGCTCCACCAGTGCATGTCAGGGTTCTCGCGCCCGTGGCCCTGCCCCCAATGACAGCCTCATATCCAACTGCGGACTCACCCGGTCGCCCAGCGACCATCCATCGACGCATTCCGAGCGGAGCACGGGCCACGGGCGCGAGAGCCCTGGCAGGCACTCCTTGGCGCCGAACAGTGTCATGCAGCTATCCAGCTCTCTTCAGCTCTAGCTCTTCAGCTCTAGCTCTTCAGCTCTAGCTCTTCAGCCCTGCCTTGGCTCAGCTCTTCCACTCGATGTCGACGCGGCCGGACAGGCCGCAGATGAGTTCGTACGCGATGGTATCGGCGTAAGGGGCGACGCTCTCGGCGGGCACACCCTCCCCCCACATTACGACCGGATCGCCGACGCGCGCCGCCGGCAGGTCGGTCACGTCGATGGCCGTCATGTCCATGGACACCCGCCCGGCAACCTGGGCCGGCTGGCCATTCACCAGCACTGGCGCGCCGCTGCGCACGTTGCGTGCGTAGCCGTCGCCGTAGCCGATGGCCGCGATGCCGATCACTGAATCGCGCGACGCCCGCCAGATGGCGTTATAGCCCACGCCGGCGTCCTTCGGCACGCGACGCAATGAAATCAGCTGTGTCGTGAGCGTCATCGCCGGACGCAGCCCCAGTTGATCGATGGTCATACCGGGCAGCGGCGAAATGCCGTACAGCATCAGGCCGGGCCGCACCCAATCGGTGCGCGCTTCCGGCCATGCGATCAGCCCGGCCGAATTCGCCACGCTGCGTTGCGCGCCTAGACCGTCGGTGAGCGACAGGAATGAACCGATCTGGCGGCGCGTATCCACGCCACCCAGTTCCTCCGCCGCCGACAAGTGCGTCATCAACCGGACCTCGCCCACCGTCGCGCAGGCCGCGAGACGTTGACGCGCCGCCGCAAATCCGGACGCCGGGAAGCCCAGCCGATTCATGCCAGTGTCCAGCTTGAGCCAGACCGTGAAGCGATACCCCAGGCCGGACGACTGTTCCAGCATTTCGATCTGTTCCACCGAATGCACCACCAGATCGAACCGCCCTTGCGCGGCCACCGGCAGTTCGTCGCTGGAGAACACCCCTTCCAACAGGACGATGGGATGGGTAATGCCACCAGCCCGCAGCACGCGTGCCTCGCCGATACGGGCCACTCCAAAGCCATCGGCGGTGTCGAGCGCCTTCGCCGTCGCCACGCTGCCATGTCCATAGGCGTTGGCTTTCACCACGGCCAGGATGCGCGAGGCCGGGGCCAGACGGCGCACAGCCGCCAGATTGTGGCGCAGCGCGCCAGCATCGATAGTCGCCTTGGGAAAGCTCACTTAAAAATCGCCGTAAGAGGACTCTGGCGCGAAGTTTTCGAACTTGGTGTACTTGCCCAGGAAGGTCAGCTGCACTTCGCCGATTTCACCGTTACGCTGCTTGGTGATGATGATGTCGGCGATGCCCTTGCGGGTAGTGTTCTTGTCGTACACCTCCTCGCGATAAATCATCATGATCAAGTCGGCGTCCTGTTCGATGGCGCCGGATTCGCGCAGATCCGACATGACAGGTTTCTTGTCGGTACGCTGTTCGACGCTGCGGTTGAGCTGCGACAGTGCGATCAGCGGGATGCCGAGTTCCTTGGCCAGCGCCTTCAGCGAGCGCGAGATTTCAGAAATTTCCGTGGCGCGGTTCTCCACGTCACCGCCCACCTGCATCAGCTGCAGGTAGTCCAGCACGATGAGGTCCAAACCATGCTCGCGCTTGAGTCTTCGCGCGCGGGCGCGCACTTCGGTAGGAGTCAGCGCGCCAGTGTCGTCGATGAAGATGGGCGCGTCCTTCATCATGCTGATGGCGGTGTTGACCCGCGACCAGGCTTCGCCGTCGATGTTGCCGATGCGCAGTTGACTCTGATCGACCCGCCCCAGCGACGACACCATGCGGAACGCCAGCTGGTCGCGACCCATTTCCATGCTGAAGATGCCGACCCGGGCCTTCTTGGGGCCGAACGCCGCGTTCTCGGCAATGTTGAGCGCAAACGTGGTCTTGCCCATCGAGGGCCGGCCGGCGATGACGATCAAGTCGCCCTTCTGCAGACCGGCGGTCATTTCGTCGAGCCGGGAGAAACCGGTGCTCAGTCCGGTGAGCTGGCCCCGGTTCTGGGTCAGCATGTCCAGCTTGTCGATGACTGCCGGCAGTTCGTGCTTGAGCTGCACGAAACCCGAGCCGGTCTTGTTGCGGCTCTCGGCGATCTCGAACACCAGCCGCTCGGCCTGGTCGACCACCTCGTTGGCTTCGCGGCCCTCGGGATCGTAGGCACTGGTGGCGATGGCATTGCCGACGGAGATCAGGCGCCGCAAGGTGGAACGCTTGCGGACGATTTCGGCATAGGCCTTGATATTGGCGGCACTGGGCGTGTCGCGCACCAGGCTGGCCAGATGCTCGATGCCGCCGGTCTGCTCGGCCAGCGCCTTGCGCTCCAGCACTTCGGACACCGTCAGGGCATCGAACGGCTCGCTGCGCGCCGCCAGGTCGGCGATGGTGTCGAAGATCAGCTGATGGTCGCGCCGATAGAAATCCTCGGCCACCAGGACGTCGGCAATCGCGTCCCAGCCACGATTGTCCAGCATCAAGCCGCCGAGCACCGATTGCTCGGCCTCGATCGAGTGCGGCGGCACCCGGATGTCGTCCACCGCTCGATCGCGGGACCGGCGCTGGCCCGCGAAAGCGATCGTTGACTCGGATTCCGGCATCAGTGTGCCGCCGATCTGGAGCTTATTCTTCGCCGATGACGGTCACGGGCAGATCGATCGTCAGATCGGTATGCAGGTGCAGTTGCACCACGTGGTCGCCGGCCAGGCGGATCGGGCCGTTCGGCAGACGCACCTCGGAACGCTCGATGGCATGTCCCGCCTTGCGGACCGCCTCGGCGATGTCGGTGGTACCGATCGAACCGAACAGCTTGCCTTCGCCGCCCGCCTTGGCGTTCAGCGTCAGCTTGAAGCCCTCGAACTTGGCCGCGCGCGCCTGTGCCGCGTCCAGTTCCTCCTTGGCGGCCTTCTCAATCTCGGCCCGACGCGACTCGAACTTGGCGACGTTCTCGGCGGTGGCCAGGGTCGCCTTGCCTTGCGGCAACAGGAAGTTGCGGCCGTAGCCCGACTTCACCTTGACCCGATCACCGATGTTGCCGAGGTTGGCCACCTTCTGCAGCAGAATGATTTCCATAGAGCACCTACGCCTCAAATAACCTGCGAATTCACACCGTGCCGGCATTCCTGGGGCGCAACCAATTGTCCGCAAAGCCCCAGATCGCCAGCACCAGCACCGTCACCGACATCGACAACGGCACGATCAATAACACATAGATCGCCGCCAGCCAGCCGCGATTCAACCGACCGCCGGCCCGGCTGCGATGCGCCGCGGCCAGCCCCTGGAACGACAGCGCGACGAAGGCCACCCAGGCCAGCGACGCGAGCAGTGCCGAATTGCTCCAGAAGGCGGCAACGAACAGCAGCGTAACACCCAGGCCCAGTACCAGGCCAAGCCGTAGCTGGCGGTACTCGGCCCCGAAGCGCCCGGGCTGGCTCAGCAAGGTCTGCCACCAGGCGCCGAGGAACAACGACCCCAGCACCATCGACAGTGTCAGTGCGGCCAATGCGCCCCACATGGTGCGGGCCCAGATGGCGATCATGGCGTCGGTATCGCCCGTGATCCGCAACCCGGCCGCCGCCATCGAGTCCAGCACGTGCTTGAGCAGTTCCACCCAGATCCCGGCCGGATCCGCCAGCACCAGGTGCACCCCCAGCAGCGCCAGCGCGATACCGGTCACGGCGAGCTGAAAGCACAGGTTCAACGATCCGGTGCGCTTGAGCAGCAAGCCCAGCGCGACCGGGCTGAGCAGCGGCAGCGCCAGCCCCACCACTATCCAAACCGCACCCTGCGCTACCGACAGGACTACCCAGACCGCGGCGGCAACCGCGGTGGCGGCCACAGCCAGCGCCAATTTCGAATCCGAATGCAGCGCCACCAGCACCGGAATGGCCCCGGCCAGCACCATGAACGGCATCGGCATTTGCAGCGACAGCGCACCACAGAAGGCGGCTGCTACGGCAGCGTGCCAGGGGCGCTCGGTCAACCACGCGGCTATTGCACGATGCATGGAGCTTGCCCGCGCGACCCCCTGGCCGGCGCGGGTCTCTCAAGAGGGACGTTTAATGCTGATCGGTATACGGCAGCAGAGCCAGGAAGCGCGCCCGCTTGACGGCGACGGCGAGCTGACGCTGGTAATGCGACTTGGTGCCGGTGATGCGGCTCGGCACGATCTTGCCGGTTTCCGTGATGTAGGCCTTGAGGATGCCCAGATCCTTGTAATCGATCTGTTCGATGCCTTCGGCCGTGAAACGACAGAACTTGCGGCGACGGAAAAAACGTGACATGGCGGTAACCTTGATGAATTCAGGACTGGACTGTTCGTCAGGCGTTGGCCGACTGCGAATCGTCGTCGCCGTCGTCGGCGAAGCGCTCGTCGCGCGACTCGTCGCCCGAGCGGGCCATTGGCGAAGGCTCGGTAACGGCCTTGTCCATCTTGATCACCAGGTGACGCAGCACCGCGTCGCTGAAGCGGAACGCGCCGGTCAGTTCGCTCAGGGTCTTGCCGTCGCACTCGAGGTTCATCAGAACGTAGTGCGCCTTGTGGATCTTGGCGATGGGGAAAGCCAGCTGGCGGCGGCCCCAGTCTTCCAGGCGGTGAATCGTGCCGTTGCCGGCCGCGATCATGCCCTTGTAGCGTTCCAGCATGGCCGGAACCTGTTCACTCTGGTCAGGGTGGACCAGAAACACGATTTCATAGTGTCTCATCATCGCTCCTTGTGGAGATGCCTTTCGCAGCCAAAAAACCGCGATAAAGCAAGGAGTTGCAGGGAAAATGGCATACCGTTGCGGGCGCGAGACCCAAAACGGGCCGCGAATGGTAGCGAATGGCGGCCGTGGTGTCCAATGCCGCCGCCGGAAGCTCGACAGCCCCTAACCGCCGCGCTGCCGCAGGACCTCGTACAGCACCACGCCGGTGGCCACCGAAACATTGAGGCTTTCGACCACCCCGCGCATCGGGATCCCCACCAAAGTGTCGCAATGCTCCTTGGTGAGCCGGCGCAGCCCCGGTCCTTCCGCTCCCAGCACCACGGCCAACGGCCCGGTCAGGCTGGCCTGATGCAGGGATTGGGGCGCCTGGTCATCGGTACCGACGATCCAGATATTGCGTTCCTTCAGCCAGCGCAAGGTACGCGCCAGGTTCACGACCTGGATCAGCGGTACGGTTTCCGCCGCGCCGGAAGCCACCTTGCGAACCGTGGGCGACAGCCCCGCAGCCCGATCACGGGGCACGATCACCGCGGTCACGCCGACGGCATCCGCCGTCCTCAAGCACGCGCCAAGATTGTGCGGATCCTGCACACCGTCGAGCACCAGCAGCAACGGAGGCCCGCTTGCCCCGTTTGTCTGGTCCAGCAACTCGTCCAGGGCCCCCTCCCCCAGCACGCCGCTGCCTTGCACCTGAGCGCAGACCCCCTGGTGCCGTTCATGACCGGCCAGGCGATCCAGTTCCCGCGCCTCACGCCGCTCGATCCGCACATTGCGCTGCTTGGCGAGTTCGAGCACTTCGGCGATGCGCGCATCGTCGCGGCCCTGCTGTACGCTCAGCAATGAAACCCGCTCCGCGTGCTGCTGCAGCAAGGTGCGAACCGCATGCAGTCCGAACACGACGGCCGTTTCCTGGCCTTTGCCTGACACTGGCTTCATCCGCTACCTCCTCGGCGACCGGCGGCGCTGCCAGGGGCCGCGCGCCGCCTGGCGCGCAGAGTTCTGCTCGGCCAACTCGAAATCGATCTTGCGTTCGTCGATGACCACATTGGTCAGCCGCACCCGCAAGCGATCGCCCAGGCGAAACACCCGGCCACTGCGTGCGCCGATGATGCGATAGCCCGACCGATCGCGCGAAAAATAGTCCGCGCCCAGTCCGCTCACATGCACCAGCCCATCGATCTGCAATCCCTTGGCCTGGACGAACAAACCGAAATCGACCACGCCGGTGACCAGCGCCTCGAACTCCTCGCCGATGCGGTTTTGCATGTACTCACACTTCAGCCACGACATCGCATCGCGCGTCGCGTCATCGGCGCGACGCTCGGTGAAGGAACATTGCTGGCCCAGCTCGGCCATCCTGCCAGGACTGTATTCGAATGTCTGAGCCGTGCCGCCGCGCAGAATATGGCGGATGCCCCGATGGACCAGCAGGTCGGGATAGCGCCGGATGGGCGAAGTGAAATGCGCATACTCCGCCAGCGCCAGGCCGAAATGCCCGACATTCTCCGGTTGATAGGCCGCCTGCGGCATGGAGCGCACCACCACGGTCTGGATCAGGGGTGACTCCGCGTTCCCCGCCACCCGCTGCAGCACTTCGTTCAAATCCTGCGGGGTCAAGTCACGGTCGCGTGGCAATTCCACACCGAAACCGCTCAGGAACTGCCGCAATTGTTCGAGGCGGTCGGCCTCGGGCTGCCCATGCACTCGATACAGCGTGGGCAGGCGATGCTTCTTGAGGAAGCGCGCCGCCTGAACGTTGGCGGCAATCATGCATTCCTCGATCAGACGATGCGCGTCGTTGCGTGGCTGCTCCACGAAGGCCGCGATGCGGCCCGCCGAGTCGAACCGCACCTTGAGTTCGGGAGCATCGAAATCCAATGCGCCGCGTCGTTCCCGCGCCCCCAGCAAAGCACGGAATACCGCATGCAGATTCACGAGCTGTTCACCACGGGCAACCACATCCGTGTCGACACAGGCGGCCGGAGCGGCGAGATAGGCGGCGACCTTGGTATAGGTGAGGCGCGCCTGGGATTTCATCAATCCTTCGAAGAAGCGCGCCCGGGTCACCTTGCCCTGGGCGTCGACCTTCATTTCACAACACAGGCACAGGCGGTCTACCTGCGGATTCAGAGAACACAGGCCGTTGGACAATGCCTCGGGCAGCATCGGCAGCACCCGATTCGGGAAGTATACCGAGGTGCCACGGTGCTGCGCTTCCTGGTCCAGAGCGGAATCGACGGCCACGTAGCTGGCCACGTCGGCGATGGCGACGATCAGCCGCCAGCCGCCTCGCACCGGCTCACACCACACCGCGTCATCGAAGTCACGCGCGTCCTCGCCGTCGATGGTCACCAACGGCAGGTCACGGATGTCCTCGCGACCACGCTTGGCTGCCGCGCTGACCGCGTCGCCGAAACTCTCGGCCTCGGCGACCGCCGCGCCGGGAAACTCGAACGGCAGGCCGTGCGAATGGATGGCAATCTCGGTTTCCATGCCGGGAGCGGCATGTTCGCCGAGCACGCGTACTACATGCCCGAGCGGTTGGGCGGTCCGCGACGGCTGTTCGACCAGCTTCACCAGCACGACCTGGCCGGCCTTCGCCCCCGCCAGGTACTCTCGCGGCACCAGCACACGATGAGCGATGCGCGGATTGTCAGGCACCAGATAACAGATACCCGACTCGTCATACAGGCGTCCCACGATCTCACTGGTGCCGCGTTCCAGGACTTCGACGACCGAACCTTCGGGCCGGCCGCGATGATCCTGGCCGCTGATGCGCATGGCCACACGGTCGCCGTGCATCACCTCGCGCATCTGGCGATACGGCAACATGATGGGTGGCGAGCGGTCGTCCGGGTGGACGAAGCCGTGGCCGTCACGATGGCCGGCGACCGTACCTACGATCAACGGCAAACGAGCCCGCAGGCAATATTCTTCGCGACGATTGCGGACCAGCTCGCCACGCTGCAATGCCGATTCGAGTTGCTCCTGCAGCCGCTTGCGGGCTGCGCTGTTGATGGCGCCGACGCGCACCGCCAGTTCGTCGAACAGCAGCGGTCTGCCGGCCTCCTGCAGGGTCTCGGTGACACTGAAGGCCACAGGTGCGGCGATCCGCTTGGGAGCCGCCCCGGCCGGCCGCTTGCTCCCGGCCGCAATCGTCGTCGCCTGGGGCGTGGCCGCCTGGTGGCGCTGGGATATGGACTGGGACGCAAGCTTGCGCGCGCGGGCCGTCTTGAGGGGTTTTCCCGAGGGGGGTTTTCCCGAGGGGGTTTTTTCCTTGGGTGCTTTGTTCTTTTTCTTATGTTTCATGGGGGTGACCGCATGGACGCGGATTGAAAGTGAGCGGGCATCGGGCCATCAAGCCGAAGCTGGGGACCGAAGCCGGCATGAGCAGCCTGTATGGAGGCTTGACCAGCCGGTTTCAAGCACGAGAGGCCGTGCATGAAACCTGAAGATCTGGTGCCCAGGAGAGGACTCGAACCTCCAAGGATCGCTCCACTGGTACCTGAAACCAGCGCGTCTACCAATTCCGCCACCTGGGCACAGGGAGGGAACACAGGGCCCGGCCCTGCGAGGCGCGCAAATCTACCGGCGACCTCGATCAGTGTCAATGACGCTACGCGAACATTATTTGCAATCAGGCCGCCGCCCCAGCCCGTTCCGCCACCTCGAGCGAGACGAACGGCCGCTCGGCGCTGGTCTGCGCCCGCACCCGCCCTTGTGGATCGATGATCCAGCCACCCCCACTGAAACCCGCATCGGATCCCATATCGATTCGGTGACCCGCGCAAACCCGATTGGAGGACAGCTCGTAGGCCCCGGTGGCCGCCGCCGCATTGCAGGCAGCTTCCATGCCGCACGCGGAACTGCGCGCTCCGACACTACGAGGAGTGGCCAGCAAGGACACTCCTTCCTTCGCATAGCTCTCCAGTTCGCCACGCAGCGTGAATTCGGAACAGAACACCGCTGCCAACAGCACTCGTCCGACTTCGACCGGCACGAAATCCGGTGTCGCGGCCAGGTACCAGCACGATGCGTGTTCGTCGGCGACCACGGACTCGCCATGCAGCGTCCGCACGCCTTCCTGGTCATCCCACATGAACGCTGCATGATAGCGCTCATTACCGAAATCCATCGGACGCGACCCCACCACACACGCCGGCGCCAATTCGTGCAGCCGGGCATCCCAGGCGTCGTGAGCATGAGTGGCTGAATTCCAGACCGCGGCATCGAAATGCCGGCGGCGGGTGAAGCAAGGATAGAAAGGCATCTGGGGCAACAGCACGAGTTCGGAACGTTCCCGCCGCACGTGCGCCACCAGGCGATCCCAGTCCTGCAACAACCGGTCCGGCTCGTCGTGCAGTTCGCAAACCGTAACCTTCATGGTCTTCCCGCCATCGCGCCGATGCGGCCCGGGGCGCCCGGGCCGCTAGACCGCCACCCGGGTTTCAGCCCGGTCCCGCAAACGTCTTTCACCGCTGTGCTTGGCGCAATGTGCGCTGCAGAAGAATTCTCCGTCGGCCTCCAGGCCATGCCCGACGATAGCGCATTCACAGTGCGCGCAGCGTGGCGCCAATGCATGAATCGCGCATTCGAAGCTGTCGAACACGTGGGCCTGATCATCCAGGATCACACTGAACGTCTTGTCGTACTCGTTGCCGCAGACTTCACAGATAGCCATAGCTGGTCCTCCGTATCCGGTCACAGGGAACCCGGCCTGGACAGGCTGGTAATGGTCTAGATGCCGCAGCCTCGCCCAGGTTCCCCCGAATCATCGGGCTGCGCCACATTCACCGGCCTGCCCGCAACCGCTTTCCCTACAGCCGGCACCGCAACGGCCGCTTCATTTACCGCGGGGCACCGCAACAGGAATTTCCTGGGTGGCCTTGGTTTCCTCCATGACGAAGTAGGTATGAGTGCGGCTCACGCCGGGCAGCGAGGAAACCCGGTCGCCCAGGAAACGCCGATAAGCGACCATGTCGGTGACCCGTACCTTGAGCAGATAGTCGAAACCGCCGGCCACCATGTGGCATTCCTGCACTTCCGGCATCTCGGCCACCACTTCGCGGAAACGCTCGAACGCCACCGGGCTGGTCTTGTCGAGCGACACTTCGACGAACGCCAACAGACCCATGCCCAGCTTGTGCGGATCGAGCTGGGCCACGTAACGCCGGATGTACCCGCCCTCCTCCAGACGTCGTACCCGTTCGAAGCACGGGGTCGGGCTCAGGTGCACCCGCTTGGCCAGCTCCACGTTGGAAATGCGCCCTTCGCGCTGCAGGGTTTGCAGGATCTTGCGATCGATGACGTCGAGCTTGGACTCACGGGCCTTGGAAGATTCCACTGCGATATTCCTCCTGGCAGTAATAATCACTGCTAATTTGGCTATTTTAGAGATTTATTCTCTGCGCACAATGGCACCTTGTGGTGCTGGTCGGGCCCTGGCGCCCGGCCGCGCCCCCGGCCTTGCCGCCGGTTTCGAACACTTATTCCAAGCCCAAGGATCATCGTGACCGACTCACTCGCCAGCCGTCGTGCTGCCCTGCAACCCCTGATGTATGGCGACGAAACCCAACTGGTACAGCGCCTGCTGGAACGCGTCGCGCTGCCCGACGCCGAACGGGCCCAGATAGTGGCGCGTGCGCAAAGCATCGTCAGCCGCGCTCGCGAACGCCGTTCGGAACGCGGCCTGCTGGAAATCTTCATGCAGGAATTCGGCCTGTCCACCGATGAAGGTCTCGCGCTCATGTCCTTGGCCGAGGCGCTGCTGCGGGTGCCGGATGCCGAGACCGCCGACAATCTGATCGCGGAGAAGATTCATGCTGGCGGTTGGGACCAGCGCGACGGTCAATCCAACTCCGCCATCGTCAATGTGGCGGCGCGCGCCCTGAAGCTGTCCAGCGGCGTGGTGGAACTGGATCAGCGGCTGGGCGGCGAATCCTCCGGCCTGATCCGTTCGCTGGTGAACCGACTTGGCGAACCTGTGGTACGGACCGCGGTACGCCAGGCCATGCGCATGATGGGCAGCGAATTCGTGCTCGGCCGCACCATCGAGGAAGCCCAGAAGCGGGTGCCGCAGCCCGACGCCATGGCCTCGTTCGACATGCTGGGTGAGGGGGCTCGCACCGCCGCCGATGCGCAACGCTATTTCGAGTCTTACCAGCACGCCATCAAGACCACGTCGCACGCCAGCACTCAAGGTCTGTATGCCGGCCACGGAGTGTCGGTGAAGTTGTCGGCACTGCACCCCCGCTACGAATACGCCACCCGGGAACGCGTAATGAGGGAAATGCTGCCGTTGCTGAAAACCCTCGCGCTGCAGGCCCGCGCCGGCAACATTCACATGACCATCGATGCCGAGGAAGCGGCGCGCCTGGAACTCTCGCTCGACCTGATCGAGGCACTGGCACGCGATCCCGACCTGGCGGACTGGCAGGGGCTGGGGTTGGCGGTTCAGTGCTATTCAAAGAGAACGCCCGCGGTACTTGACTGGCTGATCGCCCTGAGCGGCGTCACCAGGCGCCGTTTCATGGTGCGGCTGGTCAAGGGCGCGTACTGGGATACCGAGATCAAGCGCGCCCAGGAACTGGGCCTGGCCGGTTATCCGGTGTTCACACGCAAGGTCACCACCGACCTGTCCTACCTGGTGTGCGCCCGCAAGGCGCTGGAAAATCCAGAGGCCATCTATCCGCAGTTCGCAACCCATAACGCCCACACCGTGGCCGCGATCATGCACATGGCCGGCCAGCGCCGTGATTTTGAGTTCCAGCGTCTGCACGGCATGGGCGAACTGCTCTACACGGCCGCGCGGGAAGTCATGCCCGACATGCCCCGTGTCCGGGTCTACGCCCCCGTCGGCGCGCACAAGGACCTGCTCGCCTACCTGGTGCGGCGCTTGCTGGAAAACGGCGCCAACTCCTCCTTCGTCAATCGCTTCATGGACGAAACCGTGCCGCTGGACAAGCTCATCGAAGACCCGGCGGCCAAAGTCCGTTCGCTGAGCGCCATCCCCAACCCCAACATTCCGCTGCCGACCGCGCTGTACGGTGCACAGCGCCGCAATTCCAAGGGCGTCGACCTCAATGACATCAGCGTCGTCGAACCGCTGCTGACCACGCTGGAAAAGCTGCAACAACGGCAGTGGCAGGCCGGTCCCACCGGCGCGACACGCGCAGGTAGCGCGCAAGGGACGCCGGTCACCAATCCAGCGAACCGCGCCGACGTGGTTGGCTTCGTTGTCGATGCAACTTCGACCGACGTGGAGCAGGCCGTAGGCATTGCGGTGGCCGCACAACCGGCCTGGGACGACACCGCCGCCGAACAACGTGCGTTGATCCTCGAAAAGGCGGCCGACGCCCTGGAGGCCGACTACGACCAATTCCTGTCGTTGCTGGTGCGCGAAGCAGGCAAGACCCTTGGCGATGCCGTCGCCGAAGTGCGGGAGGCGATCGATTTCTGTCGCTACTACGCCATCGCGGCCCGAGAAAATTTTGGTGCGCCCCGCCCACTTCCCGGCCCCACCGGCGAACGCAACCTCTACAGCCTGCACGGCCGCGGTGCGTTCGTCTGCATCAGCCCGTGGAATTTCCCGCTGGCCATTTTCCTGGGCCAGGTTACGGCCGCGCTGGCCGCGGGCAACAGTGTGCTGGCCAAACCCGCCGAGCAAACTCCGCTGATCGCGGCCGCAGCCGTGGACCTGCTGCATCGTTCCGGTGTGCCGGTCGAAGTGCTGCGGCTGTTGCCCGGTGACGGCGAAATCGTCGGTGCCGCACTGGTCGCCGACGAACGCATCGCGGGCGTGACCATGACCGGCTCCACCGCCACCGCCAAGATCATCGCCAGAACCCTGGCCAACCGGCGCGGGCCCATCATTCCGCTGATCGCGGAAACCGGCGGCCAGAACGCCATGTTCGTCGATTCCACCGCCCTGCCGGAACAGGTGGTCGACGATGTGGTGCGTTCGGCATTCCATTCCGCTGGCCAGCGTTGTTCGGCGCTGCGCGTGCTGTACTTGCAGGAGGAGATCGCCGCAGACGTGATCGGCATGATCGAAGGCGCCATGGACGAGCTACGGGTCGGCGATCCGGCGCAGTTGCACACCGATGTCGGGCCGGTCATCGATGCGGGAGCCCAGCAACAGCTGGCCTCGCATGTCGCGGAACTCAAAGCGGATGGACGGCTCCTGCACAGCGCGCACCTCGACGATTCCTGCTCCCGAGGTACGTTCATCGCACCGAGCCTGTTCGAAATCGAGTCGGTCGAGGCCCTGCAGCAGGAGCATTTCGGTCCCCTGCTGCACGTGGTGCGGTACCGTGCCCAGGAGCTGGACAAGCATCTTGCCCAGCTGCGAGCCACCGGGTTCGGCCTGACCCTTGGTGTGCACACCCGTATCGAAGCCGTGGCGCGTAGTATTTTCGAAGCCTCGAGCGCCGGCAATGTCTACATCAATCGCAACATGATCGGCGCCGTGGTCGGCGTTCAGCCGTTCGGCGGCCATGGCCTGTCCGGTACCGGCCCCAAGGCCGGCGGCCCACTGTACTTGCAACGCTTCGCCACCGAGCGGGTGCTGACGGTCAACACCGCCGCCACCGGCGGCAACGTCGCGTTGCTGCGCCTGGAGACCGAAGACACCTGACAGCAACTTCATGAGAGGTGAGCCTCGGCTCGCCTACTCTATTTTCCTGCCAATCACTGCTTCCCTACCTTCGACAGGGTCGATGCTATCGGAGGCCGGGCCCTGGTCGGGGTCGCCCGCGCGCCTCCTGCGCTTGGGGTTGGAAGACCGCGTCACTCTGGTGAATCCAGACAGAGCCCCGACCCCATCAGCCATGCGAGGCAGCCAATAGTGACGCAAGGAGGCGCGCGGGCGACCCCGACCAGGACCCGGCCGGAATAAACATCAACTATCCTTACGGTATTTTTTACCGGTAAGAAAAGTCGACGAGCCAGGTCTACGACAGCTTTGCGGTCGAATCAGCGGTGGGGGCTTCCTCAGCGGGCACGCCATCCCCAACGCCATTGCCGCCGGAGGCGAGTTGTTGCCGCAGGCGCGCCTCGTCCACGTCACCGCACCATTTTCCGACCACGACAGTGGCAACGCCGTTGCCGATCAGGTTGGTCAAGGCGCGCGCTTCGGACATGAAGCGATCGATGCCGAGGATCAGCGCAAGTGCCGCCACCGGCACATGCCCCACAGCCGATAGCGTAGCGGCGAGCACGATGAACCCGCTGCCAGTAACTCCCGCCGCGCCCTTCGACGTGAGCAACAACACAGCGAGCAGCGTGATCTGGTGTCCCAGGTCGAGCGGCGTGTTGGTGGCCTGCGCCAGGAACACCGCGGCCATGGTGAGATAGATGGCGGTGCCGTCCAGGTTGAACGAATAGCCGGTCGGAATCACCAGGCCCACCACGGATTTCTTGACACCCAGTTTCTCCAGCTTCATCAGCATGCGCGGCAGCACCGATTCGGAGGACGAGGTGCCAAGCACGATCAGCAGTTCCTCGCGCAGATACCGGACGAAGGCCAGAATGCTGAAGCCGTGCAGGCGCGCGATGAGACCGAGCACCACGAAAATGAAGATCAGGCACGTGGCGTAGAAGCACAGCATCAGCTTGCCGAGCGACACCAGGGACACCACCCCGTACTTGCCGATAGTGAAGGCCATGGCGCCGAACGCGCCTATCGGCGCCGTCTTCATCACGATGTTCACCACACCGAACAGGACATGCGCCCCCTTGTCGATGAACTGGAACACCAGATTGTCACGCCCGCCCAGCCGTTGCAGGGCAAAGCCGAACAACATCGCAAACAGCAGGACCTGCAGGATTTCATTGTCAGCGAGCGCGCCGAATACACTGCTCGGAATCACGTTGAGCAGGAAGTCGACGGTGCCCTGCATGCGACCGGGCCCGGTATATTGAGCCACCGCCGAGGCATCGAGGGTGTTGACGTCGACATTCATGCCCCGCCCCGGCCCGATCACGTTGACCAGCACCAGCCCCACCAGCAACGCGATGCTGCTGACCACCTCGAAATACAGCAGCGCCAGCCCGCCGGTTCTGCCCACCTGTTTCATATGCTCCATGCCGGCGATGCCGGTCACCACGGTGCAGAAAATGATCGGCGCGATCAGCATCTTGATCAGCTTGATGAAGCCGTCGCCCAAGGGTTTGAGCGACGCGCCGAGCTCCGGCGTGAAATGGCCCAGCAGTACGCCGAGCACAATGGCGACCAGGACCTGGAAGTACAGCGAGCGATAGATTTTCTTCTGCATGCGTCAGCTTCGATCCAGAGTGAAGAACCAGGCCTCAGAAAGCAACCACCGTGCCCACACCGCGCGCCACGGCCTGCTGATATACGTACGCCGCGGCGGCAAGATCCTGCGCGACGATCCCCAATGACTTGTACAAGGTGATTTGCGAATCGTCGCTTCGTCCTGGCGCCGCACCGGACAGCACCTGGCCGAGTTCGGCGACGATGGCGGAGCGCTCGATGATGCCGGCCTGCATGGGCAACAGCAGATCGCCGGCTTCGTTCAGAGCCGACTGCAGCAGGTCCACATAGATGCGGCTGCGGCGAGCGACCTCGTCATCCGACTCACGCGTGGTCGGCGAATGCGCTCCCACCAGATTCAGGTGGGCGCCAGGCCTGAGCCACGCTCCCTGCAACACCGGCTCGGACGAAGCGGTGACCGTAGTCACCACGTCGCAAGCCCCGGCCACGGCGGGATCGGGGCTTGCCACGACCTCGCTGTCGAGTTCCGCGCGCAGTTCGGCAGCAAGCGCTTGGGCTTTGTCATGATTGCGCGCCCAGATGACCACCCGGGCAATCTTGCGAACCGCAGCGATGGCACGCGCATGCACCGCCGCTTGCGGTCCGGCGCCGAAGATGCCGTGACTGCCGGCATCGGCCCGGGCGAGCGTCCGCGTGGCAAGGCCGCTTGCCGCGGCGGTGCGCAGCAATGTCAGCCGGGCACCTTCGACCAGCGCGACCGGAACGCCGGTGTCGTGCTCGAACAGCACCACGAAGCCCTGGATCACGGGGCGTCCCTGAGCGGCATTGCGCGGATGCAGGCTGATCAGCTTGGCGCCGTACACCGGTGGCTGCAGGGTCGAACCCGGCATCAGGTACATGGCGGCACTGCCGTCGATCAGCGGCACAGCCATGCGCTGCGGGATGGCCACCGCGCCACGCGACGCGGCCTGCATGGCCTCGGCCATCACGTCTATACATTCCCCCAGGGGTAACAACTGATCAATCTGGGCGGCGTCGAGGATGCGCAGGGCCATGACGGTTCTCTATGTTCGAGCGAAGGTCGCAGATAAAGCAAAACAGTATGTCGTAGCGGCCTCCTGGCCGCCAGGGCGCCTCAGGTCCGAGCGCCGTCACCGGACGGCACCTCCGCGGCCCGTGAACAAGTACCTTGCCAGGCACCTTGGCAGCGACCGAAAAACTACCTAACCTTCGTCAGGGTGACGTCAGCCCGGCCTGAGCATACTGACCGTCATGAAAACTTCTACTTTGCTGCTACTCATCGGCATGGCCTGCGGCCTGGGGGGCGCCACCAGCGTGGTGGCCACCGATCAGGCTGAGCATGACCATCAATCCGAAAAGTCCCGCCAGCACGACGTGGTGCGGGAGGCGCTGCGGCGCGGCGAAATTCTGTCGCTGCAGAAAATCCTGGCCATAGTGGAACAGCACGTGCCGGGCGACATTCTCGAGATCGAGTTGGAGGGTCCCAAGAAGGGCCGACCGATGATCTATGAAATCAAGGTGTTGACCGAGACCGGCCGGGTGCGCAAGATCAAGCTCGATGCCCGCACCGGCGCGGTGCTGAGCAGTGAGAACGACTGAAGACTCCCACCCCGGGCGAGGCGGCTGATCGATGCGGGCACTGGTCATCGAAGATGAACCTGACGTGGCACAGGACCTGGCGCAGGCCCTGACCAGCGCCGGATTCGTAGTCGATGTCGCGCACGAGGGCGAGGACGCCTGGTTCAAAGGCAGCGTGGAAGACTACGGCGTCGCCATCCTGGACCTGGGTCTGCCCCGTATCGATGGGCTGTCGGTGTTGCGGCGTTGGCGCGCCGAACAGCGGTTGTTTCCCGTCCTCATTCTCTCCGCGCGCAACGATTGGAAGGAAAAGGTCGCCGGCATCGAGGCCGGCGCGGACGACTACCTGGGCAAACCCTTCGAAATGGGTGAACTGATCGCGCGGGTGCGAGGACTGGTGCGCCGGGCGGCCGGACGTGCCTCCTCCGTAGTCGAGATCGGACAGCTGGCGCTCGACACTCATCGCATGTCGGCAACCTATGCCGGCCGCCCCATCCGGCTGTCCCAACTCGAATTCCGCTTCCTGGATTATCTGGCGCATCAGTCGGGGCGCGCGGTTTCCGCCGGAGAACTGGCGGAACACCTCTACGGCGCGGCCGATTCAGGCGACGCCAATGCGGTCGAGGCGCTGGTGGTACGACTGCGGCGCAAGATCGGCCCCGACGTCATCGAAACTCGTCGCGGCTTCGGCTACCTGCTCGGCGGTGGCTCCGCTTGATACCCCGCTCGCTGCGGGTACGCCTGCTGCTTGGCGCTGCGATAGCCATCTTCGTGGCTCTGGCTGCCTCGTGGGTGGCCATGACGCTGTTGTTCGAACGCCATACCGAGCGGCGCGTCGAAGCGGACCTGATCCGCGATGGCCTGTTGTTGGCCGCCGGCGTCAGCCTGGACGGCAGCGGGGCGCCACAGCTCACCGAACGACCGGGCGACGCCCGGTTCCTCGAACCGGCCAGCGGCCTGTACTGGCAGGTTTCCACTGCGCAGGGAACTCTGCGCTCTCGTTCCCTATGGGATGAAGACCTGCCTGCGTCGCAAGATGCCGTGGCTCGCAAATGGACCCGCCGTTTCGTCGCTGACGGCCCCTACGATCAATCGCTGATGCTGGTCGAACGCATCGTCCGCCCCCAGCCTGGCGGCACCGGGGTATTGATCCAGCTGGCCCACGAACATCAATCGTTGAACGATTGGCGCGCCGAGTTCGGTGAGGAGTTGGCCCTGTTCCTGGTATTACTCTGGATCATTCTGTCCGCCGCGGCCTGGGTACAGGTGAACCTGGGACTGAAACCACTGGCGCGCATCCGTGACGAAGTGCAAGCGCTCAAGCGCCATCCCAAGGAGCGCCTGAGCGCGGCCCACGCTCAAGAAGTCGAACCGCTGACCCAGGCCATCAACGAATTGGCGGATGCGCGGGAATTGGATCTCGGCCGCGCCCGGCGGCGTGCCGCCGATCTTGCTCACGGACTGAAGACACCCCTGGCCGCCCTGTCGGCGCAAAGCCGCCGTGCGCGCGAAGCGGGAGCCGTCGAAGCGGCGGACGGCCTGGACCGCGCGATTGCCGCCGCAACCACCGCTATCGAAGGTGAACTGGCACGCAGCCGCGCGGCCGCAATCCGTGCCGCGCCTATGAGCAGCCACACTCTCGTCCTGCCGGTCATCGAATCCGTGGTGGGCGTGGTCGAGCGCACTGAATTCGGCGCCCGCCTGGTGTTCGAAGTGGAGATCTCCGACAGCCTCGAAATCGCCATTGCCGAGGAGGACCTCATGGAACTGACGGGCGCACTGATCGAGAATGCCGCCCGCTTTGCACGACGCCAGATTCGCATCACCGGCAGTTCCGCAGCCGGCGCTCAGGCAGGCCTGCAACTCATCATTGAAGACGACGGCCCCGGGATTCGCTCGGAGAGGATCGCCGAAGCCATCATGCGAGGCGGGCGTCTCGATGAAGCGGACTCGGGCCACGGGCTGGGCCTGGCCATCGCCCACGACCTGGTCGACGCCACGCGCGGCGAGATCAGCCTGCTGCGCTCCGAGCTCGGCGGCTTGAAAGTGCTGCTGTTCTGGCCCACGACGCTCAACGGCGCGTAACCCCCCTCACGTTCAAAGCATCCCGTTCACAGCACCCACCGGCTGTGCTGTTGGTAATTCATCACTACCCTCCTGGCGGCATAGGTGTAATTGCATATGAAACGGCTCTGACGCGGCCACAGCTGACGTGAAGCTGACGAAGCTTGCAGGTCAGTTGTCAGCAAGCCTGCCGCAAACTGCTCGACGACCCCAACAAAGCGCTGCCATGGCGGCACGCCACGCTCAGGACCTCGTCGTGAAACAAACGTATCGATCGCTGCTTGCCTCCGCAATTCTTTCGTGCCTGACCGCACTGCCCGTCCAGGCAGCCACCGGCGACACGTCGGACACCGTCACCACCTACCCGGCCGAGTTCTTCATCAGCGCCCAGCCCTACTCCGCCTTCGACATGCTGGCATTGGTGCCCGGCTACTCGTTCACCGAAATGAAAACCGACGTACGCGGCTTCGCCAGCGCGGCCGGCAACGTGCTGATCGATGGCATCCGTCCGGCCAGCAAACACGAGACCCTGGAAACGCTGCTGCGGCGCATTCCCGCCAGTTCGGTGAAGCAGATCGAACTGATCCGCCCGGGCACGCCCGGCATCGACATGCAAGGACAAACGCTGCTCGCCAACGTGGTCCGGGAGCGCAACGTTCAGACCCGCGGCTCCACCGAAGTGGGTTCGGGCTTCTACAAGCGCGGTCTGAGCTCGCCGCGCATCGCCGGTGAGTTCTCACGCCAATCAGACGAAAACCGCTTGGAAATTTCCGCGGCACGCTACCGGACGGTGGATGACGAGCACGGCCTGGGCAGCCGGCCCCGCGTTTCGCCGACCGGTGAAATCCTGCGCGACACCGACTACGTGCAGGACGAAGGCGACCGCGCCACCGAGTTCGCCGCGGCCTATGAACAGCAACTGGCCGGCGGCAAGCTGCGGGTGAATGGCTCTCACAAGCGGGACCGTTTCCACGCCGACATCCAGGAGGATCGCTTCTATCCGGACCGGAACACCGAGAACGTGACCCAGGCCTTCCGCACCCTGGATTCCGAACTCGGCCTGCACTATGACCGCTCGTTCGCCCAGAGTTCACAATTCGAGTTGTTCGGCATTCACCGCCTCACCGAGGAAACCGGCGGCGAGAGCAGTGTCGAGAACAGCGATATGACCCTATCCAGCAAGCGCTCCAAGGCCACCGAGTCGATCCTGCGCGCCATCGTACGTCGCAACGGTGACGTGATCAGCATCGAAGGTGGCGTGGAAGGCGCGCTCAATGTTCTCGACAGCCACAGCGGCCTGCGCGAAAACGACGTGGAAGTACCGCTGCCCGCCGCCAACGTGCGGGTCGAAGAGCGGCGCGGCGAAGCATTTGCGACCGCCATATGGCGCATGGCGCCCCAATGGTCGCTCGAGGCCGGTTCCCGCTTCGAATCCTCACGGCTCTCGCAAAGCGGCGACAGCAACCTGAGCAAGAACTTCTTCTTCGCCAAGCCGCGCGCCCTGCTGTCCTGGTCGCTCAATCCGGACAACCGGCTGCGCCTGCTGGTGGAGCGTCGCGTCGGGCAACTCAAGTTCAGCGACTTCGTGAGTTCCACCTCGTTGTCGACCAACCAGGTCATCGCCGGCAACCCCAACCTGGAACCGGACCAGACCTGGCGCACCGAGCTGACCTGGGAGCGGCATTTCATGGGCAGCGGTGCTTTGGTGATGAGCGCGCGCCATGAGCAGATCAGCGACCTGATCGACCGCATCCCGGTGGGCAACGTCGATCTCTACGACGGCGTCGGCAACATCGGCGATGGCACCCGCAATGAACTCGAGATCAATTTGAACCTGCCACTGCAAGGCATCGGCTTGCCAACCGGCCTGTTGCGCGCCACCGCGCTCTGGCGTGATGGTGAGGCAACCGACCCGGCCACCGGCAAGCACCGAACCATTTCCGGCGACAAACCGTTCGAGGCAGCCCTGCATTTCTCGCACGACCTGACCCGTTGGAACACCCGCTGGGGCATCGACCTGACGTTCGCCGAGAAGGAGCGCGAATTCCACTTCGATGAAATCCGCACCGACCGGGTCGGCACCGAGCTGGACCTGTTTGCCGAATACCAGCCGCGACCCGACTGGAACATCCGGTTCTACGCCAACAACCTCCTCGACCGGCACACCGAACGCGAACGCCGCGTCTACGACGGCCTGCGCGGCCTCGTCCCGCTGGGCTTCATCGAAACCCGGTCATTGCAGCTGGGTCCCTACGTGGGCCTGACGGTCCGCAAATCGTTCGGCGGCTGACCCCGAGACGGGAGCTGCGCGGCACTCGCGCAGCTCCCGTCATTCCCGCATCAACGCGCCGGTATCAGAACCAGGCGCGCAGTCCGATCAACCACTGCAATTCGTCGTTGTCATGACCAGCGGCACGGCTGAGGTCAGCGGTCCTGCCGTACTGATGCGACCACGCCACGCCCACATACGGCGCGAACTCGCGACGAATCTCATAGCGCAAGCGCACACCCAGCTCGGTATCGGCCAAGCCCGATCCCAAACCGTTGCGCACATCGTCCTTGCCATAGAAATTAGCCTCGAATTGCGGCTGAAGGATCAGACGCTGGGTGAGCAGCAGTTCGTACTCGGTGGAGAACCGGGCGGCGGTGCGCCCCGCGTCCCCCACATACACCGTCGCTGCCACTTCGAACCAGTACGGCGCCAATCCTTGCATGCCGGCGGCCGCCCAGGTTCGGGACGGTCCCGGACCGAAGTCGTTGCGGACCCCGGCCTGCCAGCTCCACCAGCGTGAAAAATTGTGGTCCCAGAGCAGCTCGTTGCTTCCCTGCTGTTCGCCGCCCTCGCTGTCGCCTTCGAACTTCAGCCACAACTTGTCATAGTCGCCGCCGTACCAGGCCTGACCTTCCCAGGACAAACCATCGTTGCCGTCGCTGCGGCTCCATTCGAGCCGATCCAGCAACAGCATGGCATGGGCCGCGCTGTCGTCCATATCCATCAGCTCGACCATTTCCCTGGTCGGCATATCGCGCATCGGCTGCTGCGGCGGCAGCGGTGGCACATGTCGCTGAACATGCACGGCATGATCTTCAGCAACCGTGGCTGACTGATGCACGGAATGATCCTCAGCGTCCTGCGCCAGAAGCGGTTGCTGCAACAGCAAGCCAGCGGCAGTACAAAGCAAGACAGAAGGTTTCATGAGTGGCCTCCGTGCCGCGCCTTGGCACCGTCGTGAGACACCTCGACTTCGCGGAACATGCCGGCCTCCATGTGATACAGAAGGTGGCAGTGATACGCCCAACGTCCAAGCGCATCCGCGGTAACGGCATAACTCAGGCGCTGCGCCGGACTCACCACCAGCGTGTGCTTGCGCACCTGGAACTGGCCTTGCGGCGTCTCCAGTTCGCTCCACATGCCATGCAAATGAATCGGGTGGGTCATCATGGTGTCGTTCACCAGTGTGATGCGCAGCCGCTCGCCATGACTGAGACGCAGCGGTTCGGCTTCGGAGAATTTCTGGCCATTGAACGACCACACGAAGCGCTCCATGTGCCCGGTGAGGTGCAGCTCGATCTCACGCCCGGGCTCACGCCGGTCGATCGGCCCGCCCACGGTGCGCAGATCGGCATAGGTCAACACCCGCCGGCCGTTGTTGCGCAGGCCCACTCCCGGATCGTCGATCGTATTGTTGGCCTGATCGATGGTCGAATCCACCAGCGGTCCGCGCTCGGTCGCGGCATGCCGCAACTGCGGGCTGGCGGTCGCACCGTGCTCCTGCCCATGACCCATCGCCGCATGGTCCATGGCAGCTTGTCCTGCGGCATTGGCCGGTGCATGCCCCATCGCCGTATGATCCACGGCCGTGGCGCCTCCCGCCGCAGCGCCATGCGTCATGGTCGCGCCGCCCATCTGGGAATGATCCATCTGGGAGTGATCCACCGCCGGCGTCTTGCCGTGCTGTCCGCCCGCTCCATGGCTCGCGCCATGCGCCATGCCCATGTCCTGCATGGTGAGCAGCGGTCGTGGATCCATCGGGGGGATTTGCGCCTGCATGCCCTGCGTGGGTGCCAAGGTACCGCGCGCATAGCCGGTACGGTCCATGGACTGGGCGAAAATGGTATAGGCCCGATCGTCCTTGGGCTCGACGATCACGTCGTAGGTTTCCGCGGTGCCGATGCGGAATTCATCGACCGTGACTGGCTCGACATCCTGTCCGTCCGCGGCAACCACCGTGAGTTTGAGCCCCGGGATCCGCACATCGAAAAAGCTCATGGCCGAACCGTTGATGAAGCGCAGCCGGACCCGTTCGCCGCGGGCGAACAAGCCGGTCCAGTTGGCCGACGGCGTAACGCCATTCATCAGGTAGGTATAGGCGTAGCCGCTCACATCGACCAGGTCGGTCGGATTCATGCGCATCCGGCCCCACATGACCCGCTCGGCGCTCGCGGCAGTCCAACCCTGCTCGCGCGCGTCCTTGAAGAAGTCGCCGACCGTACGCTGGTGAAAATTGTAGTAATCGCTTTGCTTCTTCAGCGTGGCGAAGATGCGTTCCGGATCGATGTCGGTCCAGTCCGACAGCATCACCACGTAGTCGCGCTCGGCGCGATAGCGCTCGCCGTTGCGCGGTTCGATCACGATCGGCCCATAGAGGCCGGTCTGCTCCTGGAAGCGTGAATGCGCGTGATACCAGTAGGTACCCGACTGGTTCACCTTGAATCGATACTCATAAGCGCCGCCGGCCGGAATGCCGTCGAAGCTCAGCCCCGGCACACCATCCATGTCCGCCGGCACGATCATACCGTGCCAGTGAATGGAACTGCGCATGCCGAGACTGTTGGCGACGCGCAGCGTGACCGTGTCACCTTCACGCCACCGCAACAACGGCGCCGGCACCTGTCCGTTGACGACCGTGCCGATACGCGGCTTGCCGGTGAAATTCACCGGCAGTTCGCCGATTCGCAGATCGAACTGCGTGCCTGACAATTCCCGGCGCGGTGCCGACTGTGCCCATGCCGGTTGACGTGCGGCACCGAGGACGAACAAGCCCGCCCCCACGCTCTGCACAAAATTTCTACGGGTCAGCGTCGTTGCCAGCGAACGCGCCTGCCCCAAACTCCAAGTCCGGTGTTTCATATGCCTTTGCCAATGTCGTTGCCCAAGGGCTGGCGGACGAACGGTGCCACTCACCCTTCGTCACTACCGGCCCGCCGGTTACCAAGCGCGCCGCTATGCAGCTGGCGCGTTCATGACCGCCGATGCGGGCGCCTCCTGCGGGTCGTCGGCAAAGCAATCCAGGATGGAGCCGCTCGTGGCTTGCGGCTGTGCAAGCTGCACCGCCAGTGTCTTGAGCGAATCGCGCCAGCGCTCCAGTTCCTCCAATTTACGGTCCAGCATGCGCAGCTGCCGATGGATGGATTCGCCGGCGGCGACGCTGTCACCCTGTTCCTCGAGGGCCAGCAGTTCACCGATATCAGGCAGCGACAGCCCGAGCTCGCGGCCGCGGCGCACGAACTTGAGCCGGCGCAAATCGGCCGAAGTGTACTTGCGGAAACCGGAAGGCAACCGCTCCGGTGGCGGCAACAGGCCGCTCTTTTCGTAGAAACGAATGGTGTCGATGCTGACATTGGCGCTGCGTGCGAGCTTGCCAATCGAAAACCCTTGCATGGAACTCTCCAGAAATCTGCCGCTTCGGCGCCAGACGCGCGTCGGGGACGAGCGTCGGTCGAACTGAAGCGAATCTTCGGTGATCGCCGCGCCAGCAATGCTGCAGGCTTGAGAAGCGTTGCATGTCCCGCAAGTCGCGGGCACTGCAGCCTCAAACCTGTCGGCAGGTCGCGCGGAGCTTCTTTCAATATCGCAAACAGTGGAGAACCACCGCTTGCGACACGCGAACTTCGCCCGTGGAGTCAGGCGGCGGGAGGACGGAACAGCACCGAGGGCCGGCTTTGAATCAGGCCAACGGTGCGGGAAGGAATGGAGGATCGGGTGGTCAGCACCAGCCCCATGCTCAAACAGGGGGCGGTAGCGACGGAGATATGCACGCACAGGCACTCGCACTCGCCGACTTCACAGCAGTGGCCATTGCCCGAGAACGTCTCAGCAACGACCCGATCATGACTGGAGGCCGTGTCCAGGAAAGTTGCGTGATGAGAGTTTGCGTCCGCGGTGGGGCCGGCCGCATCCGGCACCTGGTCTGCCGGCAGCGAGTGGGCAGCATGATCGGGACAATCGTGCTGCTCGGCCTGCTGCTCGGTCTGTTGCTGGGCGCCGAGCACCATCATCTGATGAGGCGTGGCATGCGCCATTTCCCCGAACAGCAGGCGCGCCACCAGCAGCGAGACCAGAACACAGCATTGGAAAATGGGGTGGCGCACGGCGAAAGGGTATCGTCCCTGCTCCACGACCGCAACCGTGGCGGACACACCACAGTGGGAATCCGGGCTCCAGGAGTGTTCCCATACTCCTTGGAGCCCTTGAGGAAAGCGCAGCGCGGGGTGGCCGAATCAGGCCAACGGGTTTTCCAGGATGATGGTTTCGCTGCGGTCCGGTCCGGTGGAAATGATGGCGATGGGCGCCCCCACCAGCACCTCCAGCCGGCGCAGGTAGGCCTGCGCATTCTTGGGCAGGTCATCGAAAGTCTTCACCCCGTAGGTGCTCTCCTTCCAGCCGGGGTATTCCTCATAGACCGGCTCGCAGATGGCCAGGGCCTCCGCCCCCACTGGCAGGATGTCACGACGTTCGCCGCGCACCTTGTAGCCGACCGCAACCCGTACCGTATCCAGGCCATCGAGCACGTCGAGCTTGGTGATGCACAGGCCCGAAATGCCGTTCAGGTCGACCACCCGGCGCAGGCCGGCGGCGTCGAACCAGCCGCAGCGACGCGGCCGGCCGGTGACCGAACCGTACTCGTTGCCCTTGACGCGCAGGTGCTCACCCACCTCATTGTCCAGTTCGGTGGGAAACGGGCCGCTGCCCACGCGGGTGGCATACGCCTTGGCGACGCCCAGCACGTAGTGCAGGTTCTGCGGTCCGATGCCGACGCCGGCGCAAGCCTGGCCGGCCAGGCAGTTGCTCGAGGTCACGAATGGATAAGTACCGTGGTCGATGTCGAGCAGCGCCGCCTGGGCGCCTTCGAACAGCAGCCGCTTGCCGGCGCGGATCAAACCATTCACTTCCGCGGAAACGTCCGCCACCATGGGCTGCAGCCGCTCGGCGAACGCCAGCGCCTCATCCAGCGTCTGCTGGAAATCGATGGTGTCGGCCTTGAAATAGTTGCGCAGCACGAAATTGTGATAGTCCAGCACTTCGCCCAGCTTGGAGGCGAACCGCTCGCGTGCGAACAGGTCCTGCACACGAATGGCGCGACGCGCCACCTTGTCCTCGTAGGCGGGACCGACGCCACGGCCGGTGGTGCCGATCTTGGCCTTGCCCATGGCGGCTTCGCGCGCCTGATCGAGCGCGACGTGATGCGGCAGAATCAACGGACAGGCCTCGGAGATACGCAGCCGTTGCGGCACGTCGATGCCGGCGCGTTGCAGTTCCGCCATCTCCTCGAACAACGCCTTGGGCGACAGCACCACGCCGTTGCCGATGAAGCAGGTCACGCCATCGTGCAGGATGCCGGACGGAATCAGGCGCAGGATGGTCTTGTGTCCGTTGATGACCAGCGTATGTCCGGCATTGTGACCGCCTTGGAAGCGCACCACGCCGGCCACCCGATCGGTCAACAGATCGACGATCTTGCCCTTGCCCTCGTCGCCCCATTGGGCGCCGATGACAACTACATTCTTGTTCACGTGAAACCTCAGGAGCGTACTAAATAGAGAAGGATCAGTCCGCACACCATGCTGGCCAGGCCCAGAATGCGCAATTGACGGTCCGCCAGCCCGGTCAGCGAGACCAGGAAGCGTTTCATGCCCTGCGGGTTCAGGAACGGCAGGATGCCCTCCAGCACCAGGTACAGCGCCAATGCCGCCAGCAGATCGGTCCAGTTCATGAACGAGCGCCCGCGCCGACGGCCCTGCCGTCAGCGCTTGCCGGAACGGTTCAGATACTTGAAGAACTCGCTGTCGGGCGACACCACCAGTACGTCGCTGTCGGTACCCACGGCTTCACGATAGGCCTGCATGCTGCGGTAAAACGAATAGAAGTCGGCATTGCGCGAATAGGCCTGTGCATAGATGTCAGCCGCCTTGGCATCACCTTCACCGCGGAACACTTCGGCTTCGCGATACGCCTCGGCCAGAATCTCGGTGCGCTGGCGGTCCGCCTCGGCGCGCAGTTTCTCGCCGTTCTCGTCACCCTCGGCGCGCAGCCGCTTCGCCTGGCGGTCGAAGTCCTGGCGCATGCGATTGAACACCGACTCGCTGACCTCCTCGGGCAGATCGATCTTCTTGACCCGCACGTCCACCAGCTGCAGTCCCAGCCCGCGGGTGCTGGCTTCGGCGATCTTGAGGATTTCGCCGGTGAACTCGGCGCGCTCGGCCGCCACCACCTGCTGGATGGTGCGCCGCGCGATCACGCCCTTGATGCCGTCCTTCACGATGCTGCCCAGACGGCCCGCGGCGATTTCCATGTCACCGCCGGAAGTCGCCTGGTAGAAGGTCGACACGTCGGCGATGCGCCATTTGATATAGAAGTCGATGCGCAGAATCTTGCCTTCGCTGGTCAGGAACTGCTCGGACGGATAATTGCGGGTGACCACGCGCTTGTCGAACTTCTGCACGTTGTTCACCATGGGCATCATGAAATGCAGGCCCGGGGCGTAGTCGGCGCGCACGATCTGACCGAAACGGAATTTGATGGCCAGCTCGGTCTCACGCACCGTGAATGCCGACATGGCCAGCAGAAACACCGCCGCGGCCACCGCGATCAATCCCAGAAAAGCACGGTTCGCCATTAGCGTGTTCCTCGCGCACGGCGGTCGCCGCTATTGTTCGAACTGGAGTTGGTGGTGGCGGGATGTTCGACGGTCATGTTGGTGTCGTCGACCTCGGCGCGCGCGCGCCGGCCTTGCTCCAACAGCTTGTCGATGGGCAGATACACCAGGTTGTTGCCGCCGCCCTTGGTGTCCAGAATCACTTTCTTGCTAGAGGCAAGCACCGCTTCGAGGGTCTCGATGTACAGGCGCTCGCGCGTCACCGCCGGCGCCTGCTCGTACTCGGCCATCACCTTCAGGAAGCGCTGGGTTTCACCTTCTGCGTCGGCGATCTTGCGGGCGCGATAGGCTTGAGCGTCCTGAATCTGGCGCACAGCCGCGCCACGCGCCCTCGGGATCAGGTCGTTGGCATACGCCTGCGCTTCCAGCGAGAAGCGGTCGCGGTCCTCGCGTGCCTTGATGGCGTCGGCCTGGGCCGGCGCGACCTCGTTCGGCACCCGCACGTCCTGCAGGTTGACCGAAGTGACCTCGATACCGGTCTTGTAGGCATCGATGGTGCGCTGAATCAGCTCCTTGGTGCGCACCACAATGTCCAGACGGCCGGACTCGAGCACATAGTCGAGCTTGCTGCGGCCGATCACTTCGCGGATCGCGCTCTCGCTGACTTCCTTCAGCGTGTCGTCCGGGCGCTGCACGTTGAACACGTAGTCCAACGGCTCGGCGCGCCGGAATTGCACTTCCAGGTTGATGTCGACCAGGTTCTCGTCCGAGGTCAGCATGCGCGTCTGGTCGCTGAAGCTCTCGATGGTCTGAATGTTGACCAGTTGGCGGGTTTCGATCGGCCAGGGCAGATGCCAACGCAGGCCGGGCATGGTGGTGGCCACGTGCTTGCCGAAACGCAGCACGATGCCGCGCTCGGCGGCGTCCACCTGATATAGCCCGGTGAAAGCCCAGATGGCGACCAGTACCAGTGCGATGGTGCCGAAGCCGATGCCACGCCCCGGGCCACCGGCACTCGGGCCGGAGGGACCGACGCTGCGCGGCCCCTTGTTGCCGAACAGGCTCGACAGGCGGCGCTGCAGATTGCGCACCACCTCGTCCAGATCGGGCGGGCCTTGATCCGGTTTGTTGCCACCGCCCCAGGGATTTTTTCTGCCGCCGGAGTTGCCGCCGGATTCATTCCAGGCCATAGGGGACTCGAACTCGCTGCAAAGGGAGCAAAAATGAACGCAAATCAGCCGACCACGGGGGCCGGGACGCGCGATTGTAGGAACGCCTCGGCGGGGGCACAAGGCTTGGCCGACTCCAGGGTCGTTCCGGACAACCCCTCGCTGCGGCACAACTGCTCAAAGGCCCGTCGCGGCATGGAAATTTCCAGGTCGGTGGCCCCGCTGGGCAGGATACGTTCGGCCAGCACGGCGCCGGCGGCGAAGAACCGGGCGCGCGCCCGTCCGAACGACGGCTCGAGCACCACGTGCTGGTGCACCAGCTCCGGCCCCAGGAACTCGCCCAGTGCCTCGATCAACAGGTCGGTACCGGCCCCGCTCTGCGCGGACAGCCACACCCGCCGTACTCGGCCGTCCGCGTCGGTTTCCACCCGTACGGGTTCGTCCAGCAGATCGGCCTTGTTATAGACCTCGATCTGCGGCAGATCGCCCGCCGCCACTTCCCCGAGCACGCGATTGACCTGTTCGATGCGTTCGTTGCGTTCCGGATCGGCCGCATCCACCACATGCAACAGCACTGTCGCCTCGCGCGCCTCCTGCAAAGTCGAACGGAACGCCGCCACCAGCTCATGCGGCAGGTCGCGCACGAACCCGACCGTGTCCGCCAGCAATCCATAGCGGGCATCGGGCAGATCCAGGCGGCGCACCGTGGGATCCAGCGTCGCGAACAGTTGATCGGCCGCGTAGGCCCCGGCGCCGGTCAGGCGATTGAACAAGGTCGATTTGCCTGCGTTGGTGTAGCCAACCAGCGCGATGGTGGGAATCGCGGCTCGCTTGCGTTCACGCCGCGTGGTCTCACGCTGCGTCAGGACCTTGTCGAGACGGGCGTTGAGCGTCTTGATTCGATTGCCGAGCAGGCGCCGGTCGGTTTCCAGCTGCGTTTCGCCGGGACCGCGCAGACCGATACCGCCTTTCTGGCGTTCGAGGTGGGTCCAGCCCCGCACCAGGCGGGTGGCCAAGTGGCGCAGCTGCGCCAATTCGACTTGCAGCTGGCCTTCGAAACTGCGGGCCCGCTGCGCGAAAATATCCAGGATCAGGCCGGTACGGTCGATCACCCGGCACTGCAGCAACGCTTCCAGGTTGCGTTCCTGGCTGGGCGACAGCGCATGGTCGAATACCACCAGGTCGGCCTGTTGAGCCTTGACCGCGGTCTTGATCTCCTCGGCCTTGCCACTGCCGACGAACAGGCGAGGGTCTGGCGCGCGACGCGTACCGGTAATGATACCGAGCACGTCGGCGCCAGCCGAACCCGCCAACGCCTCCAGTTCGCTCAGCTCGTCCTTGCCAGGCGGCTGGCCCAGACCGATGCGTACCAGGGGTGCTCGTTCACCGCTACGGGGACGCTCAAACAACCGAGGACTCCACGAACCGCAGGCTCATACCGCCATCCCAGAACGTCACTCGGTGGAGACCGCCTGCTCCGCACCCTCTTCCTCTTCCGAGGTCGGCACGCGAATGCTGCGTGCAGGCACGACGGTGGAGATGGCGTGCTTGTAGACCATCTGGCTGACGCTGTTCTTGAGCAGCACCACGAATTGATCGAACGAATCAATCTGCCCTTGCAGCTTGATGCCGTTCACCAGGTAAATGGAAACTGGAACGCGCTCCTTGCGCAGGGTGTTCAGGAACGGATCCTGTAACGATTGGCCTCTGGCCATGCTCATCTCCTTGTTATTGCACGAAATTCTTGTTTACCACGCCACCGGACATACACCCGCTTCCCTGCCGCCGGCGACAGCTCACGAGCACCTTCCTCGAGTCTCGTTGCAGCGCCGTAGTCTACCATCAAAGGCTGCTTCCGCTCACACCGCTGGTGCAATACGACGCCACCTGCTGCTGCATGTGGGCGGCCGCATCCGATTCAAGGGCCTCGATCCATTTCAATTCCGGATCCGACCGTAGCCAGATCAGCTGGCGTCTGGCCAGATGTCGCGTGGCAAAGACAGCGTTGCTGACCGCGGTCGGTAGGGGAATCCCCTGCTCCAGGTGCTCCCAGAGCTGCCGGTAGCCCACCGAGCGGATGGCCGGCAGCTCGGCATGCAAGTCGCCGCGCCGATACAGCCGCCCGACCTCTTCCAGCAGTCCGGCCTGCAACATGGTGTCGAAGCGGCGGGCGATGGCGGCATACAGCCGTTCACGATCGCCCGGCACCCAGGCATAGGCATGAAATTCGAGCCGGGGGTCGGGTGGCCGGGTCGCGGCCTGTAGTTCGCTCAACGTGAGTCCCGACAGCTTGAACACTTCCAAGGCGCGCTGGATGCGCTGGCCGTCGTTGGGCTGAATCCGGGCCGCCGCCGCCGCGTCGATGCCGCGCAGGTCCTCATGCAAGGCCGGCCAGCCCCGGCGTGCCGCCTCAGCGTCGAGGGCAAGCCGCAGTTCGGGATCGGCTTCGGGCAGTTGCGCCAGCCCCCGGCGCAGCGCCCGGAAATACAACATGGTCCCCCCCACCAGCAGCGGCAGCTTGCCGCGCGCATGAATGTCGTCGATGACGGCACACGCATCGCGTACGAACTGTCCGGCCGAGTACGCCTGCGCCGGATCGAGAATATCCACCAGGTGATGAGGAAACCGTCGCAGCGTGGCCGCCGGCGGCTTGCCCGTCCCGATGTCCATGCCGCGATACACCATGGCGGAATCGACGCTGACGATCTCCACCGGCAACCGCTGCGCCAGTTGAATCGCCAGGTCGGTCTTGCCGGCGCCGGTGGGCCCCATGAGCAGGACCACCGGCCTTTTCTCAGTCGGCGCGATGCTCATCGTCCGCGCAGAAACATCCGGTCCAGGTCGCTCATGCTCACGTAGGTCCAGGTCGGCCGGCCGTGATTGCATTGATCGCTGCGCACCGTGCGCTCCATTTCACGCAGCAAGGCATTCATCTCCGGCACGCTGAGATTGCGATGCGCGCGTACGGCGCCATGGCAAGCCATGGTGCCGAGCACTTCGTTCATTGCCTCCTCCACGCCCCGGGTCGCGTCGTTCTCCACCAGGTCGGCGCCGATACGCTGCACCAGTTCCTCGACATCGGCGGCGCGCAGCACCGCCGGCAGCGAACGCACGTGCACACTCGACGGGCCCGAGCGCTCGAGATCGAGACCGGTGCGGCGCAGCGTTGCGGCGTGCTCCTCCAGCGCGTCCGCCTCGGCCGGCGAAACGTTGATGGACAGCGGCACCAGCATCGGTTGGCTGGCGACTTCGCCTTGCGCCAGCGCCGCCTTCATGCGCTCGTAAGTGGTGCGTTCGTGCGCGGCATGCATGTCCACCAGGATCAAGCCATCGGGCGCCTGCGACAGGATGTAGATCCCGTGCAACTGCGCCAATGCGAACCCCAACGGCGGTGTTTCGCCCGCGTCACCGGCGATATCGGCGCCAATGTCATTGGCCTCGCGCAGACCCTCCGGCTCGCTCACAGGGTCATTCACAGGAGCATCCGCCACCCGCAGCCCCAGCGAGACCTGGCTGCGCGGGACGGGACGCCATGCGGCTGAACCGGAGGATGCGGGGGCCGGGCTCCAAGGACGCGCCCCGGTTGACTGGCCGCCCGAAGCCGGACCCCACGCGGCTTGGCCTGGACCGCGCGCGGGCCATGCCGGGGCCGGCGTCGCCGGGGGCATGAACGTGCCGATGTTGGTGGGCGCCGGTGCAGGCTTCTCGGCGCCCGCATAAGTGTCGCGCAACACACGCTCGACACTGCGAAACAGGAAATCGTGCACGTGCCGGCCGTCCCTGAACCGCACCTCCAGCTTGGCCGGATGCGCATTGACGTCCACCTGGCGCGGATCGATTTCCATGAACAGCACGTAGGCCGGATGCCGGCCATGGAACATGACATCGCGATAGCCCAGACGAATGCCACTGGCCACCACACGATCGCGCAGCGTGCGGCCATTCAGATAGAAATGCTGCAAATCCGGCTGCGCGCGGGCAAAGGTGGGCTGGCACAACCAGCCGCTGAGCTTGCAGCCCGCCGATTCGTGCTCGACGTACAGCGCGTTGGCCATGAACTCGTCGCCCACGATCCTGGCGACGCGCTGTTCCCGTTCCAGTTGAGTGCGCGCGACCGGCAAGTCCAGCAGCACCTTGCGACCGGCCGTGAGTTTGAACGCCGCCGGGAAGCTCGACAGCGCGAGCCGTTCGAGCATGCGTGTGATGTGCTGGGTCTCGGTGCGTTCGGCACGCAGGAACTTGCGTCGCGCCGGCACGTTGAAGAACAGATCGCGCACCTCGAGGGTGGTGCCGGGCGGATGCGCCGCCGGCTCCACCGGACTGAGCACGCCGTTGTCGGCCGACACGGCATAGGCCGAAGCCGCGCCGGCTGCCCGGGACACCAGACGCATGCGCGATACCGACGCGATGCTGGGCAATGCCTCACCGCGAAAGCCCAGGGTCAAAACGCGTTCCAGGTCGTCGATGTTGGTGATCTTGCTGGTGGCGTGACGGGACATGGCCAATGCCAGGTCGTGCTGGTCGATGCCGCCACCATCGTCGCGCACCCGGATCAAGCGCACGCCGCCTTCCTCGATCTCCACCTCGACGCGCTTGGCGCCGGCGTCGAGACTGTTCTCGACCAGTTCCTTGATGACCGAGGCGGGACGCTCCACCACCTCGCCGGCGGCAATCTGGTGAATCAGCTGGTCAGGGAGAACTCGAATCGGCATGCCACGCGACCGGGGGAAACTTGGGATCGCGCGAGGATACCTCAAGCCCGGTCGCCAATCCCGGCATGCAGTGTTACTGCGACGCGCCGGGAACCCGCTCGTTGCTGCTGGCCGCGGCGATCAAGCTGCCGTCGCGTTGCTGTTGCCGCAATTGGGCCACGTACGAGCCGGGCGGCGGATTCTCGTAGAAATACGAGCGGATGCCGGCATGAATGGCCTCGGCCAGGCGCTGCTGATGCAGCGGATTCTTGAGCCGGGATTCTTCGATGGGATTGGAGATGAAGGCGGTCTCGACCAGCATGGACGGAATGTCCGGCGATTTCAGCACCAGGAAGCCCGCCTGCTTGACCCCGCGGCGCGTCACATTGCCGATATGGAACAACTCGTCCATCACCTTGTCGGCCGCGTTCAGGCTGGCGCTCATGCTGGCGCCCTGCGACAGGTCGAGCAGCACCGAGGCCAGCACGTCGCTCTTGTCTTCCAGCGACACGCCGCCCACCAGGTCGGCCGCGTTCTCGCGTTCGGCCAGCCAGCGCGCCGCCTCGTCGGAGGCGCCGCGAGGCGACAACGTATACACCGACGATCCCACCACGGAGCGGTCGGTGTACGAGTCGGCATGCACCGAAACGAACATGTCCGCCTGCTGATCACGCGCCCGCTTGATCCGCAGCCGATGCGCCAGGTAGATATCGGTGTCACGCGTCATGACGGCGCGCATGCCGGGCTCCCGGTCGATCCGCTCCTTCAACTTGCGGGCGATGGCCAGCACCACATCCTTTTCGCGGGTGCCGGTTTTACCGATGGAGCCGGGATCGTTGCCACCATGGCCGGCGTCGATGGCGACGATGATGTCGCGGCCGGTCGCCTTGGGCGCCGACTTGACCACCGTCGGCACCGGTGCCGCCGCCGGAGCCTTGGGGGTCGCACTTGCCACTGACGTCTTCGCCGTGGCGGCGGGCGTTGCTTCAGCAGACGCGCTGCCGGCGGACGCCGCGACTGCCCCCACCGAACCGCCGGCAGCAGGCGCAGCCACCTGGCCCGCGGGGGTCGTACTCTCAGCCACTTTGGTAACCACGAAGCCGGTGCTGGCCGTGGCGGTTGCGGAACTGGGCGGCGCCACCAGGTCCACCACCAGGCGATGCCCCAGGTCGCCCTGCGGCGCTACATCGAAGACATGGGGAGTCGCCTGGCCGGCCAGGTCGACCACCAGGCGCAGCGCGTCACCCTGTCGTCCCGAGCGCAACTGCTTGGCCAGCCCCTGGCCGGCGGGCAATGCCTTACGGCCATGCTCCAAGCGTGCCGAACTGATGTCGACCACGACCCGGTCCGGGTGCTGCAGGATAGTGACGGCGTGACTCGCCGGCCCGGAAAGATCGAGCACGATGCGTGTCGTCTCGGGCCCCGCCCAGAGGCGGACATCCTTGACGGTGACGGCGGGGGCGGCCGAGGCGGCGGAAACCAGAAGGCCGCAGCACGCGATCAGTGCCGCCGAAAATCGGCCCCATGCCGACACCTGAAACGACGCTGGAGGTTCGAAGGGTCGCATGGGCGGCTAATGTACCCTCGAACCCGAGATATTTTCAATTAAAATTATGGGGATAGAGCACTTATCTTAAGTTTCAAGCAAAGCCCAGAGCTCAGCCAGAGCCGCCAGCAGGCGAGCGCCCCTGCCCGGCCCACCCGACAACGCCACCTCACGCCCCTGCGCAGCCTGATCCGGGTATTGGATACTGACAGTGAGATCCGCGTCCGGCAGCACTCCGGCGGCGCGTTCAGGCCATTCGACCAGCAGCACCGCATCCACAGTGAGAAGGTCACGCACCCCCAGCGCTTCCACGTCGCGAGGCTCGGCCAATCGATACAAATCCAGGTGATAAAGCGTCCGCGTCGCCGCCTCGTAGGGCTCGACCAGCGTATAGGTGGGACTGCGCACCGGCCCGGTGAACCCCATGGCGTTGAGGACTCCACCGACGAAGGTGGTCTTGCCCGCCCCGAGGTCGCCCCGCAGGGCGATCAGCAACGGCCCGGGGATTTCGGCCAGCGACGCCTCGCCCAGCACGCGCCCGAGCGCCCGTCCAAGCGCTTGCATGCCCTCGGCGGTCTCGACGGTCAGATTCTTTGGGTTGGATTGACGCACGTGGGCAAATGAGTGAATAGATCCGTAGCCAACAACCCGCGCTCGCCTCGGCGCGCCGCCATGTCGCCCGCCATGGCATGCACCAGCACGCCGGCACGCGCGGCGCCAGCGAGATCGGCGGTCTGTGCGGTGATACCGGCAATGACCCCAGTCAACACGTCACCCATCCCCGGTGACGCCATGCCCGGATTGCCTTGATCGCAGATCGACGGCAACGCCCCGCGCTGCACGACCAGCGTACCCGCACCCTTGAGCACCACGATGCCGTCATAGCGCTCGACAATGCAGCGCGCCGCCGCCAGACGATCGGCCTGCACTTCGCTGGAGGAGATGCCGAGCAGCCGCCCCGCTTCACCGGGATGCGGCGTGAGTATCCAACTCTCGCTGCGACATTGGCGCTGCGCCAATAGATTGAGCGCATCCGCATCGATGACCGAGGGCTTGCCACACTCGAGCGCGGCCTGCACCATCATCCCGGCCCAGGCGTCCTGCCCCAGGCCCGGTCCGATGGCCAGTACGTCGGCACGCTCCAGCAATGCTTCGATCTGATCCGCGCTGTCGATGCCGCGACAGATCAGTTCCGGCCGACCGGACGTGATGGTGGCTACATTCTCGTTGCGCGTCGCCACGGTCACCAGGCCGGCTCCGACACGCAGTGCCGCTTCACCAGCGAGGCGTGCCGCGCCGGCCATGCCCGGACCTCCGCCGATCACCAGTACGTGCCCCTGCTGCCCCTTGTGGGTGGTGCGTCGCCGGCGCGGCAGTACCCGGACCAGGGCGTCCTCGCCGATCCGGCTCGCCGCAAATTCCACCGAGGCGAGTTGCCCGGCCGGCACGTCGAGCGCGTCGAACATGACGATGCCGGTGCAATTGGGGCCATCGCCCAGATAGAACCCCAGCTTCAGCCCCAGGAAGGCCAGCGTGCGTTCGGCCTGCACCGCCGCTCCCAGCATTCGACCGGTATCGGCGTCCAGGCCGCTGGGGATGTCCAGCGCCAGGATGCGGGCACCGCAGTCATTGACGATCTGGATGCGCTCCACCATGAGCGGATCGAGCGGACGCGACAACCCGATGCCGAAAATCGCATCGACCACGACCTCGGCCTGATCCAGGCAGTCATTCGACCAGGCGCGCGTGGTGCCTCCCGCCGCGACAAAGTCTTGCCATGCCCGGCGCGCGTCGCCCTTCAGCAGTTGTGGATCGCCCAGCGCGATCACTGTCACGTCCAGGCGCTGGGCTCGCGCCAGGCGCGCCAGGACGTACCCATCACCGCCGTTGTTGCCTGGCCCGCACAGCACCGCGATGTGGTGGGCCGCGGGCCAACAACTGCGCAACGCGGTCAGGCCCGCCTCGCCGGCGGCCGTCATCAGCGCATAGCCCGCCATGTTCAGGTCGTCGATGGCGCGACGATCCAAGGCGCGTAGCTGCGCGGCGGTATGTACGGCGAGCGGAAGGCTGGACATGGCCGCAGTATACTTTGCGACGCTAAGCTTTCGTGACCGGTCCTCATGCCAGAAGCTCCCGCCTCCCCCACGCCCGACAGGCCCGCCGCGCCCGGCGGCCAGCGCCCCGATGAACTGGTTGCGCTGCTTCGGCAGTGGGCGCGCGAGCTGGGTTTTCAGCAGCTCGGCATCGCCAGCATCGACATCGGCAGCGACGAGGAACGGCTGATACGCTGGCTGGAATTGCGTCGGCACGGGACCATGTCCTACATGTCGCGACACGGCCGGCTGCGTGCGCGGCCTCAGGAACTGGTCCCGGGAACCCTGCGGGTGATTTCGGCGCGCATGGACTATCTGCCGCCCGACGCCGAACCGGCCGAAGCGGTGCTGGCCGACGGCAACCTGGCGTATGTGTCGCGCTATGCGCTGGGCCGCGACTATCACAAGCTGTTGCGCCGCCGTCTGGCTCAGCTGGCGGAGAAAATCGCCGCGCACTGCCAGGGCACCCCCTACCGGGCCTTCGTCGACAGCGCCCCGATCCTGGAGAAGGCATTTGCACGCGACGCCGGACTGGGCTGGATCGGCAAACACACCAACCTGATCAACCGCAGCGCCGGCTCCTGGTTTTTCCTTGGCGAAATCCTGACCGACCTGCCGCTGCCGGTGGATCAACCCGCCAGCGCGCATTGCGGCACCTGTCGGGCCTGCCTCGATGCCTGTCCGACCCAGGCCATCGTGGCACCCTACGAACTCGATGCGACGCGTTGCATCTCCTACCTGACCATCGAACTGCGCGAGTCGATTCCGGTGGAATTCCGGCGGGCCATGGGCAACCGCATCTACGGCTGCGACGACTGTCAGCTGGTGTGTCCCTGGAACAAGTTCTCACGGCTCGCGGTGGAACGCGACTTCGCGGTGCGTCATGGGCTGGATGCGTCGAGCCTGGCCGGGTTGTTTGCCTGGACCGAACAGGAATTCCTGCAGCGCACCGAAGGCAGCGCCATCCGACGTATCGGGTACGAATGCTGGTTGCGCAACATCGCTGTCGCGCTGGGGAATGCGCCGGCTTCCGTTGACACGATTACGGCGTTGCGCTCACGCCTCGACCATCCTTCCGCCATGGTGCGCGAGCACGTGCGATGGGCGCTCGCCCAGCACGGCGAAGCCACGCACGAGGCCTAACGGGGCGCCAAGGCCCGCACGTTGTCGATCAAGCGCGCACGGCCGATGCGTGCCGCGGTGAGGACCACCAACTCCCTGGCGTCGGCGGGCGGGTCCAGCGTCGCCGCATCGAGAATGGAAAAGTAGTCGGGGCGGAAACCGGCCTTCTGCAACGCCGCGAACCCCGCCTGCTCCAGCGCGGCAAACTCTCGCGAACCCGCTTCAATTGCCTGGCGTGCGCGCTCGAGTTCCACAAAAATCTGCGGCGCCACGCGACGCTCCGCGTCGGTCAGATACCGGTTGCGGGAACTCATGGCCAGGCCATCGGCCTCGCGCGTGGTCGGCACACCGACGATTTCCATCGGCATGCACAGGTCGATGACGGTGCGGCGAATGATCATCAGCTGCTGATAATCCTTCTCGCCGAACAAGGCCACGTCGGGCTGCACCAGATTGAGCAGCTTGGCGACGATGGTGGCCACGCCCGTGAAATGACCGGGACGAAAGGCGCCGCACAGGATTTCGTCCAAGCCGGGCACCTGGACGCGCGCGCTGATTTCCTGACCCCGCGGATACATTTCATCGACTTCCGGCGTGAACAACAGATCCGCGCCGAGGCCTTCCAGCAACTGGCGGTCCTCGACCGGCGTGCGTGGGTAAGCCGCGAAGTCCTCATTGGGCCCGAACTGCATCGGGTTGACGAAGATACTGACGATGACCCGGTCGGCCCGCCGCGCGGCCTGCTCGACCAGGCTGCCATGGCCGGCGTGCAGATTGCCCATGGTGGGCACGAAGGCCACTTTCTGGCCGGCGGCGCGCCATTGGGAAACGCGGCTGCGCAATTCGCGGACGCTGACGACAGTTTCCATACGGGGGTCGGTGGCCTGCAGACTGGGGGTAACGGTCGGTGAGCGCGGCAACTGTCTAGAAGCAATGTTCGGGCGCGGGATAGGTGCGCGCCTTGACTTCTTCGGTGTACGCCTTGAGCGCGGCGAGCGGGCTGTCGCGGCCGGCCATGAAGTTCTTGGAGAACTTGGGCTTGCGGCCCGAGGTGATGTCGAGCACGTCGTACAGCACCAGGATCTGCCCGTCGGTATCCGGGCCGGCGCCAATACCGATCACCGGCACGTGCAGAGCCTTGGTGATCTCGGCGCCGAGTTGCGCCGGAATGCATTCGAGCAGCACGATGTCGGCCCCGGCAGCTTCCAGTGCCTTGGCATCGCGCATCATCTGGTCCGCGGCGGCATTCTCCCTGCCCTGCACTCGAAAGCCGCCGACCTTGTGCACCGATTGCGGCTTCAACCCCAGATGGGCGCACACCGCGATGTCGTGATTGGCCAGGAATTCCACGATGTCCACCTGGCTGGCGCCGCCTTCGAGCTTGACCATTTTCGCGCCGCCGTCCTGCATCAGGCGCACGGCATTCTCCAGGGCCTGCTCCTTGGAGGAATAGGTCATGAACGGCATGTCGGCCATCAGGAACGGCCGATACAGCCCGCGCGCCACCGCACGGCAATGGTAGATCACGTCATTGAGCGTCACCGGCACCGTGGTGTCATGGCCTTGGATCACCATCCCCAAGGAATCGCCCACCAGCACCACGTCCACCCCGGCATCGTCCACCACCGTGGCGAAGCTCGCATCGTAGGCGGTCATGCAGGCTATCTTTTCGCCCTCGGCCTTCATGCGGTTCAACGTCGCGACGTTGACCGGGGGGCGCGGCGCATAGCGCTCTTGCAGGTGTTTATACATAGGCGAAGGATGAACGAGGGGGGGCCAAACATCAACTTTGGCGTGCCGGCTCGGTACTCTTCAACGGGTTGTAATAATGCCGGCCGCGACGGATGCGCCGGATTTCGTCAAACAGCTGTTCATAGTCCCGGTCGTTGCCGACGAAATCGGCCTGCGCCGCGTTCACGATCAACAACGCGGAAGCGTCGTAGGCATGGAAAAACCGGGCGTATGCCTCCTGCAATCGCTCCAGGTAGGCTCGATCGATGCCCTGCTCATACTTGATACCGCGGCGCGCGATACGTTCCAGCAATACGTCGACCGGCGCCTGCAGGTAGACCACCAGGTCGGGGACCGGCGTATCGATGGCCAGCCGCGCATAGATCTGCTCGTACAGCGCAAACTCCTGTTCGTCCAGCGTCAGCTGGGCGAACAGCCGGTCCTTGTCGAGCAGATAGTCGGCCACGCGCACCGTGTCGAACAGGTCGTGCTGACGAATGTCCTCCAACTGGCGGGTGCGCTGGAACAGGAAGAACAGCTGCGTCTGCAGAGCCGCCGAGCGTGGATTGCGATAGAAGCGCTCGATGAACGGATTCTCGTCGGCCTGCTCCAGGATCAGCTCGCTGCCGAAGCTGCGGGCCAACCGCCGGGCCAGGCTGGTCTTGCCCACGCCGATGGGTCCTTCGACGACAATCAAACGATGTGGCGTGGCGATAGCGGGCTGGTCGGGCATGCGTTGACTTGTGAGAGGGGTTGCGGGCCAGGCCTGTCTTGCCAGGCACTACTTACTTATAAGAGCGCAAGGCCCGCCGGGCCCACGCGCCGCGCCAGTTCCCTGACCCGCCCATGCCCAGGCACGAGCAGGTCCGGTGCAATATCCGCGAGAGGATACAACACGAAGTTGCGCACCGACACGCCCGGATGCGGCACCGTCAGATCGGGCTCGGCAATGCGCTCGGCGCCGAACACATGCAGATCGAAATCGATCCGCCTGGGTCCCCAGCGCTGCGACTTGACACGCCCGACAGTGGCTTCGAGCTGTTTGAGCTGAAGCAGCAGCTCACGCGCCGACAGCTGCGTCAGCAAGCCCGCCGCGGCATTGACGAAATCCGGCTGATCCTGCGGCCCCAGCGGCACACTGCGATAAAGCCTGGAGCGCGCCAGCAGCCGAACTGCCTCCAAGCCGGCCAGCGACTGAAAGGCCGCCTCGACCTGGGCCTTGGGATCATCCAGATTGCTGCCGATCGCGACGTACGCGGGCGTCCATAGGCGCACGGGCCGTACCCCTCAACCGCTGCGGGTCGCGCGGCGTCGACGCCGTCGTTTGCGACGACCCGAGCCCGAGTTCGGCGTGCCGCCTTGCGCGGCACCGTCATCACCTGCCGGCCGCTGCTCCACACGAGCGATTCGTTCCTCCGGCGGCAGCGTCTGTATCTCGGTCCACCAGTCGGCCAGTTCCTGCTCGACCCCTCCGGCCGCCGCACGCAGCAGCAAGAAGTCGTAGGCCGCACGGAACCGCGGGTGATCGAGCAAACGCAGGGCGCGCCGCCCGCTGCGCAGGTCGAAACGTGGCTGCATGGCAATGATCTCACGCAATGGCAGCGTGAACCGCTTGGGCACGGCGATTCGCGTCTGCTGGCGGGCGATGACCTGGTCGCAGGCTGTCAGCGCCCGCTCCATGTCGGTCAAGTCCGATCCGGGCAGGCGCTGGAATACTCGACTGATGGCGGGCCACAGCAGCACCGCGAACAGAAAGGTGGGCGTCACCGACTTGTCGGCTCGCACCCGTTCGTCGGTCCCGGCCAGCCCCAGCCGCAACAGCTTCATGGCGACACTGTCCGGCGTCTCGCGGGCCGCCGCGGCCAGATCCGGGAACAAGTGTTCGATCAAACCATACTGGCCGAGCACCTCGAACGCCTTGGCCGCGCTGCCCGCCAGGAACAGCTTGTTGATCTCGTCGAACAGGCGCGCCGGCGGCACACTGTCGAGCATCCCGGCGAGCTTGTGAATCGGCGCCGCCGTCTCCGGATGAATCGAGAACCCCAGCTTGGCCGCGAACCGTACGGCCCGCAGCATCCGCACCGGATCTTCGCGATAGCGGGTCTCGGGGTCGCCGATCAGCCGCATTACCTTGGCGCGCGCATCCGCCACCCCGCCGACATAGTCCCAGATCGAGAAGTCCTCGATGTTGTAATACAGGGCGTTGGCGGTGAAATCGCGGCGCCAGACGTCTTCTTCTATGGTGCCGTACAGGTTGTCGCGCAGGATGCGGCCGCGGTCGTCCAGCACGCGATGGCCCCCCTCGTCCACCGCATTGTCTTCGTCCATGGGGGTGTGCGCGGCGCGGAACGTGGCCACCTCGATGATTTCGTAGCCGAAGCGCACATGCGCCAGGTGGAAGCGGCGCCCGATCAGCCGGCAGTTGCGGAACAACTGCTTCACCTGCTCCGGGTGCGCATTGGTGGCCACGTCGAAGTCCTTGGGGTTCAGCCCCAGCAGCAAGTCGCGCACCGCCCCACCCACCAGGAATGCCTGATAGCCGGCGTCTTTCAGCCGGTACAGCACCTTCAGGGCGTTCGGGGAGATGTTGGCCCGCGAAATCGGGTGCCCGTCGCGCGGGACCACCAGGGGTTGGGGCGACTGGCCATCGGACTGGCCGCTGTTTTTTTCTAAAATAGTGTCGTTCAATCGCACACGCCGCTTGAGCAGGAAAAAGCGCGCCGTATAATACAGCCTTGCACCGGCATCCGATCAGTCCAATCCCGGTTCAATACGCTCCCATCGTCTAGAGGCCTAGGACACAGCCCTCTCAAGGCTGGTACGAGGGTTCGAATCCCTCTGGGAGCGCCACTTCGTACGAAAATCGTACGAAAAACCTGTTTACCGCATCTCTGAAGCGAAGCGGCTGCCGTCGGTGCTGAACCACCGGCTGCAGCCTCACCACAACCGCAAATGAGGTGCAGTCATGGCTGTTTCTGAGTCTACCCCCCAAACCACCCTCCCCGGTGACATCGCCCAGCTTCTGGGCAAGATCGAGACCTTGATCAACCAGGACGAGCGCGGCGAGGCGCTTGCGCTGATCCAGGATGCCAAGCTCAAGCTGTGGGCGTTTGATTTCGAGCCCAACGGCCAAGCGGAGACGCCCAGCCAGCCCGCTGACCACGAGATCGCCGACTACCTGGATGACCGTTATGACGATGTCGTCCAGCTGTCGGGTCTGCTGAAATGCCTCCGCGCGGCCTGCGCACAGGCAGAGAACGACGCGACCCTGCTGCCCTGCATCGAAATCAGCATTGCTGCTGCGTTCGACACCGCCGAGCAACTGGCCGACAAGCTCACCCTGGAAGCGATGCAACAGGAGATAACGAAAGACCCGCAACCCCAGCCTGTGCCCCAGGTGGCCGGCGTCCATCCCTATTTCGAAAGTGAGGAGTAACCGCATGAGCCGCGCAAAACAGCCTGCCAGCACACCCGTTGATACCATCAAGGAAATCGAAGTCACCAACGGCATTGAAATCGGCGGGTGCCTGGATGCTCTCAAGGAGTACATCCAAAGTCAGGAATTTGAGGATGCCCCGCTCTTGGAGTGCATCCGAATTAGATTGCAAGCAGCAAAGAACAAGATCGAACGCCTCTGCTACATCTAGGCCTGCCCCATCAAATTGGCACGAGCGTGCCATTTTCAGCCCCGGTGCTCTCGGCCGGGGCTTTTCATTTCCCGCCAACCACCTGCACATGTCTAGGACCGTCCCAATCAAGCCCTACGCTGGTCGGTGGTACACCATTGAGCCAGTGCTGGATAGACAGGAACGTTCCGCCAGCTGGGCCAACGACGGCACCATGAGTTTCACCAGGTCGCACACGAATCTTTGCGCCCAATACCCACGCTGCGCCATCCTCCAGGCGCTTAGCTAACATCTCGTCGGTCAGCAGACGTTTTCCGCGCAGAGTAAAGCCAACCTCACCGGACAGAATGACCTCGATGCTGTCGATGTTCGGATGGCCATGATCCGGCACGATGCCTCCATCGGGGCTGGGTAAAAACGTGATCAGTTCGGCTTGGTACGGCGGGTGCCGAAAAAGCGCCATACTCACAACCGAAATCTGGCCGTCGTCATATGCTCGCAACGCATCCCTAGGCGGGCGCAGCTGGCCAATCGGTTGATCCAATACCCATCTGGCGAACTTGCCAAGACTGAGGTGCTGCATTTCCGCTAGCTCCTCACCAATCGATAAGCCTCGACGACACAACCGCTGACATATCCATTCAGCGAGTGCTCCACGACACCATACAAGCTATGCGCATGAATGATCGATAATCCGCCTAGCGGGTGATCGGCAAGAATGCCCACATGCGTTGGCTCACTGTTACCCCAACGCAGAAGGGCCACATCACCGGGGCGCCAATCATCGACTGGATCGCCACAAATCCGGCGCAGGGTTTTGCGCAGCTGGTCATCCCAAGGCTCCCTGCCGTAGCGCGTGAAGTCCTCCCCAGGGATGCCGGCCGCCCGGCCGGCTAACACCAATAGGCCAAGACAATCCACGGCCCACGGCTTACGGCCTCGATGGCGCCAGCGAGCGCGCCCAACAAGTGACCGTGCGTAAGAAACGAATGCGGCCACTTGCTCATTTTTCCGCTCGTCGCTCATTGCAACACCCGGTCAAATACGCTGATCTGATCAAGATTCGGCTCTGCAAAATCCACCCAGGCAAGCTGAAGGTGTGCGCCACGAAACCTTCTGCTCCATCGTGGAGTCACGTACTTCGTGCCAATTTTGAAACCCATACCTTTAGGGGGTGCCGCAGAAGGATAAATGCCGTTAAGGCACCAACCTGACGACACTTCGATCGCGTCATCATGAAATGCCCCCTGCAAGATCGAGCCATCACAAGACGTAAGGCGCCACAACAGACGTAACCGCTCTGGGTTCAGACCGCCTTGGCAAGCCAGATCACGGATTCCTTTGGGCGCAGGATGATCGAAGTACATTACCCAAGCCTCGCATTCGCAACACGCTGACCGCGCAGGGACTCAAGCTCCATCTGCCTCGCCGTGCGTTGATCCACTCGGCCTTCGACGAAAATGTTCTGCGTAACAGAACGAGAAGACGGTGCGAACGGCATCTTCGACAGCGGGATGACGTCGCCACTGCCGCGCGGACGGAAAAATTCCGGCTCTCGCTCGTTCACGCGATAGACCATGCCGGCATTCACCGGGCCACCGGTCGCGCGGGCGCCACCGAACAGACCGCCAATCCAACTCATTGCCGTGCCGATCCAGCCGCCACCCTTACCGCCTCCGGCATCGCCGAACAGTTTGCCGGCGATATTGGCCGCTACCGCTTGTGCGGCGAGCTTCGTGATCATCTGGTAAAACGAATCGAGCACGCCCTTCGCGCCCTTGTCGAATCCGTTGATCAAGGTGTCGGCAATGATGTCCTGAGTGTTGCGAGCAGCCTGCTTTTGGAACTCGGACATCTCCGATGTCTTTTGCTCAAGCTCCTCGGTCACATTCCGGGTGATGCCTTCGAGGTTGGCGTTAAGGGCGTCCGCGTTCTCGGCGGCGAACTCGGATATCGCGGCCATGGCGCCCCGCGAGGCATCCTCCATGACCGTCAATTGGTTGGTCAGGCTGATCAGCTGCTCCCGGAACGGATCGGCGGCCGCGCCCGCCAGCTTGAACGTCTCGGCCAAGTCGCCCGTTGCAATCCGATAGCGGATTACGTCGGTGGCGCTCTGCTCGAAGGTGTCCGCCTGCTGCTGCAGCCCCAGGGTCAGCTCCTGTATCTGCTTCAGGGCCGATTGCTGGGCCTCTCCCGCCTTCTGAGCGGCTTTCGCGGCAGTATCGCTGGCCGTGGTATCTGCTGGCGGCGCGAAGCCTGGTGCAGCCTCCGGTGCGCGTCCACGACGTGGCCCGCCGCCGCGCGTGTAGGTGTCCTGCAGATTCGCGATCTGCCGCTCCAATATCAGCGCTTCCTTCGACAAAGCCTCATACAACTTGGGATCGAACGGGCCGCCGTCGGCCGGCATGACGACCGCCTGGATATCACGCTGAACGCTCGCCAATTGGTCCTTCAGCTCGCCCAGCCGATCCTTGTCGATGATGTCCAGCGCCTCAGCAACCTTCACTGTGCCGACGGCAAGCTTTGCGACAAATCCATCCCAGGCGAATTCCAATTTCTTGATGGCGTCGTCGCCCTTCTGCAAGGCTGCAATGGCTTCGTTAGAGAAGGCCAGCCCAAATTTGCTAGCTTCCTCTCGTGCTTCGCGGATGCCCTTTGCGCCTTTCTCGAACAGCGGCAGCAAATTCGCACCCGCCTCACCGAACAGCGTGACCGCAGCTCGTGCTCGGTCAGCGGGATCGCGTAGCCGGGAAATGGCATCGCCCAGCCGCTCGAACTGCTGATCAGGCTTCAGCGCCTGGACCTCTTGCAAGGACAGGCCCAGTGCGCGGAATGTCTCAGCGCTCTCGGCATTGCCGCTGGTGGCCCGCGATATCGCCTGCTGCATCTTGACCAAAGACGACGACAAGACACCCATCTGAACGTCAACGGTCTTTGCAGCAAAGGCCAGCTCGCTGAAATCCGATGCGGCCAAGCCAGACTTGACGGCAGCCTTACCAATCTCGTCGCCCAGCTCGATCATCTGGCCGATGCTGCGTGCCAGGGCGTTGACGCCGAAGGCTGCGCCGAACGATGCGGCTACATTCCGGGCCATAGCGGAGATGTTCTTGTCGATCTCCTTCGCGCGCTTCTCGGCCAACTTGGCGGCGCGCCCTATATCCGTTTCAAAGCCAACCGTGTTCGCGACGAAATCGACAACTAGGCGTCCGGCGCTCATTGTTCAGTTACTCCCATAGCCCGAGCGATTCGGGCTTGAAGCGATGCGCCCGCACCGAAGCCCACGAACTTGATGCAATCCGGCCAGGCGATGATCAGTCCCAACTCATCGTCGAGCCAGTAGTGGCTGAATATCGTCGCGTCATCGAGAGTGCGGCCCATACGGGCAAGCTCAGCGTTGAATTGGTCTACTGGAAGCTTCATTCGGCCCCCTTTTCGAGAGCCTCAAGGCGCTCGTTAAGCTCGACTATGGCTTGCGCCACCCCAGAAATTGTTTTATCCACCACGCGAATACGCTTAGCAACGGCTACGACGACCTTGGCCAATTTTTGGTCGTACTCCTTTCTTGCGTGCGCGGCCGGTGCGGATTTCCGAGCGGGAACAGGCTCAGGGTCGGACGCAAGGCGAAGGCTGCGAGTGCGCAAGTCCACGGCGGCCAGCGATTGGCCATCGGTGCCGATCAGATTCATGATCCCTTTTGTGACGTGCGAGGCGCAAAGATCGACGGACATCCGCAGATCAGGGGGCAGCAGTCCAAGGCAGGCATCGTATTGCCGATAGTGACGCTGCAATTGAGTTTCGCCAGGCCGAAGTCGCTGATCCACTTCAAGCTGCCAAGCCTTGTCGACTTTCTCGGGCTGTGCAGTTCGGGCAGCCGACACCGTAATCCTGCGGGTCGGTGTGCCGGGCTCGGTGTAGGCAACGCACTTCGCCACCGCGATTTTTGCATCCGCGTTCGCGGGGACACTGACCACGCTCAGCTCATGCCATTCCCATTCATCGAACCGTTGACCGCCGCCCGGTAGCGGCGACATCTTCAGGGCGCGAAAGCCAACGCTCACTGCCTGCAATGCACCGTCGCGAATGAGTTTCCAGACCTCATCGGCTCGGGCCACGCCGGCAGTGAGTTTGGCCCGAATGCGGATCCCTCCTTTCGTCACCGCAGCCCTCACCACCAACCCAATTGGCTCATCATGCTTGTGGGCCCATAGCAGCGGCATGGGCAGTGAAAACCGGGCGCCAGCGGGCATGACGATATCGCCCATCCGGTCCACGCTCGGCGTGGTGGCCCAGCCCTCAATAAACCGCTCACCATCGGCCTCCAGTGCGCGAACAGTGAGGTACGTGACGCGACGGTCCATTAGCTCTGTCCGCCCGAGTAATCAACACCGGTCAGCGAAACGACGCGGCCGGAGCCATGAACTTTCCAGTTCGCCTGGATGTCGGCGCGCCATGCAACCGTGTTGGTCTGCCAGAGGTTCACTACCTGCGTCGCGGTCGGTGTAGTGCTGTCGTTCGTGGGCACATCGCTCATCTCAAGCGTCGCGTGACCTGCCGGAGTGATGGAAAGCCCAGTCGCGTCATAGGCAATCGCGGAGGCGTCCAGCAGCGTGATCGAGGTGCCCACAGACGTGATTGGCACCGACCGAGAAGTCACCGCAGGCACGCCGAACAGCACGCCACCGTTGACGGTCAACGAAGTCTCACCCAGCGGCTTCTGCAACAGCGCGATTTGCGCTGCCGTGGTCGGGTGCAGCACCAGCACCGCCGAACTGAAGTCACCCTCGAAGGCAGCGAACAGCGCGGCGAAGTCCTCGCGGATCGAATCCGCGTCAGGGCCAACACTGGGAATTTGTGTCTGACCATATGCAACCGATGCCGGAATCTCATCCGTGCTGCCGGCGTTGCTGGGATCGATGAAGGCCCAGTCCAGCGGGCCAGTCACCGCGCGCTCAAGATCAGTTTGTAACAGCGCCTCGGCCACCTCGCCCGGTCGCTCAAGTGATTCGCGGGTCACGCAGGCGATGGCGGACACTCGCAACGGTCGCAGTGTCGAACCGGCGATGGCCAACCGGCTCAACGGCGTCGCCTTGCCTTCTGCGACCCAATGGCCCGCCAGGCCGGACGTGGGTGCAATCATCCGCGCGCCGAACACAACACGCCGTAGACCCTGAATTCGGCCAAGCAGACTGGCCTCCATGACAGAAGCAAAGAACGCCTGCGCCGCATCGCCCAGATCAACCGTGTCAATGGCGCCCACGGTCGCCTTGGTGATTTCTCGGGCTACATCGCTGCCCCATCGATTCTGAGCATAGTTAGCCTGCCCCTTCCCGATCTCATTGACGATCAGCCAGCGAAGATAGGTGCGGGCCAGATCGGCGCGGCCGTCATGAGTGGCAATCGTGAGTGCCGCCTGGGCGCGGCGAATGGCAGCAATCTGCAAAGGGTCCATCTGCATCAACCTCTGGGAATGAGAACGACTGTGAGGTGACGATACAGAAGCGCCCTAAAATCGATCGTTATCGTGCGATTTTCTGAAGTCGCTCCACCGACTCAGGCATCGCTGTCACCTCGGGCACCGACGAATGGCGCTCGCGAAGGTGGTCCAGTACAGCAGTCGTCGCCACATACCAGGTTGCTGCCAGCACACCCGCCAGCTTGCGGGGTGGAATCCCCTCCGCCATCGCATGCGCCGAAGCCATGGCATCGGCCAGCACCATCGGCAATGCGCTGGCAATCTCCAGAATCACCGCCTCGCGCTCATCGGCATCGCGCCATTCGCGTACCTGATCAATATCGACGGTCACCGCATGACCACGCCCACGCGACCCAGCGGCCACCACCGGGCAACCCTCCCTGATCCACCTGCGCAGCGTACCGGGCCGCTCGTGTAGAGCAGCAGCAGCCTCGCGCAGTGACAGGGGGGCGGCCATCGGTCAGCTACGGCGTAGCCGCGCCAGACAGCGCTCCCACTGAGCCAAGTCATAGATGCTCTGCGGATGCGGGTGCGGCTCCGTCGATGCGCGCTCACCCGCCCGCAGCAATCCGTGCCGACGTAGGTAAGCGTGCTGCGTCTCGAATACCGGGGGCGCGTCCGGATCGCCCAACCAGTCCCATACGCCGAACCGCGATCCGGGCACCACGGCCTGCCGTTCGTGAAGCGGGCAGCCGGTGCCAGAGATCCATCGACGCGGCTCGGGCAGCATGCCGTCCCAGAAGCAGCCCGGGAACCCACCCATGGGCAGCCGTGGCGCCTCAAACTCCCACCAGCCCCAGGGACGGCAGCCAGGCAAGTCCCACAGCCGCATGACGGCATCGCGATGGGCGTCCCACACTGCGGGCCACTCGTCGCCGCGAATCACGAAGTACGCGAATGCGCTTTCGTCATCATCCATCGGCCAATCGCCCGTGGTGAAGTACTCGATCAACCAATCGTCGCTGGTGCGGCGCGACTTGCCGCGTCGTGGGCGCGCCATCAGGTGCGGCTCCCGATGCGGGGCGGACGCACGTCAGGTTGCGGCGCGCCGTCCAAATCCAATTCGCGCATCAACCGCGCAAACGTCACGGCCGCGTCACGCTCCACGCCGATGGCCGGATGCTTGCGGGGCGCGCCGCCCTCAACCGGAAAGTAGGCGCCATCGCGTGCAACGGCCTCGCGCGCCTCGCACGCACGGTCATATGCCTCACCGGCCAGGGTCAGCAGCCGCAGGTGGTGCGGCTCCAGTACGTAGTCAGTGACGATCTGCCGCCACCATGCGCGGGTTGGCTCCCGGAGATGCCGGGGTGAACGGGGGGTCTCAGTCATCGAAAAAGCCTCCAAGTAAAATTGAACCGGGTACTGCTAGCGAAAAAAAACCTGGGCGCGCGTTCGTCAAGGAGAACCGCTTTCTGTTGGCACATTCCCCCCCTCGCAAGAGTCCTGGGAATGCTCATCGCAGGCCAACCTTGCGTCCCGGGAAGCAAGGTGTAACCGTGCAACGCGTTGCACGAATCGCGACGCAGCCGAGGGTGCGCATTTATGCGCATGCTGGAATCGGACACGCGTGTCCAATTTGAAAACGGCATGGCTGTGCCGTTTTGGAAATGGCACAGGTGTGGCAATTTGACCGCCGACGACCGCCTGGCTTTTTGGAACCCGGGTGGTGCTAGCGCCATGCGAGCACAGTGCTAGCACCAGTCCGGGCCGGTAGATGGACAGCTGGATAGAGAGTTGCTGAACATTCGCCCCAACCGTGAACCAGGGACGAAACCGGGGAAACTCGTTGCCAAAATAAAAACGCGCCCGCCGATCTAAAAGCCTATGAATCCCGGCATTCGGACCCAATCCGCAGAGGATTTTTGGTAGGTGTGGGTACAGGTGTGGGGATAGGTAGAGGTATAACTCTCTTAGTCCTTGATGCCGATCAGCTCGGAGATGACCGAGTAGCGCAATCCGTCTGGAATGCTCTCTTGCTGCGAGCCCTTCTCCACCGTACGCACCCTGGCGGTAAAAATATGCCGCTCGAAGTTGCTCATCGGAATACGGTCCAGCCGGGATGGCACTGGAAAGAGCCTCGCGTAATCGCGCAGGAAGTCGCTGCTGAAGCCGACCTTGAAACGCCCATTGACGCCGGGGCGACCGATCAGCCGGGCGATGTTGTAGTACCTGCTGACGCGCTGTTCGAAGTGTTCTCCCATGGTGAGTATCTTGAATTGCAGATTGAGCTTGCTGGCCCGACCGAACAGGATGAACGTCGAGAACCCGCAAAACCCCACGTCGTAGACGCCAGGAGGCACCAGGGCGGGCCTCTCGCCGTCGAGCGCGGCATAGCCGCATTCCTGTGCGGCCATTCATCGCTCTCCCCCAACAAGCTGTAATGCGCGCTGGCGCGATTCCGTTGCCAGGGTGTACTCGGCAACATAGACACCGGCACGGCTGTAGCCGGGCAGATGAATCAACTTGCTATGGATCTCCAGCCCGCGCCTCTTCAGTTCGCTGACCGTCGAATTTAGAACGTGATCACTGACCGGGTACTTCTCAGCTTCGAAGCGATGCAAAGGCCCTTCCAAGAGCCTTTGAAGGACCCTGACATATTTCGGAAGGGGCTTGAGTGCACCGACACTCTGCGATGCAATGGCGCTGTTCCCCTTGTTGATGATCCTCGCGCCGCCGGTGATGCCACTCACCGGCGCGCGGTCTTGCGCGCCCATCAGACGGCACTCTGCAACGTCGAACGACGGATGATTTCGCCGCCCGGTACGTAGATGCGACGGCCTTCTTTCAGCGGGCGCAGCTCGCCACTAGAGATCAGGTTATAGACGTGAGCGCGAGAGCATCTCAGGTATGTCTGAGCCTCTGCGATTGTGTAGCGCTGCTGGGCATCCAACGGCGCAAGCGGCTGAATCGACATCGGAGCACCTCATATGTATTTGGGTGCTCATATTTATCTACACAGGTTTTCTCTTGTATTTCCGCAAATTTTTTGATTTTCGCGGAAGTCGTCGCGACGCTTGTTTTACAGCGCTTTTTGCTTTCGTCTTGCCATAGTACAGCTCGGCAGTGAGCGTCTTTCCCAGCCCAAATTCATCACCGATCTTCTCAAACAAGGATTCGTCGATAGCGCGGCCGGCTTTGTGCTCGCGCGCTACCGCGACTCTCACGGGGTAGCGGTACATGCGCTTCTTCCGCATCGCCGACAGGTGCTTCCCCTTCGGGTATGGCCTGCCGAAAGCATCATCCCAACTACCAGTGTCGAGCCGCAGAACGCGGTCATAGGCGCGGATGAATGCGCGAGATGCCCAGTCCGGCAGCGGCAGATCGTGATTCGCGCAAATACGGATAGCGCCCAGCAATGCGACCTTGTCGCCGCGCTCGAATCGCTCGTGCTCGGTTTGCAAATCGAGTTCAGCCGCAAAGCGAAAGATCGGTAGCGTTGGGTCCTTAGGATCGCGGCTTGGATCAGAGCGAAGGATCCCTTCAGTCTCCTCATGGGCCGCCAGTATCCGCGCCGTGAACTCGTCTTCCTCGCTCATCCTTTCACCGCTGCCAACTTCTCCGCCATCGCCGACGGAATGAATCGAAAATAGGCTTTCTCGATCATGGCCAGCGACGTGCCGCATTGCTGGGCGACGGTCAGGGGATCAACGCCATGTATCTGCAGCAACTCGGAGATCCGCGCATGGCGGAAGCTATATGCCGTGGCGGCGACAGGAATGCGGTGCTTCCCCTTCAATTCCTGGTTCGCCGCTGTAATTGCCGACCGCACCTCGCGAGCCCATACGTGCCGCCGCCAGGACGTCTCGCCATCCTCGGTGAACATCTGAGCGCCCGGCAACTTGTCCGCTGTCGTACGCTCAAAGAACGCTACGGCCTCGGCATCGAGGTACACATACCGCACCCGTGTCTTGGGCGGCCTGCCCTTCTTATGGCTGAGCTTTAGGGTCTTGCCGTCGAAGTCCCCCGCCGTGGCTTCGGCCAATTCCTTCGGGCGTGCGCCGGTCAACTCCAGGCCTCGCAGAAATTCACCCGCTCGCTGCGGAGCCGCTGCAATGAGCGCCTTACGCTGGCCGGCGTCCAGGAATACCGCGGTGTCGCCTTCGTCCTCGGTGCTATCGGGTAGCGGCTCAATGCGCCACGCATCGGGATTACCGACATAGCCGCAATCTGACACGGCACGCTCCAGGCCCGCCGCGACCGCCCGATACTGTCGATTGACTGACCGTGGCTGCCGTCCCTCCGTCAACCGGTCCCGCCATTCCAGGAAATCGTCCTTTCTGGCCGACTCCAGGGACAAGTCGGCAATCTCATCCTTCCAGACAGTGAGCTTGAATCGCCCCTCGGCTTCTGTAGCGGTCTCAGGGCGCCCCTGGCGGCGCAGGTAGGTGAGATAGGCCTCAAGCGCCGCCTTCACCGTGGCGCGCTTCGGGCTGCGTACTGCGGCCCCCATAAACGTGGCCAGCCATTTCTCTGCCGCCTTTTTCGCCTCGTCGAAGTCGTCGGGCGTGATGCCCTCCAGCGGCTGCCAGTGCTGTTTGCCTTTGGCGTCGCGGTAACGGGCGTGCCAGGTCTCAGCCCCACGGCGATAGCCCAAATAGGCCCCCTTCGCGAGCTTCTGCCAATGCGGTTCACGCCGAACCTGGAGGGCGGCTCGATCCCTCTTTCGGGAGAGGTCCATAGGCTGTAATTTGATCTCGTACGAAAACGTACGAAAATATATCAGCGGACACCCCTAGACAGCAATGGATTAAAAGCCTATAAATAGCGCTGTTTCTAAGATGCCGGTAGACAACGATGGATGTTTCCACAGCCCTCTCAAGGCTGGTACGAGGGTTCGAATCCCTCTGGGAGCGCCATCTCTAAGTCATTGATTTTCAGTGACTATTTTCGCCTCAGCACGTGGTCTTGCTCACCCCATACCACTCGCGAAAGACAGCAATCTTGAGATCCCGCAAAGGGCGTTTGTCGTACAACCCGCCTCACCCCGGCGAAATTCTGATGGATACGGTGCTTGCCCAAATGTCGGTAGCCGAGCTGGCGTGCCGACTGGGTGTCGGTCGAGCTAGCAGGCTAAGGAGCCTTGAGAAGGCTGGGACCTACGGAATGCCCTGTGCCTGGAATATTCAGCCCCCCACGAGATAAGCGCGATTCATCTGTGCCGACCCCTGCCCCTTTACAGGAATTGCACCACCAACACCTTCAGCACGCTCTTACGCTTTACTCCGCAAACACCTCACGTAACACCTCGGGCCGACGTTTGGCGATCGTTAGAAGCGACAGGGCAGCCCCAGAGGGGTTGCGTCTACCCTGTTCCCATGCTTGCAGCGTACGAGCCGACACTCCCAACACGTCAGCGAACTTCTGCTGTGACAGACCGGAGCGCATGCGAGCCTCCAGCGCCTCAGGCACATCAATGCGGTGAACACGCGCAGCCCTACGTTTACCGGCTTCTACCAGTCGAACTTCGCGCATGCCGCGTTTGATCTCAGCGGTGATGTTTCGCTTTGCGTCGCGCGCCAGTAGCGCCTTTGTGCTCATCTTTACCATGTACCTTCTCCCGGACCTTCGCCACGTCTTTGGCTGGTACAGATGCGCGCTCGTTCTTCGCATACATCGTGATCAGCCATATCTTCCGCTCACTTAGCCGATTGAAGTAAATCACCCGCACGCCGCCACGCTTGCCACCACTGACATCGACCAGCGAACTTTGCGGCAGCCACCCGTCCCCGACACTACGTCACCAGCGTCAGGGTTCAGCGCCAACCACGCGCAAAAGTCTCCAAACTCTTCCGGTGTCCCGGCCTCAGCGATCGCAATACGGCCGGCAGCGTTCGCACGCTTGCGCACCTTCACGACTTTATCCAGCTGAGAAGCCCGTACACGCCGGATGGCCGTAACTTGTACGTCTTCGTACATTCTCTGCTCCTTCAGGAAATCATCGAGGCTACCCCCAATGTGACGATTCCGAATCTTGCATGCCTTACTCACTGCACACCTTCCTCATACCCTAATCGATACGGCGCCCTCCTACTCCTCGATAAACCCATGCGACAAGATCATCGTTTTCATGAGCACGTGATCGCGGGAGAGAACATCCGTGGCAAGACGCATCAATGTAGAGATCGATGATGATATTTGGATCATCTTGCGTCAAATGTCTGAGAGCGAAATTTATCAGGTGATCAATGACGCATTACGCGCAGAGGAATCACGGAAGCGGCGCGGAAAATCAACGCGGAGAATTCGCGCATCGCACGTACAATTTATCGAGCTGATAATTGAGAAGATTGCGCAGTTAGCCCTCGCGCGCGCGGCTGTCGTTCTTCAACCAGGCATCGAACCAGGTGAGATACGTCTGCTGGTAGTCGAAACGCGTGTCGCCTAACTCCAACTCCGCCACACGGGTGTCTTCCGGTCGATCGTCGCGGGAGCAGCCGCCACCGCGCTGGATAGCAGGAGTGCAATCTACCAGCCGCGTACTGCAGCATCGAAACATCGGCGAGCCGAGACCGAAGAACGAGTCGTGACGGGCTTGCTCCTGCTGCGTGACCATTGCCTGAACATAGTTTATGCGTCACTCAATCCAGAGCGGCTGCTTCGCGAAACACCGCGCTCCAGTCCTGCTCAGCCCTACCCTGATAGCTGTCGAAAATCCTCAGCATCAGCGCGAACGGCAGCAGGGACGGCGTTCGGTTGACCCCGATGAACACCGCCAGCCGCTGTTCCGGCCACAGCGCGACGCCGGCGCGGAAGCCGTCGATGGTGCCGCTGTGCCAGATCATCTTGCTGCCACGATACTCGGTGATGTACCAACCCAGGCCATACGCCCAGAATGTATGCTCTCCCATGAGTGCCTGCACCCGTGGCGGAAATTGCTGCGCGTCCTTCTCGGGAAAACGAATTACCGTCTGCGGCGTGTGCATCTGTTTGAAGGCGTCACGTCGAATGATGGTGCGGCCATCGATGCTGCCCTCACCCAACTGAAACCGCAGCCATTGCGCCATGTCCTGTGCGTTGGAGTTCACGCCGCCGGACGGCACGGCAATCGCGTCTGGATACGTCCATAGCTTGGGGACTGGATCATCGTCAAACTCGCCGATATGAGGTGAGGCTGCGTTCGCATCCATGCGCGCGGCGATCGCATCGGCATTGGTGCGCTTCATACCAAGCGGCTTCCAGAGCCGCTCATTCGCGAACTGCGCCCATGAAGTCTGCGCGACTGCCGCCACTACCAGCCCAGCGGCCGTCATCATGTTGTTGCTGTAGACGTAGTCGGAACGGAATGCCGCCACCGGTGCAACCCAACGATGCCGTTCCAGCATATCGCGCGCGTCACGGGAGACCGAACGCAGGCGCTCTTCGTCGATGTATGAAGTCCCGACGCGATGTGCCAGCAGATCGCGAACTGTGACTGCGTTCGTGACCCAGGGATCTTGAAGTTCCAGCCAGGGCAGATAGATCTTGACACGATCCTCCCACTGCAGTCGCTCCTCATCCACTAGCAGTGCCACGGTCGCGGCCGCGAATGCCTTGCTCGTCGACCCGAGAGCAAAGATGGTCCGGTCATCGACCATTTCACGGGCGCCGAGCTTGCGAACCCCGTAGCCTCGGGTCAGCACCACGCGATCATCCTTCACCACGGCCAACGTGAGGCCGGGCGTGCGCCAATCCACCAACGCCTTCTGTATATACGCGTCCAGACCGGCAATTGGCTCGGCAGACGCGGCCAGGGCCGGCGCGACGACCGCCAGGCAGCAGACCAACGCCAATCGCCGCAAAGAGCGCACAATGCTCACTTTCTCGGTTCCTTGTCATGTGCCGGCGTGACGTCGCGCGTGAAGATCAGCGCATCGAAGCAGTCCCGGGGCGTGAGCACCATGTGATCCTCACCGGCACCGTGGAACATGCGAGGGCGGCCCCACCACTGCGCGCCCGCGTCCGCCATCGCGCCAGCCCGCAGATCGACCACGAACCGTTGCATCGGCACGCGACTCAGCACCGCCCCGACACTTTCATCCGGCATGGTATCGACTGCCGTTTCCTGCGAGCTGCCACGCGCCTTCTCGAACGCCCCGCGCATGCTCTGATACGCCGAACCGATCACGACCAGGTTCGCCCCCTGGCTCTCATTCAGGTGCTGCCCCATCGCCGTGAACTTACGCTCGGGCTTGAACACCGGTCCCTTGCGCAGGTGGAGGTTGTGCGCGAATACGAATAGCCGGCCCTCTGGTCCTTCGCGCGACAAGATCCATTCGGCCAGCAGCGCGGAGCTGGCGTCACGCTGGTTGCGGTCGCCATGGCGACTGATCCACCAGCCGAAGTTGCGCAGGTCGGCGTCCAGCGCTCGCGCATTCAAGGCATTTCTATAAGCCCGCTGATAGTCGAGCGACGAACTTCGCTCGGACCATTGCACGTGATGGCGCTCGAACAGCCCGACCAGATCGGCAAGCGCGACGGTGTACGCGTCGCGCTGTTCCTGAGTCAGATTCTCGTAGCCGTTTCGTACGGTCGCCTCGATGACCGGCGTCAGTCGAGCCGCGAAACGAGGTGCCTGCTCCGGATCGAGGACCGCGAGATAGTCGAGCGCCAGCTCTACCTCATCGCGGATGAGTGCCGGACCGCCGGCATGACCAACAGGCTCCAGCCCGTAGAACCGGATCTTGCGTTTGACGCCTGCACGCGCGTTGTAGCTGCGCATCCATTCGATCAGGTTGCGATTCTCTGCGTAGGCGGTCGGCGCCGTGAAGGAGAACACCGCCGCCACGACATCGTCGGTGAGCTGACCGCGCCCAAGCACGTAGTCATCCACTTTGATGCTGGCCGCGTATCCGGACTCAGTGGCGATAGCGGTGAAGCCCTGCTGCTCGACCAGGTATTTGAAGACCTCGTTGCGCAGCATCAGGAACTCGTGCCCACGATGGATGGCTTCGCCGAATCCAACCATGCGGGCAGCGCCGATGATGGACTGCAATGCCGACAGATCACTACTCCCGGCCGCTCCGATGGACACCGCATTCGACTTGGCCCAGGCCGCGGCATCATCGGTTGTTGGCTCCGACAGCGCTGCCATCCCCAGCAAAGGCAATAGGCAAACGCCGGCACGAATAGAGTTGATCAGCGTCATCGTCATCTCGCAACGATCAGTGTTTTGACGCAGAGCCACGCAGCACCGGCGCGGCCATGTCGTCGTAGAGCAATCCCGCCTTCACGACATAGCGAATGGCCGCGGTATTGCGAATGTCATCCAGCGGATTGCCGTTCAGCACGATCAAGTCCGCCAGCTTTCCGACCTCGATGGAACCCAGGTCGCGTTCCGCCCCCAGAAAGCGGGCGCCGTGCAGACTCGCTGACGTCAACGCGCCATGCGGCCCGAGCGCCGCAGCGAGCATCCAAACTTCCCAATGCGCCGCGTAGCCGGGGCCATGAGTACCAATCGCCGCCGCACCGCCCTCGGCGACGATCTTCGACACCGCATCGGCTTGCAACGTGAAGGGATAGTCGCTCGGCACACGCAGCTCTCGCCGTCGGTCTGCGAGGATCGCGCTATGTGGCGGGAATAATTGCGCACGCTTTCCATCTCCGCCGAACTCCCCACGCGCGATGAAGTAGGCGTCGTTCCTGATCGTGCCCATCCGACCCAGCGTCAGATTGAAGATGAAGCCGCTGCGGCCGAAGAACTTCGCCACATCGCCGTACAACGGCACGGTGGCCGGGAAGTGCTGTGCCGCCGAATAGCCTTCCATCGCCAGGCTGAGACCGTGTTCGAAAAACCCTGTTTCCAGGTGTCCGGTGATGAGCATGCCCTGCGCCCTCGCCGCCTCCGCCAACTGCTGACGCATAACCGCCGCCGACAAGGTCAAGTTCTTGAGCGCGATGGCACCGAAACGCGAATTGCGCCGTGCGTCGTCTCGTGCGTGACGCACGTCGGGGATATCGATGAACTGATTGCCCGCGTTATCGTCGCGACGATAGTAGTCGGCCGCCGAGAACACGCGCGGCCCTGCGGTAGCACCGGCTTCGATCATCTCGGCCAATGGATAAATGAAATGGCTGGCGTTTGAAGGAGCGAAGCTGGTCGTGACTCCATAGGCAAGGTAGGCTGTGGCCTCGGCGTTGCCCATGGCGGTCAGCCTCTCGCTATGTTCGATGAAGGAGCCGTGTGAATCGATGAACCCAGGAATGATGGTCGCGCCACTCACGTCAACGACGTCATCCACGCCTTTCAAGGAACACTGGCCGAGGCACTCGATACGCGCGCCATCAATGACGACGGTGCCGCGCTCGATCACTTCATCGCCGCGCAGTGTAATTAGTCGCGCGCCTACCAGAGCACTGCGCCCACGTCCCTGCTGCTTCGGCAGATTGAGTCCCATCGAGACACGCTGCGTCGTACTCGATCCGACGTCGTGGACGAAGTAGGCATTGCCCCCGAACTCGAGCCGACCGGCGGAGTGCCAATGCGGATCGAGACCGCCTTCGCGCGTTATCCGACGAATACCGCCTCCGCTCTCCTCATACAGCTGTGCGCGCGTGATCGTCGATTGCTTGGCGCGCCAGTCGAACGGCATCACGAACACGTCGGAACGCTTCTCTACCGCGACCCATTGCCCATCGGGGGAAACGGCAACGATCGCCGCATAGGGCATCGATAGATGCACGCGCCGATCAGACCCGTCCGCTCGCACTGAAACGAGTTGGGTTTGCGGCTCATAGGCCTGCGCGACATCCTGCGCGAAGAACAACCGTTGCTCGGGTCCTCGAGAGACCGAGATCGCCCCTTCGATCCTGTGGGCCACGGTGGCGATGACCTGGCTTGCGCCTGTATCCAGTGGCACATGCACCAGCGTGTATTCAGGATTGTCATCCCATGATCGGCCCTGTCCCGTGGCACCCCAGCCGCGCACTACGAGCAACGACTTGCCATCCTCATTCCACAGCGGGCTCGCAAACTCTCCGGCAGCGCCGGTGACACGACGTGGCTCACCACCTGAGGCTGGAATGGTCCACACGTGTCCGCGGTCGCGCGGATTCCAACTAACGAAGGCAATCGTCTGGCCATCGGGCGACCACGCAGGCATGAACTCGCCTGCCGCAAACTGCGACGGAGTTAGCCGACGCGGGCGCGGCTGCGACAAATCCGCAATCCACAGGTGGCCTGCGGCTTCGAACACGACCCGCCTGCCATCGGGCGAGGCACGCATACCTGTGAGGTACCGAGGCGTGAACGGTCCATCGGCGATCTTCATCGTCGCACTGGCGCGCTCCGACATCGTGCGCCGTACTCGCGCAGTGAACTCGATGGTGCCGACGTTGCCCGAAGCGACATCGAGCCGACGGATCTTGCCACCTGCCGCGATCACGATGGCCGCGCTATCCGGTGTCCACGCATAACCAGGCAACAATGCCGGAATGGTGGTGTTGACGTTGCCGCCATCCGCGATGTCCGGCTCGATCGTATCCATGATCACCCGCTCCTGCTGGGTGCGCAGATCGAGCAACCACAACGCATTGCGCGGACCGTACTCGTGGCCGGCATATTTCATCACGGTGCCGGGCACACGGCGACTGAATGCCAGCCAGCGACCGTCCGGTGAGGGTCGCGGCACGATGCCGCCGTTGATGGCAACCAGCTTCGTTGTGCCGCTCGCCAGATCGTGTTTCACCAGCTTGTAGTCGCTGGCGGTGTGATCGACGTTGCGGGGGTCGCGCCCGGCGAAGTACTGGAAATACAGCTCACGGCCGTCCGGTGAGAAGGCCGGCGCCGAAACACCTTCGCGCGACTCATCCTTGAGTTCCGTCGCAGCGCCGCCTCCAGCCGGATAACGCCACAGGCTGCGTGACGCTTTCGGATAGCTGCCGCTCACTTGAGTCGAAACACGCTGCGCGATCAGATAACTGCCGTCCGGGCTCCACGCCGGCGCGCTGACCACAATGTCCCTTTCCTCTATGACGAGACGCGGCGTCGAGCCATCGGCCGCCATGATCCACAGATTGTGATATCCGCCGCGCTCGGAGACGAACGCAATACTGCGTCCGTCCGGCGAAATTCTCGGATGATAGTTGACCGCGATACCGCTATTCTGGGTCAGGCACTGCGCGGCGCCGCCTCCGATGGGCATTCGATAGATGTGCCCGAGCAGATCGAAGACCAGCCAGCGACCGTCGGGCGCCACATCCAGCGACATCCAGCTGCCCTCAGCGGTGACGAAGTCGAGCTGGCGCGTCTTGCCCCTGGGCTGGCTGATATCCCACCGCTCGGGCGCTTGCGCTCGGGCGGCGGGGGAGAAAATCACGGCAGCACACAGCGCCGCCGCGATCACAGCGACTATCGGTCCTCTGCGCATGGGAGTCAGCGTGGCGAGCTGAAGTTGACCGTCAGACGGATACCGAACGTACGCGGCACGAAGATGACGCGCGAACCACGCAGACTCAAACCACCGGTTGCTCCAACCCAGTAGGTTTCATTCAGCACGTTCTCCATGTATGCGCTCAGCGCCCAGCGATCGTTTGCGATGCCGGCGGACAGATCCACCGTGGTGAACTCCGGCATCTCCGAAATCGGCTCGTGCACAAACTCGGTATTGGTGCCGTCCTGCCACTTCACATCGATACGTGCATTGCCGCGAAATTGCGCTGAAATCTGCTTCTCATAGCCGGTGCCCAGCGTCACCGTCCATGGCCGGATGCCGGGAATGTCGGCACCCGGTTCGACACCCTGCAGCTGTTTGATCTTCGAATCGACATAGCCGACGCTGCCGCCGAAATTCCAGTGCGCACCCGCGGCGAGTCGTCCCTCCAGTTCGAAACCCTTGATCTCGCCGCTGCCGCCGTTGACATCGAACATCACGAACTCGAGCCCCGGATCGAGCAGCGTGCCACCGTAGATCTGCATGTTCTCGTAGTCCATCTTGAACACCGCACCGCTGAGCTGCAGGCGGTGATCGAGGAAACTGCCTTTGAAGCCCAGTTCGTAGTTCTTGACGTGCTCGCTGTCTACCACCCCAGGAATATTGACCTCGCCGCTAGTGGTTTGATGCACGCCGACCGCGAGTGGATCGTTGCCATAGCCTGGACGGAACGCGGTGGCGAACTGCGCGTACACCATCAAGTCATCGGTGAGATCGAAGTTGAGCGCCACGCGCGGATCGACTTCCTCCAACTTGCCCTTGATCTGTACCACTGGCGGAATGGTGTCGGTGTCGTTGAACACGCGGGAACGGCCGTCGCCGTTCCTGACGTTGCTGTAGCGTACGCCAGCTGACAGATGCAGCCGGTCGGTGATATCCCAGAACACGTTGCCGAACGCCGCGTAGGTCTCGATGCCGCGATAGCTCTTCGAGCGGTTGAGCGTTGGATAGCGGCCCGCGTACTGGCCAGCACCACCGCCGATGTGAGTGGTCTGCGGATAGCGATCGTCGAGATAGGTCGCGCCCACCACCCAGCCAAGCGGCCCGGCCGAGTTCGACGACAGCCGCAATTCGAACGAATCGACCTTTTCCTCGGCGGTGTAGTGATTACGCTGTAGGGCGAACTCGGAACGATCCAGATCCTGCGAGCCTTCCAACTGATAGTTGTAGTAGCCGTAGATGAAGTCCAGCAGCGCGGCCCCGAAATCGTAAGTGGTCCGCAACGAGGCAAACAGATTCTTGACATTGGTGTGATCGGGATCGTCGATCTTGTAACGCCCGCCGTCGTTACCCACTTCGTCGATGAACGAGATCGTCGGATCGAAATAGGTGCCACCGAGCGCCGCGAGCTGCGCCTGCCGAGCCGCGGTGACCGATGCGCCACCGAAGTGCCGGTTGATGTACAGGCCGTCGTCCAGCCCGTAGCGCAGGTCTTCATATGCCAGCGACATATTGACCGTGAGCGCGTCGGTCGGTTTCCACAAGGTCGCGATGCGAGCGCCGTAGTTGTCGGTGCTGGACGAACCGCCGCCCGGTCCTATGTTCTTCACGGCGCCGTCGCTCGACTCAGTGAACACTGCCGTGCGCAGGGCGAATGTATCGCTGAACGGCACATTCACCACGCCGCGGTAGAGCTGCGTGTTGAAACGGCCGAAGTCCACCGTGCCTTTCAACTCCAGCGCATCTGTGTTCGGCTTCGCGGTGATGATGTTGAGCGTACCGCCGAGCGAGCTGCTACCGGTCAACGTCCCCTGCGGACCACGCAGCACTTCGATGCGTTCGACGTCGAACAATTGCGAGGTGAGGATACCACGAATGTCGACCACACCGAAACTCGAATCATCCACGGTAACCGCGATCGGATTGTATTGTCCGCCGGTGAACCCGTTCACGCCGCGCAGAGCAATGCGCGGTGAAGACTTCCCGGTGCTGTAGAAAGTTGCATTGGGAATGTCGAACACATAGTCCTTCAACTCCTGCACGCGCATCGCTTCGAGCTGTTCGGCTCCGAGCACCGTCATGCTGATGGGCACATCGAGCACGGATTGAGCACGCTTCTGAGCCGTGACGATGACTTCATCGATGGGGTGACCCGACTCCATCGTCGCCGCGCCGCTGGGCGGCGTCGTGCCTGCGTCTTGCGACTCAGATGGTGCCAGCCAGGCGAGCCTCGTGATCTTCTCCGAGTCCGCGAGGTTGCTGGTGTCGCCGCTCACTTCGGATGTTCTTCCAGCCGAGGCACCCGGCAGGATCGCTACCGTGCTCTCATCCAGAGCTTCGTAGCGCAGGCCTGTTCCCTGCAACAGCGTGGTCAACGCAGCATCGCGGGTATACGAACCCGACAAACCCGGTGAGCGCAGACCCCGTCCCAGTTTGGAATACAGAACCACGTGCAGGCCGCTCTGACGGCTGAACTCGTTTAGTGCATCGCCAATGGGTTGCGCTTCGATACGCAACGCGATGGTTGTGTTGGAGTCAGCGCTGAGTTTTGGAGTCGCCGCGCCAGGCTCGTTCTGCTGCAAGTCCTGCGCGCTCGTGCTCGCCGCACCAGACAACAACAACATGCTCCCCAGACCCGCCCATCGCCGTGCACTCATTTTCGCTCCCGTTGTAGGTGGCAGCGACTTTCACTGCCTTTGATCCATAAGAGCGCGAAGACACGGACGATTGGGTATGGCAAGCGATAAATTCGTGACACTCATCGGCTGCCAATGCGCCACTCGTCTTCGACCCGCTCGACCGTCAGAGATGGGTCCTTGCGAAGATAGAGGATCACGGACTGAGGATGATCGGCGCTGAATACTCCGGTGAGCCGCAGCTCGCGCACCTGCTCGTCCTCGATGCGAATGCTGGTGCGATTGTAGCGGTTGAACTCAGCAGCCACTTCAGCCAACGGCGTTTCACGGAACACCAGGCGTCGCTGATTCCATGCTACGGCATCGGCCACGTCGCGGCCCCGCACCGCCGCCACACTGCCGGCCGCGATGCGTGCCTCTTTGCCTGCCGTGAGCCTCAACGAGTTGGTCGCGGCGGTGATCTGGACCGCGCCTTCGACCACCGACACGATAGTGGCATCGTCATGTTCGTAGACATTGAACTGCGTCCCCACGGCTTGAATGGTCCCGTCCTTGGTGCTGACCACGAACGGGCGATTCGGATCGCGCTTGACGTTGAACAAGCCCTCGCCGGCCAATAGCCGAATCTCGCGACGCTGCGCCGAGAAATGCGGCTGCACGCGCGATTGGGTGTTGAGATACAGCATCGAACCGTCGTCAAGTTTGAAGATACGCTGCTCGCCTAAGGTCGTTTCCAGCAAGGTATCGTTCGGCTGAAGCCAAAACAGCCCGATGGTTACCGCGAGCATCGCTGCCGCCGCCGCGAACCAAGTTTTGCGTGGGCGCAGCGCTTCCTGAGGCGCGGACGTCGAAGTCGCAACACTTTCAGCACTTGCGTGGAGCATCACCACGTCCGCACCCCGGCGCGCCAGCAGCTCTTTCACATCGATGTGGTGTTGACTATCCAGCCCATCCAACCCCCGGAACGCTTCGCTCGCTTCCAGAAAGGCCTTGACATGCCGAGGCGATCGACTGAGCCAGGCGAAGAAGGCTTCGCTGTCGGCCGGCCCATCCACCGCTGCTTCATTATCGGTAAGGCGCACCAGCCAGTCGGCCGCTGTCTCATCCAACACCGCATCGACAGGTTCGTCACGACTCATGGACTGACCTCCGTGGCGCAGCGCTTGAAGTGCACGATGGCGCGGGCAATGTATTTCTTCACCGTATGCTCTGAAATAGCGAGCTCTGCCGCGATCTCCTTGTATGAGAGCCCATCGCGCTTGAACAGAATGATCGCGGCCTGACATGGCCGGGGCAGCTGCGACAGCACCCTCATGAGCTGTTGCTCGGCGGCCAGCCGCTCGGCCGCATCGCCAGCCCGGAATTCGAGACTGCCAATCATCATCCGCTCCAGCACCATGGGCTCATAAGGCGCCGCCTGCTGCTGCAAGCGCTGATTGGCCTGGTTAACCACGTGCCAGGCGATGCGATAGAGATAGGACTGCGGCTCGCGCAGTGCCTCGGCCGGCGGGAAACGGAGCAGCTGCATGTAGACCTCCTGCACGAGGTCATCGGCGTCCTGCATCATGCGGGCCCTGCGCGTCATGAAGTGCCGCAGTTCCTGGCGATACCGCTCATACGCCTCCCCCACGGCCTGGACGGACATGCGTTCCTGGGGGGTGGGCGGGCTGTCGGACACGTTCAACCTTGAAACGTAGTACTAGATACCTATAAGAGCAGACGCGCAGGCGCTTTTGGGTATGCCTTGCTAGATTTTTTTTGGTTCTCTCGGCCTCGCCTCACTGGAAGCGCCCGTCAAAACATTGAATTATAAGGAATTTTTCCCTCTGAAATCGCCCGTGCAACGGCTGTATAACAGCCCTGCTTCTGCTGTCGCGACCATGACGACGAGCCTTTCCCCGCACTCGCCTACTATGAACGTGCGGACGGGCGGAGACAGCCGCGCATTCAATTAGGTGGGAGACTCTCCAGCCAATTGACGACTCGCGCTGCTAGCGCGATGCGATGATCCTGGAAGCTATGGTCGCTGGGCAACGTGACGGCAGTGACTTTCCCACCCGCGCGACCTACGGCCTCCGCAAGCAGGCGATTATCTTCGCCCAGCGCCTGCGCGGCCCCAATGACCAACAACGGCCGCCGTGTCAGATCCTTGGACCACGACATGCAATTCCAGTCGGTACGGTGCGCTGCAAGTTCGTCGGCGATGCTGCTCGCCGTGGCACCTTGCAGCGAATTGCCCAGATCGTCGAAATTCTTGGCAGCCAGTGTCGCGCGAGCAGCACCACTCACCCGGCTCATTTCCTCCCCGGTGACACCAGCATTCCACGCGTCAATGAGAACGACCCCAAGCAGGCGCTCATCAGTGCGCGCATGCGCGGCACTCGCGAAACCACCCATGCTGTGGCCTCCCAGCACAATACGGCGGGCGTCGATCGCGAATTTTTTCGCTACGTCGGGGCGCCGCACGAATGCCACTGCGGCATCCGTATCCTCGAGTACGTGACTGATGGAAAACCGTCCCGGACTCCCCCAAGCTCCTCGATAATGCAAGGTCAGCACATTCCAGCCTGCACGACGGATGGCCTGAGCCAAATCGAGGTTTTGCTCGTTGCCGGGAAAGCCGTGCAGAAGCACGAAAGTGGGATGAGGCCCCGCGCCGGCCGCCAGATAGAACAACGCGTTCATACCCAGTCCGTGGCTAGGCACGAGCACCTGCGCCGAACGGGCCGGGTGTACAGGGTCTGGCGCGGGATCACTGATAACCGCTGACGGAATGGAATTCCCCAGATCGTCCGCCCGTCCCTGTCCAAAAAACACAAGCGCGAGCACTACCACCAACGGGACTTTCATTTACACGCTCCGACTCGGAATCTGTGCGGTTACGGTACGAATGATATCACGGGCCAGCTACTCGGCCCGGTTCGTGCTATTGGCGACTGACCACTCGATTGAAAAGGACGTTGCGCACCCTTCCGGCATGCACCCACAAACCGGTGACCGCGCCGTCCTTACCACGCTTGAACTGAACATTTTGCAACCACCACGCCGAGGATTCAAACAGATCGTGCGTGACGGGTAACAAAGCCAGCGGCTCGGTCATCCACAGTGAGGACACGAGCAGCCGCCTTTGCTCGACTCTGATATCGTAGGTCGTATCCAGCTCTTCGCTACGATAACGGCCGGCAAGCTCGTGAAGCTCGGCCGACGAGGGCACGGCGAGCTCCACTCGTTGATAAAGCGTATCGCGCCGCCCTCCTCCACTGGACTCTTTCAGAGCCGTCACAGTACCGCGCTCGTCGCGAACGGGAGTCAGAAAGTTATTCCAGGCACGCAGCGCATCGCTAATATCCAAAGTACCATCGACGCGGGCTTTCAGTGGCGCGGCCTCCAAGCCATAACCGCGAAGGGTAATTGCAATCCCGGCTCCCCTACGCTGCAGCGTGATCAATGGCCCCTGCGGCGCGAGGTAGTGACCGACCAGCGAGTCGAGTTGAACCTCCGATAGCGCCGTTGTCGAAGGCACGAGCGGCTTGCCACCAACATCACCGAGCCATGCGGTGACGATTGCTTCATTGAGTGTCGCCGTATCACCGCTCGAGTTACGCAGAATAACGATCGCAAGATCTTCACGCGGGAAGTAATTGAAATCAGCGCGAAACTCCGCTGTCCAACCGCCATGCCCCACGCCCGCGTGCCCCGCGTAGGCCACTGGCGTCAGACCGTACCCGTACCCCAGCGGTGTCCCGTCATCGAGGCTACCCATTTCGAGCAATTGAGCGATCAGCGCTTCGTCGCCTACTACCGGTCGGGACAGATTGGCGGCCCACCTCAGCATATCCTGCACTGTGGTGAATAGATCGATGGAACCGAGTAGATCATGATTATCCGGATGCGAACTCCAACGCCGATCGGCCTCATCGCGCCCGTAGGAGTTCGCCTTCCCCGGGATCAGCTCGTGAATATCATCCCGAAAGAATGATCGCGTCATCTCCAACGGCTTGAAAATGCGCTCGCTGGTGAAATCCCGAAAAGAATGCCCTGAGATTGCGCTCACCAGCTCGGCGAGCAACACATAATTCGTGTTGCTGTAGAGGTGATCCGTCCCCGGAGAGAAGTTCAATGCCCGTTGCGCCGCCACTAGATTCAATGCCTGCCGCTGCCGACGATAGTCCTCCTTGGACCGGCCCGCCATGATGAACAGGTTGCCTTCCTCGCGCAGCCCGCTGGTGTGAAGGATCAGCTGCCGGATCGTGATGGGATGACCGAAATCTGGCACGTATGGCAGATATTTTCGGATATCATCGTCCAGCTTCACCTTGCCATCACGCACCAACAGCAACACCGCGAACGCGGTGACATGCTTGGAGACGCTCGCGACGTTGAAGATGGTCTGCGAAGTCACGAACGTGTTCTGTTCGAGGTCGGCCATACCACGAGCGGCCATGTAAGCACGTTGGCCGTGATGATAGACGCCGATCGCCACACCCGGCCGATCGGTCCAGTCGGTCTTCGCCAACAGCGAATCGATGATCTCCGCTGGGGACGACAGGGGCGCCGAAAGCGCCTGCATTTGCGCAGCGAACAGAATCACAGCGAGCAGCAGCAGCTTCCTCATCGTGACAACCATTCACAGTGGAGCCAGCCGGCCTGACGTATCTGCGGGGAGTTCGGCATTCGCCCGCAGATACAATCCGTGGATCTAATCATGAATCGCGCCCGTCGCCGCTCAGAACGTGATCTTCACGTTGGCCATGTAGTTTCGGCCGGCGTTGCGCATGATCATCACAGGCGAAAAGCCGTTATAAATATCCTCATCCGTAATATTGTTGCCGCGCAGGCTCAACTCCATGTCATTGTCGAATCGATAGTGAATTGCCAAGTCGATACGCGTGCTGCTCGGCAATTCCAGAACGTTGGCTGGATCCGCGTACTTCGCCCCAAGATAGTTCGCCGCGACAGATACTCCCGCGCCCTGCAATACTCCGGACTGAATGTCATAGCGCGTCAGCAGCGCGATCGTGTGTTCCGGAGCATTGACGAACTGCTTGCCACGCGCACCAGGGATGGTCGACTTCGTCACTTCCGTCTTGTTGTAGGCGTAAGCCGCGTAGACAGCCCAACCTGGACTCAACGAGCCATTGACTGAGAGTTCCGCGCCCGCCGACCTCACCTCGCCGGCGTCGATCTGATAGAAAGCATCGACGGGATCGGTGATACGCACATTGGGCTTCTCGATCCTAAATAGCGCAAAGTTCGCCGTCAGACCCGAGCCGGCCAGATCGAAGCGTGCGCCAACTTCGTACTGCGCCGCCGTCTCGGGCGTATTGCGCAACCTGCCATCCCGACCCACCAGCGCATCACGCGGCTGGAACGAGGTCGTATGATTCGCATAGAGCGTCAGCGCATCGGAGAATTCGTACAACACGCCGAACTGCGTGGACCACTTCTTCGCCTTCGCATCCGGCAATTCGACGAGGAGCTGGCCCGGCGGATTCAGAATACTGTCAGACGTCGAGTCCGTATAGCGCACCCCGGCAAGTAATTTCCATTGTTCTGTTACGGAGAGTTGATCCTGCACAAAGGCAGCGGTAGCTTGTTGCGAGTTCTGATAAAAATAGAAAGGAAAGTAACCAGCCGCGCCTGGCAGCGAATAGTCCGGAGCAAAGACATCCAGCGGAGGTACCGCACCTGTGTATAGCTGGTACACCGTATCGGCGTCGTAGTCGAGATAGTCGACACCACCGGTCACCTTGTGTTGCCAGGTGCCCGTACTAAAACGTCCCACCAGACTGATGGCCGCGAGATAGTTCTCCTGCGCCTGATCGCCGAGGACAATCAGGCGCGAAATGCTCCGACCGTCGACTCCCAGGGGATCTCCATAGGACGTCGTGCCCGTCAGCCTGTCCCTGGCGTAGGTCACCTGTGCACTGAGTGTCAAAGCGTCCGAGAAATCATGCTGCAACCTGATATTGCCGCTGGTCCAGACATCCTTCGAGTCGGAGATCCCGGGAACATAGCCCGAATTGAACCCCATTGGGATACGACCGTTCGGATTGGGCTGCAAGGTGCCCTCGACCGGGACACGCCCGTCGTAAAGCCCGGCGGGATTCTCACTGCGACGGTAGGCACCCTCGAAGGTGAGCCGCGTGCTTCGACCCAGGTCGAGCGCGACCACCGGCGCGATGAACAGATTCCTCTGAGACCAGTAGTCGAAGGGCGCCTCGCCATCAAGATACGATGCGTTGAGGCGGGCGCGCACTCGCTCTCCCAGTGGACCGCCCACATCGAGAGCTGCCCCGTATGTGTGATAGCTGCCGCCCTGCAAACCCAGCTCAGCATGGAAGCTCTCCTGCGGCTGCTTGGTGACTACGTTGATGACCGCACCGGGCTCCATGGCACCATAGAGCACCGCGGCCGGGCCCATCAGTACTTCGACCCGTTCCACATTGGCGTTCTCTATTTTTCCTGGCGCGGCTATTCCTGGCAGCATGCCATTCCAGGTCACCGCGGTACGGAAGCCGCGGATGTTGAAGTTGTGCGTGAACGAGTAATCCCCGATCAGATTCGAAGCGCTTGGAATGAAGCGCACGGCATCCTGGACCGTCGAGCCCGCGGCGATATCCAGCATTTCGCTGTTGAACACACTGACGGTCTGAGGTACTTCACGAGTCGTCTCGCCCTGCGCACCTCGACCGAATACCGTAACAATCTCTATCGCTTGAACCGAGCCTTCCGGCGTGACCTCCGGATTGCTGGCGTTGGGAGCAGCTTTGATCTTGCGCAGTGAAATGATCCGACCATCGTCGGTGGCAATTTCCAATCCAGTACCCGCCAGCAGCAATTTGAGCGCTGCACGCACGTCGAGCTGCCCCTTGATCGGAGCCGTCATCACCCCCTTGATCTCATAGGCGGGAGCCACGATTTGCAACTGTGCCTGACGTGCGAACTCGGGAATGATTTTCACGGCTTCGCCAGCGGGGACGTCAAAACTCACCTGTTGGGCCGACGCAGCCTGCGCCAGCAGAAACGCCACCGCGCCGCCAACAGCAAGACGCCGGCCAGGGCTCATGCTGATTCTCATAGCTGCCACCTCGGGTTCGATGCGTAGCACCTCGAAATGAAGTGCCGTCGAGTATAGATACCCGACTCGATCACCTCCCCCATCGGGACAGCCAACTTTCGAGTCCTAACGCAGCAGGTGTAGCTCTCGCGTTCCCGGCTCAACCGTCACCCGCAGGCTCATGCTCGTTGCGACGGCCCTGGCGAAGCCAATCGGGTCGTCGGCGGCAAAGCGACCACTCACTGTAAGCTCCGCGATCGCGGGATCGTCAATCACAATGCGCGTGTCGCTGTACCTGGAGAACTCCCGGGCCGCCTCACGCAGGGGAATGCCATCGAGTGAGATCATTCCGCTCTGCCACGCCAGATCGTCGGCGAGCTCCGTGTCGGATATCACCTTCAGGGACGGTACCAGCTTGTCACCACCGGAATAGAAGCGATTGTTGGCCGCCAATCTGATCGGCTCGACCGCTGAAACGTCGCGCCCGGAAACCTCAACTACTCCCTCTCGCACCAGCACTTTCACTTGCCTCCCTGGCAGCAGGCGTACTGTGAAACTCGTACCCACAGCCCTCACCAAAGTGTCTGCGGCTTCAACCACGAAAGGCCTGGCCGGATCCTTGGCCACATCGAACAACGCCTCCCCTTCTAGCAGATGCACTCGACGTCGCTCAGGCGAAATATTCACGTCCACTCGCGTTGCCGTGTTGAGCCTCAACACTGAACCGTCATCCAGCGCCACGTTTCTGATTTCGCCGCGCCCGGTTTCATAGTGCTGCGATGGCATCCTCAGAAACACTGCGAACGCCACCAAACATGCGGCAAGCAGGCCGCCACCGGCCCATAAGGCCTGGCGCAAGCTGGAACGCTTCATCGGAACTCTGAAGTGGCGGGCGTCGAAGCCCTGACCAAGCGCCGCCGCGCGATTGAAATGTGCCGAGATCACCTGCATCCGGGCATAAGCCCCCCGATGACGCCGGTCGCTGGCCAACCAGGCATCCAGCGCCCGCTGCTCTTCCTGCAGCAACTCACCTCTGTCGACCCGCGCAACCCAGGCCGCAGCGGCATCTTCTACGTCACGCCCCATTTCGCCTCCACCATCGGCGTATCTTCGGCCGCGGTACTTCCCGCGCCGGCGCGGCAACCGTCGCCTCGCGTTCACGGCCCACCGCGGCCGCTAGAATCCTCAGGGCCTTACTTATGTGCTTCTCGACCGTTCCTTCGGAAACACCCATACGCTGCGCCACCTCCTTCTGTGTCAACCCGTCGACCTTGCGCAGACTGAATGCTTGCCTGCATTTCTGTGGAAGCATGCCCACGCGCTGAGCGATCAGCTGCAACTCCTCGTGATCCGAGACCCGCTGCTCGGCCGACAGATCGTCGTCCGTATCCATGCGCAGACGTTCCCACTCGGCCAGACTGGCCAATGAAACAACGCGGCAATGACGCACGTGCTGTAGAATGATCGAGTGGGCAATGGAGAATGTGTAGGTCCGCGGGTTGACGATGTGGGCAACGGAATCGAGCTCGACCAGCGTCGCGTACGTTTCCTGCACGATATCGTCTACGTCCAAACCCGCCACCTTGCGGCGAGCCAACCACCTGCGCAACGCCGGCTCGTTAGGCAGCACGTTCTTGACTAGCCACGCACGGCGTTCGGCGGACAGGTCGCTCATGTAAGAAGTATGGCAGAGCGGCGGTATCGCAGGAATATTTTGCGTACGGCCTGGGGGAGAACGGCTCATGGCGCATCTAGGGCACTCGCGTAGACAGTACGCCGAACCTGCGCCTAGCTTGTGGAATTATTGGCGCGCTATTGCGCGAGTCCCCGGATTGAGTTCAAGGGACCCGTAGCGCTTATTGGTCGGGCACGACCGGCGTCGCACCATGCAGGATCGGATCATCGGGTAGCGCGACCCGCTGGTAGCCCGCGTCGGCACGAATCTCCGCCTGGGTGAACGGGAAACGATACAATTGGCTGCGAGAGAACAGTTCCACCTGCGGCGAATAGAAGGGTGAGGCCGGATCCACCGACTGGTCATAAGCAAGAATGCCATCCACCACTGGGCCGCGATCGTCGAACGTCACGATCTGCAGATAGCTGGTACCGTGATAGATGCTGTAGCCGTCCTTGTTCAGCGGCTCGGAGCGAATCGCGTTCAATACACCCAGCCCGCCATCGCCGCCGGGAATCGGGATCTTCCTGCCATTGCGCGTCACGGTCTGCAGCTGGCCCAAGGGTGTGTCGAGAGCAATGCCCTTTTCCTCGAGCGATGCCACCGCTCCTCCCAGCGCCGCGAGCAACTGTTTGGCCACCTCTGAATTACCGATGTTCAGCTGCCGTGGCGTGTTTACCGGATCGGCGGCATCGAATGGCACTGCGTAGAGGCTGGGGATTTTCTCCGCCTGGTGCCAGAACTCACGGAACAGCGCGACTCCCCGGCTCTCCGGATCAGCCTGCCGGTTCCACGCCGCCAGCACCTTGCATGCTGGAGCGAGATCGACCTCTTTCTCGGCCACGATGGTCGTGGACGTCTGCCGGCACAGCTTCAGCAGATCATCCAGCGCCAGCAGCGCCGCATAGTTGCGGTTGGAGAACAACATCGCCTTCACGGCCTCGGGCGAGACCTTCTTTCCCGGCAGGCCATCGGTGCCTGCGAGCCTGCGCTCGATGTCGAACAGTTGCATGCGCGTGCGGAATCCCTGCTCCGTGGCGCCCGGTCCATTGATCGGTGACGAAGCATGCAAGCGTGTCCTGGCATTCACCAGCCAGTAGCTGTCGTTGGCATTGGCCACGTAATCGGTACGGGTCGTGGCCGGCAGCTGTGAGGCGGCTATGATGCCCTGGCCCGGAATTTTCGGCCGCGGCGTCCAATTGCAATGCTCGCGGGTGCCGTCAAGGACAAATATTCCCTTCGAATCAGCCAACGCCGCGGCGGCGGCGGAGGGCTTGCACTCTTCGAGCATCGCCGCCGATACGTTTGGTTGGCGGGAATAATCGGCGTACAGCGCGTCGCCATGGCGATCGGCCGCGAGCGTATTGACCCACGGCAGCGCGGACTTCGCGCCGACCGCTGCTTTCAGCTCGGCAACGTTGCGCGCCTTGCCCATGTTCAACCAGGCATCCAGGGCATCGATGTCCTGGCGATTGACATCACCTAGCGCATACGCATTGGTCGCCGTCCATTTCAGGCCGTTCGACGGAACGATCAGTACCGGACCGAATGCTGTTTCGTAGAACGTGTGTTCGCGCGTACCCGACTTGCCATCCTCATCTTTTACCTCCACCGACACCGTCACCGGCTTCATCGCCAACCATTTGCCATCGACGCGGTAGCGCAGCGGGTTGGCGGGATCGAGTGAGAGTTCGAACAGCGTGAAGCGCTTGGCATAAGACACCGTATGCGTCCAGGCCACGTCCTTGTTGAAGCCTATGCCAACCACCGGCAGGGGCGGAATGGTTGCGCCCATGACGTCCAGCTCACCCGGAATGGTCAGGTGGATTTGATAGAAGCGGTTCTCGCCCTTCCAGGGAAAATGCGGATTGCCCAGCAACAGGCCTCGTCCGTTGCTGGTGGCATCACGACCGAAGGCCCAGCCATTGCTGCCGAGTTGTGGCACCTGCATATCGGCAAGCGAGGGCACTCTGAAGTTGCCGGCAGTGGCAGCTCCGCCTGGAGGAGCCGCTGCGACCAGCGCATCGGCGAGAGCGTTGGCGCTGGTAAGCACGACCTTTTCAGAAATGACACGATACAGGTCATCGAGCGTCATCGGCCGCACCCAGTCGGCGCTGCGACAGTCGGCAGGCCGTTTCGCGGCCGGCGTAATGGCAAGATAACGGTTGTAGCCGGCGACGTAACCTCGTAACAGTTCCTTGACTGCGGGCGACATCTTACCGAAGTGCGCCCGCGCCGCATCGTCGATCCGGTAGTAATAACGCGCGTAGAAATCTCTGCGAAGGTTAGCGTCGCCCTTTCCCGCGCCGAAATACTTCGACTGCTCACCGTTGACGGTAACCAGGTATCTCGCCAACAAGCACACGTTATCGGTGGCGTGTGCGAACCCAAAGCCGTAGCCGAGGCCCGCATAATTCTGAGCCTTCACATGTACGACCCCGTATTGAGTACGTACCAGTTCGACACCAGGTGCCGGGGAGCTTGCGACGCTCGAGCCACAACACAGAATCGCGGCGAGCACTATTGTCTGAGCCTTCCAGCAGCTTCTCAACATTACCTGGTCTCCTTCAATCTACTGATCAGTGGCACGGGCGCGATGGCGAACGAAGCGCCCCGGCCTTGCCCCCGTGTGTTCGCCGTCCGCCAGCACCTGCACGCCATTCACGAAAACGTGACGCATGCCGACTGCATATCGATGTGGATCTGCGAAAGTCGAGCGATCAGCGATGGTGGCTGGGTCGAAAATGACCACATCGGCGTATCGGCCGACCTCTAGCCGGCCCCGATCTTCGATACCCAATGTCTGCGCCGGTAGCGCGGACAGGCGTCGCACGGCCTCTTCGATCGATATGATCTTGTCTTCGCGAACATACTTTCCCAGCACACGGGCGAATGTTCCATATGCGCGCGGGTGCTCAGGATCTTGCGACCCGCCCGTCACCACCGTCGGCGAATCCGCGTCCGACCCGAAGCTCACCCAGGGTAAAGCCAGGGCACGACGAATGTTGTCCTCGGACATCAGGAAGTACGCGACCTGGAGGCGGCTGCCGTCCTCGATTACCAGGTCGATCACGGTATCTTCCATCGACGTACCGCGCTCACGCGCGATGGCACCAAGCGTCTTACCGACGATCGACCGCAGGCGCGGCGATTTCACGCCGAGAATCAGGACGTTCTCCGGCGAACCCACGTTGCGCAGCCGGTTCGACCAGGTCGACGTCGACGGGGCCCTCATCTGCGTCACTAATCGCGCACGAATCACCGGGTCCTTCAAACGCTCGATCCACGCTTCGAGCCCACCTTCCTGTACCCAGGGCGGCATGGTCACGTCGAGCCCTGTAGCCGACGCGGTGTAGGGATACATATCGGCAGTGATCTTTATTCCGGCCTTGCGCGCCGCTTCGATTCTGTCGATGACGATGCCGAGCTTGCCCCAGTTGGCAGCACCGAGCGCTTTCAGATGATAAATCTCGGCGGGAACCTTCGCGGCGCGAGCGATCTGGATCGCCTCATCCACCGATTCCACCAACCGGTCGCCTTCATTACGGACGTGCGATATGTAGATTCCGCCAAACTCACCGGCGACCTTGCTGAGCGCAATCAACTCCTGAGTGTCGGCGAACGCCGCCGGCGCATAAGCCAATGCCGCACTGACGCCGAACGCACCCTCCCGCATGGCCTGCCTGACCAACTGTTGCATGCTCTGCAGCTCCGCTGGAGTGGCGGCACGATTGGCAGCGCCGATGACATAGAAGCGCACGGTGGTCGCACCCACGAACGAGGCGACATTCGGCGACACGCCACGCTTTTCGAGCAGTTCCAGGTACTGCGCCAGTGTCGTCCAGCTCATCTCGACGCCCAGCTTGCGCAGGCGCGCACCGAAACGCTGCTTCATGGCTTCATTCAACGGCCCGAGACTCATGCCTTCCCCGAGCAATTCCAGTGTCACACCCTGACGGATATCGCTCTGACTATTGCCGTTGACCAGCAATGAGTCGGTCGCCCAACTCAGCATGTTGATGAAACCGGGTGCGACCGCGAGCCCTTTGGCATCCACGATCTGCTTTGCGGTGCTGTCACGCAATTCGCCAAGTACGGCGATACGGTCGCCCCGCAGCCCCACATCGATCTTTCGACCCGGCGCGCCACTGCCGTCGTAAACGGTACCGCCGCGGATGAGCACGTCGAAATCTTCGCTGGCGGCCATCGAGGCTGCGAACATCAGCCACGCCGCCGCAAACGGCAGGATCGCCGCTCGCATCACCGTTTGAACATCAGCGAACACAAGGTGTCACGCGCTCGAACTTCGTACCACGCATGCCGCCGCCCACGATGCGGAACCCCGTAGGTTTACCTGTGGTGTCGCGCATGAATTCGATGGAGCCCATCGGAACGTCATCGCTATCGTAGCGATCCGCGGTCACGGCGGAGAACCGGATCGGCTTGGTCGACCAAATGGAGCGAGCGGTGAGCTGCCCCTCCTGTACGCTGAACGTGTAGGTGATATCGACTTCGTCGGTGCGGTAGTCGCCGATCAGCCGTTCCAGATCGGCCCTCTCCGGTGAGTAGGTCGGAATGCGCTCATACCGATCGCTGACCGCTTCACCGAAGCCGCCGGCCAACCGGAAGCCGATCACAGCACCACGCGCATCCCGATCGATCTTGAAGTAGCGCTGTTCGGTCCCAAGTTTGCGAGAGAATACATCGCCTGCTCGCAGTTGCACCTCGGAATTCCCCCAACCGGTCGAGAGCCACTGAAGCTTGCCGTTCTTTTCGACGATATCGGCGGCCCACATATACGGATTGAGATAGCGCCCGACCAATGCCTGCCGCTGCTGTGGCGTGGACTGGATCACCGGTGCCCCACCATCGACAACGGAACGGGGACCTGGCGCCGCACCAAGATAGATATCGACGATCTTGCGCGCCGAATCGCTCAAGTTGCGCTGTGAATTTCCCAGCAGCACCAGACCGAAGCGCTGTTTCGGCAGATAGACGAACAGGCTGCGATAGGTGAAATCCGAACCGTCGTGCATGATGGCGGGGCGACCGCCGAAGTCCTGTCGCACCAGGCCGAATCCATAGTTGATCGGCTTGCCGTCATGCAGCTTTCCCGGGGTGGATACCTGTTCGATCAGTGCGGCATCGCCCACCCGCGGCTGGTCGAAATTGGCCATCCACTTCATCATGTCATCGATGCTGGTGTACAACCCGGTCGCACCGACCAGCTCCGTGCCGAGCGTCGAGCGCCCCCAGCCCTTGCCGCGGGTCACAAAGCCTTCGGCCAGATCCGGAATGATCTCGCTCGCGTCGTCGCGAAACAGCGTCTGGTTCATATTCAGCGGCGCGAACATGTGCGCCTGCGTGAACTGCCGTAAAGTCTGGCCGCTTGCGGCCTGAACGATGGCCGCCAGCAACGTATAACCCGAGTTGGTATAGGTAAAGCGCGTACCCGGCTCAAACATCAACTCGCGCTGTCGAGCGATCAACGTCAGTGCCTGCTGCTGCTTGAGGCTGTCGTCGCGGGAACGCCGCGCCAGCCAGAACATGATGCTCTGTTCCTTCAGGCCGCTGACATGATGAATCAGGTCATTCACCGTGATCGGCGCATCGAAGGCGGGCATTTCCGGCAGGTAGGTGCGGATGTCTTCGTCCAGTTTCACCTTTCCGTCGCGAACCAGCAGCGCGATAGCAAACGCCGTGAATTGCTTCGAGACACTTGCGGTATGAAATACTGAGTGGGCGGTGACCGGCAGACTGCGTCCTGGCACCGCATTCCCGTAACCATGGGCGTAAACCACCCTGCCCTCGTGGTAAATACCCACTGCGACACCCGGCCCATCCGCCGTGAGATCGCTGAACAGCGCATCGACCGCACGTTGCCTGCTCTCGCCGTCTTGTGCGACGGCGGAGACTGCCCCCCATAGCCAGAGCGCAAGCAACAGCGCCGCGCTGATCGACAGCTTGCTCATGAACGAAATGCTCATCAAGCCATTACCAGCGATAGCGCAGCGTCGCCAGCACCGTGCGCCCGTAACCGTAAAACACCGTGCCGTTGTAGAAGCCCGGCGCGAAATACTCCTTGTCGAGCAGGTTGGACACGTTCAGCGACAGCGCATATCCCTTCCAGGTGTAATGCCCAGCCAGGTCCACCAACGTATACCCGTCCAGGCGTACCGAGTTGTCGGTGTTGTAGGTATCGCTCACATAGCGTGCGCCGGCGCCGACATCGAACGTGCTCTCGGGCCCAACCGTGAACGTATAATCCGCCCACAGCGAGACGTTGTGCTCTGGAATGCCGAGCTGCTTCAAGCCCACGGTGGAAATGCCGATGGCGTTCGGATTCGCCTTGGTCGTCTCGGCATCGGTGTAAGCATAGGCGAAGATCAGGTTCAGCGCGTCAGTGACCCGCGTACGCCCCTCCAACTCGACACCCCGCGAGCGCACTTCGCCCTGCTGCACGAAGAAACCGGAATGCTGGGGATCGGGGGTCGCGACATTGGTCTGAGTCAGTTGGTACAGCGCAAGAGTCAGCAGCGAGCGCGAATCCAGCTGATATTTCAAGCCCGCCTCGATCTGCTTGCCCTCGGTGGGCTCGAAGGCCTGGCCGCCGAAAGTGGTACCTGGCAACGGCTGAAACGAGGTCGAGTAGCTCACATAGGGCGCAAGGCCGAGGTCCGTTTCATAAATGGCACCGATACGGCCGGTGACTTTGTCATCATCCGAAACCCGCTTTATGTTGAAATTCCGCACCAGGTTCTCGGTTCTCACCTGATCATGGCGCAAGCCTCCGGTCAGCGACAAGCCGCGCCACTTGAGCTGGTCTTGCAGATAGACGCCGGTCTGTTCGAGGCGCGTAGTCTGGTCGATCGCCAGCGTGGGTGCCCACAGAATGGGGGCGCCGTACACCGGCTCGAACACATCAATGGCATCGACCAAGCCATTGCGTTGCACATTGTTGCGGCGATGCCATGCGTAGTCCACGCCAACCAGCACCGTGTTGTCGATCGAACTACCATCCAGCATCCAGGCAAGATTCGCGTCCGTGGTCAACTGCCGGGAGTCTGCGACACGGTCTACACCGAGACGCGACTGGAAACGATTATCGGTGAGATTTCCGCTGGACAGGGGTAACACTGCCTCGAGGATCGTGTCCGACTCGGAATAGCGCAGCACCTGGTTGAAGCGCAAGCTGTCAGTGAAGTCGTGCCTCAACTCATAGGCCACCGCCTCGTTTTCGGCTTGAAACAGATTCCAGCTCGGATCCCCTAGAAAACGATTGGCGGGAATCTTGCCGTTGGGATTGGGAAACACCGTACCAATGACGGGAAAACTCTGTTCGCTGCCACTGCTTTCGGTTTTCAGGTACTGCGCGAGCAAGGTGAGCTCAGTGCGTTCCGAGGGTGCCCAGGTCAGTGCCGGGGCGACGTACACCCGATTGTCCTCGATATAGTCGGTCTGGGTATCCGACTGGCGGCCAAGCGCGGTTATTCGATAGCGCCACTGTGCATCGGCATCGATAGGGCCGCCGAAATCCGCTGCGCCCTGCAACCGATTGTGCGAGCCACCCTGCAACACCAACTCGCGCACCGGTGTCTTGGTGGGATGTTTGGTGATGGCGTTGACGAGACCGCCGGGTGCGCCCTGCCCGTACAGCACCGAGGATGGGCCTTTCAGCAGTTCGAGCCGTTCCAGGCCGTATACTTCGAGATCGCCGTCCAGCCCATTGAATTGTTGACGCAGGCCATCACGAAACACGGCACCGGCGGTATTGTTGGAGCGAAAACCACGCAGGTAGAAGTCCTGCAGGCCCTGGCCACTGGGGTAGTCGCGAAACTTGATGCCGGAGCTGTAGCTCAGCGCGGTATTCAGGTCCTGCGCACCGCGCAATTCCATCTCCTCCTGGGTCACCACGGAGAGCGATTGTGAGGTCTCGGTTATGCTCGTCCGGGTCTTGGTGGCGGTGACGACCACGAACTCGAGTTGTTCTCCGGCATCCGCCGAGGAAGCCGCCGTGTTGGCGGCGTCCGAGCGACGTAGGCCGACAGTGTTGGTGCCCGCCGGATGAAATTTGAGCTGGGTCCCCTGCAGCAGTGCATCGAGCGCGGCAGCCACCGACATCTGGCCTTGCACGCCCTGTGTCTGGAGACCGCGAACCATGCCGGCCGATGCCAGGACCTGCACGCCGGACTGCTTCGAGAATTCGATCAGCGCGGTCGAGAGCGACTGCGCGGCGATGCGCATCTCGACGATGCGACTCAACGCATCGCTCTCGGCAGCCGCGGCCGCAGCCGATGTTGTCACAAGTGCCGTCGAAAACACACAGGCCAGAACGGCCACGCCACGCCAAGTACGAGTCATTGCGCTCTCCCCCTCGTTACCCCTGGGACCGGCATCATTGCCCGGTCTTTGTCAGTGAAACGAGTGAGTGGCGCCAAGTGGCACTGCGATTTTTCTATTGGTCGCGTACCAGCCTGAGTTCATTCTCGCCGCTGGGTACCAGCCGCACAGGGAACTCTCCGGGTAGCGCCCGCAGCCATTCGTCCACCGAGACCGCGAACACGGTACCGGTAAATGCCAGACCGTCGGCTGCGCCCGCTTCGATTACCACGCGCCGGTGCGCGTAGCGATTGATGTCAGCCAACACGCCGGCGAGCGGTTCGTCGATGTATTCCAGACGGCCTTCCCGCCATGCCAATGCATGCGTTGGATCGACCGCCCGAATTGACGCCAGGGTACTCGTCGCCGCCCAGCGAGCTTCGTTACCGGCGCTCACACGCATCGTGTGGGTAGCAATCCTTGGCTCAGGGTCGGCGGCTCGATAGACCTCAACAGTACCTTCATCGACTGTAACGATTACGCCGTCTCCGGCACTTCGGACATTGAACGCCGTGCCGACAGCGCGCACACGATAGTCACCGACGCTGACGATGAACGGTCGCGCCGGATTCGATTGCACCGAGAAATACGCCTCGCCGCCGGGGCGCAACTCCAGCAACCGCTGCCGCTCGGTGTATCGCACATCCACCTCTGACCGCGTGGCCAACTCGACCAACGAACCGTCGGGCAAAGTCTTGCGCGAGACCGGCATCGAAACGTCGGCCTCGAGGGTTTGTGGTCGATAGGTCAGATACAGCGAAATCGCGACACCGAAGATTGCAACCGACGCGGCCAACGCAGTTACCCAACCGCGACGAACGCCCCGCCGCTTGGCGACTGGCGATGAAACTGCCGCCAGCTCCGGCCCTCGCAAGGCTTGCAACCGCGCGGGTGCATCTGGTTCTGCCGCCAGCTCACCGACCCCATGCCAGAAGCCCTGCGCCCGCTCGAATGCCCGCCGATGGCGCTCGTCGCTCTCACACCAGTGCAACCAGTCAGCCAGTTCATGCTCGCTGAGTGAATCCTCCTGCAGCCGCAACACCCAGCGCGCCGCCTGCTCCATGATCTGCACATCAGCGGAGGATGACATGGGTACGTGCGTCATGGCATCACGTGCATTTTTGCAGCGAGCGGCGACAGTCCCTGCAAGCGCAGCTGACAATACACCGTGGTCCGGCTCAGATAGTTACGAACCATACGCTTGTGCACGCCCAGTTCGGCGGCAATTCGCTCAGTGGACCAATCGTCGAAGCGATGCAGGATAAAGGCGCGTCGGTATTTTGGTGGCAGCTCGTGTAGTGCCCGCTCGATGAAAGCGAGTTCTTCGGCGGCCATGAGTCGGCGCTCGGGACTCAGACCGTCCACCAAATCCGGTGCCGGCTCTCGATTGTCAAGGCGTGCGCGGGCGTTCCGCTGACGAGCACGGTCCACGGCTATGTTCATTGCAGTCTTGAAGAGATAGGCACGCAGAAACTCTACCGCGCCGGGCCGCTGCAACTGCAGCAGATGAACGTACGCCTCTTGAGCGACCTCGCGCGCCTCCTGATCGTTCCCCAGCCGCGACATCAGAAAGGCGTGCAGCGACCGATTATGCTCGGCAAACAGCCGGGACAGCACTTCCAAACGCGACGGCTCACTGGTCTGAGGCAATGGGGCCTGAGGCAGCGGTGCCGCGGCTGGCAACGAGGGATAGAGCGAAGGCATCACGCGACTCATCCGCACCCCCCGGCTATCGACGCTAAAGTATATTCCCGCTGATTATCACAATCCACCGAGGGCCACTTAGCGCCCAAGTATCACGCCTTTGCATTTAAGGCTCATCAGCCACCGCGATTCGCATCGCCCGGCACCGGTAAGATCTGGCTAATTCGGCACTCCGTCCACTCCGAAGGGGTCGAAACGGTTGGCGATCATGACCACCCATGCCGTCGAACAGGTGCTCGGCAGAGGGTTGGCAAACCAGCCAAAGGGGATGAAGTGCCGCCGACTGGCGTAAAGATACGGCGCCGTCTTGAGATCGATGAGGGAGTTGAGCCGGCCTGGCTTGCCAGGAAACTCGTTTGCGTCGTAATGATCGAGCCGCAGCCTCCGCATAGCTTCAAGCATTGTTCTCTCGTCCTGTTCGAGCTCGAGCAAGAACTTGCGCGCCTGCGCATGATTGGTCGATCCAACTTCAATCTTCTGGTAATACGCAGCCATGCTGCGGACCATGTTGATGGCACCGGCCGTCCATTCCGCCGAGAGGATTCCCTGCCGGTAGTCCCCGTTGGCCAGTATCCCATTGCCGTCCTGGTCTGAATACCCAACGCCCCAAAGAGTTCTGCCGACCCCGTAGCCACCCCAGGTCTTCACTTTCTGCCACGACCGGAATGAGGCGCCGAAACCAAACCATTCATCGATTCTGGCGGGCCCGAGCGCGGCGATGCCCCAGGTATTTACGTCAACTGCCCGCGGCGCAAGGATGGGCACCCATGGATCGGAACGCGCGGGATCATTCGCCACCCCGCCCTGGACAAAGCCGCCATCGCGCCATGCCTGGTTCCGGAAAAACGACAACAAGCCGGCGGTCTTCTGGTTCCGTTCGGTTCCTCCGTTGAGCAGCACGCCAATGATTTTCCGGGCTGAGATGATGGCTGTCTGTTCCTGCTGCGTAAGATCCTGGTTCCTCGACGTGGTACCGAGGGTGTCGTCCAGCAATTTGAAGCCCGCGTAGAGCGAGAAATTATTCTCAAGCGCGATTTCGAAGGGATTCACCGGAATATCGCCAGTGTTGCGCATGGTTCCCTGAGGCGCATAGTAGAAGCCTCCGAGGGGAGACTGCATCGCCGAGAACGCCGGCAATACCGAGAGTGCATTCTGGATCGCCTTCTCTTGGAAGGGAACGAAGGCCCCCTTGCGCTGCTCACGATAATAGAGATTGGCTGAGTGCAACGGCCCTAGCAGGAATGCCCACGCGTTCTCGCCCGTGATCGGCTTCCAGTCGGTCCAGTTGATCCGGCCCGTTGCATACGCGGGATTGGTTCGCGGCAGACCCATTGCTGCAATCAGAGATGCGTACTTGGTCCCAAGGAATGGATCGTCGGAAAGCCAGCGCCTGCCCAGCATCCGAAAGGAGAATGCCATCGCCGGATTGCGGATCGTCTCACCGTCATAGCGGAATACATTCTCTTTGGTCGTCGCGCGATTTGCGCCGCGAACGGGATCAGCCGCATTGCCATCATGCCCTGCGGATAACAGCCGATTCTGATTACTTGCGAGCTGGTAGCCCTCTTCACGCACGCCGCTCTTGAAGCCATTTCGCACATGGCCCAGGGTGACCGCTATCTGCCAGGTCGCGGCATCGTAGATGTTGATGCCGTTATGGATATTGACGCGCTCCGTCTGAAGCTCGCCGGCGACGCCCTTGTCAGGCGCGAGCGAGTAGTCAGCGGGGTCATAACGATCCGTCACTGCGCAATCACGAGCGGGAAAGCGGCAAACATGCAGCCCCCAGTAATCAGGCGAGTCTCGAAAGCTCAAAGGTAGCGACAGTCCCTGCAGGGAGCCGGCGGTTGCCGTGTAAAGCACACCGCCATCCTTCACGTCGCTGACCAGGAAAGCATAGGACGAAGCAATGTCCATTGGCGGTGCAGCTTGCGCCCCGCCTGCCACGAACGCGGAAAGCCAGAGGACCGGCGGTACTCTCATGGTCATTCTGGCAAACCGAACCACCAAGCTAGCTAGCCAGCGCCTTGAGGACGGCCGCCGGATCGTTCTTGATGGCACGCAGCAGGGCCTTGGCAGGGCCGGTAGGCTCTCGCCTGCCCTGCTCCCAATTCCGTAACGTTCCGACGTCGACATCCAAGAGGCGCGCAAACTTCAGTTGGCTGAGGTGAGTGATGGCACGAATCTGCTTCACGGTGATCGCATCGACGTGGAACTCACGCGATGGCGCACGCTCACCGCGTGTGATCTCACCGTGCTGTTGCATGCTTTCAACCAATCGCTCGAACAGCCGCTTGTTCATCGATACCAATCCTCGTTCACCCGGCGCAGTATGGCTTTCTCTCTGGCAGTCAGATCGTCCTGAATACCTTTCCGATAAATCAAGATCATGCGTATCTGGGCCCGCGCAACGACATGGTAATAGTTCCCTTACATCGGCCGTGAAGACCGGAGATTCGATGAAAACCATGGTCAGTATGCGTCAGTGACGCACTGTAAGTCAATGACGCACTGCCAGCATTCCGCCCCGAATCTGATATATGCGTTCGTACTGGAAGCTTTGTCACGTGGCTCGGGGCTAGCTCAAGAGTCTTGATAAGTGCTTGTTCTAGTCGATTGCCGGAACTATATGCGCCGGCCCTGTCACACTATCGGGTCCCCGCTCGTCTAATCTGGCCCTGTCCCATCCCCGTCCGATCATGAGCTCCACTCCGGCTGACATTGCTACGACTTTTACCGCCGAGCGGCGGCGCCTGCTGGGCATCGCTTATCGCATGCTCGGCTCGCGGGCCGATGCCGAGGACGTACTGCAGGATGCCTGGTTGCGCTGGAGCGAATCAGACACGGCGGAGTTGCGCTCGGCCCGAGCGTGGTTGACCACCATCGTCACCCGGCTGTCCATCGACCGGTTGCGTTCGGCACAGACTCGGCGCGAGGTCTACGTCGGCCCCTGGCTGCCGGAGCCGCTGGCCGACATCGATCCGGTCACGCCTGAAGCCAAGGCCGAGCTGGCAAGCGATCTGTCAATCGCGTTTCTCAATTTGCTCGAGCGGCTGGGCCAGGAAGAACGCGCCGCCTTCGTATTGCATGATGCATTCGATTGCGACTACGACGATATCGCCGAAGTATTGAACAAGACTCCGGCTGCTTGTCGCCAATTAGTGCACCGAGCCAGAGAACGGGTGACCTCGGAGCGACGCCGCTTCCAAGTCGACGAGCAGACGCGCCTGCGCATGCTGGAACGCTTCATCAGTGCCAGCAATCGGGGAGATATGGACGAACTGAGATCCCTGTTCGCCCCCGATGCACGAATGATCTCCGACAGCGGTGGCAAGGCAGTCGCCGTACGCCGTGTTTTGCACGGCGCCGAGCGCATCGCTCGGCTATGGCAGCAAATCGTTCGGCGCAATGCCGACGGCATCGAGCGCCGCATTGTCCGCATCAATGGCGAACTCGGCGTGGCGACCTCGTTCCAGGGCAAGCTGCACTCCGTCGCTACCTTCGATACCGACGGCCAGCAGATCCATACGTACTACACCGTCGCCAACCCGGACAAGCTGGGGGAATTCCGGCACAGCACTTGAGCGGCACGGCGCCACTGCTTTGTCGTGCCTGTCACAACCGGCGAGGCCGGCTCGTCCAGGGGGTGTACTTCCCCTGTTTCGGAGTCTCACCATGAGCCAGCGTCGACCATTCGATCCCACCAAGTATCCCGACATCCTTCAGGCCATGCTTAATCTGAGCGTTGCCGCCCAGAACTCCAAGCTGGAGCCGGCCCTGCTCGAATTGGTCAAGGTCCGCGCCTCTCAGCTGAATGGCTGCGGCTTCTGTCTGGATATGCATACCAAGGACGCCGCCCTGGAGGGAGAAACGCCGCAGCGGATGTATCTGCTGAGCTGCTGGCGCGAGACATCGTTGTACACGCAGCGGGAACGGGCTGCGCTTGCCTGGACCGAGGCGGTGACACGATTGGAGAATCAGCATGTCCCGGACGACGTTTATGAGCAGGCCCGCGCACAATTCGATGAAGAGGAGCTGATGCGGCTGACCTTGGCAATCATCGCTATCAATGGCTGGAATCGCTTCAATATCGCATACCAGCAGCCAGCCGGCACCTACAAGGCTGGCAGCTTGAAAGCCACGCTCGCCCCATTCAACGCCGGTCGACCTTGATCTGGTATCCGGCGGGCGGCTCGCGGCCCATCAGGTTACGCACCATGAAGTCCCAGTCCTTGCGCATGACATAGCCTTCGCCGATGAACTGGTGATTGCGGTTGGGCAGATAGAGCAGTTCGAAGTCCTTGTTGTTCTCGATCAGAGCGGAAACGAAGCTCAGAATCTGGCCCGGCGGTACGTTCTCGTCGAGCTCGCCCATTTGCAGCAGCAGCTTGCCTTGCAATCTGTCCGCCATCCCGGAGGCATTGAGCGCCTGCCAGTTGCCTGGAATTTCACTTGGAGTGGGACGTCGATGGCTGCCGTCGCTGTAGATCGGCGCGCCCTGGAAGGCCGACCAGTGATAGTCGGCATACATGCCCTGGGTATCGACCATCGCCGCGCTCGAAATGCCCACCTTGAAGAACTCCGGGAACTCCAATAGTGCCCGCAGCGCGGCGAATCCACCGTAGGAGTGCCCGATGATGCCGACCCGGTCGAGATCGAGATAGGGTCGTTGTGCACCGAGTGTTCGAATCGTCGCGACATGATCGTCGAGACCTACCCGGCTCAATTGGCCATAGGTGGCATGCAAAAATGCCTTGGAGCGGTAAGTCGTGCCGCGAGCATCGATCGACACCACGATGAAGCCCAGCTCGGCATACGACGCAGGTGCGAGCGGTTGCATGCCTCGATAGGCGGCATAGAAATGTCTCGGCACCACCGCCGTCAACGGACTGGCATACTGGGCATCGATGATGGGGTACTTGCGGGTGGGATCGAAGTCGCTCGGCTTGTAGATCGTACCCCATAAGTCAGTCTTGCCATCGGCAGCCTTGACGACGAACTCTTCCGGCGGCCGCCAGCCAGCTGCGTACAGTTCGGTCGCATCGGCCCGTTCCACTTCGGCGACCAATCCGGCATCCGCCACCCGTCGGATCGCCAGCCGCGTCGGTTCACGCACCGTCGAATAGTTGTACACCACGTACTTGCCGCTCGGTGACACCAGCGGGTACGCGGTGATGCCATCCAGGGACAGTACGAAGTGCCGATTCGGCGCCAGCAAATGATCGGCTCGTTCGGGCGACAGCAGCTTCAGGTCCGAACCGTCGAAATTTACTCGATACAGATAGCGATAATAGGGATTGCCCGGTTCCTTGCCACCCGCGGTGAAGAAAATAATGCCCCGACGTTCATCGACGTCGATGATGTCCCGAACCAGCCAGTCGCCGGCAGTGATCCGGTTCAGCAGCTTGCCGGTGGCGACATCGTACCGATACAAATGCCCCCAGCCGTCGCGTTGGGAAAACCAGATGGCCTCGCGCCCGTTGCGGACTACGCGAACATTGACTGGATTATAGGAACTGGAGTTGAGATCGGTCCGCGGGGCCAGGTGTTCCTCGATCACGGTCCGGGCGGTCCCGGTCGCCACCTCCACGTCAAACAGGTACGCGGACTCCATGTTGTCGCCATGGGCCACCAGATACAGGTGCTGCGAATCTTCGCTCCACCAGGCATCCCGGAACGCCGTCATGTCTTGCTGCACTTCCAGGAGCTTGTCATAGGGCAAGTCCACTCGGCGCAATACGCCGGTATCCACGTCGATGAGACGCCATTCGAACGTAGCCGGCTGTTCGCCCACCAGTGCAATGCGAATCGGATGGACCTGCGGCCGAAAGCTGCCGTCGGCACGTACCGACTCGATGAACGGATACGGAGCAACATGGCGTTGATCGATATAGGGCACCAGCACCGTATGGGCATCGGGCGCCCACTGAACGCTCATCGGTGGTGTTGGCTTGCCGCTGCGGTGGCGCGGCACATAGTTGGCGTACCAGGCGTCGGGCCAGATGCCGTAGCCTGCATCCGGCACACCATCGCGCGTCAGGACCCGCTCCTTGCCCGCTCCATCACTGAGCCAGAGATTGCCCCCACGCACAAAGACACCACGGTTGCCGCGGGAAGAAACTACAGTACTGCCATCGGCGGTCTTTTCCCGTGCTTTGGACTGCACGATCGTCTCCCGCTCACGAGTCGAGGGCATGCGCTTGCGTCCTGTCGCTGCATCGACCACCACGATCTCGGTGCCGCCCCGTATCTCGCGCTCATACCAGAACTCATCGGTCGAGCCGATCCAATGGGGAACCACGAACACGTTGCGAACCTTCGGCAGCAGGTTGGGGCCGAGCAATGCTTCGGCGCGCGCATATACCGCCGGCTCCAGCGGCTCGGCTGCCGAATTCGCCCCCAGACTCGCCAACGAGAGCATCCCAAGCAATACAGTACCGATCGATCGCATGGGTAAACTCCGCAGGGGTTTCTACCGGCCTAAGACGCAGCCGATGCCCGCAGCCACAATTAATTATTCCAGGCTACGCCCAGGGGCTTGGAATGCGGGTTAAAGTGCTGTGGAATCCGCGACTTGGCGCGTCTTAGTGCACATGGCAGATCAACACCCCCGCGGACTCTATGTCTGTTTCGCCACCGAGCTGTGGGAGCGCTTCAGCTACTACGGCATGCGGGCGCTACTCATTTTTTACCTGATGCAGCACTTCCTGTTCTCCGAACAGGAAAGCTATCTCATCTACGGGGCTTATACGGCGCTGGTCTATATGACGCCGGTACTCGGCGGCGCCATTGCCGATCGCTATCTGGGCGCCCGCAAGGCCGTGACCTGCGGTGCCATCCTGCTGGTGCTCGGACATCTGGGCATCGCCATCGAAGGCCCGCCGGCCACGCAACAGCTCATCGGCGAAGTCGCTACTGCCTCCCGCAATCCCCTGTCCCTGCAGATTTTCTACGCCTCCTTGGCCTTGATCATCGTTGGCGTCGGCTTCCTGAAGACCAATGCATCAACCCTGGTCGGTGCTCTCTATCGCCCGAACGATCCGCGGCGAGACGCGGGGTTCACCCTCTTTTACATGGGTATCAATCTCGGCGGCGCAGCCGCGCCCCTGCTCTGTGGCTGGGTCGGGCAGACGTACGGCTGGCGCTACGGCTTTGGCCTGGCGGGCATTGGCATGCTCGCAGGGTTGTTCACGTTCCTGCGCGGTCAGCATTGCCTGATGGGCCTCGCCGACCCGCCGAACCCTGCCTGGCTCCGTGAACGCGTGTTCGCCGGCTGCAGCCGGGAATTCCTGCTGTACTCCTGCACCGTGGCCCTGGTGGTCGTGGCCTGGCTGGTCCTGAACCATCGGCATGTCGTGGGGCCGATGTTGACCGCGAGCGGGCTGGCCACCGGCATCATCCTGCTCTACTACGCGTTTGCCCGCTGCACCCCGCTGGAACGCGATCGCTTGCTGGTATGCGCCACCCTGATCGTATTCACGATCGGCTTCTGGGCACTGTATGAGCAGATGGGCAGTTCACTCAACGTGTTCGCCGATCGGATGGTGGATCGACGCCTGTTCGGCTACGACATTCCAGCGGCCATGCTCCAGTCCCTTCCGTCCATCTTCATCATTTTGTTGGCGCCCGCGGCAAGCGGTCTATGGCTTCATCTGGGGCGCCGCGGTCGTGAACCCTCCACCGCCGTGAAGTTTTGTCTCGCGCTGACGCTGATCGGGCTGGCCTTTCTCGTCCTCAGACTAGGCCTCACCCTCACGGAGCCGGACTCGAAAGTGGCACTCATCTGGTTCGTGCTGAACTTTTTCCTGTTTACCTGCGGCGAGCTGTGCCTGGCGCCGGTGGGCATGTCGATGGTCACCAAGCTGGCCCCGCGGCGCATCGTCGGCGTCATGATGGGAGCGTTCTTTCTTGCCTATTCGGCCTCGAGCTATATCGCAGGACTCATCGCACAGTTCACCTCGCCTGGACCGGTAGCGAACAGTGCGGCGGCGATGGACACCTACGCGCTGATCTACACACGCCTGGGCATGGTCGCGCTCGGCGTTGCGCTGGTGTTGCTCCTGCTGGCCCCGCTTCTTACCCGACGCATGCACGAGGCCAAGCCGGCCGGACCGTTGGACAATGAGAGGGACGAAGCCGTCGCGGTCAGGCGCTGATCCAGCTAATACGACACCCCGAAATGCTGCAGGAACCAGTCGACATAGCGCGTCGTCGCGTCGAGCACCTCAGGGAACGAACGAATGCCATGTCCCGCCGTGGGATACGTAACGAGTATCGACTGGACCCCGTGCTCAAGCAGCGAACGATGAAACTCCAATGCCTGGGTCGGCGGAGTGTTCTGATCCAGAGCGCCGGTGAGTTGTAGCGTCGGTGTACGAACCCGGCTGGCGAACATGACTGGGCTGCGCTCAAAATAGTGCCCGCCGGGCTGCTCGGGGCCGCCTTGCAGGAACATGGCATCGAAATGAGGGATCTGTGAGGTTCGATGCTGGCTGTACCAGTCGCTGACGCAGCTGATCGGGACGGCAGCGGCAAAACGGGTGTCTTGTGTGATCAGCCACGCTGACATGAAGCCGCCGTAGCTGATCCCGGTCACTCCCAGGCGCTTGGGGTCGGCCGTACCATTCTCGACCAGCGCATCCAGGCCGGTGAGATAGTCATAGGTGTCCTCCCCGCCCATATCACCAGCCACGAGCCGGGCAAAGGCGCGTCCGCGAGCACTGCTACCCCGGGGATTGGGATAGAACACGGCAATGCCAAGATCGGTAAACAATTTGGCGCCTCGCAAACGCCCCTGCCAGCGATTGCGATGGCTCCACACCGGACCGCCGTGGATATCCATCACCACCGGCACAGGTTCATGGGTCTCGGGCTTCACCAGCCAGCCATGAATCTCAAGGCCGTCGCGTCCCTGCCATCTGACCGGAGCAATGCGTGCCCGTGTGCGTCCGGGATTCGACCTGGCATCGAGCGACAGGATCACTTCATAACGCCCCCCGCGAATCGATACGATCTCCGGCGCCACCTCGAAAGCCTCGCCCACCGCGACACAGCCACCGGAAGCCAGGGGCCAAACCACTGGATACCAATTGCCGAAGGTCTGTTGCTCGCTCGCCCACTGCTCCGTTGACCGGCCGGTCTCGACATCCACCTCGCCGATGACGGTCTCGAAGGCACGGTGACCGACGAACATCAGGTGACGGTCACTGCGCCAGGCGATGCCTGTGACGTCCACACCTGCCGTGTCGATGGATCGAATCTGGCCGCTGGCGGCATCGATCAGACTGAGATCGCCGGCGACGATCAAGCGATCACTGCACACTGCTTCGATCAGCGCCAAAGTGTGGCCGGAAGGAGAACCTGCCGGCACACCAATCTGGTCCGCTGGCGTGTACAACAGACGCCGAGGCCCAGCATGCAGGTCGAACACGCAGACCTGTGCCCGATACCACGAGCCCTCGCTGTGGGAACTCGAGGTGACCACGGCAATCCGCTCATCGCCCAGCCAGGTGGCTTCCCAGCAATTGATGCCATCGGAGGGCAATGCGGTCATACGTGCGTCCGCCACGCGCAACACAAACACGCGACGCCATAGATTCGCCGCATCACCCGTGTCGATGGATGGGGTCCAGGCCGGCAACTGCGCGGTTTGCCGTGGTCCCACCGTTGCACCTCCCTGACAACCCGCCAGGTCAGCACCAAATCCAGCCACCAGCAACAGAATGTGCCGGCCATCCGGCGACCATTGCAATGCCTCGACGATGCCATCGACCAAGGGTGCAGCACGTACTTTGCTGCCGTCGCCACGAGCCAGATAGAGCTGAAAATTCCCAGCTTCGGCGCGGTCGGAAACAAACGCGAGCTGCGCATCGTCCGGGGACCACCGCGGCAAGCGGTCGCTGCCCTCACCCGCCGCGATACGAGTCAGTTGCCGAGTTCCCAAGTCCAGGAGACAAATCCGAGTGACCGGCGCGCGCGCCAAGTCCTCATGTATCGTGCCGGTAAATGCAACCCGCCGCTCGTCGGCCGACGCGGTGATATCCGCAGAGTCAACCACCTTGTCCTGTCCGACACCATTGAGGTCCCGGAAATAGTCGCAGACCTTGCCGTACAGCTTGTTCTGCCTGATGTCTCGATCGGTGATCACTGGCACGCTCCGCTCTGTTCGGCGCCCTCAAGTGCTCGACACCGGCCGGACGGCGACGGTGACCGACTCCCAGGCTTGCCGGATGTTCCCATCTCACGACCATACAGTTCTGTATGGTCGGCCGAGCATACAACAGCCCCGGCGTTGCGTACAGGAGCGTTGAGCCTGTGTTACTGCGGCGCAATATCGCTTCCCGTGCGCTTGTTGGCGTTCAGTGCGCGGCAGTAGACTCCGTCGCGAGCCTCGCCTTCCCACTGCCGCACGCCATAAACCGGAGCACACCATGAAGCGCATCGTTGCTGTCTGCTTGCTTTCCGCCCTCAGCTGCCCCTCCTTTGCGGCTTTGAAGGAAGGAGACCTCGCCCCCCGCTTCAGCGCCCCGGCGTCACTGGATGGCAAGGAGTTTCCATTCTCGCTGGACGGCGCCCTCAAGAAGGGGCCGGTGGTTGTTTACTTCTATCCGTCGGCCTTTACTCGCGGCTGCAACCTTCAAGCTCATACGTTCTCGACCAAAGCCGATAAATTCGCAGCCGCCGGCGCCATGGTCATCGGCGTGTCATTGGACAAGATCGCAACGCTGAACAAGTTTTCGGCCGACCCCGAATATTGCGCCGGCAAGGTGGCGGTCGCATCCGACGCCGGGGGCAAGATCGCCAGGTCCTATGACCTGCAGATCAAGGAAGCGGCACCGGGCATGGTCGATTCACGCGGCACCACGATTGATCACGGCTTTGCCGAACGCACCACCTTCGTCATAGACCGGGACGGCCGGATAGTCGCCACCATCGGCGGCGTGCAGCCAGTACAAAACGTCGAGAAGGCCCTGGAGATCGTACAGGGCCTGAGCGCGAAACATGGCGGCAAGTAGCACACCCGCTGCAAGGGACTGCCGCAAGCAGCGACAGTCCCTTTGACAATCCACACGGAGAGCCGGCGACTACTTCGCGCGCGCTGGCTGCTTGCCCATCAGGTAGTCGATGAAGAAGGTCATGCGCAGCGCCATGAGTTCGGGATTCTTCAACGGATCGCTGGCGCCATGGCCGCCCTCCTCGCTTTCATAGAAGTACACCGGCGCACCCACTTGTTGCAGACGCGCGGCGAGCTTGCGCGCGTGTCCGGGTCCGACGCGGTCATCCTCCGTTGAGACGGTGACCATGAACGGCGGGTACTTCACGCCTTCCTTGACGTTCTGCAGCGGCGAGTAGGCACGCAATACCTTGGCCATCCTGGGGTCGTCCGGGTTGCCGTATTCATCGGTCCAGGCGCCGCCCATGCCCATCTTGGGGAAGCGCAACATGTCGGTGAGCGGTACATCGCTCACCACGGCGCCGAACAGATCAGGGCGCTCCACGCTCACCGTCGCCGACAGCAAGCCACCGTTGGACATGCCGAACACACCGAGACGATCCGGCCGTGTGAACCCGCTCTTGATCAACGATTCGGCTACCGCGATGAAGTCATCGTAGGACACTTGGCGTTTCTCGCGCATTGCCGCGCGCTGCCAGGCGGTGCCGCGTTCGCCACCGCCACGAATGGCCGGGATCACGAGCGCCCCCCCGCGGTCCAGCCAGAGCTTGAACGCCCGGCCGCCGACAGTGGCATCCAGATAGCCCGGCTTGAGGGAGATGCCAAAGGCGCCATAACCCGTCATCAAGGTCGGAGTAGCGCTACCCTTGGCAATATCGCGCGGCCGCAGCAGGTAATAGTCAATGGAGGTACCATCCTTGGACGCCACCGACTTGATCTCCGACACGAAGCGCGAGGCATCGAACACGCTCTTCTCGGTCTCGATCATGGCGGGCTGACGCCCCGGGCGCAGCAACTCCAGGCGCCCCGGAACCAGAAAACCCGATTTATGCACCACGACGTCGTCACCCACCGGATCGGCGCTGGTGACCGCGAGCGTAACGCCCGCCTCGCCTTTGTACAGGTCGGCAGCGGTCCATCCCTTGCCGGTGACGCGAGCCGTTATCAGCCTGGGCACCAAGTCACGATTCACTATGAACGCGACGCTGTCGCCGGCAGCGGCAAAGCCGCCAAAAACATCGCCCACGTACTCGCCCTGCGCCGGCTGATACACGACGCTGGTACGCTGCTCGGGAGCCAATCCGGAAGAGACGTCGTACGCCACCAGAGTCTCGGCCGGCAAACTCCGCCCGCCCACCTTGGCCGGCTCGGCCAACTGCACGATCAGATGCCGCGCCGTGGCGCCCAGCAAGCCGAAGGGTTTGAGCTTGTACGGCAAGTCGATGAGGGTGACCTTGCCCGCGCGATCCACTATGGACAGCTCGAAGGTCGAGTAGTCGATCACGCGCGACACGATGCCGTACCGGGTATTTCCCCTACCCACGGACGACAACTGTACGATGGCATCGGTCGGCTGCGCCTTGAACACCTCTTTGGCCGAGCTGACCGGTTCACCACGCTTCCACAGATACACCGCGGCTCCCCACCCCGCCGCCGTTCGAGGCGCCTTGCCCAGTGTGTGCGATACCAGTACGTGGTCCTGATCGATCCACGCAGCCGCAAAACGTGACTGGGGAGCGGCAAAACCACCGCCGACGAACTGGCCGGTCTTCAGATCGAACTCTCTCAGCTCGACCTCGTCGCTGCCGCCGCCCGAGAGCCGCAACAGACAGCGATCGAACTGCGGTGGCAAGCAGAGGTCCTGAGCTTGATACCACTGCAGCTCATACGGCTTGCCCTCCTTGGCCCGCAATGCGTCGACGTCCAGCACGGTGCGCCAGGCCCCCGGCACACCGTTGGCATCGCGCTGGGCCACCTGCAAGACGCCGTTTGGTTTCTTGGCATCGTGCTGCAGCCGCACCGCTTTGTCACCGAACAGCGAAACATCAGCCAAGGGGGTGCCGCTGTCGAGCACCGCCTTGAGTTCTGAAGCGGCTGCCGCATAGGACGGCAGCGCCGACAGCGCCTTTCTGGTCGCCTGGGTGTGCTCGCGCGCCCAGGTCAAAGCCTTCGCCTCCTTGGGCGCCTCCAGCCAGAGCAGATCCTCCTGCGCCATGGCGTGCTGCACCGCCCCGGCAGCGAGACAGCCCAGCAAAGCCAGTCCAGGTCCCAGGTTACGTCGATTCATGTGCTGCACCTTGGTAGAGTTATTTGAAGTCCATCCGGAGCTCGATACCTACTGTGCGCGGACGCAACCGGTTCGCGGTGATCTCGTTCGTCAACGCATCCCAGCTGCGCGGACTGATGGCTCCATTCTCATCCGTCAGATTGTCGATGAACAGGAATGCGCCCCAGTGGTCGGCCTGCACGCCGGTGCGGAAGTCCACCGTGGTGATGGCGTCGCCGGGGTAATACAGCGGCGGTCCGAACGAGGTGAAATCCCGTTTCGAGTTGTACTGTACGCCCAGTCGTGCCGAGCCGGTGAGCGTATCGAATACCGGGCGCTCATACATGACCGACGCCGACGCCGTGGTCTTGGCCACGTCGTCCACCGGCTTGCCATCGGCAATGCCCGTACCCGGTACCGAGCCGGCGTACTTGGCGTCGGCATAGCTGCCGTTGATGTTGAAGGTCCAGGCGTCGGCCAGCCGGAAATTGACATTGGCCTCGATGCCGTTGGTCTGGGTGCCCTTGGAATTGATCAGGCCGTTGAAGCCGGTGGTACCGAGCGGGATACGTACCGTCACGTCTTTCCAGTCGCTGTGATAGATCGCGCCCTCGACCACCAGCCGGCCATCCAGCAGGCTGGCCTTGGTGCCCAGTTCGTAGCTCCAGATGGAATCGTCGCCGAGCGCGGCCGGCAGCTGAATGCCCAGCGGCTCGGCCAGCGCGAGCGACACCGTCGGCTGCAATTGTCCCGAACGATAGCCCTTGGCGGCGCTCAGATAGACGCGCCAGTCGTCATTCGGACGCCAGGCAATGATGGCGCGGGGATTGACACTGGTGTACGTATCGCCCGGAACCCCCACCACGACTCCGGCATTGGCCTCGAAACCACTGATCTTCTCGCGCACATAGCGCAGGCCACCGGTCAGATCGAACGGCGCATTGGGGAACGAATAGGTGACTTCGCTGAACAGCGCCTGTGAACGCGTGTCGGTGGAGGACAGGTTGTCGATATCGAACAGCGCGAACAGGAAATTGTCTTCTCGATTGGCATCGCGCTGATAGGCACCGACGGTCCATTGCCACGGCCCTTCGCCCGAGGATGACGCCCGCAGCTCATGCGACTTGACCTTGATATCGATGCCGGCCGTCAGCGTGCCGCCAAGCAACGCGCCGTTCTGCGGCAGCGAGAAATCGTTGTGCGCGAACGAATAGAACAGCGAAGCCGGCCCGAAATCATAGGTCGCGGACAAACCGAACAAGTCGTACTTGGTTTGCGCCGCCAGCACCGTGCCGGTCCCGGCGTAGCCCTCGTCGGTGGCGGTGTTGTCGCGCGGATAGTCGGCATTGAAATGCCAGTACATGGCATTGACGGTCAACTGCTCCACCGGCTGAAAGCGCAGGCGGGCCCGATAGGTGGAAATCTCGGTGGTGTTCACATCCTTGGCGCCGCCATTGGGTTCGTCGATCCAGCCATCGAAGCGCTCGCGGGTGCCGGTCAGGCGCACGGCCAGTTTGTCGTCGATCAGCGGGATGTTGACCATGCCCTTGATGCCGGTATTCAGACCGATGTTGTCGCCGCCGCCCTTGGTATCGGAGCCCGACACCAAGCCGCTGGCTTGCCATTCGTTGAAGCGCGCATCGCGAGTGATGATGCGGATGGTGCCGCCCATGGAACCTTCGCCGAACAAGGTGCCTTGCGGACCGCGCAGCACTTCTACCCGCTCCAGATCCCAGGCACGCACATCGGGGTTCAAGGGCACGGTGACGCCGGTGAACGGCAGGTCGTCCAGGTAGTAGCCGTTCTCGTTCGCCCCCAGCGACGTGGAAATGCCGCGGATGGTGACCTTGGACATGGGGCCCCGGTCGTAGATATTCACACCGGGAGCTTCCTGCAGAAACGAACCGATGTTGTTCGCTCCGCGCTGTTCGATAGCCGCGGCGGTGAATGCCGACACTGCCACCGGCACATCCAGCAACCGCTCTTCGCGTTTGCGCGCCGTCACGATGACCTCTTCCAGTCCGGCCTTGGCCCCCTCGGCGGAGCTATCACCCGCTGCCGCGGCATGCCCCGTCACCGGCAGCAGGAAACCCGCTGTCGAGGCCACCACGCCCAGCACTCCCAAAGCAACGTTCGTCTTCATTCGGTTCCCCTTTGGATGTCGGCCATCAGGGGTCCCATGCCAGTACGGGCCCCTTTGAGGGGTAAGACGCGACAGCCTCGAGAATGCGAACCAGCGGCAAGCGGTCAGGAAATCCTGTCCCGAAAATGACGACGCCCGGCCGCCCACGCCCTTTGGGGGACGCAGGCGACCGGGCGCCGGTGGTGGGTGGTATTGAAGAAGGCCGTTACTTGAAGCTGTAACGCACTCCCAGCGTGAAGTAGCGGCCGATCACGTCATACAAGGCCGGGTTGGTGGCAATCGGTTCGAAGAAGCTGCTCGGATCCACCGGCGGATCCTTGTCGAACAGGTTATTGACCGAACCGTAGACCTGTATTCCGCCGAGGTTGGACAGGGTGTACTGCGCCGACAGGTCGACGTAGAACGCGCTGGACACGGTGTTGTCGTCGATCAGGCCCTCGAGCTGATGATCGTACTTGCCGCCACCGACGTAGCGACCCTGCACATGGCCGGTGAAGTCGCCGATGCGATAGGTCGCACCCAGGTTCCAGCGCCACTGCGGAATCGCATACGCCAGGTCCGAGCCCACGTCGCCTGCGCGGTCCACACCGTCGGTGATGAACTCATCCACGTAGGTCGCCAGCGCCCGGACGGTCAGGTCGCCACTGCCCACCGGCAACGAGTAGCTCATTTCCAGATCGGCACCCTGGGTCTTGCGCTGCGACAGGTTCAGGAACGTCGCCCGTACCTGATCGATCGTACCGTCACCGCCACGCACGACCTGCGGACACAGGCTGGTCTCATTCTGCAGATAGCAGCGATTGACGATGTCCTGCGGCGTCAGAGTATCGATCGCGCCCTTGAGCTTGATGCTGTACACGTCCAACGAGGTCCGCAACCCCTCCAGCCAGGACGGAGTGAAGACGATGCCCGCGGTGAAGGTATCCGCCTCCTCGGGCTGCAGCGCCTGGTTGCCGCCGGTAATGATCTGGATTTGCGTGAGCTGATTGGTCCGCTCAGGATCGGTCACCGAGGTAAAGCGCAACTGCTCCGATCTATAGAGTTCATCCAGGTTGGGTGCGCGAATGTCGCGGGACCGGGTAGCCCGGAACTGCAGCTGGTCGTTGATCTTGTAGGTCAGCCCCCCCTTCCAGGTGGTGACATTGCCGCTGGTGCTGTAGTCGGTCAAACGCACGGCCGCGTTCAGATCGAGCTGCTCGACCGCCGGCAGATCCCTCAGCAACGGCACCACTGTTTCCAGGAACGCTTCCTTCACATCGTACGAACCGGAAATGGGCTTGGGATTGCCGATGGCGAAACCGCTGGCCGCCGAAATCGGATCCACCGTGGCGTCGATCGATTCCTTGCGATATTCCAAACCGGTGGCGATCGACACCGCGCCAGCCGGCACTGAGAACGGCTCGCCCTGGATGCTGGCGCCGGCCGCATCCTGGGTGATCTTCTGGTTCAGTGACTGGGTCCCCAGGAACCAGTTGGTGGCATCACGCGAGGGCGCACCGTATCCGAATACGTTGACAGGTACACAACCATTGCCCGGATTGGTCAGCGTGGAACGGCACACGATCTCATTGGTGAGCGGATCCCTGACGGCGTCGAGCGACTGTGCATAACGCGCCTCGATGCGGTTATTGTACAATTTGGCGTCATAGCGGGTCTCGCCGCGCTGGTAGTACACATCCCAGCTCCAACCGTCACCGAACTGACCTTCCAGGCCGACGGCGCCACGCTTGGTCTTGTTCTCCACATCGGTGGTGAAGAAGCCCATATCGGTGCTGAGGCGCCCCATGGCGAAGCCTTCGGCCGGCAAGCCGACTTGCGCCAGGTAGGCGTTGTCGGGAGCGATTTCGATGGTGCCGAAATCGAAGGGTTGAACCAGCTTGACGCTGCTCTGCGCGCGCGCATACGACAGCTCGACGAAGCCCTGTACGTCGTCGGTGAAATTCCAGGTAGTGCGGGTGAAAATGTTCTGGCGCTCCACCGGCACGGACAGCGCCGGGAACTTGCCGGCGTACACTCCATCGCCACCCTCGCGGGCAAAGGCGCCGTCGAAGGGCTGGAACGGCGCGAGACTGCCGTCGGGCAGGAATTGCTTGCCGGCATTCGAGCCGCTGAGAATGAGACCGCCCTCGGAAACGATCCCCAGCCGAACATCGCGGCCGACGATCTGCTGATACGGACTGCCGGCCGGCGCGCCGATGAGCTGATAGCCCTTGCGCCCCCAATCGCGGTCGTTCTGGCTCAGCACGCCCTTGTTGTCGCTGGCCTCGACCGCCGCAATGAAGTGGCCGCGACCGTCGGCGAACGAAGTGCCGCCCGCCAGCGAGCCCTTGTACGACTCACCGTCGCCGTGACTGGAAGCGCCGCCTTGCAGGTCGACCTTGATGCCTTCCAGTTTCTTGTCGAACACCAGGTTGACCACGCCGGCCACCGCGTCCGAGCCCCAGGCCGCCGAAGCGCCGCCGGTAACGACGTCCACGCGCTCGATCAGTGCCGACGGAATCACGCTCAGATCGACCAGGCCCAGCTCCGTGGTGGGCACGTGGCGGCGCCGGTCGACCAGCACCAGGGTGCGGTTGGGGCCCAGGCCGCGCAGATTGAGGAAATTACCGCCAGGCGACTGGGACGACAGCGTACCCGTGGCAGGCGTGCTGCTGCCCACGAACGATGGCACGTCGTTCAATGATTCGGCGATGCTGGCTCGGCCGCCGAGTTGCATGTCCTCGAGGTTCACCATGGTGGTGGGCGTCGGTGCATTGAAGCCGCTGCGAGCCACGCGGCTGGCCGTAACCACCAGCTCTTCGACTTGCGTGGCACCCTGCGCTTCCTGGGTCGCCGGCTGCGACTGCTGGGCGTCCTGCGCGTACAACAACGCCGGGCTGACGCAGACCAGTGCGGCGCCCAATGCTGTTCTACCCAGGGCTGTTCTACCCAGGGCCGTCTTACCCAATGCATTGTTGCGAATCAGCTTGACTGCGCCATGCCTGGCGCGAACAGAGAGAGACGTGCGACCCATTAATTGTGCTCCGAAGAAGATTGAGCTTGACGAGAAATGAACTGGCCAGGGGTGGCACCGGTCACCTTGCCGTCGCGCAACACCACGCGGCCGTTCACCAGCACAGTCTTGATACCCTCGGACAGGCGATTGGGATGCAAATAGTCGGACCGGTCGATCACGGTCCGCGGATCGAATATGGTGATGTCCGCGGCGAGCCCCGCCTTGATGCGGCCCCGATCGTACAGACGCAGGCTGTCGGCGGTCAGTGAGGTCATTTTGCGAATGGCCTCCTCCAGCGGGAACAACTTGAGGTCGCGACTGTAATGGCCGAGCACGCGGGTGAAACTACCGGTGGAACGGGGATGGCCGTTCTGGCCGGTGCCGCTCACCAAGCCACCGTCGCTGGAAATCATGTTCCAGGGCTGCTTCATCAACAGCTGCACGTCGGCCTCATCGATCGAACCCAGGGTGATCACGATCCGATCCCCCTGGTCCAGCAGGAACAGCCCGGTCAGCACGTCGAACGGCTCCTTGCCGCTCTCGCGCGCCATCAGCATCAGGTTCTTGCCGTTGAGCTCGGGCCGGCCGGGCGCATCGACGATGCGCATGCTGCCATAGCCCACCGCCTTGACCCATGAAAATCCGCCATCGACGCCGTTCTCGGTCGCCGCTTTGAGCGCGGCACGCTTGCCCGCATCTTTGCTCGCCGCCTGCAATGCGCTGCGGATGGCTCCGGCGGACCAGCCCCATTCACTGTCGGGCGCCGGGCTGCCAGCAGGCAACACGAACACCCCGGGCAGCGGCGTGGTGGCCGCCCCGTCATAAGGATACTGATCGGAAGTCACTTCATGGCCGGCGGCCCGCTGCGCCTCGATCATCTTGATCACGTCGATGATATGGCCCTTGTTCTCCAGGCCGACCGCCTTGAGATGGCCCACCCGGGCCGGAATCCCCGCTGCGACACCGATGTCGACCGCTTCCGTGTCCGACGCCAGCATGTGCTTGACCGGATCGCGGGTGTGCGACTCGTAGATGCCGCCGAACGGCGCCACTTCCTTGGCCAGCGCAATCAGCTCGTCGGTCTTGCTGAACATGCCTGGCTCGTACATCAGGCCGCTGGAGAAGCCGACGCAGCCCATCTGCATGCCTTCACGCACCAGCGCCTTCATCTGGTTCAGCTCGGCCGCGGTGGGCGCACGCTGCGCCTTCTTCATGACCGCGTTGCGCACACCATTGTGCCCGACGTAGCAGGCATAGTTGTTGCTCACCCCGTCCTTCTTCAAATCGGCGATCAGGACACGCAGTTCGGCGGGCGAGAAGGCGCCGTCCGGCCCCAACAGCAAGGTGGTGACACCCTGCGTCAGGTACTGCTCATCCAGGAACGGCTCGGGACTCCTGGCCACTTCCTCCGCCACGTGGTTGTGCGGATCGATGAACCCAGGCGCCACGGCAAGACCGGCCGCGTCGATGACCGTTGTTGCAGCTCGCTTGCCGGCTGCGCCGACCCATACGATCTTGCCGTTGGCGATACCGACGTCGGCCTTGACCGGCTTGGCGCCGGTGCCGTCGTACACCAGGCCATTACGGATGATGACGTCGAGCTGGTTGGTCGCGGCAACCGCCGTGGTCGATGCCATTGCTGTGGCGGCCACAATACAGAAAGCCAGTGTGCGCATTTTTTCCCCTGACAGGCAACGCCGCGACCACCGGTGTGATCCATGAGAACTACATCAAGCGGCGATTTGTTATTCTGATACTGAAATATGTTTTCTATACTGTCAACTTAACTGAAATCCGTATCATTGGCACCACAGGCTGACCGGAACTAACGGCACGTTACATTGTGATACCTTGACGCACCTTTGGCGTGACAAGAAATGAAAACAGGAACTGGCCTCATGACGCGACGCGGGCCGCGACCGGAAACCACCGAGAAAGGCATGGGGGGTCCCGGTGCGGCACTGCGCGCATTGCGCACACAACAAGGATGGACCCTGGCGGAGGTGGCCGAACGCACCGGCCTGCCCATCTCCACGCTCTCCAAGCTGGAGAACTCCAAGATGTCGCTGACCTATGCCAAGCTGGTGGCGCTGTCCTCGGGGCTCAACGTCGATATTGCCCAGCTGGTGTCCCCCGATATCTCGACTTCAGCCTCGACCGGACGCGCTTCGGGCCGCCGCAGTATCACGCGCGCGCAGCAAGGTCAGACGATCGATACCGGCCATTATTGCTATCAATACCTGGCCGCCGACCTGCTCAACAAGCATTTCGTACCCATCGCCGGTGAAATCCGCGCCCGCTCGATCGAAGAGTTCGGCGATCTCATTCCCCATTCGGGCGAAGAGTTCGTGTATGTGCTGGAAGGCACCCTGGAGATTCACACCAGCCAGTACGCCCCCTTGAGGCTCGAGGTCGGCGACAGCATGTACTTCGACAGCGAAATGCCGCACGCCTATATTGCCGCGGCGCCCGGCCCGTGCCGCATTCTGTCGATCTGTTCGGCGAGTGAAACCCACCTTCTGGAAATGATCCGCGACCCCGGGAAATACCCGCGCGCCAACGCGGCGGCCACTGCGAAACGCCCCGGACCAGAGGCGAAGGCTGCAGCCGAAGCCCGGCAGCCCCGCCCCGCCAGAAAGCGCTGACGAATCAATCCACCGTTCTGTTCACCGACGCCGAATCGATCTGGCCGCGCAACAGCGGCAGCCCATCGGCTTGAACGGTAACCACGGTGTGGCCTTGCCCGGCATCGGGGTCGCCACCGTCCACGATCACGGTCAGGCCCTGCAGCTTGCCAGCTGCATCCCGAGCGACACCCGTCACGCTGTCCCAATCGGTCGAGGTCTGCAGCAGTCCAAGCTCGCTCACCTTGAGCAGCGAGCGCGAATCGCCGTCCAGCAACTCCAGCTGGCCTCGCGCCTGACCCTCACCCGGCGCTTGCGTCAGATCGAACACCAACTCATATCCGCCCGCAGCCGCGGGGCCCGCCTGCGCATCGGCCACTTGGGCCAGCTTGGCGCGACCAGCCACCCGCCGCGCTACATCCGGCGTCATGGGCCGGCTGGGCATGCTGGCCGTACGCAGCAGCACCGCGCCGGCCTGCACCCCGGTGGGCTTACCATCCCGCAGCGCCAGCTGGCCATTGACGAACACGTACTGCATGCCCACCGACAATTCCGCCGGCTGCTCGAACGTCGCGCGATCGTTGATGGTGGCGGGATCGAACACCGCCAGATCCGCCCTCATGCCCGCCGCAATGAAGCCACGGTCGGTCATGCCGATCATGGTGGCCGGCAGCCCGGACATTTTCCGGATCGCCTCCTCCCACGACATCAGTTTGCCATCGCGCACATAATGTCCGAGCACTCTCGGGAACGTGCCATAGACTCGTGGATGCCGATTGAACAAGGTGTCCTTGGCCACCGATCCGCAATCGCACGCAATGGCGGACAACGGATACTTCAGCAGTTTGACCAGGTCTTCCTCGGCACCAAAGCGCAAGATCGCGCCCATTTCCTGCTGCTCGAGCAGGCGGATGACCGCCTCGCCGGCCGGCACCTTCATCTCCCGCATGACGTCGGTCAGTTCACGCCCGATGGTCACCACGTACACGCCCTCGGGACCACCGAAGCGCAGCTTCATGGCGCGCTCGATTTCCTTCGTAATTCTCGCGCGCTGGGCTGAGTCCTTGAACCGGGCGAGCATAGCCTCGCGTCCGCCGTCCTGCGCCCAGCCCGGCACCATCAACGACGCCAGGCCGGTGAACCCGGCCAGGTACGGGTAAACGTCGGCCGCCGCATAATGGCCGCGTTGATTCGTCTGGGTAATCAAATCGAGCGCCGCGTCGGCGCTGCCCTGCTCGATCCCCTGCACCTTCATATGAGTCACCACCGGCACCAGGCCGGCGCGCTCGCCGATGGTCAGCGTTTCGGCGATGCCCACGCGCGAGCTGAAATTGGTCTCGGGCGTCAGACGATCGTGATTGGGGAAGTTGGTGCGCCAGGGCGCCGCGCTCTTGACCACTTCGACCACTTCGTCGGTGGTCGCATAGTAGGCGGGCTTGTAGTCCAGGCCCGAGGATACTCCCCAGGCCCCCGCCGCCAGGTTCTTGACCACCAGCTGTTGCATGCGCTGGATTTCGTCGGCCTTGGCGCGACGATCGACGGTACCGACCACCTCACGCCAGACCGAACCGAAGCCGACGTACGCGCCGACGTTTACCGCGAGCCCCGCATCGCCATACTGCTTGAGCTGGGAGCCGATGTCGGTCGGCCCGCCGCCATCGGGATTCACCAGTTCGGTTACCACGCCCTGGGTGAGCATGTTCACCGCGGTCCGCAACCCGTCCTCGATCGGATGGCTGTGCAGATTGATGAAGCCCGGCGCGACGAACAGGCCGTTGGCGTCGATGTCCACCGGCGCCGTGGCGCCGGCCAGATCGCCGACGCGGGCAATGCGTCCGCCGGCAATGGCGACGTCCGCCTTGAAGCCCGGGCGGCCGGTGCCATCGAGGATGGTGCCATTGCGAACGATGGCGTCGTACTTGCCAGCCGAAGTCGCAGCATCGTGCGATCCCTTCTGGCACGCCGACAGAGCCAGCGTCGCGCCCAACAGGGCCGGGATCAGCCACGGAACCAGTTTCGATTTTCTCATCCTGAAAATACTAGTCCGTTTTTTGAAAACAGTGCAACCCTTAATGCTCGAGATCGAAACCGGAACGGCAGCTATTTACGCATCAGCGCCACCAACTGGTCCAGCGCGGCATTCCAACCTTCCTGGAAGCCCATCTGTTCGTGGCGCTCGCGCCCAGCTTCGGTGCCATGAATAGCCAGCGCGGAGTACTTGGTGCCTGTGCCGTGCGGCTGCAGTGAAATCACCGCCGTGAACGACAGCTCGACGTCACAAGCCGCGCCTTCGCGCTGCCCGTCCCGGGGCCGGAAACCCGCCCCGAGCACGTTGGTCCAGGTCAGGCGCTCGTTCTCCACCACCTCCAGGTAGCAGCCGATGTTGGGAAACTCCTGTCCCTCGGGTGAGCGCATCACGGTGCGGAACAGCCCGCCGGGACGCAGATCCAATTCGGCTTCCACGGTAGTCCATGGCGCGGGCGTGAACCAGCGTTTCAGGTATTCGGGCCGGGTCCAGGCCTGCCACACCAGTTCGCGCGGCACATCCACCACGCGTTCCAGCACCAGGTCGAATTTGGGATTGGGGACGAACAAGGGGGTACGGGCGGTCATTGCTGCTCCTTGAGTTCATTGAGGAAGTTGTCCAGTTGATCGAGACGGCGCTGCCACTTGCCGCGTTGCGCCATCAGCCAATGCTCCGCCAGCTGCAGGCGCTGCGGAGCCAATCGATAGGTGCGGATCCGCCCCTGTTTGCGCGAACGCACCAAGCCGCAGTCCTCCAGCACGTCCAGGTGTTGCGCGAACGACGGCAACGCCATCTTGAACGGCTGGGCCAGTTCGCTCATGGCGGTCGGGCCGCCCCCGAGCCGTTCGAGTACGGCCCGCCGTGTCGGATCGGCGAGCGCCTGAAACACCCGGTTGAGCTGCAGGTTATGGTTAGGCATACGCCTAACCATAGGCTCGATAATCACTTAGGTCAATACCTTTGTATCGACGCAGCGGCCAGGCCGGA
>Ga0182745_1000105_pt1 | contig 117274 bp, 92 predicted proteins | sample eDN3rd30CKraftBY_FD_128523 | JGI IMG/M metagenome (GOLD analysis project Ga0182745, IMG submission 128523) | Enriched backyard soil microbial communities from Emeryville, California, USA - eDNA 3rd pass 30_C Kraft BY (version 2) (version 2) | ecosystem: Environmental > Terrestrial > Soil >...
CCACGAGTGCACTTTCGAAGGATTTCGGGCGAAAACCCTCCAGCAAAGTCACTCATGCCTTCCGCGTCCAACTGGCCCCTTTTGAAGCGCCGATCGCTGGCCCCTTTTGACTGCCTACTGACACTAGGGATTATGAGTCTGTAAGTAGTCAGTGGTTTTTGCGATGTTTTCGGCGTTCTGTCGGCTGCCGGGGACAAATAGGGGACATTCTCGCCCGGCGGTTCGGCTCGAATGGAGGGGCAATGAGCACCGATCGGCATTGTCGCTACGTGTCTCTCTTTTTCAAAAAAAAGTCCCTGAGGGATATTGCGTTGGCCTTTGGACCGCGTAGATTGGCAACTAGCGAGCCGGCTGGTCACGCATTGTGTCGTCGATCATCCCTCACCTCGGTTCATTGGCAGTGCCTCCAAGGCGTTGGGGGAATCACACGCCACTGGATGCTCTGATCGGGGCCACGCAGGAAAAAAGCAACGACGATTCTTCTTCCTGCATCTTTCTCCCCCCCGACGAGCAGACCCATGACACTACGTCTAGCAGCGACGGCTGCGGCCGTTGCCAAAAAAAGCCGAGTGCCCACGTGCCCTGAGGATCGGCCGCTTCTCTCAAAACGCGAGGCGGCTCAATTCCTGGGTAACATCTCCACCCGGACGCTCGACAGGCTTGTGGCCAGCGGCGAACTCAGCCCGGTGAGGGTGACGCCAGGCACATTGCGGTATCGGCGTGTGGATCTGCAATCGTTCGTCGACTCTCGGGAGTATTCCCGTGGACGATTCCCGGGGGCTTAGCGCTAACGAAAAAGCCCAGACAACGAATTGTCTGGGCTCTCACGTAGTTCGTTTCCGCGGCCGACCTGGGCAGTGACGCCGCACCAAATCAAGGATGACCAATGTTGTATGATTTTCCGGAGGGCAAAGCAAGCCCTCCAGGGCAGATGCCCTATGTGCAAATCGCGGCTCTAGGCGTAATAGCCTGGGAATACTGCGTGAGTGTTCGGAAGCGGGAGCGAGGCCAGCTGACCTGCCCGAGTTGTGGCAGCAATAATTTACACCTGGTCGGTACCGGAACGCACATAGGCGAGACGCTCACAGTCTTGGCTGGCGACGGCGTTCATATAGTGCACGGCATCCACGCCGATCCCGACGGCGACGCGATCGTTACCGTCCTATTTTGCGAGAATTGTCAATGTTTTATTTCTGAGCGAATCCGCGAGCGCAAAGGCCACTGCTATCGATCGGCCGTCACGTTCACCGATGACGCATTAGCGAAGCTCGCCGAAGAATTTGGGAGTTTCGCATAATGCATATGACAACCATCCCAGCGGCGAGATCCGCAAACTCTGCGGCCAATAACGAACAACGAGCCGCCGCGGCATTGGAAGCAGCCGCAGCCGGCCTACGCATCGTCATCCTCAACAACGCCGATGGGAAGCCGTCGCTTCGCAAGGCCCCGGTCGGTAAGGATTGGGGGAAGAAAGCAACCGACGATGAGGAAGCCTTGCTCCGCCGGTTTGATAAGCGGCCCAACGCAAACTTCGGTGTGCTGCTAGGGAAATACCCAGAAGGCTCGGCGATCCCCGGCGTCATCGACGTGGAGTTCGACTGCGAGGAAGGACGCGCTGCGGCGGATCGTATCTTCGGGAAAAACACGTTCACGCCAACTTATAAGTCGGCCCGCAGCGTCCATCGGCTGTTTTTGTGGAATGATAACTTTCCGCCCACGCAAGTGCTGAAAATCGAGGGACTAGAAATCCGACTTGGCGGAGGAGCGAAACAGACGCAGAGCGTACTGCCACCATCTAGACACTCCGACGGCACCAACTATCGCTGGCTGCCGGGGCTGTCGATCGGAGAGGTCGAACTAGCCGAAGTGCCTGAGATTCTGGCGGTGCAATTCACGAACGTTGAAAGCGAGCTAGAAGCCGCCGGACTGTCTGGGGCAGCGTCGGCGGGAAGCCTAAAGCCCGATGAGCATTGGGATTCAATCAGAGACGGAGTTTCTGAAGGAAGTCGCAACGAATCGCTATGCTCGCTCGTCGGCAAATGGGCGTTCAACATCGTCGAACTCGACGCCGATGCCGCCGCCGACATTCGTGAGCGTGCGATCGCATGGGGTGAGCGATGCAGCCCGCCGCTGCCAGCCAAGGAATGTGTCTCCGTCGCTCGAAACATCATTGCTCGCGATCGTAAGCGGCGAGCCGAGGAAGCAGGACCGGGCTCAGTGACGACGATCTCGGCAGGCTCTGCCAGTCAGCGAGCATCTATCGCTGCCCCAGATGCCGATGGTTCACGGCCCGAAGTGCTGCTAACCACGTACCTCGGCAGCGTCACCGATGAAGTCGTCACGCGGATCGGCAAGCTCGGATGGGAGTCTCCTTGGGTACCGGAGCGAGATCGCGAACGAGTGAAGGTCTATCAGCGGAGCGGAAAGCTAGTCCAGGTGATCCGCGAGAGCGGCGACTGCAAGACGAAGAGTGGGATCACCTTGCCAGCAGGTACTCAGCGTATTCGCGAGTTGCCAGTCGGGCAAATTCCGCTTGTGATCAGCAATGCATGCGACCTGATCACTGAGACTCGCATGCGATCCGGCGTCAAGCGGACAAGCACGCCTCCACCGAAGTGGCTGGTGGATGGCGTGTTTACGATGGGCGACTTTGGATCAGATATCCGACGGCTCGAAGGTGTCATCGCGGCACCAACGCTCCGGCCCGACGGCACCATCATCCAGGAGCCCGGCTACGATCCGCAAACGGGATTGCTGTATACGCCCGGCGATCGCTTCCCCGCTATCTCAGCAGACGCAACGCCTGAAATGGCACGTCAGGCAGCTCGCGAGCTGCTTGAGGTAGTAGTTGATTTCGAGTTCTCCGCGGATGCAGATCGATCAGCGTGGCTCGCACTGGTGCTGTCGCAGATCGGCCGACAGGCGATCGCAGGGTGTGTTCCGATGTTCGCGATTACGGCGACAACCCCGGGGAGCGGCAAGGGGCTACTGGCAGATGCTGCGAGTATGATCGTGTTCGGCCGCGTGGCCGCTCGCAAAGCATACAGCGAGAGCGACGAAGAGCAACGCAAGGCAATCACCGCCGTGGCCACCGAAGCACTGCCCGCCGTTCTCTTTGATAACGTTCATCACGTCATCGGCAGCCAATCGCTTGATGCCGCACTGACGGCGTCAACATGGTCTGACCGCATACTCGGTTCAAGCAGAACGACGGGAGACTTGCCGCTGCGGACAGTTTGGACCGCGACCGGTAACAATCTCCGATTCGGTGCTGACGTCGCTCGGCGAGTGCTTCCAATCCGACTCAAACCATCCATCGAAAATCCTGAGCAGCGGACCGGGTTCATTCACGACGACCTGCTGGGGTGGGTGCGAGAGAATCGACCCCGATTGGCTGTGGCTGCACTTACGATGCTACGAGCTTATTACGTGGCAGGGCGACCCGAGCAGCCTGGCTGGGCCTGGGGATCGTTCGGCGAATGGTCCGCTCTGATTCGGGGTGCGATTGTTTGGTCTGGGCTGCCTGACCCCCTGAATACCCGCGAAGCTGCCAAGTCTGACGACGCATCATCGGCGATCGTCCGCGGGCTGATCGGCGGCCTGATTGAGATTGACGAATGCGGCGACGGTATGACTGCTCGCGAAATCGTGGCCGTTCTAGGCGATCTGTCGAACGCGGAGCGATTTAACACACTCCGGGAAGTCGCCAACGAGGTAGCGAGCCATCGCGGGGTCATCGACGCCAAAAAGCTTGGGTATGCATTCCGTCAGCACCGCGGGCGTATCGCCAACGGGTGGGCCATTGCCGGCACGGCCGACCGCAACGGCGTGACGCGTTGGTACGCCGAGAGGGTTTCTGCGGGTGATGCGGGAGATCGAAAAACCGATCCCCCGCAGGTATCCCCCGCAGGTTTCGCTCGGGAAAAAACGAGCAATTCTCTCTCTGCGGGGGATGCGGGGGATACTTTTGAACCTATATGTGTAGGGGGAGTGATTTAGACATGATGTCCCATAATAGCGCATGGGGAACTGGGGCTGTAGCATCACCCGCATCACCCGCATCACCCGCAGGCAGCAACCGGAACACAGACGCGGAAGATGCCCTTCAGCCGCCGGTAATCGATCCCAATCTGACCGGCACGGATCGACTGCGAGAGATCGCAGTTCGGTCATTCACTGCACGACAGCGGGCGACCGGTATTTCGCACATCCACATCCCGAGAAACGGAGCGAGGGCAATCCTCCACATTCACCACGATGGCGATAGTTGGTCGGTCGCTCTGGCCGTTGCTCATTTGGTCGCCCATGCAGGGCTAGTTGGAATGCATGTCTCTGGCGAGTCGAAAGGCAAAACGACGTGGAGACTGCACCTCCAGTGCATGGCGATTGGTGACTCTGCCACGCCCTACTTTGACCGGTACTGCCTGGCCGCTGAAAAGCTGGGACTCGACGCAACTCTGGAGCGGTTGCCATCGGCGTAGCCATGCGAGCGGCAAAGACGCCGCCGGATTCGATCAAACGTCAATCACACCCAAGGAAGGAACAGTTATGGATAGCGAGAGCAGCGAACTGATGCGGGCCTACGTAACCATTCGCGGAGACCTCTCGGGGTTGGAGCGCGACACGGCCAAGGCCCGGCAGATCGTCGATGGCAAGCTGGCCAGTCCCGTCAAGATTACCGTCAACGGCGAGCCGATCGTGCAGGCAGGTCGGGCGGCCGACGTGGCGGCGGCGAAGATCAAAGGCGTTGTTAATATCGACGCTTCAAAGCTCGATCGCAGCATGTCGTGGATCGACCAGGCATTCCGCAATATGTCACGGTCTGCCGGAGAATTGGACGGCAAGCTCTCTGGCATGGCTGAAAATTCCATGCGTAATGTTGCACGTGGGTATGACCAGATCGCGGCGAAGGTTCGCAGTGTTGCTGGCGAAGCCCGTCGTGCAATGTCTGCTGTGAGTGGTGGTGGAATTAACGCACCCGGCGGAACGGGGCAGAATGTTGTCCACACACGATCCGGCGGATTTATGCGATCCGCGGCGGGGTCGTTTCTAGGGGGCGTTGGAGCAAGATTCATGCCCGGTGGCGGCGGACCAAGCAATCCGCCACCACCAGCCACCGGAGGCGGATCATCCCACCATGCTGTACCGCCTTGGGCAGTACAGGTAGTCGGTGGCGTCAGGACACCACCGCCGCCCAGTCTTTTTAGCCGCGGCATGTTTGCTGCCGAATCAGCATTAAGAACACCGATCCCCATGCCGCCGGCTGGGCTGGCTCTGGGTGCCGCTGGAGCTGTCGGTGCTGCCGGCACATTCGCTGCCGCGGGTGCCGGGGCCGCCGCCGCCGGCTTCGGTAAAGTCGTCAAAGACGGCTTGCCCGGCATCGAAGATGAGAAGAAATACATCCGAATCTTCGACGCACTACTGAAGGACACCGAGAAGGCGAAGCAGCTATTCACCGAGATGGCGAAGATCGACTTGGAAGTTCCGATCGATCTGCCGAACCTGCTGCAATCGACTCAGAAACTCGCCCAGGCTGGGCTCACCGCGTCGGAGATCCCTGAGAAGATGCGGATCATCATGGACGCCGCCGCGTCATCGACCGAAGGAGCACTCGGCGGGACGCAGCGGATCGTGCAGATGATCAGCAAGATCAAAAGCTCCGGCGTGCTTGAGATGGAAGACTTGAAGTCGCTCTCAAGTATGGGGCTTCCGATCGCTGAGATTGTGCAAGAAAAGTTCCGCATGAACATCCGCGAATTGGCGGCGGCGACACGATCCGGCAAGGTCGAGATTCAGAAAGTGATGGATGGAATGTTCGATGGGCTGGAATCGCGATTCAAAGGCAACATCGGCATTGAAATCGAGACGATCGCCGGACAGATCGAGTTGCTGAAGGGCAGGTATTCGGCGTTTGCCGGCGAGGTAGCGAGGCCGCTGTTTGACCCGTTGCTGGACGGCCTGAAAAGCGTCAACGACTACCTGTCGTCGTCTGACTTTGAGGCGTTCGCCGAAGGGCTGAAAACGGTCACAAGGGAAGCCGCCGAAACGGCCAAGGTGTTGGCCAAGATTTACGGCGGCGACGGCGAGAGCATGGGGATCGGTGCAGCGATCGGCGGGGCCGCCGGCGGGGCGGCGAGAGCCGGCGGCGAGACGATTCGGGGCATGGCGTTGCTGTCTGACGCTGGTAGCAAAACTGAAGTGGGCAGAGCGTTTGCCGAAGATCCGTTGCTGTCTCCTCTTTTTGGCACGCCGGTTAACATGGCCGCAGGGCTCTTTGCAGATCCGAATACAGACCAATCGGGCGTTGGTCCGAAGGTGATCGGTGGCATCGACAGGTCGCTATCGCAGGAGCAGCGATTCGATGCAACGCCGGAGCAAAAGTCCCGCCGCGAGCGGATGGAGCAAATCCGTGAGGGGATCGCAAAGCGAGAGCAAGTGTTCCAGGGGCTGTCCGGGGCACTCATCGCAGACAGCGACCGCGAGGCGATCCAGAAGAATATCGACGCCGGCAAACGCGAAATGATGATGCTTCGTCGCGAGGAAGAAGCCGAGTTTGAGAGCTTCCGCAATCGCGAAAGATCGACCAGCACACTGTACGGGCTGGGCGTTGCTGGCGGCATGGCGTCCAACTACGGCCGCAACCTGCTCGGTGCCGCCGGGTCGATGCTGGGCCGCGGCGTCGGAGCACTCGGCGAAGCGACCGGCATCGCATCGCTAGAAGACGCCGGCAATCTGGCGTCTCGTGGAATGGACATCGCCGGACAACTACGCAACAGGGACGTGATCCAACGCCGCAACGAACGCGAGAAGCAGGAAGAATTGCTGCGGCAGAAGTCGATCAAGGAGCGTGCCGAGCAGACAGTCGCTCAATTCCAGAGCAACGAAGACGGCGGCGATCCGCGGCTGACGGAAGTTTTGCAAAAGTCCAAGTTCGCCGTGTCGATGCGGCGGAACGAAGACGGGCAGATGGTCCCCAGCGTCGCACTCAAAGAGCTGTTTCAGGATGTGCGAGCATCGACGCAGACCACCGGGCTCGGAGGTTTGAACACTTTGATGCAGAGTTCAATCGACGCGGCTCAGGCGCGGAAGTTTCAGGCGGACCAGAAGAAGCTGCTCGAAGAAGTCGTCAAGAAGCTGCAAGAACAGATCAATCTGGCTGTCGCCGACGAGAACAAAACTGATACCGCCGTCGTCGCACCGGGCTAATCAAGCAGGACTCGCTCGACCACGACCTGAGCAACCAGCGCAATGCCGGCCACATCGCAGCCGCCGTCGAGCCAAGCCGGAATCGCAGCAACTGACCACAAAATCAAGGACGAATGAATGATAACGAGCGAAAAAGAGCAAACTGCCAGCGAAACAGACGGCTCGCTGGCGACGAAGGCGAGGCAGTCGCTATTCGCTCTGGCAATTGCCAAGGGTGATTCGATCCGCAAGGCAGCACGTGAGGCCAACGTATCGGAGCAAACCGGTTACCGCTGGGCTGGTGATGATCGCGTCGCCGAGCTGGCGAATACATACCGGCGTCGCATCGTTCGTGAAACCGTCGGCAAACTGGCGACGCTGGGAACGAGGGCCACCGAGCGACTGAGTGAGCTGATTGATTCCTCGGACGAAGCAATCTCACTCAAGGCCGCGGTCGCTGTTCTTGGCGAGGTGCGGCGGATCGCTGATGCGACCGGCGACGATGTTTACCGGCATGCGGCCCCGGTGGTTCAGGAGCCCGGCCCGCTCGATGACTTCGAGTTTTTGTCCGATTGCTTCCCTGCTCCCGATCACGATCACGATCACGAGGATGAGCCGCTCCCGAAGCCGCCGAACACATCAGCGATGATGCCGGCCGCGGCTGCCAGAGCAGATAGTGAATGGATGCAACGCTGCACCGCAATCCGCCAGCGGAACGATCGGCGACGTGCCGATAAGCGGCGGGTTCAGGAGCATAGGGAGCAGGTCGAAGCCGAGGCGATGGCGGCGGAGTTGCTATCTGAGGGCGAGCAGGAACCGAGCGATACAACGCTCAGCGGCGACCTTTCGCCGCCGCAGCATGAATAGTCATTCCGATCAAAAAGATCGGAAAAAGTAAAAATCCATACGGAAAAAGAACAAGGCCAAAGAGGATCGCTGCAGTAATCCAGGCGAAGCCAGCCGCCCAGTGCCCCTTGTACCAGAGCCCGATTGGCCCCAGCAGAAATCCGAGGCACCCAGCGAGTCCATCGGAGTGGTTCGTTCTCACCAGCCACTCGCCGCAGTGGCGGCACTTCTGAGCCCTCGTTGGTACGTCGCCGCCACAATACGGGCAGGCCGCGGCGGCAGGTGATCGCAGTGGCGGCGGCGAAGCCGCAGGGGATTGGTACGCAGCGAAGGGCGTCTCGGATGCTGGTGCCTGCTGCGATCGCATGCGGGCCTGCAACCGCTCCACAGCCTCGGCCCTCTGCTGCTCTCGCACTTCCAGTTCCTCGGCCCGCTTGGCCGCCCGCTCCTGGGCAGCCTGAAGTTTCGCCGCCGCGGCTTGCTCGCGTTCGATTGCATGCTTTTCACGCTCGGCATTCTCCCGCCGCTCAAGCTGCTGTCGTTCCGTAACGCCGGGGACATCGAACGCACATCCGCACTCTGGACACGCGTCGCGATCCCCGGCTTCTCTAAGCGATGACGTCAACCGAACTCGGCACCCTGGACAGTTGAACTTCACCGAGGGAGCACCGATTAGGCTTTTCGTGACGACATATCGCATGGGATGGCTCAGCAGGAAGAACACTAGCAAAGGGGGGATAGGTGGCCCCATTAAATCAGCGACTGCGACACGTTTGGTCAATGCCTGACTGCTGGTTCGATCGCAGAAAACTTTTTCACCCGGTCTATTGACTCCCGTTCATGGGAGCGCGATCATTCGGGCATCGTTGGCCGTCTCTTGGGCGTCGAAACCCGAAAGACTTGACCACGGCCCCTTTCATGGCCGCCGGTGACAAACGCCATCTGTAACAATCTGACGAGCGAAAATGCAAAGGGCCACCAATTCGGGAACTTTCCCAAGCGATGATCCGCACTGGCGGGGAGCGAGGGATGTTCGGTGCGGGGTTACAGCCGCACTTTCGAACCGGGTTGGTGGCCCTTGGCATGCGCGGACATGTTCCGCACCGGGATCATCGAATGAATCTTTCCGATCCAAACCGCCGCGACGACTGCGGCGATCCAGAGTCTGAACCGAACCGGCAGCCGACCGATCGCCGCTGTGCCGATAGCGATCCGAGATGCGTCGCAGCGAAGGCCCCGCAATCGCCGCCTAACACATCGGCAGAAAACGCGGCCGATCACTCGCCAGCGGCTGTGAACGCAGCGGAGGCGACGACTGGCAAGGCTCGCCGCGGCAGAACGGCTGCGACGGAGCCACCGGGCGTCTACTTCCTGGTTGCCAGTCTCCGCCGCGATGGAGCAAACGCCGCCGGCATCGCCGATGCAACGGGGCTGTCGTTCTTGCGTGTCAGCGAGATCATCCGGGCGGCCGTTGAATCCGGCCTGCTGCCAGGCTGCGACGGGGCAGGGCGGGGGAGAGTGCTTCCTCACATTGCGTGGCCGATGGCCGAAGCTCCCGCAGTGCTCGTGTAGCCGCCGTCAAAGCTCGCGGCATCTCCGGCCAGCGTGCCGTCGTGCCGTCGTGCCGTCGTGCCGTCGCTGGCCGCTTCTTCGATTCTGATTCTCTCATTCACGCTGGGCACAATCCAATGACCGCTTCAAACAACGATTCCAAGCTCCGATGCGAGTGCTGTGGCGCTGACGACTCACGGGTTTACCCCCTCTTGTCGATGCGACTCTGCCCGCTGTGTGCCGCCGACCGGGTCAGCTCTGGGCAGTATCGACCCGATGCCGCCCCTGGGGCATCTGCCGCCGTTGATGTTGTCACTGACGCAACTGACGCAACTGATGCTGCGGCCGAACCGGCAGACGCGACCGCAGCCGGCCATGCAACTCAGATTGAAGTGACCGAGCGGCTTCAGCAGGTGCTTGCCACGCGGCTGCACGCCGATGGAACGCTCCGAACGCGATCGCACCGGCCAGGCGAGCGGAGGATCGAGCGATCAGTGCTTGCCGACCTGTACGCGATTCTGCGACGGCCTATTGATGTTGACGATATCTCAGCGGAGTACGCTTCGCTGTTGGTGAATCGCTGGCGAAAAGCCGGCTCGCGGCCGCGAACGATCCGGCCCCGAATTGACTGGCTCAAGGCCACAAACGCCGTTGCGGTTGCCATGTCGCTGTGCCCGCCGCAGGACTTCAGCGAAGTCAAGGTACTGCGGGAGCACGACTGGACGAAGGATCGCCGGGCCATCCCGCTCCCCGAGCCGACGCAGGAGCGAGGCAAGCGTAGCACCGCAAAGGCCAAGATGCCGCTGCCCGTCTTGCTGAAAGATCACTATGTTCCGCAGCGACTGCTGGGCAAATCTGAGAACACGGTGCGGCTCTACAACCACTCGATCAATGCATTCAGTAAGTACATTGGCCGGACCGCGGTCATCGCCGACTTAAATACCAAAACAGTCTCCGACTTCCTCGGGTACTCGCTGCGTGAGACAGAACTCTCAAAAGCCACGATCCAGAAGGATCGAACGCAACTGGTCGCACTCTGGAACTACTCGGCCAGAAAGGGCTGGTCGCCGGAGTTCCCTGAGATCGCTTCGATTGTTGTCCCGGATCGCGTTCCCGATTCATGGAACGATGAGCAGCTTGTTGCGTTGATGAATGCCTGCAAGTCATGCGAAGGGATGATCGGTAAGATTCCAGCATGCGACTATTGGCCGGCACTGGTGAGCGTGATCTTTGATACGGCAGAGCGAATCGGTGCAGTGCTGCAAACCGAGTGGCGTTCGCTCGACAAGTACGGGAACCTGGTTATCAGAGGCGAGCACCGCAAGGGCGGGAAACGCGACAAGCCTTTCCGGCTCCGGCCGCTCACGCTCGAAAGGCTCAATGCAATCAGAATCCCCGGCGAGCGGTTCATTCTCCCTTGGCCGTACCGCTACGAGTACATTTTCCAAAAGTTCGGCGAAGTCGTCGAAGCGGCCGGATTACCCCGGACCCGGCGGGATCTGTTTCATAAGATTCGCCGCACCGTCGCCTCTAAATTTGAGGCGGCCGGCGGCAACGCGACCGATCTGCTGGATCACAGCAGCCGCAAGACGACGAAGAAAAACTATCTCGATCCGGCTGTATTGAAGACGACTCAGCCTGCTGACGTCGTGCCTGGGATTGGAGAAGACGTGAATCCACTCGCGAAGCCTGATTCCGATACGAATGCGGAGCTACTTGAGCAGCTCCGAAAGTTGCTTGGCGGCAATCCGCCCAAAAACGAATGACATCTGACGACGATGCTGCGGGAGTTGGGGGCGACTGCTCACCGGCTCCTGCGGATTGCATCGAGCCGGAATCTCTGCTCATCAGACTCCGGGAAGCACTTGCCCAGCGGAGCCATCGCCGCGGCGAGTGCGAAAGTCCGGCGGCTGGCCGGCACTACCGATGCCGGAATCCCGGCATCCCGGCATCCCGGCATCGGTTCATCTTCAACGATTATCCATCCCGCACACTGAAGGCTCATCAATGATTGTGGACTGCTCTGATTCTCATGACTCAGCGGTTATCGACGCGACGTCCGACGCACTCGAACCGAGCGACGCTGTTCTCTGCATCCAGGAAGTCTCAGACAGCGACCCGCGGCTGATGATCATCCTTGCTGACGGCCGCATCGATGAGTCGCTGCATGAAATGCTGGCGATCGATGGTGTCAGTGCTCGTGACATCCCGCAGCGGTACCGTGGCCGAGTCCGTGCTGCTCACGCTCGTGGGCTGATCGACGACGACCTGCGGGAGTTCATGGATCAGCTGCGATGGCTCCGCAACCGAATCGGGCATGATCTGACGCGTGCTCACTCGCTCGCCAGCGAGCCCTACTCTACTGCGGTCGCCCGGATGCATGAGCTGGCCAGCGTTGCGGAAGTTCCCGGCATTGCTCCCGTGCCGCCGCCGGTCGATCTGGGCCGATCTGTGTTCGCCGCGACGGTGGCGGGAGTGATGGCCGCCGAGGTGAGCTTCCGCGGCGAGGATGGTAAGCTGATGGCCAGAAGCTTCTCGCTGCTGCGGACGGCTAATCGCCGCAGCCATCATCCCGTGCCGATTTCCCTTGACGATCTATGACCTCGCATCGACCGCCGGACGCTCCTTCGCTTCGCATTGTCCCTCTCCTCGAAGCCGTCGCCGCGGCCGCAGCGACCTGTGATCGCGGCGTAGCTGCGATCCGCTCATGGGATCGCATCTTCGTTTGGGACGCCCGCCCGATGGCATCCCGCGGGATTCTTGAGGCCGTCGCCAGCCAGGAAGGGACGGTGGAAGAATCGCACTCGATCGACGCCGAAGGCGAGTCGTTTATCGGCGTGCTGGTGCTGCCCGATAGTCACGACGGGATGACGCTGCGGGATCATGCGGGAAGCCTGCGGCTTCGTTATGAGATCGCAACCGGGAATGACATCCTTGATTCTCCGCCGCCATTCTAGTTTCGACGAAAATCCGCCGATTGTGACCGCTATTGCACTTGCACGCCACGCAAGTATAGCGTATATTGATTGTGTCGCTCAGGGGTAGTCAGTTTCACAACTCACAGAGATACGATCATGTCACTTCCAAAGGCTCCCGTTCACTACCGGATCATCCAAAACGGTCAAACCAAGTTCTACAGCGAGTCGGTATACATGGTGCTGCGAAGCCGCTGCACCGGAGTGATCGGCAACGTTCCATGCTTTAGCGAGATCAGCATGCTCGATTTCTACGATCGCCGCCGCGGCCGCGATATCGACGCTGACTATTTCGGTGGGCCGGCAACGATTGAGATCCTGACGCCAGCAGGCGAAGTGATCAGCCGGATTGGGTTGGCAACCAAGGCCGACGTGGCCAATCATGCTCGCGGCCGCGTGGCACGCTCATGAGCGCCAAGCCGACGAAGATTGCCGAGGTTGCCCTCCGCGGAGAGGGCGACCTTCGGACGTTGCTCGTGGCGATGATCGACCAGTCGGATATGAATCGCTCCGAGATATCGAAACACACCGGACTGCCCGAATCAAGGCTATCGCGGTCCTACAACGGGGTAACGGCCACAACGATCGAGACGCTGGTGGTGGTAGCCAGCGTGCTGGGGCTTCGGGTAACGGTAAGAGTTGAGCGATGAGCGGCTTGACCGCTGCCGTGGCAGAGGGTGGTGATCGTGCGGATTGAACGTGAGAACGAACAAACCGCAATGTGTTCTGGCTGATTCCTGTTACCTAAGAGGCCGAAATGACCGTCATAGATACGATCAACCTCAAATGTACGTGCGGCAAACCACTGAAGGTTCGGGCCGCCGCGGCGGGGCGTGCGGTAAAGTGCCCAGCGTGCGGGGCTGCGGTAAGAATACCTGCGGCTCAGAGCGAAGAGACTGACGGCGAGCCGAGCGAGGATGCATCTTTGGGGCAACCCATCCGGCCGGGTGAACCGATGGCTGTTACATCCCCGGTTTCCACCAGCGAACCGGCAGTCGCTGCTGGCCCGGAATTGCCATCGCCGGCCAACACGCCGGAGAGTCGAAGTCAGTCGTATTCCGCGGGTGTCGACTATGGCTCTCGGGTGAAGCATGCCGTGACGCCGCAGGTGCCTGATCGGCGATCCTACCCTGTGCTGCAATTTCTGGCTGGGCTGTTCCGTGTGCTTGCATGCCTGTCTGTGATCGCAGCGGCGATGTTTATTTACAACACAAAGCCGAGCATGGATTTAGACCAGTGGGATGACAATATCATTGGTGGATGGATGGTCGAGTCGTTTGTGCTCGGCATTGCTGCCGTGACTATCGCCGGGCTGCTGGTGATGAGTGCAGAATTGATTCAGCTGGCGGTCCATGTTCAAGACAACACGCTGGCGGCTGTTCATGCGGCGAGTCGGCATCGCCAAACGGATTGATTGATGGGAACCGTCTACAAGCGTCGCGACCGCGGCGGCAAGCGGGGCAGCTATTACGCCTCCTACATCGACGAGAACGGCAACCGGATTCGCTTCAACACCGGCACGACTGACAAACAAACGGCCGTCCAGGTGCTCGCCGCACGCCAGACGAAGGCGGCGAAGCGTCGCGAAGGAATTACTGATCCGCAGTCGGAGCGAGTGGCGGAGCACAGCAAGAAATCCCTCGACAGCCACGTAGCGGATTTCGTCACCTATCTGAAGGCTCGCAACCGGAGCGACGTGCACATCACGCGGCAGCAGAAGCGGATCGATGCAATCATCCAGTTCGCCGGATGGAAGCGACTGAGCGACATCGAGCCGAGCAAGGTCGATGACTTCGTCTCGAAGCTGAAAGCGGGGGCAGAGGGGAAGCGGGCAAAGCTGGATGCGAGCACAACGACGAAGGCACACTATCGGACCGCGATCAAGAGCTTCACGTCTTGGCTTGCGAGCCCCGAGTCCGGCCGCCGGATCAGCTTTGACCCGCTCGCACGCACGGGCGGCGGCAAGCGAACGAAGGAACGCCGACTGCGTCGCCGGGCGATCCTGGTCGCGGAATGGCAGGCGATCCAAAAGCACGTCAATGGCGAGTCATTCGGCATCGGAGCGGCCGAGCGGCTGCTGGCCTATGAGCTGGCGCTGCAAACCGGCTTGCGAGCCAGCGAGATCCATTCGCTGAAGCGGTCGCGGCTGAAGCTGACGGGCAAATCACCATCCGTGGTTGTCCCCAGCGACACGACGAAAGATTCCATCGACGCTCACCAGCACATCACCCCCGAGCTGGCCGCGAAGCTGCGGGCACACGTCAGCCGCAAAGCCGCGGGGGCGATCGTGTTCGCATTGCCCCATGCGGCAAACCTGGCCGACATGATCCGGGCCGACATGAACGCCGCTCGCGAGGCGTGGCTCGACACGTCGAATGACGACGAAGCGACGAAGAAGGCCAAGGCGAAGGTGCTGGCCGAGCATCCCGACTTTCTCCAGACCACCGACAGCAACGGCGAACGGGTTGACTTTCATGCGTTGCGTCACACCTGCGGGGCGTGGCTGGCGTTGGCCGGCGTGCATCCGAAGACGATTCAGAGCGTCATGCGTCACAAAGATATCAAGCTGACGCTGGACACGTACGGGCATCTGTTCCGGTCGATGGAAGCCGATGCGGTCCAGAAAATGGCGGCCATGATCGCCGGGAGCGAGCCGGAGTCGCTGATTGATTCCGCGGGCCCGCCCGGCTGAGATGCAGTCTGGACGCATCAGGGAGTTGTCCGTGCAACGAATCAGTCAAGTTCGCAATCAGCTGTGCTCGTCGGCAGACCAGTCAACGAGCAACGCCTGATAGGCGGCATTGCTTTGCTTTTCTGCCCGATTCAGGCGATAAATATACGATCACTCGTTGTTCGCAACCACAGCAGTCCGGAGCTATTCCATGTCCGATGAAGAAAACACACCGCCCCCGTCGCCCGTGCCGAAAAGGAGCAAGTGCCTCAAATGTCGAGAAAGGACAGCACTGCCCAACGGTTCGTTTTGCGAGTTCTGCCAACAGTGGATCGATGATCAGCCCTAAGCATGATCAGGTCCAGAAGCGTTAAGACTGACGCTCGGATTCGCTGCTGGCGTTCTGCCGATGAACACCGGCTAAATTCGGTGGCAAGGATACAGTCAATGGCTGATCGCAACGTCAATCCGAATCGCCGGCCCGCCACGAGTGTCGAAGAAGTGCTGGAGAAGATGCGGCATCAGATCGCCGCGAACCTCGCTATCGACGCCGACCGGCTGCGATACCACGATCCCGGCCAGCCGTCGCGGATCGGCGTCACCGGCCAGCGGTGGCAGATTCACTACCGCGGCGAGTGGCGAGATCTGCCGTGGCACTTCGACGGCCCGCTGTGCGTCACCCGCGAGCTGGTGCGGCAATGGCTAGGGACGGCTGAGAAATGAATCGGCGGGCTGCGATGCCGCCGGCTATCATCGATCCTATCCCGCTCACATCGCTGGAGCCGCTGCGATGGACGAGTTTGCACCGATCACGAACGAGACGAGAGAGCAGGCTACTGAGGCTCTGCTGCGTGCTGCACTGTTCTATCGGACGATCTGCCGCGAAGTGGCCGAGTCGCATCCTGAAGCGACGCTGGAGGCAATGGGCACCGAGCCTGATGGCCCGCGATGGCAGGCTGCTAAACTGGCCGATGCGGCAATCGACCAGTGGCGGGACTACCTGGAGGTGCGAGATGGTGAGTAATTACGGCTGGATCGTGCTGACCGCCCTAATTTCTGCTGCGATTGCCTACGCCATGCTGCGGCCGTCGCCTTTCGCCTGCACTGCACACCCTGACGCGGACATCAGCAAGCCTGCCAGTGAAATCCGGCTGAGGCCGTCGCGGTTTGCCAACGAAGCTCGCCGCAGGTGCCACACTGGCTCGATGGCTGAAGTGCCGCCGGCCGGGATCGCTGCCCACCGATCGGGATTGGAAATGGGCGAAGTGACGGATTGGCGACCCCTGCGGAAGGATACGCCTGGCTCTTCGCTGGCACGCTCAGGCCTGCCGAGATCCGAATCTCGGCAATTCGTGACGCTTCAGTGCAATCGCTACCTGTCGCAAAAGTCAGAGAGCCTACAGCGGGAACGTAGCAATGGCGATAATGCAGACATCAGAACATTCGGGATCTGGGGCGGCAAACGACACCATCGGCCAGATGCTGACGTTTATTGCTCGGAATTGTCCAGTTGATTTGGCATGGCAGGCTATGCTATTTGGGAAGCCGTACCGGTGCGGCCGAAGAGCTACCGTGCTAGATTGCTCGCAGATCAGGCCCCCCACCCGTGTGGACGACCTGATATCATTGGCCCAACTGTTGCAGCGACGAACATCGTCCAAACGCCGTAGCTACCAATTTGCTTCGCGTGTTCGAACCCTACTCACGATGACACACTCACTGCTTAGCTGAGACAGTGATTAGCTGAAATTTAATGGCATCCAGCCCTGAAATAACGACTATCCCTCGATTGAGTCTCGCCAAGACAAGCGTTATCGTTGTCGGTGCGATGAATGTCTACATCATCCACCCGGAGTGGCTGACGACGATTGGCGCGATTCAAAAAGGGGCCGAGTACAACATTCAGATAAACTTCGCTACTCCTGGCTTCCGGCTTACCCCCAAGAAGGGCGATGGGGTAACATGGACGGTACAGCCGGACCGGCTCTTGGTGGAGTCCGATAAGTGCGACGGGCTGGAGTGGAATGCTGTACAGACCGTAATTAAGCAGCTGCCTTGGACGCCGCTGAACGCCATTGGCGCTAACTTTCACTACAAGGTCATGGCAGCGGCAAACGAAGGGACAGCTACCGACGAATCGATGCCTCGAAAAGCATTTCCATGCGGCTACAACGTAAAACTGGATGGCCGACATTGGAGTTTGTCGCGATCCGACGCCTTAGCCATCTGCAATGTTCATCTAAACCGCGATAGTGACTCTTGCTCCATTCTTGTCAATTACCATACCGACCTATCCGACCTGCCGGCACCTAAACGCCAGCTAAACGCCGTCAATGATTCGCTTTCCAATTTTAAGCGACAACGAGAAGAATCAGAATTGCTTGCCACGGCATGCTACGAAGTACAAACATCATGAGCACTGCAACCTTTCCTAATGACTGCACCACAACGGAGCTCTGGGAAAATCCGATCGAGTGGAAAGACGTCGATCTAGGCTCAGCAAAAACCAATATGTCCAGGCAGCCGATTTCAGCGGATGGACTGACGGTCCACGATGAACGCACATTCCCGGTGGCATCGGCGATATTTGCTCCGGCATTTTTTATGATTGTCTCAGTTGCATTCGCTGTCTATTTCGCGAACCATGAGATGACAGGAGGGGCTGCTCTTTTTGCGATGTTCTCCGTGCTAATGGCTTCGGCGGCCGGCTTAGGCGTTGTCGCTAGGCGGTTACTTCCTAAGTGATCGCCGCAGCTCCACAGAGCCAGATGGAGAACCCTCGTGGATCATGGTTCTCCGGAAACTTCTGGCTATTTTGGTCAGGTGTCGCAGTCGGTGTCATCTTCCTGTTGTTATTGGAAGTGATAACGCTGGTGTGCTCGCATTACCTTCCTGACCTAGTTGCAGACGTGACTAGCACCAGTGGGGTTATCGCTTCGGCCGTTATTTGCGGCCTGATAGTAGCATGTGTAGCACTTGCGATACTCGATCGAATGCGGCAGCCTGACCGCATGTTTCGAGGGATATATTATGCGATTTCTTCTGCCTGCGTACTTGCTATTACGTCCGTGGTCCCAGCATTTGGTTGGGACATCGAGCTAGCGTGGCAGAATCCAGTCAACAGAGGAGGACAGGAGATTGCGAGCGGACAGGAGCCTATAAGCGTACTGGATATCATAAGCGAACTGAAGATCATAACATTCAAAACTAAAAAAGGGTCCGAATTTGTCTGTATTGCTGGGCTGGTCTTCCTGTTGCCAGCTGCCACATATTCGATTTGCACCCTTAATCGTGTTTACCACGACCTGTTCAATGAGTACAACTAGACACCAGCGTCACAACCCTCGCTGCAAGTGCTCGAGCAGATAGCGGAACGCTTGCCACCCACCGGTTGCGAAACTGAGTCTCGCCGCGTCCCCCTCCATGCGAAGCAGCGTCGCCACGACTGAATGCTTCCCCTAGGCATCGACCCAAGGGCGAGGCGATTCTTCGCCTCAGGATGGGTAGTCGCAATCGGCGAGCCGAGCAGGGCATCGTGGTCGCCAGTCGCCTTTGTCGATTCCACAGACCCGCTGCCGGGGATGCTTGCGGGCGGGTCTAAAGCGATGGCAGTATCTGCACTGCGGAATGACACCAGATCAAGCGACAATGCGGTCAGGCAAAGGATCGCTACGCAGCGGTCGAGCATCTGTTTCATCGAGCGGCGAGCCGGTGCCCTAGGGCGACTAGCGGTCGGGCTATGGCGCGATTTGCTGGCAGCGTGCGGCATGAGTCTGAACTTGATGAAGTGCGGTGTGGGGGGCGTCGTTTGTTTCCTTTCGGGGTAGGGTGTTTTCAGCACCTAGCGGGGTGTCAGCAGGTGATCACAATCGGCTGCTGAGCCTGGCCGGTCGCGGAGACATGTCTAGAGCGAAATAGCCACCCAGCTGGAGCAGAAAGCACCGCCGCGAGATGTCGCGGAGCCTGTTACGACGCCAGTCCGCTGGGCGTGGAGCAAAAAGTGTAACCGAGATCTGGGGACAAATAGGGGACAAATCGCAGTCGGGTGGTGTCGCTCCGTGGCGTGCTGTGTCGCACTCTTGGCAGGTGCTCTCTTGGTCAATAGACAAACAAAACACGGGAAAAACGAGCGTTCGCCGCAGGAAAAAGGAAGTAGGGCTGGCAGGACTTGAACCCGCGACCTAGGGATTATGAGTCCCCAGCTCTAACCAACTGAGCTACAGCCCCCGATGAGCCCGCAAATTGTAGCAGGCTCTGCCAGAGAGCGGCAGATGTGTGGGTTTCCGTGTAGGCAGCCGCCAACCATCTGATCGCTGTTGGTTCGTATCGTCTGTGGAGCAACGACCGCCGGCCGCTGGGTGACTTGCTGCCCGGCGGTTTTCTTGGGCTCCGAGCCAGCTAAAGAGCAGGATGCCTGAAAAACTGATGAAAAAGTAGCTGCATTCGGCGATCACCCGGGCCAGCAATCCGAGGCCTAGCGACTGCATCGTCTGGTTTGTCGCGGTGGAGGCGAACAGGCAGGCGACAATCAAGAGTTGGCCGAGCAACATTGCTGCCGCTGCGGATACGAGCTTGCCAAAGTCTTGGCCGCTCAAGTGCATCAGCGCCGCTCGGCTGCCGAGCAGCAGTCCCGCGGCGGGAATGACTTGTCCGGCAAGCACCAGCAAACAGGCCAACAGAAGGCCGCTGGGCAAATGGACGAGACAAAACCCCGATCGAACATCAACCGAAGACAGACTGACGGTTTCGCCCAAGACGCGGCTCAGCATGATATAAGTGCCAACCAGCGCGGCCCCAGTGACCGCGTGTGAGCCTGTCAGTCGCGACCACGCCTGCAGTCCCTTGCCTCCAGCTACGGAAAGCAAAAACACGGCAGCGAGCGGAGCCTGTCCGATTGCGAAGGCTACTGGCGCTGCGAATGTGACCGCATGGCCACTCAGCGCCAGGCCGGGGGGTTGCACGTCGTCCAGCCCCGCAGCCCCGTCTGACAACCGCAGCCCGCCGACCACCGCTCCGATGATACAGCAACCGATCATGGCTGGCGAAATCCGGATGCCGGTTGCTAGGGCGACGGCAGCAAGCACGGCCACTCCGACGAGTAAGGCCGTTCCAACATAACCCAACAAACTTAGCCCAAGGCTGACCCAAACGGCGCTGTTGAGCGCGAACGCTTGCCGGCTGCCGGAACTGCGTCCGCTGGTCGCGGAGCAGAGAGCCAGCCCACCGAGTGTCACTACCGCCATCATGCCGATTTTCGTGGACGAGCTCAAACTGCTGGAAAACCACGTCTGCTCGTCGACCGGCATGTACGGTGTGACGCCGAGCTTCTCAGCGATCAGCCCGGCGAGCTGGCTTTGTGAAACTTCTCCGGGCATGGCGGGCCGATGCCGGGCGGCGACGACCAGCGGCGTGGTCACCACCGCCGGTTCCGGCCCCGCGTGACCGCCGAACTGCGTGTTGCCGTGATCGGAGGTCACGATCAAGCCGGTGTTTGGCGGCAGGGCGGTGTGAATCTCGCGAATTGCTCGGTCGCAGGCACTTGCCGCAGCCGCATGTTCGGCGGAAGCGATTCCAAAATGATGAGCCGCCGCATCGACGCGGCCCAGGTGCAGCACGACTAGCCGGTATTGCCCCGAGTCGATCGCGGCCAAAGCGGCCGTGGTCAGCCGCTCATCCCGCCTACCAAACGTCGTGTCGAGTTCCGCCGCGGCGATCCACCTGCCATACAGGTCGGTCCACAGCTTGGGCCCCGCAACAAAACTGCGGCCGCCGACTGCGGCAACGGCTTGCAGCATGCCTCCGTGACGAGCGGCCCCGGCGCCGAAGTCGCTCAAGAAGGAAATCGGCGGCGGGACATTTCCGGTCGTGATCGTCGCGATCCCAGCGATGCTCGAGGGGATCAGCGATTCGACCCGCGCGGTCGCCCGCCCATGCCGGTCCGCCAGCCGGCTCAGAAATGGCATCTGCTGCCGGTCAAACGCGGTGTCCGCCCGCAGCCCGTCGATCACAACCAGCACCAGTTGCTCACCGCTGCCGTCTGCAGCCTCTGTCGTTGGCTCACGACCGGAATCTATCGGCGGCATCGAGCCGCGTCGTTCGTTCAGCAGCAGGTCGCTGTTGGTGCAGGCCAACACCAGCGCTGCCAGCGCCACCACATTACCGGCCAGCCCCAGCCGGTGAATGTGTCCGCCGCTGAAGTCATCGCTGTGGCCAGAAGCATCTTCCTGCTCAAATCTTCTGAAGCGGCGATGAAGCAAGCTCCCCCTGCGTTTCCAGCGAGCCAACACGTGATTCTCTTTGCGGACGAGGACGACTTCGAGCAGCCGTCTTCGAAACCGCAAAGCCTGAGCCGAACCGGCGGGCGTTAGAAATGATCCTGCAGTCCAACGCGCCAGATCCAAGGTTATGAAGTTTTGTCGCTGGTACGCTAAGCTATCAGTAGTCCCACCGCTCATCGGCGAGCGGAGCTTGGTTGAGCCGATCGCGGCACAGACGCCAGGTCGGCAGGTAGCGGTCCATCAAGGCCTTGAAACGATCGTTGTGGTGACGTTCTCGAAGATGAACCAGTTCATGCACCAGGATGTACTCCAGGCACTCCGGCGGCTTTTTGGCGAGTTCCAGATTGAGCCAGATCCGGCGAGCGTCGATGTTGCAGGTCCCCCAGCGGGTTTTCATGCGTTTGATCCGGCATTCATTCGCGCTGACTCCGATCAGCGGCTCCCATTTTTCTAGCAAGCTTGGAAGCCGCGCTTGCAGTCGCCGCCGGTACCATTGCTGGAGCAACTCCAGACGTTTGTCCGGACTGGTTCCTGGCCGGACGGACATATGGAGCCGCTGGCGATTGCGAAGCTCGATGGCGGCTGGGCTGTCGCTTTCCGTCACATCGAGGCGGTACCGCCGCCCTTCAACGAAATGACTTTCCCCGGTGACCATCAATCGTCGCCCCTGGCGCAACTGCTGCTCCAGGGTTTGTTGGCGTTTGCGAATCCAATTCAGCCGTGAAATGACTGCCAATCGAACCGTTTCATCGCTCACTCTCGTCGGCGCAGAGACCCGCACGCGGCCATCTGGCGGGTAGACCGCCAGGTGCATGTTTTTGATGTTCTTGCGGACAACCTGCACCGCGATGCCGCTGATGACCAACTCCGTGGTTTCAGTAGTCACTCTGGTTCTTCACGATTTCGAAAATGATGTCGACCAATGCCTCCTTGCCGCCCAGCACCCCTTTGATCGCTAACCGCACCTCACGTTCTTTGAACCGATTTCCACGCCAGCCAGCCTTTTTGACACTACGGATGCTGCGGTCGACCGTTTGAGCCAGGATGGCGATTTCGTCATCCGCCGGTAATTCGCTGTATCCCGCTTCAGCGTCCCGCACTGCGGTTTGCTCGTGGTCCTTCAGGTTGTCAAACAGCGCTCGCAGCGCGGGTGTGGCGATGGCGGTGGGATACGACGAATCCGACTCTTTGGCCTGAACCCGGTTGGTCAGCGCGATGATTTTCGCCAGGTACTCGCGGTAGTCCAGGGCCTGTTTCTTGCGACTCAGAATCAAGTCATCCAGCAACCCCGACATCGTCTGGTAGTACTTCGGATTGACCGCCATCTCGTCGATGATGACCTTGCGGACGTTGTTCTCGATCGTCTCGGCCATCGCCTCCGGATTATTGCGAATGCCTGAGGGCAACTCTTGCAATGCGTCTTCTCCGCGATTGACGATCAAGTCGACCAGAGTCATATCATCAAATGCCGAGACCTTCTCGCTCTCCTCAGCGCGAACGTAGCTGTCCAGCAGGTGCCGCATCGCGGGTTCAAAAACCTTCATGTCGACATAGTCGCCGCTGGCCAGCTTCACCTCCATCCGCACCTGCTCGTAATACTCGACCTCGGCCTTGATCGTCTCGGTCTGCGCGACCGAATAACCCGCTTGCCCCATCTCGTTGGCCAGGTTCGCGTAGGCCCGCACCAGTGAAGCGGTCAGTTTGTAGAGGGCGACTCGCTTGGGTTCGTTCTCCTTCAATTGTGCCGCGTCGCCGCTGATTTGGAAGCAGAAGAACCGGATGTACGCTGCCGTGTCGCGAGGCGGCTGCACGGGCTCGCAGAGCGCATGAATCGCCTCGCGGACTTCCTCCAACCGCTCGCGGGCCATTTCCAGCCGGTCCTTGAGAAGTCCCGCAACGTCTTCATGGTCGAACTCACCGAACGCTTCTCCGGTGTAATCCTTAATCGACTTTTCCAGCGATTTAAACAGATCTTTATAATCGACGATGTAACCGTATTCCTTATCCTCATCGGCAAGCCGGTTGACGCGGCAGATCGCCTGGAACAGCCCGTGATCGGCCATTTTCTTGTCGATGTACAGGTAGGTGGCCGGTGGTGCATCAAAACCGGTCAGCAGTTTGTCGACGACGATCAGCAACTTCATCTGCCCGGGCTGCTTGATGAACCGCTTTTTGACCTCCCGCTCGAACTCCTCGACCTTCCCCATCGCTCGTTCTTCCGGCTCGTCGAAGAACTCGGCCAACATCCGTCGGTAGATCTCGTACTTGCGAAGCTTCTCAGTCAGCCCCTCGCCGGTTTCCTCGCCTTTGATGTCGGCCGGGGACGGCTTGTACGAAGTGACGATCGCCGTCTTCCCCTTCAGATCGGTTCCCTGAAACATCTCGTACAGGCGGCAGGCCGAGTAGACGCTGTCAGAGACGAGGATCGCATTGCCGCGTCCACTTTTTAGCCGGTCTCGTGTGGCCATGTCGTAGGTGATGTCGGCGACGATTTTCGACAACCGATCACGGGAGCTGAGCAGTTTCTGCATCGTCCCCCAGCGCTGTTTGAGTTGTGCCTTGCCGATGTCCGACAAACCGCTGGTCTGTGCCTCGAACCACTCATCGACTCGTTTTTGCGACGTCAGGTTTTGGTCGATGTCGCGAGCTTCATAACGCAGGTCCAACACCACCTTGTCGCGTACCGCTTCGTCGTAGCGATATTTGTGGATGTACCGGCCGAAGACCTCGAAACTCTTCTTTTTGTCAGCGGCTAGCAACGGTGTGCCGGTAAACCCGATCATCATCGCCCCAGGCAAAAGCGCCTTCATTGCATCGTGCAGCCGTCCCGATTGGGTGCGGTGGCACTCGTCGACGAACACGAAGATTTCGCCCTTGGCACGAAACCCCTTAGGCAAGCTCTTCTTGATCTCCTCGACGTAGCTTTCGATGTCCTTATCGCCGATCTCGTCACCACCGCCGAACTTGTGGATCAGCGATCCGACCAGCCACTGATCGCTGGCGTTGAGCACCGTGACCAGATCCGAGCCGCTGCGAGTCCGGTAGATCGACTCGCTGACACCGCTAAAAACCTTTTCGATCTGCTCATCCAGCTCGGTCCGGTCGGTGATGATCAGCACGCGACTGTCGCTGACATTTTCGCGAATCCATTTGGCCAACCAGACCATCGTCAAGCTTTTGCCGCTGCCCTGGGTATGCCAGATGATTCCGCCTTCGCGGCGCCGAATCCGCTCCTGAGCCGCCCGCACACCAAAATACTGGTTGTGGCGACACGTCTTCTTCTGCCCCGCGTCAAACACGATGAAGTCATGGATAATCTCCAGAAGCCGCTCCTTGCCGCAGAGCTGGCTCAGCTCGATGGATAGTGGAGAATGGACAGTTGACAATTGAGAATGGCCGGTGCCGGTCTCTCGCTGTCCATTGTCCATTATCAACTCTCCATTGCCTTCCTCTTTCCAGCGCAGCCAGTACTTCTCCGGCGTCTCGATCGCGCTGTACCGCAGGCCCTCGGTGTCGTTGCCCGCCATCACCAGTTGCACCGTGGAGTAGAAATGCCGGATGAATGCCTTCTTCTGGCTGTCCAGGTTTTGGCGGATTCCCTCGGTCACTGAAACCGTCGACCGTTTCAGCTCCAGGACGCCGACCGCGATGCCGTTGACGTACAGCACCACGTCGGGCCGCTTTCCGTTTTTCCCAGCGACCGTCACCTCCTCGGCCACCGCAAAGTCGTTGTTTTGCGGCTGGGCCCAATCGACCAGCCAGACCGTGATATTCTGCTCGCCGACATCGGGCCGGACCTTCACTCCATAGCGCAGTAGGCCGTAAACTTTGCAGTTGGCGTCGTAGAGCGTTTTGCTGCCGCCCAGGGCCGTGGCCTTGCTCAGTTCAAACAGCACCTTGCCGACGAGTTTGTCGGAGTGTCCCTGGCGTTTCAGCCAGTCGCCCAGCAGTCCCGCTTCGACATTGCGGTTATCGGGGCAAGACTTCCAATTGCCGAGGTAGCGATAACCGAGCGTGTCGCGAAACAGCGCAATGACCCGCTGCTGGGTCAGAATCTCTCGTTGGCCGACACTGCTCATCCGCGTTCCCTGTCACATTCCCGTGGCTGCAAGCTGTAGCACGGACAGTGTAGCCGCCGCCCTGCGGTAGATGGGGGCAGGTAAGGGTGATGGTGGATGGATGGGGCAGGCCACAGCATCCGGCGTATTGGTGGGCTGATCCCTCAGGCCCGCAGGGCCGACACATCTGCAGGCTCGGAAGATGGCGTGGTCAAGTTTCTGGGTAGTGAGTGTTGCCACTCAGCTCGGCATCAAGGCTGGTGTGGGTTTTCGTCCTCTCGCTTGTCGGTGGCTGGCGGTGCATCGCCGTTGGGCTTTACGTGCAAGTCGCTCGACGACCCAGCCTGCTCTGGAATCGCGTCGGGACCGACGCATACAGGTCGCCCGTCGCGCCAAAAGACCGCGTATTGCCCCAGCCGACGCTTGCGTTCCAGCGCCTCGGAAACTGCGGCTTGAAGCGCCTGCCCGACTCGGTTCTCGTATTCTCCTGAATTGCTCATGCTTACCTCCCTCCATCCAGCATAGCCATGATTTCCGGATCGGCCACCTGACGCTGCTCTCTTGCTTGCGTGAAGACGAGCCGCGGAATCTCGTCGGTGTTGAGAAAACACACGCACCGGTCAACAAGCGACGCATAGTGGCGAAGCAGGTTCTCTAGGCTGCGAGTGAATCGCCGGCCGATATCGGCCACAGGGATATCATGCCCGCCGTGCCGCACACGTTCAGCGACGCGCAGGCGTGCGATCTCGGGGCTCGGCAGGGCCAGATAGATCAGCTCCACCCGCCAGCCGGCGGCACGCAGCCGCTGGATCAACTTTAAATAGCTGCGGCCCGACAAGGTGGTCTCGAAGCCGAAGTCACGACGTGCCTCGACATGCCGCTCAAGCTCCTGCAAAAAAATCCGGCCGGCTGCCAACCGCTGCGCCTCCGGTTCCAGCGGTGCCATCCCCGCGGCGATCAGATCGGCATTGATGAACCGGCGGCACTGAGCCACTTCGGGCAAATACTTTAGCGCAAAGGTCGTCTTCCCCGCGCCGTTGGGTCCTGCGATGATCCAGCACTTTGGTTGCTTGCTTTCGTTCATGAAGCCGTTTCGCCGTCGGCTGTTGGTTCGACCAGCCGCACGCGGCCGGTGAGGAGTTGCTGCATCATGCCCTGCTTGATCGCCCGCGTCTTGTCCCGCCGCCGCTCCAACGACTCAATTTCGGCGTCCATGTCGGAGAGGACGGTGGCGATGGCGGTTTGCTCGCCTCTTGTTGGCGGTACTGATACCTCAAGTGGAAGAAGCTTTGAAACTGTCAGGACGGGCTGGGCCGAGGATTCTGCTCGCCGGTTTAGTTCAAGGGTTTCAAGAACAACCGTCAGCCACCGGATGTCCACGTGATCGATTGACGTGACAACAATTGCATGCTCGGAGGCGAAGAATTTTCCGGTCGCAAGCATCACGTTTCCACAGAGTGCGCCCACTCGCCCAATCAAGCAATAACAGCCATCATGGGTGAAACCGGCCGCGTAGCCCCTAAGGCCGTTTCCGCCATAACAGGGGAATGGCGATTGCTCATCAATGTTCTTTGCGGTAATACCTTCGCCGCTTTTCATTGAGCAAAGCAGTCCTAATCGCTTCGTCTCCCAATCTCCGCTGAATCCTGGCAGGCGGGTCTTTCTGGTGAGGAGTTGCTGCATGGCGGCCTGCTTGATCGCCCGCTTCTTGGCGATCAGCGACTCCAACGCCCCCAGCAACCGATCCACATCCGACAACGCCTCGGCAATGGCGTATTGCTCAGATACAGCCGTAGGCAATGGGAGTGGTTGATCCAGTATGTCAGACCTGGAAAGCCCAGGTATTAAGCCTGTTGATGCAGCTCTAATGCGAGATGCGTTCTGACGAAGTGAACAAAGTAAAAAGTAAGAATTCCATGAGGTTGGACGCATGGCCATGAGCTGTCTGCTGATACAGTACTCCGCATCTGCGACCACCAATGCGCCTGAACCTGAACCTTTTACCGTAATGAGGATATCTCCGGCTTGACAGAGAGCTGCCGGTTTTGTAGTAAATTTTGTCTGCGCAATGTGTCCATCAGGGAAGTCGGCTGGCCCCGTCAGGTATGGCGTGCCCTCACCGGTTTGATTGCAATACTTCGCTAATACGTGATGCCCCGAAAGCAGTAAAATGTCGGCAGATAAGCGAGAGCAGGTCCAATCCTCCGGAATCACGCCCACTTCGGTCCGCTTGTACCCCGCCGGGACGCCGGGCGGTTCGGTCGCCACGGTGTAGCGGACGCTGGCGTCGTTGACCTGCATGGCTGGCTCACTCATCCCTGTGGCCCTCCTTCAATCTCTTCGGTGATCCGTTCCAGTTCGTCCTTCAACGCTTGCTTGGACGGCAGGTAGAGCTGGTACTTCGAGGCGAAGATGTTTGCCTCGGCCGGCAGGGTCAACTCAACTAGGGCGTCGTTCTTGCGCCTGCAAAGCACGATTCCGACCGTTGGTAGCTCGTCGTCGAGCTTGACGTGACGGTCGAAGTAGTTGACGTACATCTGCATCTGACCGAGGTCCTGATGCGTCAGCTTGTCTCGCTTCAAGTCGATCAGCACATAGCAACGCAGCAGACGGTTGTAGAACACCAGGTCGACATAAAAATGATCGTTGTCAAAGGTGAACCGCTTCTGCCGCGCTTCGAACAGGAATCCTTTTCCCAGCTCCAGGAGAAACTGTTCGAGCCGGTCGATGATCGCTGATTCCAAATCGGTCTCGGAGTACGAGGATTTTTCCTCCAGCCCCAAAAACTCCAACACGAGCGGGTTCTTGATCAAGTCAGCCGCTTTTTCCACCACCTGACCTTCCTGCGCCAGCCGGCGAATCTCCCCCTCGTCGCGGCTCAGCGCCAGTCGCTCGTACAGCGAACTGGCGATCTGGCGCTCCAGTTCACGTACGCTCCAGCCGTTGGCCTCCGCCTCGATCTCGTAAAATCGCCGCTCTTCAGGGCTGTCCACCGTGAGAAGCGAGACATAGTGGGTCCAGCTAAGACGAAAATTGTCAGACAGTGTGTCGCAGATCAGCGACAGGTCGGTTCGTATCGCTTCTGGAAGCGCCGGGAAAAGGTCAGGCGCTGACTGACCTTTTCGAACTTCCGGCAGAGAAAACTCTCCAGCGGCGGGACCAATGGACTTGCGGGAGAGGTAAAAGGTACGGAACTGCTTGAGATTGGTGCTGGAAACTCCCTTCAATCCGCGCTCGCCGAGTGCCCGAGAAAGCTCGCGAATGAGACGATTACCGTATTCAGCCCGATCACTGCCTCCTTGCTCGAATTCGACGATATACCAGCCGAATAACCAATTTCGGATGACAAGAAAGGTGTCGACCCTGCGGGCGGCGCGTTGCTGAAGTTCGCTGTGAGTCTGCTCGAACAGCTGAATGAGTTGATTGAAGCCGAGAGAACGAGTCATATCGCCAGCCCCATTTTCGCCAGGTGCCCCTGAACCTTGCTGCTGAACAGCTCCACCTCCTGCTCCAGCTCGGGTAGCGGCTGTGCGTAGCGTTCTTCCAACTCCTTCACCCGCCCGGCGAGCTGCCCGGTCAGTCGCTGGACCTCGCCTTCGATCGCGGTCTGAATGCTAGCGAACCACTTGTCCTCGACCACGAGCGTCTTGATCTCCGCTTCGCTTAAGCTGCTGTAGCGTTTGAGCACCGCCGCATCGAGCTGCTCCTGCGCCTCCCGGACCGCCTTTTTCGCTTCTGACTCGTTATCAATCCGCTCCAAACACTCCTCCAACGCCTCCGCCTCCTCCCGGTCCTCCGCGACCCATTGCCCATTCTCCATTGTCAATTGCCTCAGCCTGCCGGTCGCCCCACCTTTCGTCACCTTGCCTTTGTCGCTCATGGCCTCTTCCAGCAAACCTTCCTCGACCGCGTGTTCTTCGATGTACTCGTCCAGAAGCTGCGTCGCTTCGTCCTGCTTCGCCTGCAACGCGTCGATTTTCGCCTGTTTCTGAGCAAAATAGCGGGCGACGATCAGCGGCGGCGCGATCAAATCCATCTTGTACTTCTTCCGCTTAATCGTCAGGTCCGGCGTCTCCTTGATCTTCTTCTCCTTGTCCTCGATGATCCCGCGCGGCTTGGCGGCCTCGACCCAGCCGTCGGCCGCGATCAGGTAAACATCGTCCTGCATCACCTCGGCCCAGTAATCCATCAGCCGCTGGTAGACGTCGTACCGGCTCAACAGCGGCAGGTCGGCAAAGCGGGCCAGCAGGTCCTCGGACAGCTCATGGATCACCGCCTTGGGCAGATCGCCGGCCTTCAACGCCATCAGCCGCGGCGTGTGTTTTTCTCGCCAGCCCGCCAGCACGGCGGCGACTTGATCCTGGTAAGCCTTGAACTCGGGATGTTCAAGGATCGTTGTCTTGACCTTCGCCGCCTCGACCCGCGGCTCACTGTAGCCGGCTCGATCGCCCTTCTTGAACAGCGATTTTCGCAGCGACGGAAAGACGCTCCAGTAGGCGTCCAGCGCGTCGATGTCGCGATTCGGAATACCACCGCGCAGGTGCGCGTCGAGGTCGTGCAGGTCCTCCGGCTCGCTCGAATCGATGTACCGCGGGATGTTCAAGTTGTAGTCATTGGCGGCGCTGGCGATCTCGCTGACCGGCACCATCCGCGAGTAGCGAGGCACCTGAAGCTGGCGATTGAAGACATCGACGATCTTGTGGATGTCCTGAGCACGCAGGCGGTTTTTGTTGCCGTCTTTGGCAAATCCCTTGCTGGCGTCGATCATGAAGATGCCGCTGCGAGCGTGAGCGTCTTGCTTGTCGATTACCAGGATGCAGGCCGGGATGCCGGTGCCGTAGAACAGGTTGGCCGGCAGCCCGATGATCCCCTTGATGAAGCCGCGCTCGATCAGGCTGCGGCGGATGTCGCCTTCTTTGTTGCCGCGAAACAGCACGCCGTGCGGCAGGATGATCGCTCCCTTGCCGCTGCTCTTGAGCGACTTGATCATGTGCAACAGGAACGCGTAATCGCCATTCTTGGCTGGCGGGATGCCGTGCTCAAACCGCTTGAACTCGTCGTGCTCGGGATTGAGGCCGCTGGACCACGCCTTGGCCGAAAACGGCGGATTGGCGACGGCGAAGTCGAACGTCATCAGCCCGCCGTCCTTGTTCTTGAAGTACGGTGAGGAGAGCGTGTTGCCGCGCCAGACTTCGGCGGTCGGGTGGCCGTGCAGGATCAGGTTCATCCGGGCCAGCGCCCAAGTCGCGGCGTCCATTTCTTGGCCGTAGAGCGTCAGCCCCCGCGGCGCCTCGTCGGCCGCCTTGAGTAACAGCGAACCGGAACCGCAGGCGAAGTCATAGATCGTCTGGTCCTGACGCGTCTGCGGTCCGATGCCGACGATCTTGGCCATCACCTGCGAGACTTCCGCCGGCGTAAGGAACTGGCCCTTGCTCTTGCCGCTGTCGATCGCAAAGTGCCGCATCAGGTACTCGTAGGCGTCGCCCAGCAGGTCGTCGCCCTCGGCGCGGTTAGCCCGGAAGTCGAGCCCATCGAAGATCGCCACCAGCTTGGAGAGCCGGTCCTGCATCTCCTTGCCGCTGCCGAGTTTCCCTTCGTCGTTGAAGTCGGCCTGGTCGATCACGCCCTTCAGATCGTTCGCTTCGGCAAGTCGGCCGATGATCTGGTTGATCTTGTCGCCGATCTCCTTATCGCCCTTGAGCCGCACCATATCGCCAAAGCCGCCGCCCTTGGGCACTTCGATCAGCCCGTCTGGGTTCTGAGCGTACTTATCTGAGACATACTTCATGAACAGCAGCGTCAGGACGTAGTCCTTGTACTGCGAGGCATCCATCCCCCCGCGCAACTCGTCGCAGCTTTGCCAGAGTGACGAGTAAAGTTGCGATTTCTTAAGCGCCATGCCCCAGCCCAGTTTCTTCGTGAAGCAGCAAAAACGGAAACTCCACCGCCCGCACCAGCATCCAGTAACCGGTCGATGAACCGACCGAAGTTTTCGCTATTACATGGCTCCTTGAGCAGCCCCTTGTCTGTGGGCGGAAACTCCCAGTCAAGATGTCCTCGGTCGACCCACCACCGCAGTCCAGGAATTTCGCTGAGGATTGCCGTTGCTTCTTCCCATCCCTCCGGTTTATCGCTCCAATCGCACCGCAGTCGACCAATACCCCACCGGCGAATCGTTTTGATTACCTCGCCTAGAACGCAAAATCCGTCGTTGTCCGGCATGTGCTCGATCCAGGCTGCATGAAGCCATCCTCGGAGTATCGTTAGTCGCCTGTCGGTCGGATCATAAATGTCAGCCAGATAAATCTCACAGCCCACGGCACAGCAAATGCATCCTTCGGCACCGGTGGTCCGGCCGGGCCGGTGCCTATGGGGCGTTTTAGAAACAGTTCGATGTAGGCGGGGATCCCAAGGTTCGTAAGAACCGGACGCTAACGCGTGCCGGCTGATAGAATTTTGGCGAAGATCACATCCTGTGCTGCTGATGCCTCGCCCTTGAACCTGACGCTGCTGGAGATGATTGACAGCATGACGCTCTTCATTGGCTGCGCCGGTTGGAGCTTGCGGAAGGAGTTTGCCGCTGAGTTCCCCGGTGAAGGCTCGCACCTAGAGCGTTATGCCGGTCGGTTCAACGGCGTCGAGATCAACTCGTCCTTTTATCGTCCGCATCGGCTGAGCACCTACCAGCGCTGGGCCGAGTCGACGCCGCCAGGGTTTGCGTTTGCGGTCAAAATGCCGAAGCGGATCACGCATACCCAGCGGTTGATCGACGCGCAGCCGCTGATCGAGCAGTTCGCCGCGGAGATCGCTGGGCTCGGTGACAAGCTGAGCGTGGTGCTCGTGCAGTTGCCGCCGAGTCTGATGTTTCGCGAAGCGGTCGCGGAGCCGTTTTTCCGTGACCTGCAGCGGACGCTCGCCTGCCCGGTCGCCTGCGAACCGCGGCATCGGAGTTGGTTTGAGCCGGAGGCCGAACAACTGCTGGTGGATGCCGGGGTCAGCCGCGTGGCTGCCGATCCGAGCGTCGTGCCGGCTGCGGCCGAGCCGGGCGGCGCGTCGCAACTGCGTTATGTCCGCTGGCACGGCTCGCCGCAGATGTATTACTCGTCCTACGAGGCTGCGGCCTTACACGCGCTGGCGGCGCGGCTCCGCGAGTTCGCTGATCAATCCGATCCGCTGTGGTGCATCTTCGACAACACCGCCGAAGGGGCGGCGACCAGCAACGCCTTACAATTGTTGGAATGGCTCGGCAGCCATGTTAAGGACGCTCGATGAACCTCCCAAAGATGTCCCGATTGACGGCCTGATTGTCGGCGTTGAAATAGGAACCGTGGGCGCACTTGGGGTTGATCAGGCCTAAGAACCGCGAACATCCCACGGGATCACAATTGAGGAATTCTTCGTCCACGGCATACGGCTGACCTTTCAACAGGCCACCGACCACATCGCCGCGGGCGTCGACGTTGATCCAGCGGTCGACCAGGCGCGGGCGCCGGCCATCGCGAGCGTGCGCTAGCAAGCTGCGTTTGATGGTTGGGATCGACAAGGCGCTGCCGACCGTGAAGAAGTTCCGCACGCGTCCAGGATAAGTCGCGTCATCCAGTTCACGCAGCGCTTCGTAAGCGACCACCGTCCCCCAACTGTGCCCGATGATTTGAAGTTGGGTTCCAGCGCTGAGCAACGGTCGGACCACCGCGTGAAACCGGTCCATCACCTGGCGGCGGACGTCACGGTTGACAAGGTAGCGAGAGAAGTCGTCGATGCAATCAAACCCTGGCACACCGCGTTCTTCCGCCGGGACGGCGACACCGAGGTCGAGCGAGCGATCGGTCCCTTCTGCTTCGGCCATCTCACGCAGCAAGCGATCCTCGAGTGTAGCGCGGAGTTGCTGGCTGACGTCTTCCACCTCTGCAGTTTCTCCCGCGGCCAGGGCCGTGATCGAGCGCCGGTTAACGATGTCGCTCCACAACACTTCGCGCCGGCTAGTGTTGAGAGTGCCCCGACCGAGGCTCGGCGCAAACGGAGCCAGCGCTTGCCACCAGGCGTTGGAGAAACCCTCTTCGTGCCTGCAGATCCCATGCACATACACAATGACCCGCGTGCCGGTCGCGCGCCCGCTGGCAAGACCGCCGAGCCACTGGGAACTGGGCCGATCGTTGCCCGGCAGTTGGCAGCCGACCAAATCGACGAGCTTGTGCAGCAGTTGCAGGCGAAGCCGTTCGTTGTCGGGGCTGGCCGCGGTGCCGAGTAGCGTTTCTAGCGAATTCGCCTCGTCGAGATGATCTGGGTGATCCGGGGGCAGTGTTCCCGGAGTTAACGGGCTGGCGTCGACTGACGGTTGGATGCTGCGGCGGTCGCTGAGAAAGATCCCCGAGGCTGAGTCTGGCTCGAGTTGCGGAACCTGCGAAAAGCTTCCGCTCCTGAGGGTCTGCTGAAGTTCTGAAATGAGTTGGCGGTGCTCGATCCTGCCACCCGCGCGGCGGATCGTTTCGCACAGATGATAGGTGAACGCGCCATTGAAATCGTTGTTGATCCGGGCATCGGCGGCCGTTTGGTCGTCGCGGCAGGCGGCGAGCAACACATGGTTCATCTGGCTGGTGGTCCTGGGCGTCGTCCGTGATCGTCCGCGGGCCGCCCGCGCTGCGCGGGCCACGATCTCTGGTGGGGGTTGCACGAAGCGGGCGATCACTTCGTGTTCCTGTTCCTTGAGCGCCTCCTGAACCAGCGAGCGGACGTCGCCGCCGCCCAGCGACCGTGAGCCGCCGCGCTGGGAGACGCTGCGCGCCACGCTGGCTTCCAGATCGACCCACGGTAGTTCCGACTCGGGAGCGTCGCTGCCCGGTGGGCGGATCTGGCGTGTTCCCGTGCCGCTATGGCAGTTATCCAGCAGCACCGTCAGTTGCACCCCTTTGGGCAATTTCTGCGTCCAGTCGCGCAGTTGATCATCCAGCAGATAACTGTTGGGGTCGTTCCAGTCCATGTCATACAGGCAGAGCAGTTCGTCCTTGCCGTGCTCATCATCGCCGTCCAGATCGACCGTGTAGGAGCCATGGCCGGCAAAGTGCAGCACGACACGGTCGCCGGGGCTGACGTCTTCGAACAGCCACTTCAGCTCTTGCTCGACCTTTTTGCCGGTGACCTGACGGTCGATCAGCTTGTGGATTTGTCCCTCGGCGAATCCGTAGGTTTCGGTCAACAGCCGAGACATGTTGTTGACGTCGTTCACGCAGCCGCGCAGCGGCGAGATGTACTTGTAGTTGTTGACTCCCATCAGCAGTGCTTTATCGGCCATGTGCGATTCTCCGTGGAGAGGCTGGAGCGGAGGGGCGGATGAACAGAGGAATGGCGATCCGACGTTCCCCGTGAAAGCCGATTCGGCGTCAGCGACCTTCTTACCGTGCAATCGTCGGGGGGTATGATTATGCTAGCCGGCGGGGCGGCCATGTGCCAACAGAAAGGGCCGCCCGCGGTGAAAGTTCACGGATTTCAGCCGCGCTCTCCTCCAGGTGCCCTGCCAGTGCACGGCGAAGGCGAAGCAAATCATGACCCTTTCAGATGAAGCGGAATTGCAGACGCAAATCGAGCAGGCGAGTGCGGAACAACTCGGAGCGCTATTGCGAGATGCCTCCGACGCACGCCAAGCGGCGCTGCGTGAACTGCTCGGCGCGGCCGGTCATAGCCGATTGCTCGGGCTGGCGATGCGCTTTCGGTCCAGCGGTGGAGAGCCTGGCCAGCGGGGCAATGTGATCATCATTCCTGGGCTGCTGGGCTGTTCGCTGAGCGAGTTCACTGCTGCCGGCCCGGTTCGCTTGTGGCTCGACATGCCGCAGCTCGCCGCCGGTGCGTTTTCGCGGCTGCGACTGGAGCCCGACGGTCGCTCAGCGATGAATGATGTTCGCGCCACCGGTGTTTCGCCATGCACCTACGGCGCACTGTTACTGACCCTCGGCCAGCACTGGAACGTGCGCGCGTTCTGGTATGACTGGCGAAAGGGTTTTGAGTTGGCTGCCGATGAACTGGCCGGACGCGCGGCCACCTGGTTCGGTGCCGATGAACCGTTTCACATCGTGGCTCACTCGACCGGCGGCCTGGTCGCGCGTGCCTTCGTGCAGCGCCACCCGCGGCAGTGGCAAGCTGGTGGCGGCAAAACCCGGCTGATCATGCTGGGCACGCCACAGCATGGTTCGTTCACGGCTTGTCAACTGCTGAGCGGGCTGGACCTGACGCTTCGCAAACTCGCGTCCGCGCAGCAACAGGGCACTGTCAGCGAGATCGTCGATGTGGTGCGGACGTTTCCCGGCGTGTACGCGCTGCTGCCATCGCCGCTGCGCGAGCCCACGGCAGCCGCGTTATATGATGCCGAAATCTGGGACGCCGCACCGATTTCGCAGGCGCATCTGGACCAGGCTAAGAGGTTTCACGAGTCGCTCGTCACTGCGGTTGATCCGCTGCGGATGGTGCAAATCGTTGGTTGTCACCAACCGACCCTCGCGGCGATCGACGACTACGAGCAACTCGATCAGGAGGAATCCTACCAGCTCAGCATGCAGGGCGATGGTTTGGTAACGCATGCGTTTGCCGAACTAGCGACCGTCCAGGGCCAGCCAATTCGTACTTATTATGTCGATCAGCGGAATGCGAACCTGCCGATTCATCCCGACGTGCTGCTTGCGGTGAACGATCTATTGACCGCGGGAACGTCGCAGACGCTGGCGAGTATTCCGCTGGGGGCGCGCGGCGGACGCGGCGGACACATCGGCCGGCCGTGGAAGGCCGACATGCACCAGCAGCGGCGATTGCGGTTCGATGCCGGGCTGACGCGTCTGCGGAGCTGGCAGGTTGCGCGGCAGCGCAGCGCGGAGACAGGATTTCGCGGTTCGCGTTCGGCGGAACTCGCCGGCTCGACCGAGCGGGAACTGGGCAGTTGGCTGGCCGCCGAGTTCGTCGGTGAACAGTTCGATGCACCCCTGGCGCCCGAGGCGAAGTTGCCCCTGGAACCGGCCACGATCCACATCCGTCTGCTGCACAGTGGGATCGAGTCGATCGACGAGCAATTGCCCAGCCTTCTTGCTCAGGGCGGCATTCCAGTGGACGCAATCGCCGTGGGACATTACCTCGGCGTGCGTCCGCAGTCGGCGGAATTGGCATTGGACAAAGCGATCAGTGGCCGCGGAGACGACGCGGAGCCGCGTTTGCTGCTGACGGAATTGTCCGAACGCGGGGTGATCACGGGTGAGCTGGCGCGTACTTTTTTTCTTGCCGACCCACGCCAGCCCGCTGTCCGCACGCTCGCCATCGCTGGAATGGGGCTGCCGGGACGACTGGGGATCCCCGAGCTGACGGTTGTCGTGCGCGAACTTTGCTGGGCGCTGGGGCGGATCGGCAAGCAGCACTTGGCGACCGTGCTGATCGGCGCCGGGGGTGACAACTTGCGGGAGGCGGAGGCGGTTTCCGCTTGGATCCGCGGCATCAAGCATGCGATCAGCGGCACCGCGCCGGACGATCCGTATCGTTTGCAGCGCATCACCTTGGTGTGTCGCTCGATGCGGACGCTCCGCGGCACCCAAGAAGCGCTGAAGAAAGAAAAGCAGCAACTCCACCAGTTGCGACGCCTGGAAATCATCTTAGCGCCCTGGAGTGAGGAGGAACTGGAGCAGGCCGAACAGCGCGAAGCTGAGCAAGAGCAGCAGGCGGCCACGGCTGCGAAGCGAGCCCGGGGACGCCGACAGCGTTCCAGCACATCGGATCTCGCGCCCACGCGAATCACCGCCACCTTGGATCAAGAGACGTACCGGTTCGGCGCGATCACCAACAGCGCTGCCGTGCCCGAACGCGACATCCCGCTGGACCCGCGACTGGTTCGCCAGGCCAACGATGAATTGGTTGGCGGCAGTCTGGCCGAGCAGTACGAAGCGGGGCTGTTCCTGCAAAAGCTGCTGTTGCCTACCGATTTCCGTGACACGCTGCTGACCAGCGCGCCGTTGGTCTTGTCGCTCGATGTGCAGACCGCGCGGATTCATTGGGAAATGGTCGCGCAAGCCGGCTTCAGCGGAATGCCAGCGATGCTGCCGAACGAATCGCTATCGATCGACTTGGTGCAGGGCTTGTTCTGGGGTACGGTCCGCGGTTTGACGCGCCAATTGCGAACCACGTTTGCTCCACCCCCGGAGCCGCCACCTCCCGCGCAGCGTCTGTTGCGGGTACTGGTGGTTGCCGATCCGGCCAAGGACGCGCCCTTAGCCGGCGCGATGGAAGAGGGGTATGAGGTTGCCGAACTGTTTGAACGTTTCAATCGCGTGCATCAGCAGGGGCTCAACCGCGTCGAGGTGGTGCGTTTGCTCGGCCCGCGGGAAGCGACGCGGACCGCCGTGCTCAAGCACCTGATGCTGCGATCGTACGACGTGTTTCACTTCGCCGGCCACTGCCACTATGACACCGAGCATCCGCAGCGGTCGGGCTGGTTGTTTAGCAATTCCGAACAGATCAGCGTCCGCGAGTTGAGCCGGATCGACCGGGTGCCCAAGTTTGTGTTTTCCAATGCCTGCGAATCGGGGGTGACCGCGGACCGGCCCCAAAATCGCACGCCCGGACTCGCACCCAGTTTCGCCGAGGCAGCGTTTGCGCGCGGGGTTACCAATTTCGTCTGCACGGCTTGGCCGATCAATGACTGGGCGGCGCGACAGTTTGCGCACGTCCTCTATTGCGAGTTACTGGGACTCGGTGAGACGCGCAGCGACGGTCAGTCAACCGCCGTGCCTCAGCCGCTCCACATCGCGATGCAGCGCGCCCGCCTCGCGCTCGTCACCATGCCCGAGGGAGTCACGACCTGGGGCGCCTATCAACATTATGGCAATCCTTATTACAGGTTCTTCCAGACGCTGCCTGAGCCTGCACACGACGAACAGTAAGTACGGTCACCGCAGCAGCGCCATCAGATCGCACGCAGGTAGCAGACGAAGAACAGCACGCCGTGCAGCACGAGGGTGGCGATCGACAGCCGCACGCGGCGCGATGAGAGCCCGAGCAGAGAAAGGACGGCACCCAGCGCTGCGACAGCGATCCCGCCGGCAGGAAACAGCAGTAGGCACGCGCTGGCAAATGCCAGCATGATCACGGCAGCATAGGCCGCGGCGGCGGCGGTTTCGGTCCAAACACCCTGCCCAAGTGTCTCGGGTTCTCGTGCCGCCGCTTGTCGCGCATCCTGGGCTGCTCGAGTCGCCGCTGGTCCCTCAACGGAACTGTCAGCGATTGGGGTGCCGTTGGCCGCGGCGGTGACAGCGTCTGCTGCCGGTGGATCCGGGGCGGTGGCTGCCGGTGGATTCGGGGCGGTGGCTGCCGGTGGATTCGGGGCGAACGGCGAGCCGACGCGATAATCGCTAGGGTTTTCCAAGGCCGCTTTCCTGGCAGTCTGGGCAAGCAGCGGTTATGCTGTTTTGCCCCGGCAAAGCTCGTTCTGATTCGCTGACACAGCCTTTTTCTATGCAATTCAATCCCAGCCCGATAGCACCCTCTGCTCCCACCCGAAGTTTCATCCAACACATCATCCATGCCTCACTGATGATCCTCGCGACCGGTTGGTGTTGGAGTGGATCGTGGGCCGGTGCGGTCGAGCCGGCCAGTTCCATGGTTGCCGAGCCACAGGTTCAAGCGGCATCGGATGAGGGGCTGCAGACGCTCGGCGCGATGCGGTTGCCTGATGGATGGAAACGCGAGTTATTTGCGGCCGAGCCGCTGGTCGCGAACATCGTGGCGTTTGAGATCGACCCACACGGTCGCCTGTACGTGGCTGAATCGTTCCGCCAAAACCGCGGCGTGACCGACAACCGCGGGCACGACGACACCTGGCTGTTGGCGGACCTGGCAGCGCAAACGGTTCAAGACCGGATCGACTATCACAAGCGTTTGCTGGGAGACCAAGCGGCCAGCTACTCGCAGCATGACGACCGCATTCGGCGGCTGCGCGATACCGACGGCGATGGGCAGGCCGATGAGTCGATCGTGTTCGCCAGTGGCTTCAACCGGCTTGAGGAAGGGACTGGGGCTGGGGTGCTGGTCCGAGGCAACGAGGTTTATTTCACCTGCATCCCGAAGCTGTGGAAGCTGACCGACAGCGATGGCGATGGCCAGGCCGACCAGCGGACGGTGCTCAGCGACGGTTACGGAGTCCGCGTCGCCTTCCGCGGGCACGATCTGCACGGCCCGATCATCGGCCCTGACGGCAGGCTCTATTTCAGCCTCGGCGATCGGGGGCACAACGTTACGACCGCCGACGGCCGCGTGTTGGCCGATCCGGCCAGCGGATCGGTGTTCCGCTGTGAACTCGATGGCAGTGGCTTAGAAGTCGTCGCCAGCGGTCTTCGCAATCCTCAGGAACTCGCATTCAACGATTACGGCGACCTGTTCACGGGAGACAACAACAGCGACAGCGGTGACAAAGCGCGGATTGTCCAAGTGGTCAAAGGTGGTGATTCGGGCTGGCGGATGTATTACCAGTATGCGCCTGACCGCGGCCCCTTCAATCGGGAGAAGATTTGGCATCCTTATAACCCGCAGTCCAATCCTGAGCAGCCGGCATACATCGTGCCGCCGATCGCTAACTTCGCCGACGGTCCGTCAGGCTTTGCATTCGATCCTGGTACCGGCGTCGACAAGTCGCTGCGAGGGACGTTTCTGCTATGTGATTTTCGCGGTGGTGCTGGGAACAGCGGGATCCGGTCGTTCCGGCTGGAAGCCGATGGCGCCTTCTATAAGCTGAGCGACGGCGACGATCCGATTTGGAATGTCTTAGCCACGGATGTTGCCTTTGGTCCCGACGGCGCGCTGTGGATCAGCGACTGGGTTGAAGGTTGGAATGGCGAAGGCAAAGGACGGATCTACCGCGTCACCGGTCCAAACTTCGATGCCGATCAAGCGGCCGAGGTCGCTGAGATTCTGGCTGGCCAGTGGAATCAGATCGACGCGGATCAACTCCAACAGTGGCTGGCGCACGCTGATCGCCGGGTGCGAAGTGAATCGCAGTGGGAATTGGCGCGGCGTGGTGATGCACAGCGACTGATGCAGGTCGCGGCGGACTCCGCCGCCGATCGCCTGGCGCGGCTCCATGCGATTTGGGGGATCGATCAAATCCTGCGAACCGGTGCTGACAAGCAGTCGTTGGCGGCCACATTGGGGCCGGCGCTGATCGAGCGACTCGGGGACAGCGACGAGTTTGTGCGCGCCGCAGCGGCCTCAGCCGTCGGCGAGCGGAAACTTGCGCAGGGCCGCGAGCAACTGGTGACGCTGTTGGCCGATCCGTCGAGCCGTGTGCGGTTCCATGCTGCGATGGGGCTCGCCGCGGGATTGGCCAAAGGCGGGGCGGCCTTGCCAGCCGTGGTGGCGATGCTGGTGGAGAACGCCGATCGCGATCCGATGCTCCGGCATGCTGGGATCATGGCGCTGGCCGGTTCAGGCGATGGAGCGAAACTGGCGGGGCTGAAGAAACATGACAGCTCCAGCGTGCGCCGGGCGGTCGTCGTCGCCCTGCGGCGGTTGAAAGCCGCGGAAGTTGTCGACTTCCTGGCTGATAGCGACACGCAGGTCGTGGTTGAAGCGGCCCGGGCGATTCACGATGTGCCGCTGGCCGTCGGCCTCGAACCGCTGGCCAAGCTGATCCAGCGGCCGAGCGATAACGATGCGTTGATGCGGCGCGTGCTCAACGCGAACTTCCGTCTGGGGACCGCGGAAGCGGCGGTGGCCCTGGCGGAGTATGCAGCCAAACCGGTGACGCCGACGGCGCTGCGGGTCGAAGCGCTGCAGATGCTGAAAGTTTGGGGACAGCCCGATCCGCGCGATCGTGTGCTGGTCGATTATCGCCCGCTGCCCGAACGGCCGGCGGCAGTCGCCAAAGCGGCGCTGGCCAAAGCCTTGCCGATGCTGCTCAAGAACAGTGATGAAGCCCGGGACTTGGCGGTCTCGATCGCCGCTGGTTACGGAATCGCTGAGGTCATTCCGGTGTTGCAGCGGCGCGTGGCGGACCAAAACCTGCGGCCCGAGGCGCGCGCCGACTCGCTCAAATCGCTGGCCGAGATCGCACCACAGCGGGCCGCCGAGATTGCCGTCACGTTGCTGGATTCTCACCAAGCCCGACTGCGGATCACCGCGATGGAGACGATTGCTAAAATCACGCCGGACGCATCGGTCGAGTTGCTGCAGAAAGGGACAACCAGCGATGTGACGGCGCAGCGGCAATCAGCTTGGGATATGCTCGCCAAGATCGATTCGCCGCCCGCCCGCCAGTGGATCGCCGCCGGCGTTCGCGAGTACCTCAGCGGTCGGCTGCCGGCCGACACGGCGCTCAATGTGATCGAAGCGGCGAAAGACAAGCTCGATCCACAGCTCGCCCAGCAACTTCAGGAACACCAAGAGAACTTGGCGCAGAACGATCCGCTAGCGCCGTGGCAGTTGTCGCTCGAGGGCGGCGACCGTGCCGCTGGGGCGGAGATTTATACCCGCACGCAGTTGTCCTGCGTCCGTTGTCACAAAGTCGACGGCAACGGTGGCGAAGTGGGACCCGATCTGTCTGCGGTCGGCAAACAGCGCGATCGGCGGTACCTGCTGGAATCGATCTGCTTGCCCGATGCCACGATCGCCGCAGGGTTTGAAACCGTGGTGATCGCGGATGATCTCGGTCAGGTGTTCACGGGGATCGTCAAGCAGGAAGGCGACGAGACGCTGGAATTGATCCAGGCCGATGGCCAGCTTCAGCAGATTCCGCAAGACTCGATCACGGCGAGAAAACGCGGCAAGTCGGCGATGCCCGAGGAACTGGCCACGTACATGACCGCGCGGGAACTGCGTGATCTGGTCGCCTATCTGGCGAGTTTGCAGAGCGAGTAGGCGACAAACTAACTCCGGATCAGCAGCCGGCTGAGCCAATTTCTGGGCAGCCCGTCGCTGATGGTCGCCGGGACTCCGCCGAGCTTGCGGAGCACCCCGTTGGCAGCCATGCGGCCGCTGATCACTGCGCCTTCCATCGTGGCAGGCCAGCCGGTTTGCACATAATCGCCGGCCAGGTGCAGGCAGGGCAGGGCGGTGCGGGAGAGGGGACGCACCGCATCGACTTCCGGCCGAATTGAAAACACCGATTGCGGGTCGGTGACGACGCGGCTGTGCAACAGCTTGGCCGTTGCCGCTGGCGGAAACGCGGCCGCCAGTTCCTCCACGACGCGCTGGACCACTTCGTCGTGCGGCATCGCGCGCAGCGAGCGCGCCGCGCTGATCACCACTTGGTAATAATGGCCCTGCGACGAGGTCTCCGCAGCTTCGCGCTGGAACAGCCACTGGGCCAGCGTGCCGACGAGCACCGCGTGTGGCTGGGACGTGATCGGCCGGTCGAACCACAGGTGCACGCCGCTGATCGATGAATTGGGGAACGCGCCCCACAGGTCGACAGCCAGCTCGGCGCGGGCGGCCAGCGCTGGATCGATGACGTTTTGAACCTGATGCCAGGGGACCGCCAGAATCGCGTGATCAGCTTCGAGTGGTGTGTCCCCTAAATTGGCGAGCTCGATGCTCAGGCGTTCCGTGGACTTCGCCTGAGGTGAGAGTCGCAGCGCGCGGACGCTGGCCTGCGTGATGATGCTGACACCGAGGCTGCTGAGGACCTGGGGCAAACGCACCCCGAACAGGTCGCTGAGCGCGGGGCGCGGGATCAGGACGTCGCTGGCTCCGCGGGCGGCGAGGAACCCATCGACGAAGACTTTGCGGGCCGCAGCCATCGAGACCGCCTCGCACGACTCGCCCAAGGCGCTGGTGATGATCACATTCCAGTAATCGCCGATCGTCGCCTCGGATTGGCCAGCGGCGCGCAGCCAGTCGACGGCGACCACCGACTGGAGCGTCGCGGTGCGGCTGCGCATCAGCCGCCAGGTCCCGCGACGAATCTGGCGACGCTGCTGCCGCGTCAGGTAGGCGAGCGACTGCAAGGCGGGCAACAGATGCAACGGCGCGGGCAGCCAAGAGCTGGCGGCCAGCATCGACGGGGGGGCTGCCGGATGATGAAACGACAGCGTTTCGTAGCGGGCGAGCGTATCGCTCAGCCCGCAGGCGTCGAGCAGGCTCAGCAGATTGGTGCAGCAACCCATCGCGACGTGTTGGCAATAATCGACGCTCTGGCCGCTGACCGGATCGAGAAACGAGCCGGCGCGGCCGCCGGTCATGCGCCGGGACTCCAGCACCGTGACGACCGCTTCGGCCCCGGAACGTGCGATCGCTTCGGCGGCAGACAGGCCGGCGAGCCCGCCGCCGATGATCACCACCCGCGGACGTCGTCCAGCGACGCTGCGGAAGGCACCGCTGCGCAACGTGCCGATCATGGCTGGATTACCCCGGAGAGGGCTTCGCTCGGCGGGACGGGCAGGCGGCGAAACAGCGGGCTGATGAAATGCTGGGAAGCCAAGCCGAGTTGTTCAAAGCGGCTGAGACGAATCCGCCGCAGCGTGACGCTGCAGGGATCGGCTTCGATCCGCGTCAACAGCCGGCGGTAGGTGCGCCACATCATGCTGAACATCGGCCGGCCGTCGGGATGCAGTGAATCCCAGACTTGCCAGCCGGAATCGTACAGCTTTGCCGCTCGGCGAGCTTCGTCGCGGATCAGACACTTTAGCCGATCGTCCGGCCGCGGTATCAGCAGGTCGTCTTCGCACAACCCGTGCTCGTACCAGTGCTGCTGTGGCAAATAGATGCGTCCTTGTTTGGCGTCTTCGCTGATGTCTCGCAAGATATTGGTCAACTGAAAGGCCAGGCCACAGTCGATCGCCGCCTGCATCGGCAGCGGCGGCTGGAACTGCCAGATGTGCAAGCAAGCCAGTCCGACGGCCGAGGCGACGAGGTAACAATAGTGTTCGAGCTGCTCATAGGTGTCAAACCGTGTTTTGCGCTGGTCGGCCATCACGCCGTCAACGATCTCCAGCAAAAACCGGCTGGGGATTTCAAAGCGAGTCACCGCATCGGTGACCGCCGGCAGCACCTCCGCGGCGCGGCGGCAAAAATCGATCGGCCAGTGAGCCGAGGACTCCGGCGGTTCCGGCGGCAGCAGGCAAGCGGTCTCCCCGCCGCGCGCGATCAGGTTCATCGCCGTCGCTTGCCGCCACCACAGCAACCAGCTCTTCTTCAGCGGCAGCGGCGCCTGGCAATCGCCGATGTCGTCGGTGACTCGCGCAAAGGCGTACAGCGCGCACATCGCTTGGCGTTTCGCCGGAGGAAGTAGCCAGAACGAGCGATAGAAATTGCTTCTTGACTGCCGCGAAATCCGCTGCACATGGCGGTAGCTGGTAGCAATCGTGGCGGTGCGCATGCGTGCAGATCACGGAGGCTGGGGAAGCGGGGGTGCATAGCCTACCATGGACGCGGCCGGCCGGAACTTCCTATTTGTCCAAGGCTGCAAACCGGCCCACAGCCGCTTGCCAGGTCCAGCGCAATTGTTGCCAGCGCGAAACCGTCGGTCGCTGGCGGAGCACGTCGTAATCGACCTCGGCGATCGCGTCCAATGTCGCCAGGCCGCCGCGGATGAACAGACGGATGTCGCACGCCAACCAATGCGGCACTCGCTGGATCAGCGGCCGGCCAGCCTCGAAAAATCGCCGTGCCCGCTCGCATTCTGCTGCGATCAGCCGCCGCAGCGGCTCGCAGGCCCGCTCGCCGCTGAGCATCGCCGGGGTCACGCCATGAGCATCCATCGCGTCCTGCGGCAGATAGATCCGTCCGATCGACAAGTCGCGGCCGATGTCCTGCCAGTGATTGGCCAGTTGCAATCCGGTGCAGATCCGGTCCGACAGCTCCGCATTCTGCGGCGAGTCGGCGCCGGCCAGCCGCAGCACGATCCGCCCGACAGGGTTGGCCGAACGCCGGCAGTAATGCAGCAACTCGTCAAACGTGGCGTATCGCGTTTTGATTTGGTCTTGGTGAAAGGCGTCCAGCAACTGTTCAAACGGTTCGATTGAAAGCTGAAAACGTGCTAGGGTGTCGGCCAGAGCGACAAAGATCGGATGCTCGGCGTGGCCGGCGAAACAGCGTTGTAGTTGGGTTCGCCAGTCCTCCAGCCGTTCCAGGGCGAGCTGCGGGCAGCCGGATTCGTCGGCTAGGTCGTCGGCGTGGCGACAAAACGCGTAGACGTTGTAAAACGGCTGCCGCATCGCGCGCGGCAGCAGCACGCTGGCGACGAGAAAGTTCTCGTAATGGCTCCGCGCCAGCCGCCGACAATGCAACTCCGCCTGAGCGAGCGAAATCGCTTTTGATCGTTGACCGTTAGACGTGTTGCCCCCTCGGCGGTTAACCTGAGGGTTCGTATCTCTCTCACTCGATGAAGCCGTCATGCAAATCATTCTCGCCGCACCGCGCGGATTCTGCGCCGGGGTCAACATGGCGATCGACAGCCTCGACTTGGCCCTCAAGGCCTTCGGAGCACCGATTTATGTCTACCATGAGATCGTCCACAACCAGTATGTGGTGCGGACTTTCCGTGACAAGGGTGCGGTGTTTGTCGACTCGCTGGAGGAAGTTCCGCCCGGTAGCACACTGCTGTTTTCTGCCCACGGCGTGTCGCCGCAGATTCGGGAACGGGCCCGTCAGCGGCGGCTCAACGCCATCGACGCGACCTGCCCGCTGGTCACCAAGGTGCACCTGGAAGCGATCCGCTTTGCCAAAGCCGGTTACAAGATCATCTTGATCGGCCACGAGGGGCATGACGAAGTGGTCGGAACGCTCGGCGAAGCTCCCGAAGCGATCGTGTTGGTCGAGGATGAAGCGGGGGTGGCGAAGCTCGATTTCCCGCCAGGAACTCTGCTGGCGTACCTGACGCAGACGACGTTGTCGGTCGATGACGCCACGCGGATCATCAACGCGCTGCGTGAGCGTTTTCCCGACATCACCAGCCCGCCCAAAGAAGACATTTGCTATGCGACGCAGAATCGCCAAGAAGCGGTGCGCAAGCTGACCGATTTAGCCGACGCGGTGATCGTGCTGGGGAGCCAGAACAGCAGCAACAGCCAGCGACTTCGCGAATTGGCCGCCGAGAAAGGCCGCCGAGCGTATTTGGTCGATGGCCCGCAGGATCTGTCACTTGACTGGTTTGATCGCTCCATGACGGTGCTGGTCACTGCCGGAGCCAGCGCGCCGGAATCGGTCGTGCAGGAGACGGTCGATTGGCTTGTGGAAAACTTTGATGCCACGGTGACGACGCAGACGATCCGTGAAGAGAAGGTTTTTTTCCCGTTGCCCAAGCCGTTGCGAGCCCATGCCGCCGCGGCGGCCAAGTAAGCTGGGCAATGTTTACTTCGCCCATTCCCTCGCCTACCTCGGAGATTGCGGATGTCGCTTGAACAAGATCGGCGGCTGTTTTTGAAGGCCGGTGCTACGCTGTTTGCCGCCTCGGCTATGGCCTCGGAGCGTGCAGCGCAGCGAGCCTGGGCCGCGGATTCGACCTCGCCCAATGACACTGTTCGCGTGGCGATCATGGGGGTCAACACGCGCGGGCTGGCGCTCACCAAGAGTTTCCTGGCCGCCAAAGGGGCCGAAATTGTCACGATCTGTGACGTCGATTCCCGGGCTGCGGACAAGGCAGCAGAGACCATTGCCAAAGGGCAAGCGCGGCCGGCGACGGTGGTGAAGGACATTCGCCAACTGCTCGACGACGCCTCGATCGACGCTCTGGTCGTCGCTGCGCCGAATCACTGGCACGCTCCGGCAACCATCCTCGGCTGCGCCGCGGGCAAGCACGTGTACGTCGAAAAGCCGTGCAGCCAGACGCCGGAGGAAGGCGAACTGGCGGTCCAAGCTGCTCGCAAACACAACCGTGTGGTCCAAATGGGCTCACAGCGCCGCAGTTGGCCGGCAATTGCCGCTGGGATTGCCAAGCTGCATGCCGGCGAAATCGGCGACGTGCTGTACGCCCGCAGTTGGTACAACAATCGCCGCGCGTCGATCGGCACCGGAAAACAAGCCGATGTACCGCAGTGGCTGGACTGGGATCTGTGGCAAGGCCCGGCGCCGCGGCGGCCCTACGTCGACAACCTGGTGCACTACAACTGGCACTGGAATTGGCACTGGGGCAACGGCGAACTGGGCAACAATGGTATTCACGGGCTCGATGTCGCCCGCTGGGGGCTGCAGGTTACCTACCCGAACCGCGTGACGGCGGGTGGCGGGAAGTATCGGCATGATGACGATCAGCAAACCCCCGACACGATGATGGTCACCTACGATTTCCCCGAAGGTAAGACGATCACCTGGGAAGGTCTGAGCTGGTCACCACTGGGCTCGCAAGATTTGGGCTTCGGCGTCAGCTTCCACGGCACCAAAGGCTCGATGGTCATCCGCAACGCGGGCTATGTCCTTTACGACATGCAGAACCGCGAAACCGATTCGCAGTCGGGCGCCGGCGGCGATACCGATCACCTGGCCGACTTTATCAACAGCATTCGTACCGGCGACCGGCCGAATGCGGACATCGAAGAAGCTCACCGCAGCACCTTGCTGTGCCACCTGGGCAATATCGCCTATCGCACCGCTTCAACGCTCAGCACCGATCCGGCCAACGGCCGGATCCTCGGCAATGCCGAAGCGGCCAAGCTGTGGAGTCGCGAGTACGATCCCAAGTGGCAACCCTCGGTGTAGGTGCTGACGGCGGTATTTCAATTCGACCGCGGACTCTCCGCGGTCTCCACACAGATGAGCAACATGAGGATTGGCAAGATGAGCATCGGGCGTCAGGTTCGCACGTGGTTGGGTGTTCCGGTTGTAGTCGCACTCAGCCTCGCGCTGGTCAGCTCAGCCGCCAGCGCGGCTGATGAAGCCGCTCGCCCCGGCGCCGACAGCGTCTTCCGCTTGGGGATCATCGGCCTGGATACTTCGCACGCGATCGCTTTCACCAAGTCGCTCAACCGAACTCCGGCCGATCCGAAGTTCCAAAATTGCCGCGTTGTCGCTGCCTATCCCTACGGCAGTCAGACGATCGAGTCGAGCGCTAACCGGATTCCTGGATACATCGAGGAGATCAAAAAGCACGATGTTGAGATCGTCGACTCGATCGAAACGCTGTTGGCGAAGGTCGACGGGGTACTGCTGGAGACCAACGATGGCCACCCGCGTCTGGAGCAGACGCTGCAGGTGCTCCAGGCCGGTAAACCGGTATTCATCGACAAGCCGGTCGCCGCTTCACTGCGCGATACGCTGGTGATTTATGACGCGGCCGAGCGTCTCGGTGTGCCGGCATTTTCGACGTCGTCGCTGCGGTATGCCGGCGGTGTGCAGGAAGTGCGTGGCGGCTCGATCGGCACGGTGTTGGGCTGTGACACCTACAGCCCGGCGTCGCTGGAGCCATCGCATCCCGATCTGTTCTGGTACGGGATCCATGGCGTCGAAATGCTGTTTAGCTGCATGGGGACGGGGCTGCAGTCGGTCAGCCGCACCAGCAGCGACGGGATGGATGTCGTGGTTGGCAAATGGTCCGACGGCCGGGTTGGCACGTTCCGCGGTATTCGCCAAGGGAAATCGGGTTACGGGGGCCACGCTTTTGGCGAGAAGGCGATCGCGCCGCTCGGACCGTACCAGGGTTACGACCCGATGCTCGTCGAGATCGCCAAGTTCTTCCGCAGCGGTGTCGCACCAGTCCCCGCCGCCGAGACGATCGAACTGTACGCCTTCATGGCGGCCGCCGACGAGAGCAAACGCCAAGGTGGCCAGCCAGTGGAAGTCGCCGATGTGCTCCAGCAGGCCCGGGCCGAAATCGCTCAGACTAAATAATCCACCGTTGGAGTTCAGCCTTCAGGCTGTCCCGTTGTTCAGCCTGTTCCGTTGGAGTTCAGCCTTCAGGCTGTCCCGTTGCGGCAGCCTAAAGGCTGAACTCCAACGGTGCTAATGGCTGGACTCCAACGATGGTGAAGCCTGTCACAACGGTTATGGGGTTTCGGCTGCGGGCTGCTGCGCAGTGATCGGCACGACATCGAGCCGCTGAAATACCAGATCAGTGGTCGGGTCGTGGGCTTGGATCATCAGCGTGCCTGGCTCCAGACGCAGCCCCTGGCGCGGGTTGGCGTGCGGCGGCCGCGTGTCGGTCCAGTCGGTGACCTGCAGCCCGTTGACCCAGGCAGCGACCGTCGGCCCATGAGCGACGAGCAGCATCGTGAACCACTCGCCGTCCTCCGCGGCGACGATCCGAGCGTTTTGACGACGGAAGATGCCGCCCGTGCCGGTATCGGCCGGCTCCAGCGGATTGCCAGCGACGGTTTCATTGCTGATCTGACACTCGTATCCGTTCATCACTTCGCCAGGAATGCAGCGGAAGAAGATGCCGGAATTGAGTTTTTCTGACGCGGTTTTGCATTCGCTCAGCAGCGCGAAGTCGCCATAGGAATCAACCGATTCCAGTTGGCTGCGGCCGCCGGTGACCCGCAGCAGCCCTTGGTCCTCCATGCGAAACTCGCCTTCCATCTCGGGATACTGCTTCCACTGTGACAATTCCTCGTCGAGCAGCGGACGGAAGCCGACCGGGCGAATGCGGATGTCGCGAAACGCGACCGCACCGCTGTTGTGCTGTAGTCCGATCCGCCCGGCCGGCAGCGGATTGGGATCGGTGTATTGCGAAACCTGCTCGCCATTGATTCGTACCGACAACGTGTCATCGATCAACGAAATCTCATACAAATGCCAAGCTTCGGGATCGAGCGCTGGGGCAGCCGACGCAGGTTGACGCTTGACAATCCCGCCGGTTGGGAACGGGTTGTCAGCCGGCGCGATGTTGACTTCGTAGCAATCGCTCTCGGGATCGGCCGGTTCCAGCGGCGTCCGCAGGAAAATGCCGCTGTTGGTATCAGCATCGGCCTTGACTTCCAGACGCAGTTCGAAGTTCTGCCAGGGAACCGACGTGCATAGCAGGCCGACTTCTCCAGAATCGACCATGATTGCGTCTTGTTCGATCCGCCAGTTCGCTGCCGCGGCGATTTCCCAACCAAAGAATGTATGGCCATCGAACAACCGGACCCACCCTTGACGGGTTTCTTCGAGCGGCAACCGCGCCGCGAGTAATTCTTCGGCGGTAACTTCGAAGGTCGGCGGCGCGATCTCGGTAGCCGCCGCGGTGGCCGCTTCGGGAGCTCTCGCTGCCGCGGGCGCTGCTGCCACAGGAGGAGCCACTGGCTCAGGTTGCGCTGGGGTGTCCGTTTTCCGGCCACAACCGACCGCGGTGACAACCAGTAGCGCCGCTGGTAACCACAGCGCACCGGGCAGGGTGTGGCCCAGCATTCGCACGGTGCTGGGCGCTTGCGCGCAGCGTGTGGTTAAGATTGCAGAACGGCCAAGGAGGACGGCGGGTGAGTGAAGTGCAGGCACAGCGGAATCGACCTTCGAAGGAGCAGGCAAAGGGGCCGGCGTTCCAAGGTGTGAACCACTGCCGGCTGCCTACAGATTAGCTGCCGCCAACGCGGATTTACAGCTCTGGTTAAGTTCGCGAGAACCGGACGCTCACGCGTGCCGGCTGATTGAATTTTCACGAGTATCATATTCAACGCCAATTAATGGGTCAGCGTTTGGGTCAGCCAGGTGTGCTCGCGGCTGCCGCTGGCTGGCGACAGATCGAGTCGCTGTTCCTGGGGAAGGTTCTCGCGCTCGACCAATTCTGGATCGTACTGCGTCCAGGTTTCGCGGCGGCTTTTGGCGGTCACTTCGCGCATCACACCTTCATCGTGCCAGCGGACCAGCCAGGTGCCGCTGCGATGCTCGCGCCGCGGCAGTTGACTGTCCGACTTGATCAGTCGCCAAGCGCGGACCTGGAACCGCTTCTGTTGACTGCTCCAGTCATAAAAAATCAATTGATCAAATACATGTTGCCCACGTGCGTCGTGATAATGATTCACTTCTACCAGATCGACTGAATCCTTTAAGACCGAACGGTCAGGTGCCGAGACGTAGGCGGTAAGTGCAATGACCAGCCACAGTGCGGTGTTCATGAGTGTTGACCTTTCGAGACGCTCGAGAAAGTCGACGGATTTCCCGATGCCGCCGAGTGACGCGTCTCCTGCATCGTTCGGCATGCGAAGCGGGTGCCAGAATCGATCAAACTGGTCAACGTTTAACTCTTATAGGATGCTCGGTCACCACTGGTACCAGATTGTGCTGTTTAAGGGGACTGTATAAGTCACTAAGATCGTGGTTGTTTTTCTGCTGTTAGCTTGCAATCCAATGAGGCGTCATGATCGATGCGATATCGCCTGTCGGCTGTTCGTGTGGCAGGCAGCGGCTGCTCAGTGATCGGGCAATCGCGGCCTTGCCTAACTTGCCCAGTCGGCAAAGCATCGCGCGGCGACGATCTCCCGCGATACGCGCCGGGCTGCCGGTGGCGTATTCTTTACCGCGTCTTCCCGTGGCGCTGATCGCCGCCTGCTTGCCGCCTCGACCCTTCGTGCCTCTGAGAGCTTGTAACCGTGTCGCTCAGTGACCTACCGCCGAATCGTTTTCTCAACCGCGAGCTGAGTTGGTTGGAGTTCAACCACCGGGTATTGGAACCCACCGAGGCGGCCGACTTACCGCTGCTGGAGCGAGCAAAGTTTCTGGCGATCACCGGCGCGAACCTCGACGAGTTCGTGATGGTCCGCATCGGCGGGCTGAAGATGCAGTACCAACGCAACCCGATGGTTCGCGACCCCGCCGGAATGACCGTCGGCGAGCAATTGCAGGCAGTGGCGGAGCGCTGCCATCAGTTGCAAAGCGAGCAGTACCGGATTCTCAATGAGTTGCTTGAGCCGCTGTTAGCCGATGCCGGTATCCGCCGCCTGCGACTGGGAAATATCAGCCAGCGGGCCGGCGACGCAGCCGACCAGTGGTTTCGCAATGAGGTGTTGGCCGTGTTGTCGCCTCAGACGCTGTACCACGACGACGCCTTCCCGATGCTGCAGGGACTGCAACTGCATCTGTGCGTGCGGATGCGGCCGCTGGAATCGGATCAGCCGGCCGCGGCGGCAGGTGAAGCGTCATCGGCGGAGCCGCCATGGCAGTTTTCGGTCATCCCGCTCGGCCGGGTGCTGAACCGACTGGTCAGCCTGCCGACTGATAAAGGGTACGGCTTCGTGCTGCTGGAGGACCTGGTCATTCAGCACATCGATGAGTTCTTCCCGGGGCGTGAAGTGCTGGAGTGCGTCGCCTTTCGCATCACCCGCAACGCCGACGTGCAACTCCGCGAAGAAGCGGCGCCGGATCTGATGATCGGAATGGAAGAGGTGTTGGAAAGCCGCCGCCAATCTCGCTGCGTGCGGCTGGAGGTCAGCGCTGCGGCGAGCGACGAGACCATCGCATTTCTCACCGAGACGCTCGAGATTTCTTCCCACGATCTGTTTCGCGTCGAAGGGCCGCTGGACCTGACCTATCTGTTCAACCTCGTGGCGCTCGAGGGTTTCCGTTCGCTCCGCAGCGAGCCGTGGCCACCGCAAGGAAGTCCTGCGATCGATCCGGCCGAATCGATGTTCGCCAACATCGCCGCCGGAGACATCGTGTTGGTGCACCCTTATGAGCGATTCGATCCGATCGTGCGGTTCATCGAGGAAGCCTCGGTCGACCCCGATGTGCTGGCGATCAAACAGGTGCTGTACCGCACCAGCCGCGACAGCCCGATTGTCGCGGCGCTGCAACGGGCTGCTGAACGCGGCAAGTACGTGACGGCAATCGTGGAGCTGAAGGCCCGGTTTGACGAAGCTCGCAACATCGAGTGGGCGCGGGAAATGGAACGCGCCGGGGTGCAGGTGATCTACGGTGTGCGCGGGCTAAAAACGCATGCGAAGATCTGCATCATCGTTCGCCGCGAGCCGCAGGGCATTGTCCGCTACATGCACTTCGGCACCGGCAACTACAACGAAGTCACCGCCGGAATCTACAGCGACGTTTCGCTGCTGACCTGCGAAGAGACGCTCGGCGACGACGCGACCAAGTTCTTCAACGCGATCACCGGGGCCAGCCAGCCGGGCCAAATGCATCACCTCGCCGTGGCGCCGACAACGCTGCGGTCGCGGCTGTTGGGGCTGATCGAAGCAGAGACGCAGCGCCGCCGCGAAGGCCAAAAGGCGGAAATCATCGCCAAAGTCAACGCGTTGGTCGATACCGAAGTGATCGACGCGTTGTACGAGGCGAGCCGCGCCGGAGTCCGCATTCGGCTCAACGTCCGCGGCGTCTGCTGCCTCAAACCCGGCATCAAAGGGCTGAGCAAAAACATCGAAGTCGTGTCGATCGTCGACCGATTTCTTGAACATGCCCGCGTGTTGTACTTCGAACATGGCGGCGATCCACAGTTGTTCATCAGCAGTGCGGATTGGATGCCGCGGAACCTCGACCGTCGGGTTGAATTGCTTATCCCGGTGCTCGCTCCGGAGCATCGTAAACGGCTACACTCCATGCTGCGGTGCTACTTCAAAGACAACGTCAACTCCTGGATGCTGCAGTCCAGCGGCCAGTACCGTCGCTTGCAACCGACCGAGAAAAAGCCGGCGTTCCAGGCCCAAGCGGTGCTCTATGAGCGGGCTGTGGCCGCCAAACGCGAGGCCGAACAAACCAACCGCTCAACCTTTGAAACCCACCAGCCGCAGGCCCGTGGGACTTAAGCGAGTCTGCACACGTTTGCCCACTGTCACTTCGTGTGTTGTACTTGTAACGCCAACGCGCCAGCGTGCGGCCTCAGGCGTAATGCGTTGCAGATAATGGTGGACTGTCCCTTTTTGAAAACATTGGAAAGCTTGCATGGTTAAGGTGGCGATCGTCGGTGTCGGTTTCATGGGCTGGATTCACTATTTGGCGTACCAGCGTTGCCAGACGGCGAAGTTGGTAGCGTTCTGCAGCCGCGACGCGAAGAAACGTGCGGGCGATTGGCGCGGGATCCAAGGCAACTTCGGACCTCCGGGCGAAGTGATCGACGTCTCGGCGCTCGCCGCCTATGAGTCGCTGCAGGAGGTGCTCGACGATCCGGCAGTCGGTCTCGTCGACATCTGTTTGCCGCCGCACCTGCACGTCGAGGCCGTCTCGCGATCACTCGCCGCGGGCAAGCACGTGCTGTGCGAAAAACCATTGGCGCTGACGGCGAACGAAGCGGCGGCGCTGGCCGATGGCGCTGCCGGCCGGTTGATGGTCGCTCACATCTTGCCATTCTTTGCCGAGTACCGCCTGCTCTCGGATGCCGTCGCCGACGGCCGGTTCGGAAAACTGCTCGGCGGGCACTTCAAACGCGTGATCGGGCCGCCGGATTGGATTCCTGACTTTTATGATCCGACCACCGTCGGTGGGCCGCTGATCGACCTGCACGTTCACGACGCACACCTGATCCGCATGCTGTTGGGGATGCCGACAGCCGCGCATTCGGTTTGCCGGATGAAGGACGGGGTTCCCAAGTATGTTGAAACCGTATTCCAATTCGCCGACGCGGAACTGGTAGCTGGGGCGACCTCGGGCGTGATCGACCAAGCCTCACGCGGATTCACCCACGGCTACGATGTGCAGTTCGAACGGGCGAACGTGCAGTTCGAATCCGCCTTCTTCGGTGACGGCAGCGGCGCGAGTATCCCGCTGACGATCGCCCACGCCGATGGCCGTGTCGAACGCCCGAGCGACGATTCAGCCGACGCCGGCGACTCGATCGCCGTGTTCGTTCAAGAGCTCGACGCCGCGGCTCAGAGCGTCGTTTCGGGCCAGGTCCATCCGGCGCTGGATGCCGCGGTCGCTGTCGATGCGATCAAAATCTGCGAGCTGCAGATTCCGAGCTAGCTATCGTGAAGTCCGAACTCGGTCGCCTCTTCGAGTTCCGCCGCGACTTCTTCGCGAGTGATCGTGCGAGCGCGTTCAAAGCCGAGCCGCGACAGCGTAAAGTCGCGGTGCAGGTGGTGCAGCACCATGCCGGCGCGGCAGAGCTGACAAAAACCATCGAAGAACCGTACCGTGACTTCCGGTTCGGTTTGGCTGCGAAACGCGACGGTACGAGTTTCGTCTTCTTCGACGTAGATCGCCAGCAGACGCCCGGGCGCCTCGAATGCCGTCCGCACGCCGCGAACCTCGATCACGCCCCGATTGCGAGCGGCGTACAGGATCGCCAGCGATTCTTTCGACAGCTCTGGCGCCGCTGGCTCGGCCGGTGGATGCACGATCGCCCGGGCGCAGACCGCTGCCAGCGCCGCTAAGGTAGGGCCGCCGGAGCCCAGCGCTTCCCAACTCGCAGCCATCTCGCCGTGAAACGACTGCGCCGCTTCGAGACTCGATTTGATTCGACCGTCCAACTCGCTTCCTCATCCATCGTCCTGCAGCCGTTTGAGCCGCCGGACCGGGGCAGGGGAGGGCGATCAGGATTGGCTGCCGAGCAGTTGCTCGATCTTTTCCTCCAGGTCCTGTGCATTGGCTTCGCCCGAACCGATGCGGACCATCTGAATCTTACCTTCCTGATCAATCAAGACAGCATGCGGGATGCCGGTGACCGAGAAGTCCGCTTGGTAAGTGCTGTCGCTCGGCGTGACAAAGAAGCCGTGCCGCAGCTTGTGAGCTTCACGGAATTTTTCGAGCATCACCAATTCTTCCTCCGGCGTCACCTCCGGCGCCCGCACTGCCCGGCCCGCTTCGTCGTCCCAGCGATACCCGTAGTGTCGGGTCGCCCCGAGGATCACCAGCCCGCGATCAGCGTACTTCTCATGCCACTGAATCAGATGCGGGAAGGTCTGAATGCAGGGGCCGCACCACACGGCCCAAAAATCGATCAGCACGACCTTGCCGCGCAAGTCCTGCATGCTGACCGGATCGCAGGCGATAAACGATTCGGCGTCGATCTCCGGCGCCTCGGTGCCGACCATTGCGGCGATCTTCAACGCCGCGTCGATCCGTGCGCGGAGCGACTGCAGCGAGCGGGTGTAAGTCGCCAACGCAGTGTGTGAATTTTCATCCAGCCGCTCGCGGGCCGACTCCAAGGTGGCTTCCAGTTCATCGATCAGCTTGGCCGCGGCCTCGGGATTGGAACGGGCCAGCGCGGCGGCGCGGGTCTGCCGCAAGCTGTAGTAGGCCATCACGGCAGCGAGGTCGATCTCTTCTCGCGCCATCGCCTCAGTGGTCAACTGCTCAGCTTCCTGCGTCAACTCATCGAGTCGCTCGGGAAAGTGGCGGCCGCCGACCAACTGATAAGTGTTGACCGCTTCGACGAACTCGCGGACCGACCGGCTGTCTGCTGGATCGGCTTGCTCGCGCGGGGTTCGGACCAGTTCTTCCAGCGCCGCTTGGGCCTCGTCCTGACGATCGGCGCTGAACAGCGTCGTGATCCGCCGCAAGAGCAGCGAACGCTTGGCTCCCGCTAGCCGTGGCTGGTCGTTCGGCAGCTTCTGGTCGAGCCGCTTGAGCAGTTCAAGTTTCGCATCGGCGGTGAGTTCTTGATCGCGGGTCACCAGTCGGTCCAGCGCGGTGGCCACTCCGAGCGCCTTCGCCTGGCCGAGCGGTGCATCACCTTCCAGCCCGGAGTCGACGAGTTGCCGCAGCATCGCCAGCCCCTCGTCCGACGCGTCGTTGCCCACCGCGCCGCTGAGCAGCATGTACATCAGGCCGAGCGTCGTGTCGTCCGGCTTGGCAGCGGCTGCTGCGTTGAGTCGCTGCAGCGCGTCAGCGTACCGCTTCTCGCCGATCAGCTCCGTCAACGCCTCGCGCGTCAGCGGCTCTTCGGCTGACTCGGCCTCGGGAGTAGCCTCGGCGGCGGGCGGTTGCGCCGGAGCCGGCGAAAGCGGAATGGCCGGCTGGGGAACTGCGCCGTCATCGGCACCTGCAAGGGTGGAAATAGCACAGCCGATCAACATGCTGCTGATTTGCAGCGAGCGACGAAGGGACCAGCTCATCGGATTCTCCCCGATTCCAGGGCGTACTGAAGACGCTGCCGGTGCCGAGCGGACGCGTCGGTAAACACCAGCGGCCAGCCTTAGCGTATCCGACCGGGATCAAGTGAGGGGATATGCAAGTGCTGCGGCGATGATTTTTCTCAAGTTTGCCGCGGCGCGATGACCCACCGCCAGCACTTCCTGATGGCTGGTAGTCTGTTGCGCATCGGGCTGAGCGACGTTGCTGACGACCGACAAACCCAGCACTTCCATCCTCAGTGTCTTAGCCACGGCGACTTCCGGCGCCGTGCTCATCCCCACCACATCGGCGCCAAAGAATCGCATCATCCGGTACTCGGCGCGGGTCTCATAAGTCGGCCCCAGCGTCGCCAGGTAAATCCCCGGGCAAGCATGAAAATCACCGTCCCGCGCCGCCGCCAAAGCGACCTGGATCAGCGACCGGTCGTAAAGTTCACTCACCGCGGCCGACAGCCCGCGAACAACCGCAGTCGGTTCCGTCGCTGCATTCGACACGGCCAGTGGTCGCCCAGCCCGCCGTGCTAGATCGATGTGGTCCGCGATCACCACGATATCGCCGACCTGCAACAGCGGGTTGAGCCCGCCGGCGGCGTTGCTGACGATCAACCGCCGAGCACCCAAAGCGGCCATCAACCGCACCGGAAAGCTCACCGCCGCATCGCTGTGTCCTTCGTAACGGTGGACACGCCCCGCCATCAGCGCCACGTCGACGCCTTCGAGCTTGCCAAGCAGCAACTGGCCGCGATGCCCCGCGGCGGTAGAGGGCGTAAAACCAGGCAAGTCACCGAAATCGATCTGCACCGCCTCGGCAACCTCATCGGCCAGCCCGCCGAGTCCGCTGCCCAGCACAATTCCAACCCCCGGCCGCATCCCAGTCCGCCGCCGCACCACCTCCACCGCAGCCGCCAGCGTCGCATTACTCGTCATCGTCATGTTCATCGGCAGGGCAGGGGGCATCAGGCGGTACCGCAACAGTTCATCGGATGAATCAGCGGCGATGCATTACAGCTTGTGAACTGAAATTCGTCGCCACGCGTCAGCGTCGGTTCTTCAGAATCGGTTAAGCTGTCATGAACACGCCGCGTTGTCCACAGGCGCTCCGAGTTATTGTTCAGCAGGAGGCGATTCGGATACTGACAAGTTCGCGCGACGGGTCGGTCGCATCAGCCACGCGATAACGCTATCTTGAGCATTGGACCATTTGGAGGCCGGACCACATACCGCGGTGCGCATGTCATGAGTGATGAACTTGTATTCACAGTCGAAGGCTCTATAGCTCGGCCAGCGAGATTGATTTCGCTGGCGGAGGCAGGCTTGACAGAACGAGCCCACCTACAGGAATGGGTCCTCTCTCATCCGGAGATCCTAGGTTCAGATATTCGAATCGTAGCATTTGAATTTGATCGGTGGAGATCGCATGCGGGGCAGCCTGAGCGAGATCGCCTTGATGTTCTGGGGCTTGATCGATCCGGGCGTCTCGTTGTCGCAGAATTGAAGAGAGACGTCGCGCCAGAGACCGTCGAGATGCAGGCGATAAAGTATGCGGCTATGGCGAGCAGGTTCACGCCAGAAATCCTCGCATCGCAACATGCTCGATTTTTAGGTAGCCGAGGTGAAACAACAAATGAGGAGGAAGCCCTTGAGTTACTATCTGCACACGTTGATTTTGACTTATCGGTGGAGCAGTTGCGAAAGCCGAGGATTGTGTTGGTTGCTGCTGACTTTCCTCCTACCGTTACCGCTACAGCAGTTTGGCTCTCAGAAATGGGCATCGACATCGCTCTGGTCAAATTCCTGGCATATCAGACAGACCGAGAGATAGTTTTGACGGTCTCGCGACTATATCCAGTTCAAGACGTTGAGGAATTCACCATAGCTCCCTTCAAGAGCGGTGCAAAGCCGGCCGCAACGGAGTATCCAGTCATCGGCTGGGGCCTTGATGACTTCCGGCGACTACGCCAGATCGCTAATGCAACGACGATGGCTGCTATGGACCTATGCTCCTCGCAACCCGGCCACTTCGTATCTCTGCGTGAGATCGAGCAAGCAGCGACTCGAACTCTCAACGAGGCTCGCGGAGATCTCGCCGGTCTTACGATGATCACCAAGGGGCGATTTGGACGTTCCAACTGGCCGATCGAGGCAAAATGGGCGGCAGGCGACGAACAGTGTTACTACTATCGGCTTGCTCCGGATACAGCCGCTCTTTGGATCAAGTCGGCGACTGATAACGAGATGCCGCCGACAAACGGATGGAGCGACACCGAATCGGACCGCGCGCTAACCAGGCAATGAAGCGGGACCGGCATGCGTACGAAGTGCTCCGCAACACGTGCCTGATTAGGTTGCCTCACGCAAAAATGTCGCCGCGCCGGCCGCTTATTGCCAAGCCGTGTGCCGACTGATAGGCGTGTGATGTATCACTGCCCGAAACCCGTTAGGGTATGTCGATGCAAAGCGTCTATCTTGAAACGACTGTCATTGGCAATATCGCTGGCCGTGTGCCGTGCCTGGGACTTAGATGGATTCTTTATTCGCCGCTTCAAGATGTTCCAGAAGATCAAGGCCCTGTTTCGAAGCACACCACGGCAAGCGATTGTGCCCTTCGTCGATCCAGTGCTCGGAGAATTTGCCTTTGACGCTGACCTCGGCTGGAAGAAACGCGTTCATATTGGCGACACTGAAATAGAAGTCGTGATTGGCTCCGACGGTGAGATTCCATCTGATGAGATGGTTCGAATCGCACGGATGTGGGTGCAAAACTGGACTTCCGAAAAACCACGGCTCCTTGACTACATTCGCAATGAATTGGCCGGATGGAAGGTTGAACCAGGCATTCCTGATCCGGATCGTTTCACTTTGGACTCGATCAACGTCTTATGGCCGGACCATCCAAACACGTGTATGATATACCTCAATTGCCCCGGCGATGAGTATCGTGGGTGGCACATCACACTTGATGATAGGACGCCGCGGGGATTCGCATACGATGATTGATGCAGCGTCCATACTACCAAAGGCGCGGCGAACAAAGAACGCGAGCCGGAACAGGCCGGTTGGTTCGCTTCGCTCAGTAATGTCAACTCCCAGCCGCGTTATCCTGGTCGTTGCCTGACATGAGCGATTTAAACATTGGAATACTTTCCGAACTTCCACCTCCGCTGGCTTATCTTGCGGAGCCTGCAATGCGTTATGGGGTCCATCAGTTTGATGAGCAGATGGACACATTTCTGCATTCAGTTCCCGCAGCAGTGATCGAAGAGTTGGCTAGGCTGGCAGATAAAGTGCGGCTGAACAACCATTACCCGCGTGTGAACGAATGGCTTGAAGCTCACAAGATTACGGAACACGAAGAGGCCGCCAGGCTTTACTTCCTCTTCGGTCTTATGGATGCAGCGGGACTGCAATTCGATATCGCATAGCCAAGCGTTCGACTGGAGACCTCGGGCTGCAGGTTGGCAACGTCCCGTCGTGGGCTCGGTCCCCGTTTCCACCACGATAATGACCAGCTACTTGCTCCGCCACATCGGCGATCGAATAGCATTCGTGCCTGGTAATGGGTCGTCGCCGTTCCCGGACTTTTCGCTGCGTGAGATAATGGAATTCGAAGACATCACGGAGGAGCAGGTTGCGGAACTGACGACACCGCTTACCGATGTTTGGCGAGCGATCGACGGGGTAGGGGCTTGCGTCTGCTTGGCGCGAGCACCACGTTCCCTGTCAGCGAATCTTGCTCAGGCGGTGGGGCGTAACGGGGCGCCGGCCGCTCAGAATCTCTTGAGATCGATCTCCTTGAACTGGACGATCATCGGCTCGCCTGCGCGGAGCTGCAGGCCGAGGATGCCGCTCGCTCGAACTCCTGGCCCTAGCTGTGGCATCGCTTCGCCGATCTGAGGCGCCGATGCGATCATCAGGCACTTTGCCTCGATCTCCTCAACCCACTTGACGGCTGCGCCCGGCTTGTCGTGTGCAATGAAATCGAGGATGTCCTCCAGATCGCGGATCGCTGCTGATGTATAGAACGGCTTGCTCATCCGTGGCTGCCGGTCTTCCCCGAACCTGCCAGCATTCTCAACCGTGCAAATACAGTGTCATGATCCGCGAGTTCGCCGCGGTCCGCCTGCTGGATACCCGTCTCAACTTTCTGGCGCAACTTTTCGGTCGATGCGAGCAAACGCACGCCCTCGGCCATGGCCTCATCGATCGATCGATAACGTCCGGACGCGACGAGTGCCTCTACCACTGCCAATTGGTCTGGCGGCAGGTGGATCTCCATGTTTTTCCTCCGTCGTCTATTGTGCTGATGGTGGACGGTTCACTTGCCGCATGGGAGCGTTATCTGGTGGCATCCATGATGCACCCGCGTTTCGTTCGCCGCGTTTCGATCATCAGGCGATGCGCACGGCTGCCGATTCGGCGACGATCCCGCGGACGAGCTGCCGCAGCCGCGGTTCCGCTTCGTTGGCGATGCGGATGATTTCTTCCACATTGGCCGGTTTCAGGGCGTCGGGCAGGCACATGTCGGTCACCACGGAGAGCCCGATTACCTTCAAACCGCAGTGCACCGCGACGATCGTCTCGGGGACCGTGCTCATGCCGACGACATCGGCACCGATCATCCGCAGGAACCGGTACTCGGCGCGGGTTTCCAGGTTTGGCCCCGCGACGGCGACGAACACGCCTTTGTGAGCCTCGATCTGGTTTTGCCGGGCGATTGCGATCACGCGGTCGATCCACTGTTGGTCGTACGGCTCGCTCATGTCGGGGAAGCGTGGGCCGAGCCGCTCGTCGTTGATGCCGATCAGCGGGTTGTCGCCCATCAAGTTGATCTGGTCTTCGATCACCATGATGTCGCCGGAGTGAAAGTACGGATTGAGTCCGCCGCAAGCATTGGAGAGGACCAGCAGTTCGGCGCCGAGCGAGCGAAACACGCGGATCGGCAGTGTGATCTGCTTGAGCGGGTAGCCTTCGTAGAGATGGAAACGACCTTCCATCGCCACCAGCGGCACCCCGCCCATCGTCCCGCACACCAAGCGTCCGCGATGGCTCGTCGCAGTCGATTGCGGGAAGTGCGGGATCTCGCCGTAGGGAATCGCCGCTTCCACCTCGATGTCCTCGACTAGGCCGCCGAGTCCGGTTCCCAGCACCACGGCGACCGCCGGGGTGCGGTCCCAGTGTCGTTTGATCACCGCTTGGGCGTCATGGATTTTGTCGTAGAGATCGAGCATGGTGGTTGGAACGCGTGAGCTGAGGGGCGAAAGGTAGTTGGCCAGAAGACGGAATCGGCAGGTAAACGATACTCAGCGATCGCAGGGCGGTCACTAGCGGGAGCCTTCTGCCCGCGGGCGGTACGATTGGCCCACGCCTTTGCCGCACGCTGCCATCGCCTTGCAAAGGTCCGCCCCGGTTGCGTGTTGATCACCCCGCCACAGCGCCGCTGAGAGCCCGGCGATGGCGTCACGCAAGCGTTTTGAACCTTTGCGGTCTGTAGGGGCAGCGGTACACTGAAGCGGGCATTCTGCCCGTCCGCTCCCCGTTTGATGATGGTTTCGAGGGGTTTGAAGTGGCCGGGTACAAGTTATTTGACGTGATGCAGCACGCTTCCTGCCGTTTGGAAAGAGTTAGTTTATGGAACGAACTTGCGTCCGGGTGCGGATTCGATCCGTAGCCAGTTTCGCTCGATTGACTTGTGCTGCCTGGCTGATACTCGCTGGCTCGCTGTTGTGGTCTGGCACGAGCGCTGCTCAAGACGCGACGGAAAACGAACAGGCGATGGCCGCGTACGCCGATGCGGCCAACTTCCAGACCAACGGCGCGATCGAATTGGCGATCGACGCCTGGAAAAAATATCTCGAAAACTATCCCGACGAGCCACTGGTCGCTAAAGCCTGGCACTATCTGGGCGTGTGCTACATGCAGCAGGCTCAACCGGATTACGTCTTGGCTGCCGAAGCGTTTGCTCACGCGGCCAAGGATCCGCAGTCGGAACTGCGCGAGGAGAGCTTGGTCAATCTCGGCTGGTGCCAATTTGCCGCCGCTGGTCAACACGAGCAGCCGGATGAGTCGCGGCTCAAGGAGGCGCTGACCGCGTTCCGCACCCTGATCAAGGAAAAGCCGAGCAGCAAATACCTGGATCGCGCGTTGTTCTACGCTGGCGAGTCGGCTTACGCGCTGGGCCAGCCGCGCGAGGCGGTGGCGTATTACGATCGGCTGCTGTCGCTGGAATCGAGCAAGGAGTCGCCGCTGCGGTGCGATACGTTTTACGCTCGCGGGATCGCGCTGGAGGATCTGCAGCGGTACGACGATGCAATGGCCTCGTACCGGCAACTGCTGGAGGGCTGCAAAGACGACCGCCTGATCATCGACGCCCGCATCCGGATGGGCGATGCGAGCATCACGCACAGCAAGCATGACGAAGCGATCACGCAATTCGCTGAGGTGGCCAAAGTCGATGGACCCGATCGACCGTATGCGTTGCTGCGACATGCGTTCGCGCTCGTGCAAGCCGATCGCGCTGGCGAGGCGGCGGCGATCTATGAGCGGCTGGTCTCGGAGTTTCCTGAGTCGCCCTATGCGGCCGCAGCGGTGCTCGCGTCGGCGCAGGCCGCCTACCGCGCCGGCGATTTGGCGGCGGCGGCCAAGCGGTTTGAACGCGTGCTGGGGCAGAACGATCCGGCCGCGGCGACCGAAGCCGCCCACTGGTTGGCGATGATCGCGCTGCGCCGCGGCGACCCGGCCGCGGCCGCAGCGACGGCGCAGCGACAAATCGATGCGGGCCCGGCCGGCCCTTACGCCGCGACGCTGCGGATGGACTTGGCCGAAGCAACGATGCTGCTCCCCGGCAAAACCGCTGAGGCGATGCAGTTGTTCCGCTCGCTCTACACGTCCGATCCGCAGGCTCCCGAAGCGCCGCGGGCGTTGTACAACGCCGCATTCGCCGCGATGCAACTGGGCCAACTTGACCAAGCGGCGAAGTGGGCAGAAGAGTTTCAAGCTCAATTCAAATCCGATCCGCTGCTGGCTGATGTGCAGTACATCAGCGCCGAGTCGCGGTTGATGTCCGGGTCGGCCAGCGAAGCGGCTGAGGTGTACCTGCGGTTGCTCGACGAACCTGCGTCGGCGGAGAAGATGCAGCGCCCGCTGTGGGTGCTGCGCGCCGCTACCGCATTGTCGGTCGCTGGCCAGCAGGCCGCGGCGATTGAACTGCTGGAGAAGAACCGCAGCGGTTTTGCCGATCCCAATCAGCAGGCCGAAGCGAGCTACTTGATCGGCACGATTCATCTGGGGCAGGGCCGCGGCGAAGCGGCGATTGGGTCGCTGGAACAAGCTCTAGCAGCGGCGCCGAACTGGCCGCGCGCCGAGGAAGCGAGCCTGCAACTGGGGCAGGCGCACGTGCTCGCTGGCAACACGGAGAAAGCTGCCGAAGTTTGGGAAAGCATCGTCAAACGCGCCGCCGATAGCCCGCGCGGCGATCAGGCGCTCTACCGATTGGCGCAATTGTCGGCCCGTGCAGGTGATCACCAACAGGCGGCGATGCAGTTTGAACAATTACTGCAGTCCAATCGTGATCCGTTGCTGACCCCGTTTGCCCTCTATGGCCGCGGCTGGAACCTGATGCGCGCGGATCAACCGGCCGAGGCGCTCGCTGCGTTGGATCGCTTGCTTGAGCAGCACGCGGAGCATCCGATCGCCAGCGATGCGAAGCTCGCCCGCGGCATGTGCTTGCGAGCGCTCGATCAGCCCGACGCGGCTGCCGAGGTGTTGCAGGCTTACCTGGCGGGCGACCCTCAGGGAGCGAATCTCGGCCATGTGCTGTATGAACTTGCGCTGATCGATCAAGACCAGGACCGGCCGGCGGAAGCTGCCGAGCGGCTGGAACAACTCGTCGCCGCAGTCCCGAATTACCCGCTGATGGAAAAGGTGCTCTACGAGTGGGCTTGGTCGCTGAAAGAAAGCGGTCAGGAGGACGCCGCACAGCAGCGCTTCCAGCAGTTGATCGACCAATACCCTCAAGATCCGCTGACTGCCGAAGCTTATTACTTCATCGGTCAGCGGCATTATGCTCAGGAAGCTTGGCAAGAGGCGGCGGAGCAATACGCTGCTGCTGCGGCAGCCGCCACCGCAGCGGAACTGCGAGAAAAATCGCTCTACCGCCAAGGTTGGTCCTACTATCAAGCCGCTGATTTCGAGCGTGCCGTCGAGGTGTTTTCCGCTCAAGCGAAGGAGTTTCTTAAGGGAGCGTTTTTGCCCGATGCGTTGCTGATGATCGGCGAAGGTTATTTCAGGCAGGCTAAATATGAACCTGCCGCTGAAGCTTATCGAGTCGCACGTGAGCGGATCGAAACACAGAATGAGACTCAGCAGCAGTTCACCAATGTCGCTGATCGGCAAATCCGTGAGTTGGTGTTCTTGCACGGCGGGCAGAGCCTTGCGCAGCTCAAACAATATGAAGCTGCGAAAGACTGGTTTGCCGAACTCGAGAAGCGATTTCCCGAATCTCAGTACTTGCCGCAGGCGCGTTATGAGACCGCGTTTGCTTGGCAGCAGTTAGGGCAGGATGACGAGGCGCTGAAGCTTTATGAAGGGGTCGCCGCCGAGCAACGCAATGAGCTCGGGGCTCGAGCCCGGTTCATGATGGGCGAGATCTATTTTGGTCGTCGCGATTTGGCCAAGGCGATCCCGGAATTTCAACGCGTGATGTATGGCTACGGAGCCGATCGCGCTCCCGAGACAGTGCGTAACTGGCAGGCTAAAAGTGGTTATGAAGCTGGGCGCTGTGCCGAGCTGATGATGGAGCAGGCCAGCAGCCCGGACCGCCGGCAAAAATCAGCCGAGATCGCGGTGCAATTCTTTCAGTATGTGGTCGACAAACATCCCAAACATGAATTAGCCGCGAAAGGACAAGAGCGTCTTGAGGTTCTCAAACGCATGCCAGCGGGCGCACTCCAGCCGGCGAGCCGAAACCCGTTGCGGACAGGACGCTAGATGAAAGGTTTTTCTTGCGCCGGCGACTCGGATCGATCGCTAGCCTGCTGGCGGCTGGCGACGCTGCTCCGCTTGGTGTTAACGATCCTGCTCTTAATTGCGGCGAGCGAACGATCGCAGCAGGCTCTGGCGCAACCTCCCGCTACGGGCGAGTTCCAACCGGGACCGCCCGCTGCGGAGCCATTTCAGCCCGAGCCGTTTGACGCTGGCGCGCCGGAGCGAGTGCCGGTCGACGCCGACACCGTCCGCGAGCTGTTGGAACCCGATAGTCAGGCTGCGTCTGAACCGGTCGAAGCATCGAAGCCGTTAGGGATCGATCTGTTGTCGCTGATCACCCGCGGTGGCGGTTTCATGATCCCGATCGGCATGATGTCGGTGCTGGTCGTCACGTTGGTGGTCGAGCGGATGTTGAAACTGCGTCGCAATCGGCTGGTCCCCAAGAAGCTGGTCCGCGAACTGCGCGAGCTGTGCGAGCCGGTCGACCGCTTCAATCCGATGACCGCGCTGTCGATCTGCCGCGATTACCCTTCGGCGGCCGCAACCGCGATCGAAGCGATGTTGATGCGGACCGGCCAGACCTTGGCAGAAATCGAGCGGGCGGCGACGGAAACGATCCAGCGTGAGGCCGATGACCACGCTGCGCCGATCCGCTGGCTCAGCCTGTCCGCTGCGGCAACACCGCTGATGGGGCTGCTGGGGACGGTTTGGGGCATGATTATCGCATTTCAGCAGTCGACGACCTTGGCTCCAGACCGCAGTCGCAGTGAGCAGTTGAGCGAAGGGATTTACACGGCATTGGTGACGACGCTGGCAGGGTTGGTGGTCGCGATTCCAGCGGCGATTTTCGCACAGTACCTCGAAAACCGCTTGGCGAAGCACTTTCATCGGATCGAGCGGCTGGCGTTCGAGATCGCTCCAGGACTGGCGCGGTTCGTCGGCCGGGCGCGACTCGACAGCGACGGCACACTGCGTTCGCTGAGCCTCAGCGGCCAGGCGGAAACAGGCGGCACGGCCGCCGACAGCCCGCCGGTCAGCATCCCGCCGGTGGCCAGTTCACCGGTCCCTGCGGCCCCACCGGCGGCAGGCAAAGCGAACGCCAAAGTCAAACGGGTGAACGGCTGAGGGGCATGCGATGGCGATTTCAATTAAACGTTCGGGTGTGATCGCAAACCTCAGCCTGACACCGCTGATCGACGTGGTGTTTTTGTTGCTGATCTTTTTTCTTGTGACCAGTGAGTTTGAAGAGGAAGAACGGCATCTGGACATCGTGTTGCCGACGGCAACCAGTGCCGCTCCGATGGTGCATCGGCCGCGCGAGATCATCGTCGACGTGGACAAGGGGGGTGCGATCTACTTGCGTGGACGACCGGTCCAGCCGGAGGAGCTGGAACGGATCTTGGTTGCGGCCGTGGCCGACAATCCGGCTAATCAATCAGTCGTGATCCGCGCTGACCAGGCGGCCAGTTTCCAGCCGGTCGTGACGGTGATGGACCTGTGTAATCGAACCGGGATCAGCGACTATTCCGTGACCACTCGCGAAGGACCCGCATCCTATTAGCCCCGACAGTAAGAGGAGTGTCAGTATGGCTCGCCCGACGCCAGCGGTTCATCGGTCGACTGCGAACGAGCCGATGTGGCCATTGGATCTCGGGATCGCGATCGTCGGCACGCTCGTTGGGTACACGATTATCTCGCAGCTCCGCTTCGATGACCCGCGGCTGCTTTACAACGCCTGGACCTATGTCATCGGCGTGCCCAGCGGCGTGATCCTGCTGTCGCTATTGTCGCGTTTGGTCACCTCGCGATTTATCGAAAGATCGGCACAGCTCGGGTTCCTGGCGAGTGTGTTTGTGCACCTGATGCTGTTGTTGATGTCGGTCAATGTGATTGTCTTTGGGCGTTACTTTCCCGAAGCGTTTACCGGCGCCGAGCCGAAGCGAACCATCGAGCGGAAGACGGTGCCGGAGTACGTCTTTTCTGCACCGTCACGACAGCGAACCGCACCCGATTGGTCGCAGCCGATCGATGCCGAAACCGCTTCCAAGGTGATGCCGATCGAGCAGCGTTTGGTCCCTCCGGTCGAGAAAACGGCGTCGCGGCTGGAAATGCCCAATCATGAGCCGCTCCGGCCGCGCGAAGCGGAAAGGTTTCTGTTGTCGCGGCAGACGCCTGAGTCGGCTTTGCCGATGCCGGCCGATGCCCCCGGCGTCCGTTCCCGAAGTCTTACGCCGCCGCAGTGGGAAGTGGCGCCTTCTCAGCCGACCGCCCCGGTGCTCGAACCGCGCGCAACCGAGTCGCCGCAGGCGGTGCCGCTGGAACGACCGGCCGAGCCGGCGCGTCAGCAGCCGGCCGCCGCAGCCATGCTCGCTCCGCCAGTCCCGGAGCCATTGCCGCAGCGTGAGGCGTTTGCACCTGCTGCGTCTACGGCCGCACGCGCGACGCCATCGCGTGAGAATCAGTTGCCGACGATCGGCAATCTGGGAGCTTCGCCGCAGCGACCGGCAGCCCAGCAGCGGCAGCGGACATTGGATGCCGTTGGCCCCGCGCCGGCCCCGTTGTCAGTTGCGATTGCCCGCCCCCAAGCGACAGCGGAACGGCTGCTGGCGCCGTTGGATACTCCGCTGACCCGCGTCGAAACCTCCACCGGTGCAAGCTTGGCCCTGGACAGTCAGGCATTGCCGGCTGAAATCCCGCACTCGGCAGTAGCGATACCCGAGTTGCGGGCGTCGAACGCTGATACGGCCGCAGGAGTGCCGAGTATTTCCGCGGGAGCCGTGGCCGCAGCGACTGCTCGCCACACGACAGGACCGCTGGGCCTGCCAGGGCAGGGCACCGCTGGCATGAGCATCGCGGGCAGTGATCTCAGCGGCTCGGCGGCCGATATCGCCCGTGCTCCGGCCGCGTCTGCTGCTGCGACCGGCGCTGGTGACCCCGCCGACCGGTTTGCTGCCAGCGAACCGCTCGCTCGGCACAACGCGCAACCGAGTACCGCCGTCAATGATGCTCTCGCCGCCAGCGGGATGCAGCTCGATTTCAATCTGCCGCTCGGCCCTGGTGGCTTGGCCGACATGCCGGCCGCGCGGGCTGGGGTGGCGGTGGAGGATCAGCCGCAAATCGGTGCGATCGCGCTCCGTCCACGCGACCGCCAACGGCTGGATGTCGGCGGCCCAATTCAGCCGGTCGGCAGCGAAATTGCGGCGGTGGAGTTGTTCCGCCGCCGCGTGATGCGAACGCAAGGCGGTGGGGCAGCAACGCCAGCGGGTTCGGTTGGACCCGAGACCGAAGAGGCGATCGAGCGGGGGCTGAAATTCCTCGTCTCCCGCCAACATCCTGATGGGCACTGGTCGCTGCAAAGCGCTGAGGAACCGGTGCCGCTGCGAAGCGACACCGCGGCCACGGGGCTCTGCCTGTTGTCGTTTCAAGGAGCCGGCTACACGCACCAGCAACATCAATACGCGGCGGTCGTCTCCAGCGGCCTGCGGGCGCTGCTGGCGATGCAGCGTCCCGATGGCAACCTGTATCGCGCCGAGGATCCGGTCAGCGACCAGAACGTAATGTTCTACTCGCACGGAATCGCGGCGCTGGCGCTGTGCGAAGCGTATGGGATGACCGGCGATCCCGCGCTGCGCGAGCCGGCTCAGCGGTCGATCGATTACATCGTCAACAACCAGCACAAGGAGCGTGGCGGCTGGCGTTATCATCCGCAGGTCAGCAGCGACACCAGCGTCAGTGGTTGGATGATGATGGCGCTCAAAAGCGGCGAACTGGCGGGCCTAACCGTGCCACAGTCGACCTATGCCGGCATCGACCACTGGCTTGAGCTGGCCAAGGTTAGCAATTCACAGGGCCATCTGTATCGTTACAACCCGTTTGCTCCCGACACGCCGACGCAGCGTCACGGTCGCGACGCGACGCCTTCGATGACGGCGGTCGCGATGCTGATGCGGATGTATGCCGGCTGGCGACGCGAGCATCCCGACATGCAGCGCGCCGCGGATTACCTGGCGATGACGCCGCCAGCGATTGGCGACCCGCGGCGACCGCAGCGCGATACCTATTACTGGTACTACGCCACGCAGGTGATGTTTCACATGGGCGGTGAGCACTGGGAAAACTGGAACCAGCAACTCAAACCGATCCTGGTCGATGGCCAAATCAAGTCGGGGCCGCTGGCAGGAAGTTGGGATCCAAAACATCCCGTTCCCGATCGCTGGAGCCACCATGCTGGACGGCTGTACCTGACGGCCATGAACCTGCTCTCTCTAGAAGTCTACTACCGCCACCTGCCGATCTACGAAGACACGGCGAAGTAGCGTCACATCACTTGGAGCGTCTGATCGCTGCCACTGCTTTGCGGGGGTCTTCCGTAACGTTCGTGGCTCATCATGTTGGAGGCGAACGCTGAGCCTTTGGGTGGCACGTCCCTGAGGAACGAAGGGCGTGCTGAGGAGAGTGGCCAGCGTCTCGTGTTGTAACTGCACTCTGGCACCGCTTAAAATGCTTCGGATCGCTGCTCGCGCGGCGGCCCATTGTCAACACGCTCGTCCGCCACGTTCTATCAACAGCCGTAAGGCACCTTCTTTTAGGAAACTCTCAATGGACTTCACCCCAAAAATGCTCAAAGAGATTGAAACTAAGAACAAAGGCAATATCAAGGCGACCGCCGACGGTGGCACCGTCAAGTACCTGGCGTTCAGTGGCATCGTGCTGATCGGAGCGGGGCACAAGAAGGAGTACGTCGATGCCGTCAAAGCCGCCCCTGGCCCCAGCACTGGCGAGATCACGGTGGATAAGGGGTCGATCTTGGACAAGGGAGAATTGACGGTCACAGGGTGCAAGGGAGGCCGTTCCGAGTTTCAAACCACGCTGAAAAAATTCACGAAGAAAAAAGTGATCTTTAAATAATTGCCCATTCGCTCCCGATGCGCCGACGCAGCTTCACGACCGCGACGCGACCGCCTCGATGACGGCGGGCGCGGTGCGGATACATTCGGGTTGACATTGCGACAACCCCACATGCAGTGGACCGCTACCGCGGGCGTTCTTGCGATCGGCGAAGCGCAAAGAAGCCATTGATGATGGGGCGATCTCCTACTTTGCTCCCAGAGCACAACGAAAAAAGGCGCCAGACTTGCGTCGGGCACCTTTTCGTATGTCACCTCTGCCTCAATCAGTTAAGTTGTCAGCTTTCTCTGAGGCTCACGGCTCTCACTGGTCTGAGTAGACCGTTGTGCTCTCTTCTTTGGTGACCTGCACCGGAGTTTCGCGACTGCTGATCATCGCCTTGACGACGTGCGTTCCGGGCGTCGTGCCGCGAACGCGGATGCGGTGCACGGTTTCGCTGCGGGCAGCCATCACGCTTTGCGGAGCGAACACCACCAGCCCGCGGCCGTCGGTTGAGGCGTCGTTGTCGCTGCTGACCAGTTCCAGGCCAGGCGGCAACTGCATTTGGAACTTGACGTCGCCGTCATCGCCGGAGCCGCGATTGGTGATGCGCACTTCGTAGGTCACCGTGCCACCGGCTTCGATCGGATCGACGTCATCGGTGATTGCGAACGACAATTCCGCAAGTGCATCGACGTTGACCTTTTTTTCGTGTCGCGAAACCAGGTTCAGGTCGCCGCGTGCTTCCAGTCGAATCGCGCGCTCACCCTGTTCGATCGGCAACAGCGTCAGCGGCACCGTTCCGCGGCCCTCCGGCGGCAGTTCCGCCAGCGACCAGTAGACCGCGTGCCGGCTAGCGTCGTACTGGCCCTGGTACTCGGTGCCGACGAACGAAAAGCCGCGGTCGAGATAGGCCACGATTTCCACGTTGGTGGCTTCCGCCGAACCGGTGTTGGCCAGATTGATCTGATACGTGGCCTGCCGCTCCAAGAATCGCCGCGCCGGACCCTCGAGTTCGATCGCCAGTTGCGGGGCGATGACTTCGACCGACACGCGATGCTCCGCCGCCAGGCCATCGTCGCCGACCAGGCGAATGTGATTCTCGATCACGCCCGGTGCCACGGCGCGCAGCCGCAGAACTTGACGGCGGACTTCGCCGGGGGCCAGCGTGCCGATCAGATTGTCGAGTTGCCTCCCCTTGGGATGTTCTAAACCTTCGGGCACGTCCTCTTGCATGATCACGCCGGTCGCTGCACCGGTGCCAGGATTGGAAACTTCCAGTTCGATTTCCAGTTGCTGCCCGATCAACACCTGTTGCGGCGCTTGCTGAGTGATCTTCAGCGCTGGGCGGGTGCTGATCGTGCGGACCGAAGCGGCGGCCTCGAAGGTTACCCGCGCGACGCTGCCCAGTTCGCCTTCTTGCTCGGGGACCAGTTGCATCGAGACCGTGCGTTCGCCGCCCGGCTCCAGTGCCCCGAGTTGCCAGATCAACACGTCGCCGTGCTGCTGCGGCTGCGGCGAGGCATCGATCAGCCGCATGCCGGCGGGGACGCGGTCGTACACCTGAACGCCGAGCGCTTCGACGCCGCCGACGTTCTGGACTTGAATCGCGAACGCAGCCGGCTTGCCGACCTTGACTTCATCGGGGGCCCGTTTTTGAATGATGATGCTCGGTGACTGCATCCCTTCGAGCCGCCGGTCGCCCGGCTCATTGAGCACGGTTTCCATCGCGGCTTCGTTGATTCCCGCCAGCGGAACCGGCACGGCCGAAGCGACGCGAGCGGTGGGACTAACGGCCGGCGGGTGTTCGGCAGCGACGGTCGCCACACGTGCGACCTGTGGTTGCCCAAACGCTTCGGATGATCGCAGCGGCTGCAGCGGTTGACCTTGCCGCAAGCTGCTACCGGTCTCAGCGGTGGCGTAGGCCTGAGCGGACTGGGCGTCATTCGGCGCGAATTCGGTTTGAGCGATTGGTGCGGCGTCATAACGCGGCGAAGCGTCGTCGGCAGGTTGTTGGTAGGTATCAGTTCCGAAGCTCGGCGGGCTGTCCGCGGTGACTGGAGGGGCCGCATCCATCGCCGCCCGATCAAATGCCGGTGCCGCGCGGTCAAATGCCGGTGCGGAATAGAGCGGGGCCGGTCCGGTCGGCTCCTCGTGCGCCGCTTCGGCATGCATCGCTGCTGCGGCGGCTGCATCCTGGGCACCTGCATCAGCGCCTGCCTGCGGTACGGCAGCAAACGACGGTGCGGCGCGGAGTTCATTGACGGGCCCGGCCGCAAACTGCGACATCGGTGCAGGGGCGTAATCCGGTTCCGCCGCTGCTGCGGTTTCAGCCGGCGCCGGGTCAGCAGTGTCGGCTGGCATTGGGGCCGCTACATCCATTGGTGCTGGTGCGTCCAATGGGGCCGGTGCGTCGAAGCCGGACGCGGCGTCAGCGGATTCGTCATACGGGGTGTTGGACGGATATGGGGGGGCCGTGGCTTGAAAATCAGCTTGGTCGTTGTGAGCGACTTCCGCACTGGCGGGTGCCGCGGCGGGCGATTCCACTTGGCTCGCCGGGGCAGCAACGGGGACACCAAAGGAGGCGGTTGGAGGCAAGGCGAAGGCGGCGGCCGGACCGGCGGCGGCATCTTCGTCTTCGTCGAGCTCATGGCTGGCCTGCTGGATCGGCTCGGCAGCGTCGTTGCTCCACTGCGGCAGCGCGAACGCATCCTCGTGGGCTGCTTGGCGGACCGGACTGTGGCTGGCTGCGAACCCATCGCCCACGGACTCAGGGGCCGGGTAAGCGAAGGCGGCGTTTTGGAACGCAGGCTGACCAAATGCTGGCGGCGCGTCGCTAGCGTCAGTCGACGCGGCAGGGAAGTCGTCGCTGGCGGCGATCGGCACCGGGGTGCTCAGTGCCGCTGGTGGCTGCGTCTCCCATGCATCTGGTTCCGTTTGCTGTGTGTCCCGTTGTGCCTGAGCAACGCCCAGCGCTCCGAGCAAAATCACAAGGCCGCCGGCTGCTAGTTGAACGCCAAAGCGTTTCATGGTCATTGCTTCCTCGATTCGCGAGCTATCGGGTCCGTCCTTTCGCCTCGCCTGAATCGCTCTACCAAAATCTCCGGCGGCCGGTCGAGACCAACTTCAGCGATTCTCGTTAATCAATGCTCAATACCCGCCACTTCTCGCGGTATCATGGGGCGTCGCAGATTGAACTCGGTGCGTACTCGAGCAGATCGGAAACCGAAACGATGCAGCAAATCATTTTCGCAATCGGCCTGACACTTCTCGTGGCAGCTTCCGCGGTTGCGGAGCCCATCGATTTTGTCCGCGATATCCAGCCGATCCTGCAACAGCACTGCTATGAGTGCCATGGCGAGGAGAAGCAGCGGAGCGGTCTGCGCCTCGATATTCGCTCCGAAGCGTTCAAGGGCGGCGAGGTGTACGGCGAGGCGATCGTGCCCGGAGAACCGCTCGACAGCCCGTTGGTGCAGTTCGTGCGCGATGAGGAAGGCGACCTGATCATGCCGCCCGATGACCCACGGCTGTCAGCCGACGAGGTTGCCATGCTGACGCGCTGGGTCGCAGAAGGCGCCGTTTGGCCCGACGGCGTCGACACCGCAAAGCTCGTCGATCGGACCGATCACTGGTCGTTCAAGCCTGTTGCCAGTGTGGCCGTGCCTGCGGTAGCGGATCCGTCCTGGCCACGAAACGAAATCGATCACTTCATTTTGGCCAGGTTGGAGCAAGCGGGGTTACAGCCAGCGCCCGAGGCAGACCGCGTCGCGTGGCTGCGGCGGGTGTCATTCGATTTAACCGGCCTGCCACCGTCTCCTGAACAGGTCGAGGCATTCATCCACGATCGCCGCAGTGATGCTGATGAGCGCGTGGTCGAACAACTGCTGCGTTCACCGCGCTATGGCGAACATTGGGGACAGCACTGGCTCGATGTGGTTCGCTACGCCGACACCCACGGATTTGAAGTCAATACCGAACGGCCAAACGCTTGGCCTTATCGTGACTATGTGATCGCGGCGTTCAATGAGGACATTCCTTATGATCAATTCATCCGCGAGCAAATGATCGGCGACTCACTTGGCAAAGACGCCGCGACCGGATTTCTGGTCACGGCATCGGTGCTGCTGCCAGGCCAAATCGGCAAAGATGAGCCTTCAATTCGGCTCGCTCGCCAAGATGCGCTCAATGAGATTGTGATCAACATTGGCCAAACATTTTTAGGGCTGAGCATCGGCTGTGCCCGTTGCCATCATCATAAGTTCGATCCGATCTCACATCGAGATTACTATGCAATGCAGGCATTTGTGGCAGGAGTCGAGTATGAGGAGCGTGAAAGCGTCACGCCGGAAGTCATGGCGCTGCGGAGTGAAGCCAAAGGCTTCGGAGCCCGTGTCGCGGAGATCGATGCCCAACTCACGCGTTTTCTTCCGCTGGCGTTGTCCGGTGTCGAGCGTCCAATGGTCAGCGCGCGGGAGAATATCGAGCGTTTTGCGCCGGTTAAAACCCGGCAGGTGCGGCTGACCATTGACGCCACCAACAATCTAGAGCCTTGTATCGATGAACTGGAGGTCTTTAACGCCGCCGGTGAAAACATCGCTCTCGCCAACGCAGGCACAATGGTGTCATCATCGGGTGATACCACCGTTGCCAACCGACACGAACTGCGTTTTGTAAATGACGGAATCTACGGCAATTCGAGCAGTTGGATGTCTGATACCGATGGCCGGGGCTGGGTTCTGTTGGAATTTCCCCAGGAGCAAACCGTCGACCGTGTGGTGTGGGGACGTGACCGCCATGGAAACTATGCTGATCGCCTGGCCATTAAATACATATTAGAAGTTGCCGAACCTGCGGGAAAATGGCGGACCGTGGCCGACGACAGTGACCGCCGACCTTATGAACCCGGCGCGAGCCAAACCGCGGCTTTTCCGCGCGACGCGCTTCCCAAGACGTTGGCGGATGAGGCTGAGAAACTGCTGCAGGAAAAAGCAACCTTAACGGCTAAAATCGCTGCCGCAGCCCAGGGGCAAGACATTTTCGCCGGGAGCTTCCGCAAGCCGGATGAGATCCGCGTGCTGGGAAGGGGCAATCCAGAGCTGCCTCAAGAAAAAGTCGCCCCCGCGGTACCCCGCGTGCTGGGTGATTTGGAATTGCCGCAAGACGCCGACGAATCCAGCCGCCGCCAAACGCTTGCCGAGTGGATCGCTGCGGCAAATAACCCGCTGACTGCCCGCGTGATGGTCAATCGCATCTGGCAAGGCCACTTCGGTACAGGAATCGTGGAAACGGCCAATGACTTTGGCCGCAACGGGGTTAGTCCCTCGCATCCCGAGTTATTGGACTGGTTGAGCGCCGAGTTTATTCGCAGCGGTTGGTCGATCAAACAGATGCATCGGCGGATCGTGCTCTCGGCCACCTATCGCCAATCGACTCAGCACAGTGCCGAAGGCCACGCTCAAGATGCCGCCGTGCGTCTCCTATGGCGTTATCCGCTGCGACGGCTGATGGGAGAAATGATCCGCGATTCCGTGCTCGCGATCAGCGGACAATTGAACCTTAAAATGGGAGGTCGCGGCTTCGATCTGTTTGACCGTCGCGGTGGATTGACAGGCTTCAATCCGGTGGAGTCGTTCAACAATGAAGGCTTGAGACGGATGATCTACGCCCACAAAGTCCGGCGTGAACGCGATGCGGTCTTCGGTGCATTTGACTGCCCCGATGCCGGTCAAAGCGCACCGGGCCGACAGGAATCGACCACCCCCATTCAAGCTTTGAACCTGTTCAACAGCCGGTTCGTCATCGAGCAGGCCGCAGCACTGGCGGCGCGTGTCCAAGCCGACGCCGGTGAAGGCCTGTCTCCGCAAATCGAACGAGCTTACCAATTGGTGCTGTCACGCCGCCCCAGCGCTGAAGAAGTGGCTGACGCCCGCGCCGTGATCGCCGAACATGGGCTGCCGACGCTCTGCCGGGCGCTGTTCAATTGCAATGAATTCTTGTTTATTCCTTAGAGGTCCTCGATGCGGCATCTCTCTCAACCGTCATCCGTACTCGCGCGGGCCTTTTTGGATCGGCGCCGGTTCCTGAGCGACGCGGCAACCGGTTTGAGTTCGCTTGCGTTGGCCAGTTTGCTCGCTCGTGATCCGCTGCATGCTGCCGAGGCAGCGGCGATCGATCCGGCGCGTCCGTACGCCGCTCGCCCTTCGCATTTTCCTGCCAAGGCGAAGAACGTTGTCATGATCTTTTGCGCTGGCGGAGTCAGCCAGCTCGAGACCTGGGACTACAAGCCTGAGCTTGCTAGACGGGACGGCCAGCCGCTGGAAGGTGGACCGGCCGTGACGTTTCAAGGTCCCGCCGGTGAGCTTGCCAAACCGCAGTACGCCTTCCGCCCGCGTGGGCAGTCCGGAAAAATGGTTTCCGACATGCTGCCTCATCTGGCGGAGCTGACCGACGACTTTGCCTTTGTCCATTCGCTGACGAGCAAAAGCAACACCCACGGTCCGGCTGAAAACTTCCTCTCCACCGGCTCGGTGCTGGACGGTTTCCCCAGCGCCGGTGCTTGGATCACTTATGCTCTGGGGAGTGAAAATCAGAATCTTCCGTCTTATGTCGCTATCCCCGATCCGCGCGGCGTCCCGCAGAACGGTTCCAACAATTGGGGCCCCGGATTTTTGCCGGCGGCGTTTCAGGGCACACCGCTGAGCGCCAAAGACCCGGTGCGCCATCTCCAGCCCTACGGTGTTTCAGCCCCCGCGGACGAAGCGGCTCGCCAGCTACTGGCGCGAATGAACCAGCGGCATCTGCAGGCCAACCCGCATGAGAACAAATTAGCGGCTCGCATTGCCAGTTATGAACTGGCCGCGCGGATGCAATTGAGTGTCCCGGAAGTTACCGATTTGAGCTCCGAGCCAGAACACATTCTGAAGTTATATGGCGCGGATGATTCGTCCAATCCGACCAAAGCGGCCTTTGCGCGGAACTGCATCCTGACCCGGCGACTGATCGAACGGGGTGTGCGCTTTGTGCAGCTCTTCAATGGCGCCTATGCCAGCGGTGGCGAACTGAACTGGGACGGCCATGATAAGCTGAAGGAACAGTACGACAGGCACGCAGCGATCCTCGACCAGCCTGCCGCCGGACTGATCCGCGATCTCAAGCAGCGCGGCCTGCTTGAGGAGACGCTGGTCGTGTGGTGTACCGAGTTTGGCCGAATGCCGATGTTTCAGAAAGGGTCTTATGGCCGCGACCATAATCCTGACGGGTTCACTTGTTGGTTGACCGGAGCGGGCGTGAAGCCGGGAGTCAGTCATGGGGCGACCGATGAACTCGGGCTCAAAGCGGTCGAGAAGGTGCACCCGCTCTATGACTTTAATGCCACGCTCTTACACCTGTTGGGATTGGATCATGAGCAAGTTACCATTCAGCACAATGGCATCCAGCGCCGCTTGACCGACGTCGAGGGGCACGTGATTCACGAGCTGCTGGCGAGTCCTTAGCCCATCATCACCCGGGTGATCTTGTGCCAATAGCCGCTGCGTTTGCGTTCCAGTTCTGCCAAGCGATTGGTGAGGTGAGCCTGCAGGGCATCGCCATCGAGCCCCAGCGGCTGACCCGCCAGAGCGGTGTGCTTGGCGAGCGCCACTTTGGCCGGGCGGCCACTGGCAGCCGCCGACTGCCTGCGAACCGGTTCCGCCTGCTGGGGTTTTCGCAGCGACGGTACCGCCTTGGCGGCGGGCGGAATCAGCGGCAGGATCGCGGGAGCGGCCTCTAATTCCGGCTCATGCTTGGCGGAAGCCGCTGGCGCCGCTACTTGACCTGCCAGCAACCCCCGGATCTGCTGAATCTCGCGGGTCAGCGTCTCGATGATCTTCAGTTCCTCGCGCACCAACTTGGCATGTTGGCTTTGCATCGCCGAGAGCATCTGCATCGTCAACACCATCATCTGCTGCTGTTGGGCGGCCATCTGTTGTTGCATCGACGCCGATTGGTTCAGCAGTGAGAGCACGAACGCTTGCGAAAGTCCTTCGGTGGGTTGCTGGACCGGAGGGCTGGGCAGGCTTGTATTCGCGTGAACATACAGTGTGCTCAGCGCCAGGCTGCGGAGGTGGTCGTCGGTTTGGAACGACTCGTTTTTCAGCGTGTGTTCAACCGCCATGCGAAATCGGCCGACCTTGAGCACATCGCCATTGGCCAGCGGCGCGAACGTGACTCGCTCTCCGTTGACTTCCACTCCGTCTTTGCCGAGCAGATCGATGACCCACACGCCCCGCGGTGTCCGCAGCACGCTCGCATGCACGCGCGACACACTGGCGTCCAGCAGCGGAATGTGACAGCTCGCCAAATGCCCGAGCAGCGTCACCGAGCGCCGCAGTCGCCACTGCCGGCTGCGATCGGTGTTGATCCGAGCATTCAAAAAGCGCAGCGACACATCTGGACGCTGTCGCACCGGCAGCGTCATGGGTTCGGTTATCGGTGCAAGCGACTCGCGGCCGGCGACGGCGAACCGTAAACCGTACTGACCGATCGCCAGGTGTTCGTCCAGTCTCACCCAACTCAGCGGCCGCTTGCCGTCGTACCAGTGCACTCCGGTGCGGCTGCCCAAGTCCGCACAAAATATCCGGTCGCCGATGATCTGAATGTACGCATGTCGATGGCTGATATCGGAACCATCGAGCTGAATATCGCACTGTGGAGAACGGCCGACGACCAGAAAAGGTCGCACGAGGACCCCGTAATCACGCTCGCTGCCGTCGGCAGCGGAAATCAACAACCGCACCGGAACGCTTCCGCGACATGCAGCAGCAAGCTCATTGATTCCGGAAAGTGCAGTCATGGGAACCCGCTTCGAGCACAGGACTAGATGGATAGATGGGGCATTCGCCCGGATATCGGCCGACTGCGGCAGCCGTGCAAGAAAAGGCTCCAGTGGGGGATGGTTGCCGCCAAGTAGACCTGATTCTGTCACTGCTCCCAAAGCATGTCAAGAAAAGTGGTTTGCTTTTCCCGGCTCGCAGACGCTCGTACACCCTGTCCCGCTCAGCACTCGGCGACCGCTTCGGGACTTCGCGATCGGTAGCAAAATTGTCCGTGCGCTCGCAAGGCGAGTGGAAGCGGCAACGGGCCATGCAAGCAACCTGGGCATTCACGGAAGCGGCTGCTGAATAAAGGTGCACTGATGAAAGTCCCCTTCATCGGCCGCCGCCATTGGCTCGAATGATCGCAGAAATTCGTTGCCAATCAGCAGTCGCTTCAAGGAGTGTTATCTACTCGGCACCGCTCTGGAATGTGACAGAGACGCTCCTTGTGGACAGGCCGGGTGGGCGGTGGCGAGAGCTTGGCGGGCGCGACGGTGCGTCACCGCCGACCATTGGCGTGGTGTTTGCTAAGTCAGGTGCTAACCGGGGTCACGTAACTCATGGGTGCCCCCTTTTTCGGTTGCCCAGTCATTAAAGGTTCTTATGATGCAGCCTGCTCCAGCGAGAAGAGCATTCACACTTGTAGAATTGCTAGTCGTCATTGCGATCATCGGCGTGATGGTCGGATTGCTGCTGCCGGCAGTCCAGGCCGCACGCGAAGCGGCGCGGCGGATGTCCTGTTCCAACAACATGAAGCAGGTTGGCCTGGCGCTGCACAATTACCATGACACGCATCAGAAGTTTCCGTATTCGGTCGGTTGGAGCGGTGCGATTGAATCGGGAAACGCCGTTGCGGGCGCCGGTAAGATTCGCAATCACCGCGGCTGGATCATGGTGCTGCCGTATGTTGAACAGCAAGCGCTGTATGACATGGCAGACCTCCGACTGGCGACCGGTTCCTATGTGCGCAGCGGATCTGCGGGCAGCATCTCCGGTCCGCTTCCCGGAGAAGCGGGCAATCCGAATGACGTGGTGGTGAGCACGCCGGTGCCGTCGTTCTTGTGCCCTTCGGATCCCAATCCCACGAATTATTCAACCACAACCAGCGCTACGTATTCCATCTCGCCGGGAACCACGACGCTACAAGGCGCCTTTACCAATTACGAATTCTCTGTCCGTAGAACATATCATAACCAGAATGCCAACACCTACACGACTGAAGATATGCTGACTCGGCGGATGTTCGGCTTGAATGATTCGTCGCAGTTCCGCGACATCACCGACGGCACCACCAATTCGATTGCGGTCTGCGAAACCTTGCGCGGTGTGCATGACGGCGTGCCGCAAACTTGGGGCTATTCGAAGTGGGTCGGCCACGGTGTCGATCCGGCCTACAATCTCGGTATTAACGACTTATTGTGCTGTGCTTGGGACGCGCCTCCTTTCAACCGCCCTAAGACTCCAAGCAAACTCAGCGCCTGGTCAACCAGCGGCAGCATGCACCCGGGCGGTGCGCAGTTCACCTTGGGCGACGGCTCGGTTCGTTTCATTAGCGAATCGATTGAGTTGGTGACGTTACAAAAGCTGGCTTATATTTCCGACGGGCAAGTGCTGGGTGAGTTTTAAGCAGCACAGGGTGTGACATTCGGCAAAATTCTATCAGCCGGCACGCGTTAGCGTCCGGTTCTCGCGGACCATCAGCCGGACAGCGGCGAGCGATTTGATCGAAAGACTTGTCCTGGCCTGCTTAGTAAAGACTGCAAATAATCCTCAAAGGTTTGATTATGAGATTGTTGAGAAACTGGCCGGCCGCGATAGCGATGACCTGTGCAATGTTGGCCGGTTGTGAAACCGCAGGCACCGTCGATACCGTGCCGGCGACCGGCGTGGTGACGCTCGATGGGCAGCCGGTTGCGAACGTGTCGATGACGCTGGTGCCTCAAGAAGGTGTCAAGGGGCGGGGCGGGTATGCCGTGACGGGCGAAGACGGTTCCTACTCCTTCCAGGTCGACTCGGAAACGGAAGGCGTGCCGGCAGGCTACTACCGTGTGCTGTTGCAAAAGTACGCAATGCCCGACGGCTCACCGATCCCGGATGGCGCTTCGGCGGCCGATGCCGGCATGGTCAACGTGTTGCCGCCTGTCTATAGCAATCCTGAGGAATCACAGGTGTGGGTGAATTTCCCATCGCCGGACGGCCAAGGTATTGCGATCGATTTGAAGTCGCGGCCGCGGTAGCCAACAAACTAGCGAAGGCGGGGGTCAAACTCGATTGCTCGCGGCTTGCTCATCGTGAGTTTCGCGAATTGCTTGTGATGAGGATTGAGCAGGTAATTTGCCTCGTGGGGGACGATTGCGCTGGGAACACGCAAGATGGCCATTCCGCTCAGCGGCGCAGCAGCGCGATCAGCGCCAGCACTTCTTCACGGGTCAGCGTGTCGAGCAGTTGCGCGGGCATTGGCGAGAGTGACGTCGGCAGTGAGCTTTCGATCTCTTGGCGGTTGACCGCGACGGTCCGGCTGCTGAGCGGGTCGATCTCGATAGTCAGCTCATTTTTGTTTACACCCACGGTGCGGCCGCTGACGATCCGGCCATCGCTGAGCAAGTAGGTCGCGTTGAGGTATTTGGGATCGACCTGTCGCGATGGTTCGATGATCGATTCCAATAGCGCCCGGCCATCGAACCGCTTGCCGACATGTGTCAGATCGGGACCGACCGGACTGCCGCTGTCGCCCATCCGGTGGCAGCGCAGACAGGCTGCCGCCGCCAGCGCCCGTTGCCCAGTCGCCAGCGAATGCTCCTCAGGCTTGAGATTGACCACCTCGTCGATCAGATCCTCGACCGTCCAGTTGTGGACCAGTGGCCGGAGAGCGAGCTCGGTCACCGGCTCGTCGGGCAGCGGGGCATCGAGCTGCGCCAGCTCCGCCTGCAACGCAAGCACAACATCCGGCGGAAAGACCGCTTCAAAATCCGTTCTCAAGTTCCGCCAGGCCGTGGCCGCGAGTTTTCCACCAGACAGTTTGCGGGTCCGCGCCAGCCACTGGAAAACCCGCTTTGCCGATGCTTCGTCCCACGGGCCGGCGACCTGACTGAGCGTCTTGGCGTACTGGATCTGCTCTTCTTGCGTGGCGGTGGACTCCAGCAGATCAAGCGACCGTGGGATCAGCTCAGCCGCTTGCAGCTTGACGAGTAATTGCTGCAGCAACCAGTTAGCCGCGAAATCGGGCTGTGGGAACAGCGGATCGAGGCGATCGAGCAGCCGCTGGCGAAGCGGCCCGTTGGGCTCGCCGTGCCGAATGATCGTTAACTGCAGCGTTCGCAGCGGCAGCAACCATTGACGTGCGTCCATCTCGCTCCACGGGAGATCGGCCAACCCGCGCAGGATACGGGCTTGGTCGGTCGGCTCTCCGGCGCGGGCCAGCGCCAGCAGGGCGGTCTGGGTAGCGAGCGAATCGCCCGCTGCGTCGATCCGCTCGCGCCAGGTGCTCACCGGCTGGTTCTCCAGCGCTGTGCGGGCGCTGGCTCGCAGCCACGGGTCATCGTCGCCGAGGTATTTCCAGATGAAATCGAGCGCCGCGGGATCGCTTTGGCGATGATAAATCTCCAGTTCTCGCCGTGTCTGCCGCGCTGTCTCGGCATGTGCGTGATCGGCTGGCGATTGCTTGCTGATCGGCTCGGGCGATTCGCCTTCGCCGGTCCAAGTCACGCGGTACAGGCCGGATTGTGAGCCGCGGCCGCCGGTGATGAAGTACAGCGCTCCGTCGGGACCAAAGACGTGGTCGCAGACGTTGAGCGGTCCGCCTTCGAGGAACCACTGGGCCGAGGCTTCATAGGTTGCTCCGCGGGGGACGAGATCGACCATCAGAATCCGTCCGAGCTGCCAATCGGCCATGAACAGCGCGTCGCGATAGCGCTCCGGCCAATTGCTTGTGTGGCCAAATACCATGCTGGTCGGCGATCCCAGCCCGGTATCGAGTGTTGATGGCAGGCTGTCAGGGAACCATGCCGGCCACTTGCCGGTGCCCCAGCGCCAACCATATTCGCCGCCGGAGACCACATGATTCAGCCGGGTCGGGCGGTACCAAGGCAAGCCGAGGTCCCATTCCATATCGGCGTCCCAGGTGAACATCTCACCGTCGCGGTTGAACGCCAGGTCAAACGGATTGCGCAGGCCGCCGGCGAGCACCGTCCACGATTTTCCTTCCGGGTCGAGCCGGGCGATGTAGCCGACGCGATCGTCATGTCCGGCATCGTGCGGGCTCGGTAGCAACCAGTCGTTGCGTCCGCCGCGATACGGTGAATCGGCCTCCATCGGCTCGGGAAACACGACGTCATTGCCGCAGACGAGGTACAGCAGGTTGTCGGGGCCGAGCACGATCTGGTTCGTACCGTGACCGTAACGGCTCTCATAAGGCAGGTGCTGCAGCAGTTCTTCGTGCTCAAACTGCCCGTCGCCATCAAGGTCGCGAAGCCGGTAAACCCCTTGGCTATCGGTCGCACAAACGTACAGCGAGTTGTGCGCGAAGAGCACGCCGCGGATGTGGCGCAGCGACTCGGTGTTGGCGAGCGGCTCATAGGACACCGCACTGGTTTTGGGGTCGATCGTCAGCCGCGCCAAGCCGCGATCGTCGAGTCCGACCACGATCCGCCCGGCATCATCGAAGGTCATGCTGACCCAAGAACCTTCACCTTCCTGGGCCGAGCGCAACAGTTGGACTTCAAAGCCATCATGGGCACGGATCGAGCTGACCGGCGTCGCCTGCCGCTCCGCCGCCGCGGCCAGGTGAACCGCGGTCAGTTGCATCTCGGCCAGCGTGAGTGCGGCCGCTAAACAAGTACATGTCAGCCACTTCATCGGTCAGCACCTCAGGTTGATCGGCTCAGCTCAGGGTGACCGGCTGGGCATCAGACGTGGACTTCGGCGGTCACCACTTCGCCAGCATAACGTGCACGGATCGGGGCGACATGTTCGGCGAGGAAGTCATCGACTTGCTCGGGGGCCCGGCCGATGAAGTGCGACGGGTCGGTGAGGGCATCGATATCCAGGCCGCTGAAGGCCGAGTCTTGCCGCAGCCGGTCCAGCAGATCGTTATCGGCAGCCTCGGTCTTGACCCGTTGGGCCGCCGCTTGGCTGTGCTGGCGGATCGCTTCGTGCAGTTCTTGGCGATCGCCACCCGCGGTCACCGCGGCCATCAAAATCGCTTCGGTGGCCATGAATGGCAGTTCGGCGGCCAAGTTTTTGGCAATGGTTTTGGGATAAACGACCATCGCTTCGGCGATGTTTTGCATCAGCACCAGCGAGGCATCGATCGCCAAGAACGCTTGTGGGATCACCAGCCGGCGGTTGGCGCTGTCGTCCAGTGTCCGTTCGAGCCACTGGGTCGCGGCGGTCGCCGCGGCGCTGGACTGCAGGCTCATCGCGAACCGCGACAGCGCGCAGATCCGCTCGCTGCGCATCGGATTGCGTTTGTAAGCCATCGCCGAGCTGCCGATTTGGCTTTCCTCGAACGGTTCTTCGACTTCCTTGCGGCTGGCCAAGATCCGTAGGTCGGTGGCGGTTTTGTGCAGCCCCTGGGCGATTCCGCTGAGCGTATCGAGGACTTGCGCGTCGACTTTGCGCGGGTAGGTCTGGCCGGTGACGGGATAAACGTCGTCGAACCCGATTTCCTTGGCGACCATCGTTTCCAGTTGGCGGACTTTCGCATGATCACCGCCGAACAGTTGCAGGAAGCTGGCTTGCGTGCCGGTCGTCCCCTTGGTCGAACGCGCCTTGAGCGTTGCCAGGCGGTATTCGACCGCTTCCAGATCGAGGATCAGGTCGTAGATCCACAGGCAGCAACGTTTGCCGACCGTGGTCGGTTGGGCCGGCTGCAGGTGCGTGAAGCCGAGGCAGGGCAGGGCCCGGTGGGTTTGGGCAAAGGTCGCCAAGCGATCGATCACCGCGGCGATGCGGGAGGCGACCAAACGCAGGGCATCGCGGATCAGGATCAGGTCGGCGTTGTCGGTGACGTAACAGCTCGTCGCGCCGAGGTGGATGATCGCTTTGGCATCGGGGCACTGGTCGCCGTAGGCGTGCACGTGGGCCATCACGTCGTGCCGCAGCCGGCGCTCGTGGGCGGCAGCCACGTCGAGGTTCAGGTTGTCGCGAAAGGCTCGCAACTGTTCGATTTGGTGGTCGGTGATCTCCAGCCCGAGACGCTGTTGGTTCTCGGCCAACGCCACCCACAGCGTCCGCCAGATGCGAAAACGTTGGTCATTTCCCCACAGCACGGCCATTTCACGCGAGGCGTAGCGGCTGATCAGAGGGTTTTCGTAGGTCGAGGAGGGCAGGGCGGTCATGAAGGGCCTTCGGGGCAGCGGTCGTTCAAAAGGGATGCGGAAATGCGAGCGTCCTGCGGCAGGCAAGAAACGCATCGGTGTATCGCGGACGTTGTTGGGCTACCGCGGCAACCGGTCAGACTCGGCGATCGACCGACCGTTCGCAGTGGTTGCGGGCACAACATTTGCCGCCGCGGTGAGCTGTGGCAGCAGACCACACGGCATTCCGGCAGGAAAACGGTTGCGATAGGATAGGATGACCGTCTGGAGTGGACTAGGCGGTCGACGCGTTACCACACACGGCACAGTGACCCACGTTAATGCACCTCCGGTGCTTTGGAATGGTATGATACAAACTAGCTCACAGCGGTTGCTCCCAACCGATCGGGATTCACATGCGTTTGGCGGTTTCTTCCGCCGAGCGGCTCTGGCGATCGCGCTCTTGGTGGCCAGCGGCGGAAGCTTTGGCAGCGGTGCAAGTCAGGCGCAGGAGTACGTTCCGGCGCTGAGTTTGATCGCGGACACGGCGGCCGGTGTGGTCCGCATTCCCAGCGTTCCTGAGTTGTGCGAAGCCTGGAAGACGACGACGCTGGCGTCGCTGACCCAAGATCCGCTGATGCAGCCGTTCATTGAGTTGCAACGGAAACGGTCGGAGGAACGTGTCGGGGCGCTCGGATTCAACGTCGGCCTCCGCCCGCGCGACGTTTTGGAAATGGCGTCCGGTGAAGCTGTCGTGGCTTGGTTGCCGTATCGCGACGTGCGGCGTCCCTTTGCCCTGGCGCTGATCGCCGACATCCGCGGCCGCCGCGCTCAAGCCGATCAGGTCATCGCTCAGGTCGATACCGACCTCCGCGCCGCCGGTGCGACGCTCCGCGAGGCCCCTTACGGCGACGAAAAGGTCCTGATTTACACGCTCCGCCCGACTCCCGGTCAGATTAAAATCGAACAGGTGGTGATCACCATCAACGACACACGGGTGATCGCGACCGACCGCGATTCGCTGGTGTATGCGATGCTCGACGCGGTCGCTGGCCGAGACGAACAACCGAAAATCGATCAGTTGCCCGCGTTCACCGGGATTCAGCAGCAGATCGCTGCGGCACCGGTCGCCGGTGAGCAGCCCGCCGCTGAAGCGTCCGCTGGGGACGGTGACGCGGCAAGCGCAGCACGCGTCGAATGGTTTGCTCGCCCGCTGGCGATGGGCCGGATCGTGAAAGAAGCCGTGCGGGTTGATCGTGGCCAGCAAGTCGATGTGCTCAATCTGCTGGAGCGACAGGGCTTCGATACGATCGAAGCGGTTGGCGGCCACCTCACCGTCGGCCATTCGCAGTATGACCTGCTGCACAAAGGATTCGTCTGGGCACCAGCGGACCCCGGCCAGCAGGAACGCTTCCGGCTCGCCGCGCGGATGTTGCCCACGAACAATGCTGAAGCCCAGCCAGTACCCCAATGGGTCGGAAAAACGATCGCGACCTTCACACGCTTGAACTGGAACCTAGGCGACGCCTTTTGGCATGCCGAATCGCTGATCAATGACGCCTTTGGTGAAGAGATCTTCCGTGACATCCTCGACGGCATTCGCGACGATCAGGATGGGCCGCGGATCGATCTTGCGAAAGATGTGCTCCCCAATCTGGGCACGCAGTTGATCATTTTGACCGACAACGTGATGCCTGCCGATGCACGCAGCGAGCGGATGCTGGTGGCGGTTGAAACCACGAACGCAGCGGCGCTCCGGCAGGCGGTCCGGCAAGCGATGGAAGTCGAGCCCGATGCGACGCTGATCCCCAGCGGAATCGCTGGTGTCGACGTCTACCGCGTGTTGCGTACCGATGAGCCGAGCGACTTTGAAGCCGAACTGTTCGATGACCTCGGCCTGGGGGCGGACCTCGATTCGGAAGCGCCGCCGCCACTGCTCAACCAGTGGGCGATCACCGTTATCGCAGACCAGGCCGCTGGGGCCAGCAGCGGTTCGGGCTACCTGATGTTTTCCTCGCACCCGGAGCTGTTGCTGGAGACGATCGGCCGCATCGGAACGCCTGCCGCCGACGGCTTTGGCGACCAGCCCGATGTGCAGGCAGTGAGCGAGCAGTTGCTAGCCCTGGGCGGCAGCGAGCGGATGTTTGAACGGATCGCGCGGACCAACTTGGCGTTTCGGGCAAAGTATGTGCTGGCCCGTGAAGGCCGCTTGCGCGACAGCGACTCCATTCTCGCCACCCTGTTTCGCCGCATCTTCGAGGCTCAAGGAGAGGTCCGCGATGACCTGGGCGCCGATCAGTTACCGCCCTTTGAGCAGATCGAAAAATACTTCCGCCCGGCCGGCGGGGTCTCGCGAGCGACCGAGCAGGGCTGGACGCTCGACGGGTTCCTGATGAAGTAAGGCCCGCTGCAGCAGGCCCAATGAAATCGGGCAGGGCCGCGGCGATTGCCGCCGCAGTGATTAGAGCGGCTCCTCACGCCGCTCCGCCGGTGGATCGCTGCCGAACTCCTGATCGTCCTGCTCGATCACTTCGAGCAGATCGTCCGGCACCGCCGAGGCGTGATACGGCTCAGGCAGTTCAGCCTCTTCATCGAGTTGATAGTCCGCTCCGAGTTCTTGCTGCTCGTCGACCGGCCAAGTCAACTCGCCGGTGACCGGATCGGACACCAGTCCGGCAGAATCGCCGACGGCCATTGTGCCGGCGAAACCTGTCCCAGAGGTTGCCCGTTCGCCGGACGGGGCAGGGGAGGGTAGGGGGGCAGCGGCCGCTGGCGCGTCGCTTAAATCCGGGAAGATCGCCTCGACATTGCCACGCAGCACCTGCGCACCTAACTCGATCGCTTGCGCTTCGCTCCAGCCACGCAGGCCGATAAAGTTTTCGGCCAAAATATCGGCCAAGATACGGCGGTACATATCGAACTTCGGCGCGATGAACTCGAGCTTGTAGGCGTCGCTGTAATAGCCGATCTGCTTGTTTCGTGGCACCGCTTCCAGCCGTGCCGCCGCATCGTGACGAATGTAGGTCGGTGTGTTGCTGTACCACCAATGCCCATTGGGGATCACGTTGGGGAAAATCCAGGCGTAGCTGACCAGTTCCTGATTGGTCACGCTGGCCAGCACGGAGACGGGAAACTTGACGCCCGGAAACGCGTTGAACAGCTCGCGGTACTGGATCAGCGAAACGCGGCTGTCGTACAAATCGCGTCCTTGATGAACCCCACCGGGGTAGACCTCGCGGTTGACACCGATCATTAGATCGAACGGCAAACGGTACTGGTCGCACAATTCGGCGAGCGTCCAGAAGATTCGCCGCGACAGCGCCGCGCGGTGTGAGGCGTCAGCATCGAGCCCCTGGCGGAGTACGGCGTCGAGCGCCGTGACCGCGCGTCCGTCGGAGACCGGCGTCGGGCAGAAATCCGGCGGCAGCGAGATCGCACAGGCCCGCGCCCCATGGGCGATGAAGTGCTCGAACCGCTGCTGCAATGCACCGCGGAGCGAATCGAGTGAACCGCTGAGCTCAATCCCGCTGGCAGCAACCAGACGTTGCCGCACCTCGGGCTTGGCCAGGTGAAAGACGAGGTCATCGGTTCGCAAGCAGGGAATGTAAGTGCTGGTATCAAAACCTTCGAGCGAGTCGTCGAAGTCGTTGGTCAAGAACACCGCCGAGACATTCGATTTGTGCAACACGGTGGTCGGCCAGTCTGCTGCCGCCATCGTCGCTTCGGCTTGGTCGTACAGGGTTTCCCAATTGTCCAAGGTGATCGCGTCTTCCTCGAACCCGTAGAACCGCTGGCAAAGATCGATCAGCCACGACGACTGGACCGTGTTAGACAAGTGTCCCAGCCCGCCGACCAGTCGCCCCACCAACTCGCGCGGGCCGATTCCGGGCGCTTCGATCTGGTCCTTGGGCATGCCAGCCGAGTGGGCTAACTCAGTGTAATAGTGGTAGCCGAGCAGGTCGGCTAGTGTCTGTGACGCAGGATTGTAGGGGTTGATGTGCGTGTGCGGGTCGATCAGCGTGATGTCGCGCAGCGCCTGAAGGATGGAATCACGAGGCGATGACATAGGCGTTGGTGGCGAAGAGGGGAGGGGAGTGGGCGGACGATCTCGCCGACGATTGCGGCCTGGCGGAGGTCCCGACTTGAAAGCGCCATCATAGCGGTTGGATTTGGCTGCCGCCCACTGCCGGTATTCCAATTGGTTGCTGCGTGCGAGTGTCGCCGATCGCTCCTAGGCTGTGAATTTTTAAAGTAGCAGGCACACTCCGTGTGCCGTCCGCAGTTTGCCGCCTCCGAAAGCTTCGCTTTTGAAGCGTTACGGCACTCGGAGAGTGCCTACTACGGTGCCGACCTCAAAAGATTCACAGCCTCTCCGCCGGTCGGGGCTTCCGGGCGCAGACCGTTCGACCGGCGGAGCGGTCGACCACCGAGAAAGTTTCACCCTGTTGCTGGCCGACAGCCTACAATGGGAACCGTGACCGTTGTTGGCAGTCTCGCGAGTCGGAGCCCATGATCCAGCCTCACTTCAACCCTGATGCCTTTCGCTCAGAAGAAGGACAGCTACCGATCCGTCCCGAGCTGCCGCTTTATCCGCAGGCGCCGCCGACGGAGTCAGATTCACCAGCACGCTCCGGCTCGCCAGCGGTGCATTCCAGTGAGCTGCGACCGCCGCGGCGCACTTCCGGCTCCGCGGGGTCGGCTGCGTCCGGTGCACTGGGACAGGCGCTGTTTTTTCTGTTCGCCGTGGCCACGATGCTCGCCGCAGCACGGTTCATCATGCCGAGCATTGTCGAGGAAGCACGCTATGCCTGGTACCGCGGGGAATTGCGGGCGCAGTACGAAGCCAGCGGCGAGGGGCTCAAGAATGCCTCGCTCAGCGCGCTGAGCGAGGCTTATCAAATGGTGACCCAGCACGTCGGGCCGAGCGTGGTGCACATCGAAGTCCAACGCGACTCCGATGAGAATCAGCAAGTCGCCAAGCTGCTCGGGGCCAGCCATTCCGAAAGCTACATGCCGCTGTCGGACCAAGGCAGCGGTGTGGTGGTCGACCCGGCCGGATACATCATCACCAATTTCCACGTGATCGCCGATGGAAGGCAGATTCTTGTCGGGCTCAGCGATGGCCGACGGGTGGTCGGGACGGTGGTCGGAACCGATCCGTTGACCGACTTGGCGGTGCTGAAGGTCGATGCGCAAGGGTTGTTCCCCATCCAGTGGGGCGACAGCGATCGCAGCCAAGTCGGCTCACCGGTCTGGGCGGTTGGCAGTCCCTTTGGGCTGGACCGCACGGTGACCTTCGGGATCCTCAGCGGCAAGCACCGCGTGGTCAAGGCGAGTACCCGTTACCAGGACTTCATGCAGAGCGATGCGGCGATCAATCCGGGCAACAGCGGGGGGCCGCTGGTCGACGCCTCCGGCCGGCTGATCGGGATCAATACGGCAATCGTCGGCGATACGTTTCGCGGCGTCAGCTTTTCAATTCCCAGCAACGTTGCCAAAGCCGTTTACGAGCGGCTCAAGACCAATGGCCGGTTCGATCGCGGCTGGCTCGGACTAGCGCTTGCGGAAGTTCCCGATGAACTCGTTGTCGGCGATGACCTGCGGGTGCGCGGGGCGCTGGTCACGGGCCTGGCCGGCAGCGACAGCCCGGCGGCCCGCGGCGGCACGCAGGTCGGAGACATCATCCTGCGGATCGACGATCAGCCGATCAAGGATATCGGCCATCTGATGCGTGTAGCCGGCAATCTGCTGGTCGACACCCGCATCACCCTCGACGTCCGCCGCGGCGATGAGACGATTTCGCTTGAGGTGACTGTCGGCCAGCGGCCTGAAAATGTTTCGCTGCGGTGACCGACTTCTAGCCGTCAGCTACACGGCAAGTACCCCAGTCACGGTTGCCATGGGAACAGCACTGCAGGGTGTCTACTGGCTGGTTTGGTAGCTTTGTGCTCTGGGTGGTGTAATAGTTTTGGCTATAAGGGGGATGTTGGGAAGGGTGGCGTCCTGCCGATATTCTCTTGCCGGAAGTTTTTGCGCCTTGCAATTAAATTGCAGCTCCCTACAATTTTGCTCCTTAACGCCTACACGTCATGCTGTAATGACCCGCCCAGGCAAGCCTGGGCAAGTCTTTGGGTTAAATCGGTGTTGGGGTGTTTGCTTACAAACCCGACGTAAATGAGCCTGTTGATTGAATTAACGACAGCACGCCTGCGTCCGGCTACCCACCTTTGATGTTGAGCCACCGTGATTTGGTTTACCGGCAATTAGAGATTGACGTTTAAACCAATAAACCGCCACGCCTGCCGGCTCATCGAATTTTGCCGAACCTCATGTTCTGGCTCCGTTTCCTTACGGTTGGCTTTTATCTCTCTGGAGAATTCTGAGTGTTACGATTGTCGACGTCTAAACGAGGTTTCACGCTCGTTGAACTGCTGGTTGTGATTGCGATTATTGGAGTGATGGTCGGGCTTTTGCTCCCAGCAGTCCAAGCGGCTCGCGAAGCGGCCCGACGGATGTCCTGCAGCAACAATATGAAGCAGTTGGGACTGGCGCTGCATAATTATCATGATACCCACAAGAGCCTGCCGTTTCGCATGGGCGGCCCGAGTTACAACCAGTGGGTGAGTGGCTTGGTGATGATCCTGCCATTCATGGAGCAGGGGCCGTTGTGGGAGCAGATCAGCTCGCCCGGTACATTTGGGGCGAATACCTACCCCGCCTTTGGGCCTGTTCCGTGGCAGGCCGGTACCTACACGCCCTGGCTAACGACCGTGCCAGGTATGGGCTGTCCCTCAGATGGCGAAGCGTCGCGTACAGCGGAGGGGCAGCCCGGGCGCAGTAGCTACTGCTTCAATGTCGGCGACTTCACGCCTACCAACTTCACCGACAACAGCCGTGGCCCATTCGCATGGCGGACCACTTATAGTTTTGCCAGCATCACCGATGGGCTCACCAACACTTTGGGAATGAGTGAACGGGTGGTTGGGATGGACGGCACGCGGATCAAGGGCGGCACGGTCATCAATCATAGTTCGGTCACCACCGTTCCCGCAAACAACAACCCGAGTCTCTGCATGGCGACTCGGGGCATCAGTGGAAACTATGTCGCGGGTGTGTCGACGACTGGCTGGGCGGGCAGAAACTGGAGCCATGGTGGCTCGGGCCGTACGCAGTTCAATACCATCCTGCCGCCAAACGCTCCCTCCTGCTCCGGTACGGCGAACGATGCTGAGCCGGCAATCGTGCCTCCGACCAGCCTGCATCCCGGTGGCGTGATGGTGCTTGTTTTGGATGGGTCGGTTCGCTTTATGAGCGAAACCATTGATACCGGCAACCTGGCCTTAGGAAGCGCTGCTTCGGGCCCCTCCAACTATGGTACCTGGGGTGCGTTGGGCACGCGCTCCGGTGGCGAAATGGTTCAGGTGCCGTAAGGCATTGGCCTAAGCGTTGGAAGATTTGCCTGGATTTCTTCGGCAACAAGGTTTCAAAAGCAGGGCGGGCTACAACGGTGGCTCGCCTTTGCTTTTAAGTGGCCGGACACAAGTAGCTTGTCATAAATGACTTCATTCAGCACGATTCCGACCGGGTGGAAAGAATCAGTTCATGGAGCAAACTTGTGTCCGGGTGCTTAGTCGAGCTAAGTTGTCGCACTCGGATGCTCCAGCAGCGTCATCAACGTCTGCTCGGAAAGAAGTCTGAGCCTCGTCGGCTAAGATAAAATATGATGAATACGACTCGCCACCGAGGGTTGGACCCCTTTGGATCGGCACACGGGAAGCTTTGATTCAAATGCAAGTGTTTAGAAGTTTTTTCATGCTGACCCTGTTCAGTGTTTTGGTTGGTTGTGGTGCGGAAGTAGAACTCGACGGGACGACGGCTGTCACCGGCACGGTCACCCACAACGGTCAACCGGTCGAAGGGGCCACGGTAACCTTCAGCCCCGCGGGCGAAGGCCGGGCTGCCAGCGGCATCACCGGCGCCGATGGGCGGTTCACACTCACAACGTTGGCGGCTGATGACGGAGCGATGCCTGGCACCTATAAAGTCGGAATTTCTAAAACCGACGTCCAAGGCGCCATGACCGCCGAAGAATCGGAGGCTTACCTCATGCAACACAACCAGGCACCGCCGCCGCCGGTGACCAAAGAATTGCTGCCGGCTAAGTATAAGAATCCGATGCAGTCGGGACTCACTGCCACCGTGAATGAAGGCGGTGAGAACGATTTCACTTTCGAGCTTGCGGGCTGAACGTCAGCGTGTAGATAGACCCGGCCCCGCACGGCGCGACGTCGGAGTTCCGGCCGAAGCGGTATTGAGAACGATTTCAACCGGTGGGGTAAGGGGTTCGGGAGGGTAAAGCGGCTTTTCGTTGCTTGCTGGCACGCGGCAGGTGTCTTTCCGCTGAACTGACTCGATGGTTCTGAATCGCTGAAGAACGGAGTTCACTTGGATTCGGTTAGCTGCATGAGGCTATGATGCCGAAGGCATTTGAAGCGATTAGCTCCGGTTCGCGCAGCGCACCCGGGGAGTCACTTCGTTTGGTTTCCGGCGGTGTTCGCTGCGCTCGACCGCCGGCTAATCGCTTGTATCCCTGCGGGATGTAGCGTAATACCGAATGACTCACTCCGGGTTGCTTAGCACGCGGCAGGTCATCGGTTTCAGACGCTGCGAGGACGGGCGCGCTGTGCCGACCGCATCACACCCGAGCCCTGCCAGAGAGCCAGTCCCGTCAGGGGCTGTGAGAAAAGGGATGAGTTGGCGTGGTCGTTCTGGCGGTGAGGACTATACTGGGTGTGACTTTGTTTCGACCGCCGCTTACCTTGTTTAGTGAACCATGCAGCGTATTTACTTGTTCGGCTTCCTGCTGTTGCCACTTTTGGGAAGCTCGCCGTTGGCTCTGTCGGCCGATCCCGCGAAGACCGTCGGGGTGGTCACGGAAAAACCGGCTGAGGGGCCATTTGTTGAAGTCGATGGCAAGTTCATGGTCCCCTACACCCAGCGGATCCCGGGCACCGACGTCAGCTTCGAGATGATTCCGGTCCCCGGCGGCACCTTCCAGTTCGGGGCGAGCGAGTCGGATCCGAACAAAAAAGACGACGAAACGCCGCAAGTCGAACTGCAGGTTTCGCCGATGTGGGTCGCTAAGACCGAAATCAGTTGGGGCGAGTACAAGGAGTTCATGAAGCTGTACTCGGTCTTCAAGGAGTTCGAGGCGCAGGGCAAGCGGACCGTCACCGACGAGAATCGCGCCGATGCGATCACGGCCCCCACCGAACTGTACGAACCGACACATACGTTCGAGTACGGCGAGGCGCTCAATCAGCCGGCGGTCACGATGACCCAATACGCCGCTCAGCAGTACACCAAGTGGCTCAGCTTGATCACCGGCCAGCAGTTCCGCTTGCCGACGGAAGCGGAATGGGAATACGCCTGCCGCGGCGGTGCGGCCACGGCCTACCACTGGGGCGATGACCCGGACGAGATCGATCAGTATGCCTGGTACTTCGACAATGCCGACAGCGGCCAGCTTCCCGTCGGCACGAAGGCTCCCAATGCATTCGGCCTGCATGACATGCACGGCAATGTTGCTGAATGGACCATGAACCAGTACACCGAAGACGGCCATGCCTGGCTGGCGGAGCTCGCGGCGGAGCAGGGCACGCTCAACGCGATCGATGCGGTCAAATGGCCGACCGAGTCTTACCCGTGTGTGATTCGCGGCGGTAGCTGGGAAATGGACGCCGAGGATCTCCGCTGCTCGGCGCGTTTGGCTTCCGACGATGAACTCTGGAAGGACTCGGATCCGAACTTCCCGCGCAGCCCCTGGTGGTTCACCGACGATCCGGCTCGCGGAGTCGGCTTCCGCCTGTTCCGCTCCTATGAGACACTCGATCAAGAGAAAATCACGAAGTTTTGGGAAACTTCCGCGTCCAACACCATCGATGAGGTGGAGAGCCGCGTCCTCGGCGGCCGAGGCGGCTATGGGTTAGTCGATCCTGAGTTGCCCGCGTTGATTCAAGCTGCCACCGGCAGATAGTTCCTTGACCGCTCCGTTTCCTTTCCTTTCAAAGTCGAGTTCCGTGTACGATCATGTTGCCTTAGTCGGCGCCACCGGTGCGGTGGGCCGCATTGTTCTAGACCAACTCGCCCGCCGGGCATTTCCCTGCAAGCGTTTGCGGTTGCTCGCCTCGGAGCGGTCTGCCGGCACGCAGGTGCCGTTTGGCGATCAAACGTTGACCGTGGAATTGTTGCAGCCGTCGGCCTTCGAAGGGGTCGACCTGGTCATCGCCAGCACGCCTGATGAGGTCTCACGCGAGTTTGTGCCTTGGGCGGTCGCGGCCGGCGCGGTCGTGATCGACGAAAGCGGCTATTGGCGGATGGATCCGACGGTGCCGCTGGTGGTGCCCGAGGTGAACCCCGAGGCGGCGCTGCAGCATCGCGGCATCATCGCCAGCCCGAACTGCAGCACCACGCAGATGGTCGTCGCACTGGCCCCGCTGCACCGCGAAGCGCGGGTCCGGCGGGTTGTGGTCAGCACCTATCAGGCCACCAGCGGTGCCGGACTGGGCGGCTGTGACGAGCTGAACTCCAGCACCCGAGCAGCCCTTGAGGAACAGGCTGCCGCGCCGAAGGTGTTTCAGCATCCGATCGCGTTCAACCTGATCCCGCAGATCGGCAGCGAGAAAGAGCAGGGTTACACCTCCGAAGAAATGAAGATGGTGTACGAGACCCGCAAAATCATGGGCGACGACGCGATTCAGGTCTGTCCGACCTGCGTTCGCGTGCCGGTCGCGGTCGGGCACAGCGAGTCGATCATGGTCGAAACCGAGCGGCCGATCTCGCTGGAGCGGGCGCGTGAACTGTTTGCTGCCGCCGAAGGGGTCACGCTCGTCGACGATCTCGGCTCGCGACGTTACCCGATGCCGCGCGACTGCGAAGGCTGCGACGATGTGTTCATCGGCCGGCTGCGGAAGGACATCAGCAACCCCAATGGCCTGGCGTTTTGGTGTGTCAGCGATAACTTGCGAAAAGGTGCAGCGACCAACGCGGTGCAGATCGCGGAGTTGCTGCTGAAGCAAGTCAGCGTCGTTTGAGTCGTTCGCCCGTGCGAACATTCAAAATGACCGTCGCCTACGATGGCACGCAGTACGCCGGTTGGCAGGTGCAACTGCGGCGGCAGACGGTCCAAGGGGCACTCGAGAAGGCGATCGCGCAGGTCGCCAACGAGCGCGTTCGCGTGACCGGCAGCGGCCGGACCGACTCGGGAGTGCACGCCATCGCCCAGGTCGCCAGCTTCTCGCTGAGCCACTGGCGGGCCCGCGCCGAGGATCTGGGCCGGGCGCTCAACAGTAAATTGCCGCCGGACATCGCGGTCAGCGAAATCAGCGATGCGGCCGCCGATTTCCATGCCATCCGCGACGCGCTGGGCAAACGCTACCGTTATCAGTTGCAGATCGGTGGCGGCCGCGACGCGTTCGAATACCGCTACCGCTGGCACTTGCCCGGTCCGATCGATGTCGCTGCGATGCGGCTGGCGGCGGAGCAACTTCGTGGGCTGCACGACTTTGCCAGCTTCCAAGCCGCTGGCAGCGACCGCAAAACCACGGTTCGCGATGTCCGGGCGCTGGAGATCATCGATCAGGACGCAGCGGGCGGGGCAGGGCAGGGGGGCGCCGGCGAAGGAGTGAAACGGCTGGCGATCGAAGTCGAAGCCGATGGGTTTCTCTACAACATGGTGCGAAACATCGTCGGCACGCTGATCGAAGTTGGCCGTGGCAAGCGTGATCCGGCCTGGGCAGCGGGGGTGCTCGCCGCTCGTGACCGGACGGTTGCCGGCCCGACCGCGCCGCCGCATGGGCTGTTTCTGCTGCGCGTCGATTACCATCCTAGCTGCCGGGCTGATCACCCTGCTGGTCAGGTCGATAGCGGCTGTGGCACGGAGGGCCGCTGATGCGCGTGATGCATGTGATCACTCGGATGATCATCGGCGGTGCACAGGAGAACACGCTTTACAACTGCCTCGACCTGCGCCAGTTCCACGGCGACGAGGTGCTGCTGGTCACCGGACCGGCTGAAGGGCCCGAGGGAGATCTGTTGCAACAGGGCAGGGCAGGGGACCTGCCGGTGGAGCTTTTGCCGGACCTGCGGCGCGCGATTCAGCCTGCGCGCGACCTGCGGGCGCTGCGGTCCTTGCAGCGGTTGATGGCGCGATTTCAACCCGATGTGGTTCATACTCACAGCGCTAAAGGCGGTTTTTTAGGACGCCGAGCCGCCTGGGTTCAGCAGGTTCCTGCGATCGTACATACCGTGCACGGGGCGCCCTTTCATCCCTATCAGTCGGCTGCCGCCCGGCGGTTGTTTCAGTACTGCGAGCGGCTGGCGGCAGGCTGGTGTCATCAGTTGATCAGTGTGGCCGACGCGATGACCGAACTGATGGCCGAGGCGGGCGTCGCGCCGCGCGAGCGATTCATCACCGTGTACAGCGGCATGGACGTCGAACCGTTTCTCGCCGCCGATACCCACCGGGCGACCGTGCGCAAGCGGCTGGGATTTGGCGACCAGCACATCGTGATCGGCAAGATCGCCCGGCTGTTTCACCTCAAGGGGCACGACGACTTGATCACCGCGGCTGCCGAAGCGGTCAAGCTCAACCCGCAGGTGCGTTTTCTGCTCGTTGGAGACGGCATCCTGCGGCAATCGCTGCAGCGGAGGATCGATGAACTGGGGCTGAGCCAGCACTTCGTGTTTACCGGGTTGGTGCCGCCCAGTGAGATCCCGTCGTTGATCGGAGCGATGGACGCGCTGGTGCACACGTCGTTTCGCGAAGGGTTGGCGCGGGCGCTGCCACAAGCGCTGATCGCCGGCCGGCCGGTGATCAGCTACGGCGTCGACGGGGCCCGCGAGGTCGTCATCGACGGCCAAACCGGCTACCTGCTTGCTCCCGGCGACACGCGGATGCTGGCCCGCCGGATCGGCGACCTGGCAGCCGACGCCGAGACGCGGGCGCGGATGGGCAGGGCAGGGCGCGAGCGGTTTACCGAGCAGTTCCGCCACCAGCAAATGACCGCTCGGCTCCGCGAGATCTACCGGCAGGTGCTCGATCAACCGATTCGCCGTTAATCGCCAGGGCAGGGCGTTGGCGACCTTCCTTCCTGACGGTTGTATCAATTATGCTACGGTGCTGAGCCGGCTGACGGCAGCCCGGCAGCGAAATTCATGTACGCAACCTCATCGCTGGCCGATCGCACGCGCGGCGAGTCGGCCTCAACGGATCCCATGACTAAATCCCGCGACTTCCTCGGCCCCTATCGGCTGGCACGACTGATCCGCCAAGGCAGCACCTGTGACGTTTGGGAAGCGGTCGAAGAGAGCACTCAAGATCGCTTTGCGCTGAAGGTCCTCAACAACCGCTTTCGCGAGGACAAGGCCGAGATCGCATCGCTCAAGTTCGAATACACGGTGGCCAAGGATTTGACCAGCCCACGGATCATCCGCGTGATGGAGTACCGCGTCGATAGCGGGACGCCGTTTCTGGTGATGGAGTTGTTCAGTGAGCTGAACATGAAGCAGGCGCTGCGGCGAGGTCCCGAGTCGCTCGCCTTCATGCTCGACAAGATCGTCGAGCAGGCCGCCGAAGGGCTTTACTACCTCCACACCAAGGGCTGGATCCATCGCGATATCAAACCTGACAACTTTTTGGTGAGCCGGGAAGGGGAGACCAAGCTGATCGACTTTACGATCGCCGAAAAGAAGAAGACCGGCCTGAGCAAGCTCTTTCACCGCAGCGGCTCGACCGTGCAAGGGACCCGCAGCTATATGGCTCCTGAGCAGATCCAAGGCAAGGTTTGTGATGAGCGGACGGATGTTTATTCATTCGGCTGTGTGCTGTTTGAGGCCGTCACTGGCAAGCCGCCTTATACCGGCCAAACTCCCAACGACCTGCTGACGAAACACCTCAACGCGTCGATTCCTAGCCCGGTGATGCACAACGATAATGTCACACCGGAGTTTGCGGCGCTGGTCAAACAGATGATGGCCAAGAAGCCTTCACAGCGACCACCATCGATGTGGGAATTCTTAAAGGTGTACCGCGCGACGCAGGTATTTAAGAAACGTCCTAAGCCACCAGAGGTGAGCGTCTTTGACAACATGCCCGGCATCAAGAGTGCCGAGGATATGTTCAGGAGACCAGGAAGCCAGCAAGACAAAGAGTTCGACGAGCTAGAAGAGAAGCAAAGCAAGCAACACGATCAAGAAAGAAAAGATAGAGAAGAAGGCAAAGACAAAAAGAAGGGCGCGTAGCGGGTTGGATCAGAATCCGTTGCTGCCGAGGGCCTGCCAAGCAGGCCCTGAAGCCGTTAGTAATTTATGCGAGTCACAAAGATATGAGTGCCGGGTCAGGATTGGATTTCGAACGCGACGTTACGGAACTAGAGCAGCAGATCGCTGCGATCGAACGTCAGACGCAACGCACGGATGCCGAAGAGGCGCGTCTCAGAGATTTGCGTTTGGCCCGAGTCGAGAAGCTGAGGGAAACCTATGCGAATCTCAGCTCCTGGCAAACCGTTCAAGTCGCTCGGCACAAGAACCGTCCGTACACGCGTGATTACCTCAGCTTGGCCTTTGATGAGTTTGTGGAGTTGCACGGAGACAAGTTCTACGGCGACGACCGCGCGATGGTCAGCGGGTTTGCCAAAATTGATCGCTTCAAGGTGATGGTGGTCGGGCACCAAAAGGGACGCACCTACAAAGAGCGCGCCGCTTGCCACTTTGGTTGCGCGCATCCAGAAGGCTACCGCAAAGCGATGCTCAAGATGCGGATGGCCGAGAAGTACCGACTGCCGCTGATCTGCTTGATCGACACCCCGGGCGCCTATCCGGGGATCGGTGCGGAAGAACGCGGCCAGGCCCAGGTGATCGCCGAGAGCATGTTTCTGATGAGCAGCTTGCGAACGCCGGTGATCTGCATCGTGATCGGCGAAGGCGGTTCGGGCGGCGCGCTGGGCATCGGCGTCGGCGACCGGGTGGCGATGCTGGAGAATGCTTACTACAGCGTGATCAGCCCCGAAGGCTGCGCCGGGATCCTGTGGAAGAGCCACGAGTTTGCGCCCAAGGCAGCCGAGGCGCTGCGGTTCACCGCCAAGGATCTCTCGCGGTTCGGCGTCGTCGATCATGTGATCAGCGAACCGCTCGGCGGCGCGCATCGCGATCATCACCAGATGGCGACGCGGCTGAAGACGTATCTGTCCAACACGCTCGATGAACTGGAGTGCCAGGATCTCGACCAGTTGCTGGAAGCCCGCTACGAGAAATTCCGCCAGATGGGTCAGTTCCTGGAAGTCGGTGAGTCGGCGGCTTGAGACGCCCGCCGCGCTGGCCCTGTCACCGGCAGGCATTCGGAAAGCGGAGCCGTCGCGGATGCGGGGCATTTGGGCAGCGATTTTGCGGCTGGCAGCAACGTCCGATAATGCCTCTTATGTTGTATTCGGGCTGCTGATTTCGCGGGGTTTTGGCGGGTTCTGCCAAAGTGGTCGCCCGCTCCGCCGGTCGAACCGGGCCTGCTGGGGCTCCGGTCGTGGTCGCCCGCTCCGCCGGTCGAACCGGGCTTGGGCAGGCATCGGTGTGATGGCTTGCGTTGGCGGTTGGTTGGACGCTAATTGCCGGAAGCTCCGATCGCGGAGCGATCGGCGACAGCCGCCTCCAAAAGCTTCGCTTTTGAAGCGTTACGGCACTCGGAGAGTGCCTACTACCGCGTCGCAGCCGGGTAGCCATCGTTCCAGGGACGCGCCCAGGGCCGCTCCGCCTGCTGATAATCGGGCTGCTGAGCAGCGGGCGGCTGAACGCCGGATTGCGGGCCAGCCGGCTGCGTTCCGCCGGTTGGCTTTAAGTAGCCGGGCAGCGGCGACCCCGGTGGCAGCCAATCGCGGGCGCTCTCCGGCAGCGGCAATTTGGCAGCCGGCCCGCCGACGTCCCAGTATGAATCCGGCAGCGGCCCGTCGCTGCTGGCTGGCCAGATATCGCTAGCGGGCTCTTCTGCATCGCTCGCTTTGAACTTCTGGTCAAACCGCTGCAGGTACGGACCGACGACTTCCTGGAACTCTTCCGGAATGATCGCTTCGCTGCGGTCCAGTACCGATGCGATGTAGTGTCCGCTCCGTGAGACGACGATCTTCTCACGCACCGATTCACCCAGCAGCGTGACGCCGAACATCGTCACCAGAATGCAGTACAGCCCGCCTTTGGCCAGCCCGAACAAGGCGCCGATCTGGCGGTCGAACTCCTTGAGCCGCAGTCGATCGATCGTGTTGCTGACCATCCGAAATGCGACCCAGATGACCAGCGAGGTGCCGATGAACAGAATCAGCATCGCTAGAAAGCGATTCCACGGCGGCTCAGCGTGAATCGACTGGCTCAGCGGTTCGCGGAAATTGTAGGCGACCATGTAGCTGACTACGGTCGAACCGATGGAAGCGAGCTGCCAGGCGAATCCTTTGATGGCGCCAAACAATGCGGTCCCGATCAGGACCACCAGCATGATAATGTCATAGGTTTCCACGCGTGCCGCCTCCGTGCAGCAGGACCCACCGTCCGCAACGATTCCAGCGGCGAAGTCTAGCAATTACCCCTGTGGCCGCGAAGATCAAAAATCGTGTTGCTCCGATCAGAACGCAGCGGCACATTCAAATAAACCCCTAGCGACGACCGGGAAAAATCTGCTACAGCGCCTGCAGTCGTTCTCGCATCCGCATCCGTTTCGCCAGCATCGGCGTCGCTCCGTGGCCGATTTCAAAACCCACATCTCTGGTAGCACGATCGTTGGGGCCGCTTATGGCTACTGGGGAACGTTCCACCAGGGCATGTCGGTCGAGAGCGGCTTGCTCGCAGCCGGGCTCTGTTCGGTCGCCGGCATGCTGCCCGATTTGGACAGCGACTCCGGGGTGCCGCTGCGCGAGACCAGCATGTTCGCCTCTGCGGTGGTGCCGATGCTGATGATCAATCGCTTTCGCGACCTCGACCTGTCGCCCGAAGCGATGGCGTTGGCGGCGATGTTGATCTACATCGCCATCCGCTTCTTTGTCGTCGAAGTATTTCGACGCTATACGGTGCATCGTGGGATGTGGCATAGCATCCCGGCGGCCGCCTCCGTCGGCATCCTGGCATATCTGGTGATGCCGAGTCCCGCTGAAAGCGCCCGTGTCTATAAGAGTGCCGCGGTCGCATTGGGGTTCATGGTGCATTTAATCCTGGATGAGATCTGGAGCATCGATTATCGCCGCGGCCGGTTTCGACTGAAGAAATCCTTTGGAACCGCGCTCAAGTTTTGGGGCAACGACCTGTCGGGCAATGTTTCTGTCTATGCCAAGCTATTCTTGTTTGCCTATCTGGCCTGGGGCGATCAAGCGATTATCGAACGTCTGCGCGAGCGCGATCGTTGGCAGCGGCCCGAGGATTGGCAGCGTCCCTATGTCGCCGAGCAGCGCGAAGCGCCACCGCCGTGGCAGCAGTGGCTTACCGGCCGGCGATGAGCTTATAAGGTCAGCGGCGCAAAAGATGAGCGGTGGCAAGATTCTATCAGCCGGCACGCGTTAGCGTCCGGTTCTCATAAACATAGTTCTGCAGAATCGAGCACGATCGTCACCGGGCCGTCATTGATGAGTGACACCTGCATGTCGGCAGCAAAAATACCCGTCTGAGTCCGCACGCCGGAGCGGCGAACCGAGGCGACGCAGGACTCATACAACCGCTTCGCTTCGTCGGGTGCCGCCGCCTGGGTAAAGGCCGGCCGGCGCCCTTTGCGGCAGTCGGCATACAAGGTGAACTGACTGATCATCAACACCTCGCCGCCGACGTCGACGACACTGCGGTTCATCTTGCCCGCTTCATCAGCAAAGATCCGCAGCGCTAGCAGTTTGTCGATCATGCGTGCGGCAGTCGTTTCGGTATCGCCCTGCCCTACCCCCACCAAGACGACCAGCCCACGATCGATCACGCCGACCACTTGGCCATCGACGCTGACCGATCCTTGCGACACGCGCTGCAACACCAATTTCAAGAAAGAAGCCTTAAGGTTTTGAAGGAGTCAGCAGCGCCATACAGCTAGCGCGGAAACGCACATAACCCCAGCCGATGGTGATCAGGCAATAGATGATGATCAATTGCGGCGCGGCGCCCTGTGCAAGCAGCCGAGTTGTATCTAAATGGGCGCCACCGTCTACCCAGGCCATGGCCAAATAGCAGCCATTGGCGAGCAGGCAGAAGTGGGCGATCAGCCTCGCCCATGGCCGCCGGATCAGCAGGGCAACGGCCAGAGGAAAGATGACACCAAAGATCGGTCCCGCCCACAGAGTCAGCAGCGGATACGGATCGGAGCCAACGCAGGATGTGCCACAGCCGGTTCGCTGTCGGTATCATTGGAACGGAGTCTCTCTTCGTGCGGTGGTCGCGCCAGGCGGCGATTGCGGCCGCACGGGATGACTGAGCATTTTACTGTTCGGAGTCGTATGCCGTACCTGTTTACTTGCCCGCATTGCCAGACCCAGACGCTTGTCGATGATCGCTACAGTGGGCAGTCGGGCAAGTGCGTGACCTGCGCCGCCGCGATCCAGTTGCCGGATTTCGCACCTGCGGGGGCCGGTGGGGAGGCCACTATGGGTCGGGCTTCGCAGCGGACAGCATGGCGGATCAGTACCTTGAGTCCGCGCGGCCGGCGGATCGTCGCCGCGGCGATTTGCTTGTTGCTGATCGGATGCGCGGTCGTCGCTGCGTTGCGGTATGGCAGCCCTGCCCTTTCCAACCTGCAGAACGCTCGCATCCGCGCCCAGAACATTCGCAATATTGAACGCATCGCCGCGGCGCTCAACGCCTATGCCGCTGATCACGGCAGCTACCCGCTACCGCAGGTTGACGCCGCCGATGGCACGCCGCTGCATAGCTGGCGAGTGTCGCTCCTGCCGTATCTCGGCGAACTGGATTTGTATAACCAATATGACATGAACCAGCCCTGGGATTCACCAGCCAATCAAGCGCTAGCGCAGCGGGTCCCGGAGGTTTATCGTCCGCCCGGAGGAACGGCGATCGGAATGGAAGCGGGCTATTCCCTGGTCATCGGACCTGGCACGCTGTTCCCCCCTGCCCCGCCCCGCGGTCTGCAGTCGCTCGGCCCACGCGATGTCGTGGATGACCCTGGGCAGACGCTGTTGGTCGTCCAGTCGCTGCCGCCGCCGAACTCGTGGACGATCTGGACGCAGCCGGGCGATTTGGACATCCGGCTGATGCAAGGCACGGTCGGCGCTGCGCCGGGCCGCGAGATCGGTGACGGGTTGCAGTCCGGAGCGGTCGTGGCCACCGTGGATGGCCGCGGGCATTTTCTGGATGAGCGAACCTCACCGCTGACCGTGATGGCGCTGATCACCATCGCCGGCGGCGAACCGCTGGCGGATGATGTGCTGGACCGGTAGGTTGCTGGCATGGCCGATCGCCAGCGTCGCCGATCGCTCCGTCGATCGGAGTTCCTGTTCAGCTCGGTTCGACCGGCGGAGCGGTCGACCACCTTGGCCTAGTAGGTGCGCGGCTGAACCACGCCTTGGACGCGGCTGGGAAGCCCCTGGATCCGCAGGAACCCTTCGGCGTCATCTTGGTTGTAGCTCCCGCCGCCTTCCATCGTGGCGATTTCCGCATCATAGAGGCTGAGCGGGCTGGAGCGTTTGACGACCGAGACGTTGCCCTTGTACAGGCTGAGCGTGACTTCACCGGTGACCGGTTGTTGGGCCTGGCGGTTGAAGGCCATCAAGGCGTCCATCTTGGGCGTGTACCAGAAGCCGTAGTAGACCATTTCCGCCACTTCGGGCGACAACCGGTCGCGGAGGTGCGCCAGGTCGCGATCGAGCGTGAGTTGCTCGACATACATGTGCGCGTCGTACAGCAGCGTCATCCCCGGGGCTTCATAGACGCCGCGGCTCTTCATGCCGACGAAGCGGTTTTCGACCATGTCGATCCGCCCTACCCCGTTGCGTCCGCCGATCGCGTTGAGCTGCTCGACGATCTCCAGCGCGGTCAGTTCTTGGCCGCCGAGCGTTCGCGGAATGCCGGACTCAAACCCGATCGTGATCTCTTCGGCTGCGTCGGGAGCCTGTTGCGGGCTGACGCCCATGCCGAAATCAACCAACTCGACGCCGTGCACATCGAGGTATTCCAACTGGCCGGCTTCGTAGCTGATATGCAGCACGTTTTCGTCGCTGCTATACGGTTTAGCGGTGCTGGCTTTGACCGGAATATCGTTCTTTTCGCAGTAGGCGATCAGTTCGGTCCGCCCTGGAAAGGCTTTGCGGAACTCGGGCATCCGCCACGGGGCGATCATTTGGATCTTCGGATCGAGCGCTTCGGCGGCAAGCTGGAAGCGGCACTGGTCATTGCCCTTGCCGGTTGCCCCGTGAGCGTAGGCGGTCGCCCCGACGTCGCGTGCGACTTGCAAGCAGACCTTGCTGATCAGCGGCCGGGCGATCGATGTGCCCAGCAGGTAGATCCCTTCGTACTTCGCGCGCCAGGCGAGCACCGGGAAGGCGAAGTCGCGGCAGAGCTCCTCGCGCACGTCGACGATCTGGGCGGTCGCGGCCCCGCATTTATGGGCCTTTTCGAGCACCGCTTGGCGATCTTCACAGGGCTGACCGAGGTCGACATACACCGCGTGCACCTCGTATCCCTGCTCCTGCAACCAGACGAGGATGACCGAGGTGTCCAGTCCGCCGGAGTAGGCCAACACACAACTTTTCTTCATGGAACAGCGACTTTCGAAAACGGTAAATGAGCAGGAAACGCTCACGGAGTATATTCTGCAAGTTGCTCCGCCGGGAGGACGACTGAGTCGGTCTCTTTGTCTGCCCGGCGGCTGTTTCTCGTTAGGAAGCCGACCCTCTGCTATGCCCTCCCCTGCCCTGCGTGAGATTCTCGAAGCCGTCGCCGCCGGCAGTCTGAGCGTCGACCAAGCCGTCTCGCAAGCCGATACCGCGATGACAGCCTCGGTTCCCGGAGCCACCGTTGATTTAGGCCGTGCCGCCCGCTGTCGCTTTGGCGAAGTGATTTACGGCGAAGGCAAATCGGAAACGCTGATCAGTTCTATTGCCGAGAAACAGCTTGCCGCGGGCCAAAATGTGCTCGTTACCCGCGTCGGACCGGCCGTCGCCGAGGCGCTGTGTACGCGATTCACGCACCACCGCTATCACCCGGATGCACGCACGGTGCGGATCGGCAACGTGCGGATCTCCGAACCGCCGCGCGTGCTGCCCAATCCGGCTCTGTCCCCCTCAGTTGCGGACGTGCATGTGGCGGTCGTCACCGCCGGCAGTACCGACCAAGCGGTGGCCGCCGAAGCGATCGAGACGCTCAGTTGGATGGGGGTCCCGGTTGCGGAATTCATCGATGTGGGTGTCGCTGGGCCCCAGCGATTGCTGCAAATCGTGCCGCGGCTGCGCACTGCGGCAGCGATTGTCGTTGTGGCGGGGATGGAAGGAGCGCTGGCCAGCGCCGTCGGCGGTCACGTCGGTTGTCCGGTTGTCGCCGTGCCAACCAGCGTCGGTTATGGCTCCGCCTTCGCCGGCCTGACGCCGCTGCTGAGCATGCTGACCTCGTGCGCTCCGAATGTCACCGTGGTCGGGATCGACGCCGGGTTTAAGGGCGGCTATGTCGCCGGCTTGATCGCTACGCAACTGCGCGATCTGGAAAAGAAGCGTCCGTCAGTTGCACCGGCAACCGCGGCAACGTCAGCCGCCCAGCCCGCAGCCGTAGCAGCCGGCCGATGACCGCGCCGCCCTCCCCTCCCCTGCCGTTTCCGCCCCGCGATCGCCAAGGCCACAAGGGCGACTTTGGCCGAGTGCTGCTGGTCGGCGGCTCGCGCGGGATGGGTGGAGCGATTGCGCTCTCCGCGATGGCTGCCCTGCGAACCGGCTCGGGGCTGGTGTCGGTGTTTCTGCCCGATCGCTGCCTCGAAACCGTCGCCGGCTTTGACCCTTGCTTGATGACGTTAGCCGCTCCGGATACGGCTAACGGGCAATTTGCTCCGGCGGCGGCCAAACGGGTTGTTCAGCATCTGCCAGGAGTCAACGCGATCGGCATCGGCCCCGGCATGGGGACTGGCCCAGGCAGCGTGCTGGTGGTGCGGCAACTCGCTCGGCAGCCGGCTGTGCCACGCGTTTTTGATGCCGACGCGCTCAATATCCTGGCCCGCGAACTTCAAACCAACGACCAAAAGTCGTCCGCCTCAGCGTTCATCGCCGGCCCGGTGGTGCTGACTCCGCATCCCGGCGAATTGCAGCGGCTGACCGGAACGCCGGCCAAGGACCGCCCTGCACAGATCGAAGCCGCAGCGGAGTTGGCCAAACGGCTGGCGGTGGTCGTGGTGCTCAAAGGTGCCCAGTCGCTCGTCACCGATGGACAGGCCCGCTGGTTCAATTCCACCGGCAACCCCGGCATGGCGACCGGCGGTACCGGCGACTGCTTGACCGGCATCATCACCTCGCTGTTGGGCCAGCGACTGGCGCCGTTAGCCGCAGCTCAGCTCGGCACCTACTTGCACGGACTGGCCGGCGACCTGGCCGCTCAGTCGCTCGGCGAGCCCGGCATGACCGCCCGCGACCTGCTCAGCCACCTGCCCCATGCGATCCGCAGCATCTTAAAGTAACCTCGTTAGAGTCCAGGCTTCAGCCGCCGTTGGAGTCCAGGCTTCAGCCGACGTTGGAGTCCAGGCTTCAGCCGACGTTGGAGTTCAGGCTTCAGCCTGCGGCCTACGTCGCAGTTCGGCCTCTCGACCAAGCGAGTGTTCACGGCATAATCAGTTGCTGTTTCCAGCCCCCTGCCCTGCCCCGATTGATGCGATTGTGATTCCGCTTTCCACCGCCGACGCCCCCGACCCTCGCCTGCTTGGCGGTGCGATCAGCATCGGCAATTTTGACGGAGTGCACCGGGGCCACGCGCTGCTGATCAAACGGCTGTGTCGGCTGGCCGAGCGGATCGGTGGACCGGCGGTCGCGGTCACCTTCGATCCACCGCCAGCAGCGATCCTGCGTCCCGGCCAGGTCCCGCCGCCGTTGACCACGATCGCCCGCCGCGAAGCGCTGCTGCGGCGTTGCGGAGCCACTGGGGTGGTCGTGATTCGCACCACCGCCGACCTGTTAAAACAGTCGCCGGAGACTTTTTTTCGCTCGGTGGTGCAAGGCGGCCTGCAGGCGCGCGGGATGGTCGAAGGGCCGAACTTTTTCTTTGGCCGCGACCGCGCCGGCAACCCGCACCTGCTGCAGCGGATGTGCGGCGAGTCGGAGATCGAGTGCGAGATCGTGGAGCCGACGACGGCGGATAACCGGATGGTCAGCAGCACGCGGATCCGGGAATTGCTCCGCTGCGGCGATGTGCAGATGGCTAACCAACTGTTGACCGCTCCTTATCAACTGCAAGGCACGGTTGTTCGCGGCGCCGGTCGCGGCCGCACGCTCGGTTTTCCGACCGCGAACCTCGCTGAAATTCCGACGTTGATACCAGCGCCAGGCGTGTACGCCTGCCGAGCGCTGATCGCCGGCCAGCCCCACGCGGCGGCGGTGCACATCGGTCCCAACCCGACGTTTGGCGACAACAGCACGAAGGTCGAAGTGCACCTGCTCGACTTTTCACAAAATCTGTACGGCGAGCCGATCGACTTGGAGTTTCACGGCCAAGTGCGCGAGGTCCGGCAATTCTCTGGCGCCGCGGCGCTGCAGGCTCAGCTCAGCGACGATCTGCAGCAGGTCCGCCGCTGTTTGGCAGAGCTACCCGACTGCTGAGCGGCGGCAAAGTGGCATATACTCGTCGCTTTCAAAGTCTACCCCCCTGCCCTGCCCGAGTCATTTCATGAGCGTCGATTGGAAAGCGTTTGTCAGCCAACTCAGTCATTACGAGAGCTTCGTTTTGACCAGCCACATTCGCCCCGACTGCGATGCGCTGGGCAGCGAATTGGCGATGGCCGAAGTGCTGCGGGCCGCGGGCAAGAAGGTGCGGATCATCAATGCGCATCGCACCCCGCCGGCGCTGGAGTTCATCGATCCGGCGGGCACGATCGAAGTGCTCGGTGATGACGTGCAGCCCGAACAGATCAGCGCCGACTGCATCATGATTCTCGACACCAGCGCCTGGGCGCAGCTCGGCGACATGGGCGACGTGATTCGCCGCTCGCGGGCCGACAAGATGGTGCTGGACCACCACGTCGGCGAAGACGACTTGGGCGCGATCATGTACAAGGACTACACCGCCGAGGCGACCGGCCACCTCGTCGTCCAGGCTGCCGATGCGCTCGGGGTGTCGCTGACGCGCAAGTCCGCGGTGCCGCTGTTCGCCGCGATCGCCACCGACACCGGCTGGTTTCGGTTCGGCAGTGTGACTCCGGCAACCTACCGAGTGATCGCGCGGTTGCTCGAAGCCGGTGCCGTTCCGGCCGAAATCTATCACGACCTGTATGAACGCGACACGCTGGGGCGACTGCGGCTGCGTGGCTTGATCCTCGCGCGGACACAGGCGGACCTCGATGGCGCACTCGTCTACACGCACGTCCTCAAAGAAGACTTCGAAAAGACCGGTGCCAACCCGAGCGATACCGAAGACGCGATCAACCTGACGTTGACCGTCGACGGGACCAAGGTGGCGGTGATTTTCGTCGAGCAACTCCGCGGCGGTTTCAAGCTCAGTTTCCGCAGCCGCTGCCACGTCGATTGCAACGAGATCGCGCGGTACTTCGGCGGCGGCGGGCACAAAGCCGCAGCCGGCGCCTTCCAAGAAGGCACCCTGGCCGAAGTCCAAGAACGCGTCTTAGCCGTGGTCCGCGAGAAGTTCGCCGAAGTCCCGGTCTAATTCCTACATCTTCGGCAGCTCATATCTAGCCGAGGCACGATCACAGAACCTCGCGTGAAGCCGCAAAGGCCAGCACTCGCCTGCTCCTGCTTTGCAGCTTCGCGTAAGGCCTCCAAGAGTTGCTTTTTCTAGTCCGTTCGGCTTCTAGAACGAGTTGATGTGTCTGGCAATTCTCTTGTGAGAACGATGTTATGGGATTTATAAAAGCAGCGGGAATTTTATTTGCCTTAGGTGTGCTCCTCGTGCTTCTAGGCGATTCAGCACGCTAAACCGGGCCGTGCGAGGAACGGGAACAATTGGGGACAATGGTTCGACACTTCTCAGCGGAACCTTTGCGTCGGAGGCAGGTTGTAATCGAAGCCGCTTCATCCTGCAGGCACCTGATCCGCATGCTCGATGCGCTGAGGTCGTGCATGCGCTGAGGCGGCGAACTCATGAAGAAACACTCCGTTGAGAAAGGAAATCGGATGTTGGGATGTCGTCGATTGGTGCTGCTGTTGCTGGCTTGCGCAGTGAGTCCGGCATTGTGTTCTGCTGGCGAAGAGGCTCCGCCCGCTGGAGACACAGGCTCGCATCAGCATGGAAAAAACGTTATCGGCGGATCACAAATCACGATAGACGCATTCTGTCCGCTGTGCGCCCAGGCGGCGCAAGGCGTAAACGCTCAGGCTGAGGTGTGTGATGACAACTGCCTGGTCGGCAATGCGTCGACCTATGCGGTGGTAGCGCCCGTTGGCAAACAAACGGTTGCCATGATCAAGCAGGCGCCCCGGCTGGAGACACTGGAAGGAAAGACGATTGCGCTAGTGGGTGGAAGCTTCATGGCGCACGTGACGCATCCGGAAATCAAACGGTTGATCCTGCGGAACTACCCCACAGCAAAGGTGATTTTGCTCGAGGAGATCGGCTCGGCAGGCCCCTTCCCCGGTCCCGGCGTTGTCAGGAGAGCGAAGGACGAGTTCCAGCGTAACCTTAAGGAAATGGGTGTGCAGGCCGTGATCTCTGGGAACGGCGGTTGCGGGCTCTGCACGCCGAAAGAGACCGGTTCTAGCATCGCCGCCGAGTACATTGGCATCCCCGCGATCACCATCGCCGGTCCTACGTTTGTCCAACAGGTCTATTCGACGGCTGTCAATAACGGTGTGCCGGCTCCCAGGGCTGCCGTCTATCCCGGCGCGTTCGCAGCGCATACGCGGGAAGAACTGCTTCAGAACACCCGGGAAGTTCTCTGGCCTCAATTGATCGAAGGCTTGACCAAACCCATCACCCAAGACGAGACAGCAGACTTAAGCAAGGCTGCGGTCGGAGGAACCAAAGACGTGGTGTTCACCGGCACGATCGACGAGGTGCAGCAGTTTTTTGTGGAAAACCGCTGGTCAGACGGATTGCCGGTCATCCCACCCACGGCGGCCAAGGTGGAACAGTTTCTTAAGTTCTGCGACCTGGAGTGGGACCAGAGCGTGGGGGTGCTGCCGATCGCCTACCGCGACACACTGGTGTGGCATGTGGCCGTCAATGGGGCGATGGCAGGCTGCCCGCCAGAGTTCATGCCGCTGCTCCTGGCTTACACCAAAGCTCTGGCCGATGGCAATTACCGGCGAACACTGGCCAGTACCCACGCGTGGACGCCGTATTGTTGGGTGAACGGTCCTGTAGCCAGGCAGCTAGGTCTGGATTCGCAGCAGGGTCAGATCAACGAACCAAAAAACGCGGCACTCGGCCGGTTTATTAATCTGGCGATGATGAACCTCGGCGGTTATTACGTCAAGCAAGATCGCATGGGCACCTTCGGTTATCTGATGCCATGGTCGCTGACCGAGGATGAGGAAGCATGCCTGCGGATCGGCTGGCAACCTTATCATGTGCAACTCGGTTATGATCTGCACGAGAGCGCATTGACCGCAGCATCGGCGCTGATGTGGGGAAATAATCTCACTCCGGCCACGGACGATCCCGAGAAAATCATGCAGCTTGTCGCCTGGGATGTGGTGGAGAAAGGCCAATTCGCCACCGGCAGCGGGCCCAAGCTCACACCTCGCACCCTCTTGATCACCGAGTATGTTGCTCGCGATTTAGCGCGGGGTTACCCATCAAAGCTTGAGTTAGAAAAGGCTTTGGTTGCAACGGCCCGCAGGCCGGCTCACGAACGGGCTTATTCGAATTACTGGGCGAACCCCGGTAGCGCTTTTGACCCTTCCCGGTATACGGTCAACATGCACCTGAGGCGGGTCATTCGACAAGAAGACGGCGAACTGACCGACCCGCCACCCTGGTTCCCCAAAGTGCCGGGGATGGAGAAAATCTATACCGTCCCTGTGATGGAGTTAGGCGTGACGCCGATCCTCGTGACCGGCGACCCGGATCGGAACAAGGTGCAGACGATGCCCGGCGGCAGTCACGTCACGCTCCCTATTGAACTGCCCAACAACTGGGACGCGCTGATGGCCGAACGCGGTTATCGCCCGCTCCAGGAGTTTTTCCTCGATTAGTGAGCCGCTGACGTGCCTGGATCAAGATGTACCGGCGCGCCCGCGGCCGCTGGCAAACGTCGTGGTCGGCGCTTCGGAGTTGCCTTCGATACGATGCCGAATGAAGTTGGGATCATACGCGTGCGACAGCGCGATGTCATAAGAAATGTCGCCACGCTGGTAAATGGTCAGCAGCGTCTGGTCCATGGTCTGCATCTTGTGTTTGCGCCCCGTCTGCATTTCGCTGTACAGCAGGTGGACTTGATGCTCGCGGATATGGTTGCGGACTGCCGGCGTGCACATGCAAACTTCACAGGCCAAGATGCGACCGTCATCCGCGGCACGCGGTAACAGCTTTTGGGCGATGATCGCCTGCAGGCTGTTGGCCAACTGCACGGTGATGCTGTTTTGCTGCTGAGCCGGGAAGACGCTGTAAATCCGTTGGACCGTCTGGACCGCATCGGGCGTGTGCAAGGTCGCCAACACAAGGTGTCCGGTTTCCGCGGCGATCAGCGCCGTTTCCATCGTATCCAGGTCTCGCATCTCGCCGATCACGATCACATCAGGATCCTGCCGCAACACATGCCGAAGTGCGCTTTGGTACGACTTGACGTCGCCCAATAACTCCTGCTGGATCACGATGCTGCGCAGGTTGCGGTGCTCAATCTCGACAGGATCTTCAATCGTGATGATCTTTGCTCGGCGGGTTTCATTGATCGTGTTGACGATGTAGTTCATCGTGGTCGTCTTACCCATTCCCGTTGGGCCGGTGATCAGCACCAATCCACTCGTCAACCGCGTGAGGTCTTCGATTGCCTCGGGTAGCCCGAGTTCCTGAGCCGTGCGGATGCTCGACTCGCACAGTCGGATTGAGAATTCGGGGCTGCCGGCATGCAGGTAGACGCTAATCCGAAATCGCCCGATCTTCTCCAAGCGGCGCGAGAAACAGATTTGCCAGTCGTTTTCAAAGACGGTCTTTTGCTCCGGTGTCAGTAAACCATCATAGATCGTACGCAGATCAGCCGCCTGGAGCGGGTGTCCTTCGACCACGCGAATTTCGCCGTTGATGCGAAACGCTGGTGAGAGGCCACAAACGAGATGGACATCGCTGGCGCCATGTTTGCGCGCGCTGACGAGAATCTTTTCCAACGTGAGCATACTGTGATCCTTAGGTCTTCTCGCTGGATGGGAAGAGAACGCTCATGGAGCAAACTGGTATCCGAGGGCCTAAGGCTGCTAAGACCGATGGAACAGGCGGCGAAAAACGTGACTTAGTTTCCAAGATGCATTCTGCAGAGCGGTCAAATGTTGTCCGGCTTCGGTGTGTCCGGGACAGAGTTCCAGGCACTGTTCAAAGCTGCGGGCCGCGGTATCGACCATGCCCACTTCCTGCTGACAGATCCCCATTAGAAACCAGGCATAAAAGGAGCTGGCATTTCTTTCGAGTGCGATGCGCAACCGCTGCTGCGCCTTGGAATAAGCGCGATAATGTATGTAGATCAGGCCGGATTCCAAGGGGACCAAGAAGCGGTTGTCAAGGATCTGTGCGCGGTCGAAACAGTGGCGGTCGGTATCTTGTTTGCCCGCCAACAGCAATTCGCCGCGAACCTGCCACTGAAACGCCGATTCACTGCGTTGCCTCAGGGCTGCATCACAGAGGGCATTGCCTTTGCGCAGGTCGCCCATCCGGCATTGCGCCTGCGCCTGCGCGGCCAGCAAGTCAGCATTGTTGGGAAATAGTTCCAATGCTTTTTGGCTCCACGTGCTCGCCTGTGGATATTCCCGCAACTGCACCAGCATCTGGACTTGAGACACCCAAGCCGGAACCAGCGTTCGATTGAGTTCCAGCGCCCGGGAATAAAACCGCAGCGCGTTTTCGTGCAGCCCGATCGATCGCTGGTGGTCAGCCTGATCGAGCCAATGATGTTCGTCCTTTTCTCGCGCTGCCTCCGGGAGCCCAGCATTGCTACTGGGCAACGGCTCATCATCATCAAACTCGAGTTTATCAAAACGCGCCACCAGTGATTCCTAGCTGATAAGAGAATTGGGTAACTGGGCCGTCATCAGGGAGCCCTGCCCTCTTCGGTCGCTCCGGTGCCTACCGTTTCTTGCAAGCTTCAAAATCAGCACCTGGCCCGACAACGCCTACAAGCTTGTGAAGCGATGAAAGGGATACGTTCGCCAAGCCACCACTCCCGATACCGAGGAGAGCGGGACGACCGCCAATGTGGTGCCGTCTTTGGTGTCAACATAAAAATTGGCTGGCACCAGATCGTCGGGCAGGATAAAGACGTGCCCCCGCGGTACGATCAATTCGTTGGGCAAGCGCAGCGTCCGCGGTTGCCAGTGGCTGATCTTTCCATCGACGAATAATTTTCCATCGGAAACGGACAAGCGTTGGCCTGCCACAGCGACCAACCGGTTGATCCGCGTTCCCTCGATATTGACGTTAATCGCTAAGTGGTCTCGGTACCCGGGAACCATTCGCACCGGCACGTTGTAGAGCACGATATCGCCGACCGTTGCAGTCGCTTGCGGGCGATACCACACCACATCGCCGCTCTGAAAATAGCGTGTATCCTGCTGAATGGTCACAGCCCTGGCAAATCGCGAGACGCTCCAGCCTGCCGGGAAGTACACGGTTACCGCCAACAGCGCGGCACACAATCCCGTGAATAGCACCCGCTCCCCGAACGTGGCGAAGTGGCGGCAAACGGCGTCCACGCTGGTCATCACATGGAAACTAAATAAGAGCCCCAGCGCCGCTGCTCCATATCCCGACCCGGCCAGCACCACCGTGAGCGCGAACAACAGCAGGGCCACTGCCATCATCCAGCGTCCCCGCACCGGTTCGCCAAACCGCATTTGAACCCAGCCCGGAATCAACAAGCGGAGGTAATTGGCGTAGCGCAGGTCAAACTCCTGCAGGTTTTCTCGCTGGTTGCCAGGCGCCGCAAGCGAAGGTGTTGCGACGCGCCACGCGGCGCTGCTGCCCGCGGTCGGCCGCAGCCGGTTAGGCAACAGGTTGCCGGTGCGAGCGACCAAATCGCCGATGGCAATCTGCAGGCGAAAGACCGCCGAACGCACCTCCGCGGGGACACGTCGCTGCAGCGCCGATGCGCGCGGTGGGATCACGTCGACATTGCCTACCATTAAGGAGGCGCCACACCTGGCACAGTGCCCGCTGCCGGGCATGTTTTCAAAGCGACAACTGGGGCACTGCATGGCGAACCCGTCTTCATTAATATTGCTGACGAATATCCAGATGCCCCTGGATGTCCGTCTCGGACTCATAATATTCCGAGGTTAACTGGCGAGACTCTTCACGGCCGATCAGCAGGGCGAGCGCTTCGGCGGCATCCCAGGGCGATTGCACGGGGAATTACGTGCTGAAAATGACTTTCTCCATGTAGGCGTCGTCCCAGCCAGCAGTCAGACGTTTGTTCTTGACCCCGCACTTGGCCGTCTTCTCTTGTTTTAGCAG
>Ga0182745_1000106_pt1 | contig 116607 bp, 95 predicted proteins | sample eDN3rd30CKraftBY_FD_128523 | JGI IMG/M metagenome (GOLD analysis project Ga0182745, IMG submission 128523) | Enriched backyard soil microbial communities from Emeryville, California, USA - eDNA 3rd pass 30_C Kraft BY (version 2) (version 2) | ecosystem: Environmental > Terrestrial > Soil >...
GGCACGCACGAAGCGACGCAGCGTCTCCACATCGAAGCGACTATCGCTATGCGCAATGCAGGCCCACGCCATGCCGAAGATGCGCGGGTAACCGATGAAGGGACCTTCCGCGAGCTTGGGCAGCTCTCTATAGAACCTGGGCGGCAGATCACTGTGGATCTTGCGGATCTGCTCTTCGATCAGATGGTAGTTATCAAGCAGCCATTCGCCCGCCGGCGTGATGCTGCCGCCGTTGCTGACAGCGACGGCAATGGCACGATAAGCAGTGAGCAGCACCGACTCGTTTTCGCTCAAGCGACTGTCGAGTGAGCGCCGCCGTGGCGGCTTTGTCGTGACGAGTTGTGATCGAGCCAGGCTCGCGGCGTGTTCTTCCAGCCGGTTGATGCTGAACAATTCCTCACGGATGATCGCGTCGGTATCCCAGCAGGAAACGGGTGGTCTGAAACCTGGAATACGCAGGAGAAACGATTTCAAAGCAGATCCGTTCCAAGTTCGTGTCATTCGAGAAGAAGGAGAAGCCCTGCACGAGAGCGGCAGGAGGTGCAGGACGAGATGAGAGAAAAGCATCGACCGCAGCGCGCCCGGTAGCATGCAAGTTAGTTCGGGCGCAGGGGTCTTGCGAGGTTGTCTTCAGTGAACCTCCAAGCGGCCAACTGGCGCCCATAGAAGCAGCAGTTTCCGCCGAAATTGCATCAAGATCGGTGCGCTACCGAACGTAAGTCGCCGGCGGTCGGGTGCGCTGGTAGTGTTTCGCTAGAGAAGACCCGCGCCTCGCTTGCTCAAAGCGCTATCGCACCGAGGTCCCAGCCTCGACTTCGCCCGATGCAGGGCGATACAATGCACCGCGACGCGGACCCAGCACGTGTTCGTACATTTTGTTCGCCTGCCGGTAACACGGACACGATGCCCTCTCCAGCCCCGCATTATTGCGGATGGAGATTTTCCCGCGGCTGTAATCGATCAGACCGTGCCTCTGCAATGAACTGGCTGCCTGGGTGATTCCAACCCGCCGCACGCCGAGCATGTACGCGAGGAATTCGTGAGTAAGATCGAACCGACTGGAATGCGCCCGATCTCGGGTCATCAGCAACCAACGAGCGAGGCGCGCCTCGACATGGTGGTAGCGCGTGCAGGCGGCCGTCTGCGCAAGCTGATTCATCAGCACGTATACATAGCGGTTCAACTCCTGCCGTAGCGGCTCGCTACGTTTGTAGTGACCGCGAAAAGCTGCTGCATTCATTCGAAGCGCAGTCCCGGCGCCCTGCACCAAGGCATGCTGCGGCGAAGTATTCACACCAAGAACGAGAGACGTTCCGAGCATACCCTCGTCACCGACGATACCGACCTCCAGCCGCGCACCATCGTCGAGAGCGGTTACGAGGGAGATGAAGCCGTCGACCGGGAAATAGACATGGCGAATCCGTTGGCCTGACTCGCACAGGACTTCGGCGAAACGCAACTCGATGCAGTCGCAGCTCGCCAGAAATTTTCGTCGGTTTCGGTCAGGCAAAGCAGCAAGCAGGCGATTCATCGGGCGGCCTGTTTCGATACTGTCATCGTTCCCTCTTACCTACGTACTGCGGACGCGAAGGCAGCCGAATCGCGCTACCGTGCGGCAACTCGCTGGACCAGACCGACCACCGCCAGGAGGACGACTGCCCCGAGAAGCGACACCAGCACGCTTGCCATGCTCAAGTTGCCTTGATTGATGGTCGAGACTCCGAGGAGCGGACTCACGAACCATCCGGCAACGGCCGCACCGACGACACCGACCAGCACGTTGAGAAGGATTCCCTGCCGGCCGTCGGTTCGCATGATGATGCTCGCCACCCAGCCAACCAGACCGCCGAGCACGAGCCAAATAACGATGTTCATGAACGTGTCCTCTGATTTTCCGACTGACTGCAGAAGCTACGCAGCTTCTTCGGCCCGAGGGCTTGAATGTGGGTGCAGGCGGCCATCCAGCCGCACGCCCGTCCGATACGTGCCCGCTGGACGCCTCCTGCCTACCTCGACTGCGGCTTGAGCTGCATGTCGTTCTTGACTTCGGTGACACCGTTCACGCGGTGCGCCACCTTTACCGCCGTGGCGATGTCCTCTCTTGATCCGACGAAGCCGCTCAACTGAACGACACCCTTGAAAGTCTCGACGTTGATTTCTGACACCTTCAAGCCGGGCTCTTTCAGGATTGCGGCCTTGACCTTGGTGGTGATGACGCTGTCATCAACATACTGCCCCGTTCCTTCGTGGGTCGGTGTGGGTGCACATCCCATGGACGCAACCAACATGAGGGACGAGACCAGCGCTGCCGGAAACTTGGTTAAGAACATGGAATGACTCTCCTGTGAAACGGGCCTTGCGGCAACATGCACAAGAGAGTTTAGGCGGCGCTGCGCGCCAGTCGGTGCGGAGGCGCACAAAGACCGGTGCCGGCCAACAAGCCGGCGGCCTTGCTCAGAAGCAGAGCCGGCTACCTGCGCCGGAACAGACGAATCAGTCCACAGTCGGAGCAGGCAACAATCGATCGCACTCCTTCTTGACCACGGCATAGCACTCGCACGTCCGCGCCTCCAGGCCCGGGCGATCGAGCACGGTAATGCGACCACGGCTGTAGTTAATCAAGCCGGCGCGCTGCAGATTTCCTGCGGCCTCTGTCACCCCCTCACGCCGCACGCCCAGCATGTTGGCGATCAGTTCCTGCGTCATCACCAACGTGTTGGAAGCCAAACGATCGAGGCTCAGCAACAGCCACCGGCATAGCTGCTGATCCAGGGAATGATGTCGATTGCAGACGGCAGTCTGCGCCATTTGTGTCAGCAAGGCCTGTGTGTAGCGCAGCAACAAGTGCTGCATGGCACCGCCCCGGATGAATTCTTCCTTGAGCGCCCGGCCCGTGACCCGATAGGCATGGCCCGCGCTCTGCACCACCGCCCGACTCGGCGTCGTTTCTCCACCCATGAAGAGCGACACGCCGATGACGCCTTCATTACCGACGACGGCGATTTCCGTCGAAGCGCCGTCGACCATCACGTACAGCAAAGAGACGATCGAGTCGATGGGGAAGTAGACATGACGCAATGCAACACCGGACTCATACACCGCCTCACCCAGATGCATCGGGATCAGCGTCAGATGCGGCTGCAGACGCTCGAAATCCGGCGCCGGCAGTGCGGCTAACAGGCGATTCTGTCGGGGATCATAGGTATCCGACATGGATAGAGTGTCTCCTGAGCGCTGACTCAGCGTAGGGCCAGCGCCGTCTGCGTACGCTACCGCACAAAGACTGCTCCTAAATCCTCCAATGCACAAGCACGCGAATCATATGCACGGCGATCTCGAAGCGGCTTCGGACTGCTCGCCGGATGGCTCCTGATTTGAAGCAAGCGGGAGCAAAAGCGCTTGGAGATTCGCGGGCACGTTACGCAGCATTTCGTTTGCCGAGAAGCGACGCCACGTTCGCTATGTGGGGTGGCGTACAGCGATCTGGAAAATCGATGCTTACGATTCGCTACCTCAAATGGCGGACCGTCGCCCATTTGATGACGTCAGTCGGCCTAACCTCGAGGAACAACGACCGTGAAGGCCCCCACTACTGCTGATGCGGACATCCGGCCGGTCGATCTGGTCGTTACCCGGGCACTATCGCAACGGCCCAATCGGGCGCCGGACTTCCCGGCCGAATTGGCAGCGCTTTGCGAGCTGTCGCAGATGGTTGCGGATGCCCCCCGCGAAGCGCTGCGCACATCCCTGGATATGACGGTCCGGCTCTGCGCCGCAGGGAGCGCGGGTCTGAGTTTGCTGCGGCTCAATGCGGCAGGCGGAACCATGGTTCGTTGGGAGGCGATCAGCGGCGCGCTGGCCTTGTATGAAGGGACCGAAACGCCGTACGCCTTCGATCCCTGCAGCCTCTGTCTCGATACGGGCGTGACGATGCTTGTGTCGCAGCCGGAACGGGCATTCACCTGCCTGCTCGACGCCCGGCCTGCAATCGTCGAAGAGCTGATTGTTCCCTTGTGTGACAGCACCGGAGAACCACTGGGCGCATTCTGGGTCGCGCATCACGACATTGCAGCGCGTTTTTGCTCCAACGATGCACGCATAGCGCAGCAGCTCGCGATCCAGTTGCTACCGGCTCTCAGGCTCCTGCGAATAGCTCGGGAACACCGCTATGCATTGGCTTTGCTCGAATCACACCAGAGGGCGCAGCACAACCTCTTCGCTCGCGACTTGGCCGAAGCGCACAATTTGCGCGAGCACGCAGAGGCATCGGAAAGCGCGGTCCGTCGAACACTGTCGCACAAGCACATCGTAGTTCAGGAAGCGCATCATCGAGCCAAGAACACCCTGCAAACAGCAATCGGCCTTCTGTCGTTGCACGCCCGTCAGAGTCCGTCTGCGCAAGTGCGCTGGGCCTTGCAGGAGAGTTCTAGACGCCTGCATGTGCTCGCCAAAGTGCATGAACTGCTCTACGCGAGTGCTGACAGCGCACAGGAGATCCCCATGCCAACGCTGCTGCAGGCAATAGGCGATGCGATGCGACAATCGTTCACCAGCATCTCGAGGCGCGTCAGGCTCGAGGTCGCGTCCGAGCCGATTGTACTGTGCGCCGACGAGGCAATCCCGATGGCGCTGCTGGCAAACGAGGTCCTGACCAATGCCTACAAACACGCCTTTCCGAATGGCTGCGCAGGAATGATTTCGGTCAACCTCAGTTGCGCCCCTGGGAGCGCAATCACCCTGCGAATCATGGACAGCGGCATCGGCATGGGTTCCAAATGTAGTGAGAGCGGCCTGGGCCTAAAGCTCATTCACAGCTTCGCGGCGCAGCTCCACGGGACGGTAGCATTCAGCAAGCCGATCGATACCGATGGCACTGTAATGACGCTAAGGATCTATCGCGCAGCGAAACGCAGACAAGAGATTGAGCGCGGCGGGTCTATCGCCTCCGTTAAGCAGTCTGGTCGGCCTTCGCTGCGCATGAGTCATGCGCGGATGAACTGATCACGGTGCCGCTGCTTGCCTGTGTGACTTGGTATCGACCAGGCAGATTCTCCGACCGTCAGCATCACTAACCAAAATTCTCCAATGCGTGAAAACCGCGACTGAGGATTCATCGGGAACGAGCCGGGCGTTCGCCGGCAAAGCAAGCCAATACAGTGAGGCCAAGCGCCGCCGAAACGACCGACGCCAGGAAGATGCCCAATTTGGCGCTGTCGATCAGGCTGTCGTCGAAGGCCAGATTGGCGATGAACAGCGCCATCGTGAAACCGATACCGGCGAGCAGACTGCCGCCGGCCAGCGCTTTCCAACTGAGATCCACGGGACGCAGAGCGACCCCCGTGCGTACTGCAAGCCAACAGAACATCAGAACGCCAACAGGCTTGCCGACCACAAGGGCGATGAAGATAGCCGCCGTCACAGGGATCTGCAGATCGCTCACAGATAGCGGCAGCCCGGCGTTGGCGAAGGCAAAGAGGGGCATGACGACAAAGCCGACCCACGGGTGCAGCGCAATCTCTATTCGTTCCACGGGAGACAACGTTTCGCGCGCGGCGATCGCCGCGATCTGCAGTGTTTCTCGATCCTTGGTCGCGCCGCTGCCGTCTACCGCCTCGGGGTGGGCGACGACTCGGCCCAGTATCGTGTACAAGCGCTCGTCGCTGACCCAGCGGCGAGCCGGCGTCAGCAGTCCGAGTATTACGCCGGTAATCGTGGGATGGATACCCGATGCATCCACGGCAAGCCACGTCAGACCGCCCAGCACGACGTAGACCGCAACGCTTCGGACGCCCATCAGCGCCATAGCACGTACGACGGCGACACTGAGTGCAGCCACGGCGAGCGCCCACCACACCAGGTCACCGCCGTAGCCAATCGCCACGACCAGTATGGCGCCGATGTCGTCGACGATCGCCAACGAAAGCATGAAGACCCGTAAGATTTGCGGGATTCGTGAGCCCAGCAGCGCCAGGCAACCTATGACAAACGCGGTATCGGTCGCCATGACGGCGCCCCAGCCCGTTGCGCCAGGCTGGCCGGATTGCAGCAGCAGGTACAGTGTGGCGGGCGCCAGCATGCCGCCCAGTGCTGCGGCAATCGACAGCGCCGCCACCCGCAGGTTGCTCAGCTCTCCCAGGACCAGCTCTCGCTTCAGCTCTACGGCTACGAGAAAGAAGAACAGCGTCATCAAAGCGTCGTTGATCCAATCCCTCACCGATCTTGAAAGCTCCAGCGAGCCGAGCACGAGCACAGCCCGGGTTTGCCAGATGTTCGCGAAGAAATCCGCCCACGCGGTGTTGGACAGAGCAAGCGCGGCTACGGAAGCGATCAGAAGAATTGCACCGCCGAGCGCCTCGATGCGCAGGAAGCGGGCAAGCGGTTTCGTAAGTCGATCGACAAACTCTCGCGGCAGTCGGGTGAGATCTGAATTGGATGGCCGGTGTTCGTCCATGCTCATGCGCGCGCCCTACGGCCAAATGACCGGTCGGGCTCCAGCCGCCGCGGACGTAGCCTTGCGATGAGGTCGTTCGTCAGTCACCCACACAGGTGAGTGCGTGCCTGTGAAAACCATGGTCGCAAGCCCAGTCGCTGCCTGAATAGTCCAGGTGAGCGTTCTCGGGAACCTGCACCATCACGCATGCCGAACTCTCTCTCCGGAAGCCCCGCTCGCAGTCCCAGTCGGCCCCGGAGCGCGTCAAAAAGCCATTCGCCGGAACGCTGACGGCGGCACACGCCCCGCCGACGAGTCGGAACCCCCGATCGCAATCCCAGCCAGATCCGTAGGACGAGTTCGTCGAATAGGCATTCATTGGGAGCGTTGCCCGAGGGATCGAGGTACGCATTGGCCGGCACAGAGATACGCACACAGGTATTGCTGACCCGCCGGAAGCCACTCATGCAGTCCCAACCGCTTCCGTAACGACTCGCCACTGCATGAGCCGGTAGCAACGCAAGCACGAAAGTCTTCAGTCGTAGTGGTGTTCTCATAGGCAGGCTCCTAGCAAATCAGCACTCTCGATCATTGGCGTGTTGTCAGCGGGGCGCGCGCGAACCCGGCGGCTCGCGCCCCACAGCGTGCAGTCGGCACGCCAGCCTGAACAGTCGGCGTTGACGTGCGGCGCTACGGCTTGCGGCCATTCGATCTCGGGTGGGAAGGAATCCAAGTTCGCCTATGCCTGGGGGCGGATCGTCGTTTCGTCGTGGATACACGCTCTGGACCAGGGGCAGATCCCACGGCCTCGCCGATCTGCTGGTCAGATAGGAGAACCCCTGCAACCGTCCGTCGCGGAGAACGACCGCGTCGATGACAGTCGTTCCCCAGAAATCGGTCCCGTCCGCTTCGCGTCGCCATCCGCGTCGGGTGCTGCTGCCCTCAACGGATGCAGCGTGCAGGTCGCGCAGAGGCTGCCTGCTTGCGATGTCCTCTGCGACATAGAACTGCGATACGTGACGATCTACGACATGATCGCTTTCGTCGGCTTGGCCATACCATGAGACAACGACGCCTGCCTCGTCCACCATGGCCAGCGAATAGTTCCTCGCATTCGCACCCATGGCGGCGCGCATTCGCGCGCCGCGTTTGAGCAATGCTCGCCGGCGCAATGACCGGACCTTGTCATCTACTCCACGGCAGTTCTTCATTGCATGGCTCCAGCTCGCGCGCTTCCTAGGACAGCTCCGGACCTTACCGCCGGCCGGACGATTGGTCGGTGCGCCAACGAACATATGTAATGATCCAGGCAATCAGGTGCATTGTGCATTCAACACGACCGCTGCACGGTAAGCCGGTAGCGATACTAGTCTCCACTCAGGAATAACAGCGCTTGAGCGCTAATGCCAGCGTAAGGACCCATTGGAATTCCTGCAGCGCTGACATGCGCAACTGCCAGAAGGCCTCGAAGGCATTTCAGACAGTGAGGTCGATAGCTGGCGCGACAAGAGTACGGGCGGCGGAAGGAATTCACATGGAACGAGTGAGATTCATCCTGGATACCAATATCATTTCCGAGCTTTCCAAGCCCGAGCCGAATGCGCGCCTTTTGAAGAAGTTTCAACTACATCGTTTCGTTTGTATGACCTACGCGCCTGTCCTCCATGAGCTGCAATCGGCATTGCACGGCTCCCGGCTGGCAAGCGTCGCAGGATGTTGACGGAATTCATCGATGGTCTGCCGACTGACAGCATTGAAGCACTGTCAGAAAGCGGCGGAAATTCATGCACACGAACATGCTGTTCTCACCGCCAAGGGCAAGGTACCTGCCTATGTGGATGGCCAGATCGCCACTATCGCTCTCGCCTGCGGAGCAACCGTTGCTACCCGTAACACAGACGACTTCAAACTCTTCTCTGGACTGCGGGTAGACGACTGGTTCAAGTAGCTTCATCAGCGCGTAACGCTGATGACAGTTGTCAAGCTTTTCTTGACATGACAACTGCCCGAGCCTGCAGCGTTACGTTAATTGAACTATTAAGGCTTACTTAATAGTTCGAATCCACTTGACGCGCATTACTGCGCGCTCAAAGCTCGCGGATCAAATATCCAGGTTCGACACCGCCAACGCGTTCTTCTCGATGAAATCGCGGCGAGGTTCGACCTGGTCGCCCATCAGGGTGGCGAAGATGTCGTTGGCGGCCTGGGCATCCTCGATGCGCACCTGAATGAGCCGGCGCGATTCGGGGTTGATGGTGGTGTCCCAGAGCTGGGTCGGGTTCATTTCGCCCAGACCTTTGTAACGCTGCAGGGTCTGCCCTTTGCGGGCCTGGTCCAGCAGCCATTCGATAGCCTGCTTGAAGGTGCTCACCTCGTAGCGCTGCTCGCCCTTGGCGACATAGGCGCCGGGCTGCAGCAGGCCGGCCAGGGTCTTGCCGAGTTCGGCGATGCGCCGGTACTCGGGGGACTCGAAGAATTCGCGGTGAATGTGCTTCTCGTTGGTCGAGCCATGTTCCACGCGGGTGACCAGCAGCTTGGGCGGACCGCCGGCAACGCCGGGCAGTACACGAACCTGGTAACGGCGGCCGGCATCGTCATGGCTGTTGAGCTGGGTCTGGAAGTTCTCGCCCCACTGGGTGAGCCAGACCAGGTTGTCGTGGTCGGCCACCGTGACTTCGGGCGAGTACAGCAGCTGCTCCAGGACCCGCTGGTCGTAACGGCGTGAAGAGCGGCGAATGATGGCGGCCACCTCCATCCAGCGACGCGCGAGAGTTTCCAGGGCCGAACCGGTCAACGGGGTCGTGATCACGCCGGTATCGGGTCCGACACCAACATAAAGCTGGGCATCCTCCAGCGCCTGCTCGAGCAGCATGGCGTTCAGCTCGGCATCGTCTTTAACATAATGTTCGTTCTTGCCCTTCTTGAGCTTGTAGAGCGGCGGCTGGGCGATATAGATGTGGCCGCGTTCGATGAGCTGCGGCATCTGACGATAAAAGAACGTCAGCAGCAGCGTGCGGATGTGCGAGCCGTCCACGTCAGCGTCGGTCATGACGATGACACGGTGATAGCGCAGCTTTTCAACGTCGAAGTCATCGGCGCCGATTCCGCAGCCTAGCGCGGTGATCAGCGTGCCAACTTCAGCGGACGACAACATCTTGTCGAAGCGCGCCTTTTCCACGTTCAGAATCTTACCCTTGAGGGGCAGGATGGCCTGGGTGCGGCGGTCCCTGCCCTGCTTCGCGGAGCCACCTGCCGAGTCACCCTCGACCAGGAAGATTTCAGACAGCGCGGGATCCTTTTCCTGGCAGTCCGCCAGCTTGCCGGGCAGACCTGCGAGATCCAAAGCACCCTTGCGGCGAGTCATCTCGCGTGCCTTACGGGCGGCTTCGCGAGCGCGCGCCGCATCGACAATCTTGCTGGCAATGGCCTTGGCCTGGGCCGGATGCTCCATCAGGAACTCTTCCAGCTTGGCACCCACCGTGGACTCGACGATGCCCTTGATTTCCGAAGACACCAACTTGTCCTTGGTCTGGGACGAAAACTTCGGGTCCGGCATCTTCACCGACAGAATGGCCGTCAGCCCTTCGCGGGCGTCATCACCACTGGTGGCGATCTTGTCTTTGGCCGAATACTCCTTCTCCACATAATGGTTCAGGGTTCGGGTCAGGGCACTGCGGAAGCCGGCTAGATGCGTACCGCCGTCTTTCTGGGGAATATTGTTGGTGTAGCAGTGCATGTTCTCCTGGTAGGAGTCATTCCACTGCAACCCCAGCTCGATCGTAATAGCGTCCTGCTGGGTCCGGAACCAGATGATGGATTCGTGGACGGCGCTTTGATTCCGGTTCAGGAACCGGACGAACTCACTGATACCGCCCTCGTACTGAAAGACTTCCCGCCGGTCTTCCCGCTCATCGATCAGTTCGATCCGAACCCCCGAGTTCAAGAACGACAGCTCGCGTAGCCGCTTGGCCAGGATGTTGTAGTCGAAATCGATATTGGTGAACGTGGCGGAGCTGGGCTTGAACCGAATGACGGTGCCGCGCTTGTCGGTTACCCCGTTTTGGGCCAAGGGGGCCTGGGGTTCGCCCAAACGGTATTCCTGGTTGTACAGCTTGCCGTCCTTATGAATGGTCAGCAGCAGGTACTCGGACAGGGCGTTCACCACCGACACGCCCACGCCATGCAGACCGCCCGAAACCTTGTAGGACGAGTCGTCGAATTTGCCGCCAGCGTGCAGCACGGTCATGACCACTTCGGCCGCTGAACGCTGCTCTTCCGGAAGGATATCCACAGGAATTCCACGGCCGTCATCGGACACGGTAACCGACTGATCGGCGTGCACGGTGACTACGACATTGGAGCAGTAACCGGCCAGGGCTTCATCGATAGAGTTATCTACGACCTCAAACACCATGTGGTGCAAACCCGTACCGTCATCGGTATCACCGATGTACATTCCAGGCCGTTTGCGCACCGCATCGAGACCCTTCAAGACCTTGATTTTGCTTGAGTCGTAGACGTTTGTATCAGTCATGACCGAACCTGGAATTGACACCTGTGGAGTATAGCATTGGTGCGAAATGACCTTGTTCCACGTGGAACAATCGCCGCACTTGGATGCCTTTGAGTCCGGCTTCGCTCACCGATGTCACGACCAATTGCGACGGGACAGAATCGATCACCGCGAGAAGTTTCCCCAAGTTATCCACATCTAGCTCGGCTGCGGGATCATCCAGTAACAGGCAGGTCGGAACCGCCGCTGTGGTCGAGCGCAACTGGATCTGGGACAGGATGAAAGCGGACGCCAGCATCTTCTGCTGGCCACGCGAAACTCGGTCGCGGGCGACGACTCCCCCGACCTTGAACACCAAATCAGCCCGGTGCGGACCCACCGTGGTGGTCTTCAGCCTGAGGTCCCGAGCACGAGCCTCCAGGAAAGCTTCGTCCAGCTCCTGATCAGCTGCCCAACCACGGCGATACTCGAAGGTGGCAGGCTCATCCAACAGTCGGGCGGCAATGGCCTCGAAGCAATCCTTCAGCTGAGCAGAGTATTTGCCTCGGGCGATATCCACAGCCAATCCACAATCCACCAATTCCCTTTCCCACGCCCCGACGACCGTAAGGTCCTCGCCCGTACGGAGTGCGGCATTCCTTTGTTGAAGGGCTCGCTGGTAGCGACGCCAGTGAGGTAGGAACTCATGTTCCACGTGGAACACTCCCCAATCGAGCAACCGGCGACGACGCGCTGAGCCTTCCTCGATCAGTCGGTGCACGCCGGGGTCGATCAGCTGGATCGGGAGAATCTCCGCGACCTGGGAAATGCTGGATACGCCTTGTCCAGCCAGACGAGTCTTGGTTTGGCCCCCGGTGTACTCCGTCCCGGCCACCAGGACACCCCGTGGCGTATCCACGCGACCGACGACTCGGAAGAAGTCGGTACCGCGTTTAACCAGCTTGTCGCGGGTATTGGTACGAAGGGAGCGGGCGTGGCCAAGGAAGAAAATGGCTTCGAGTAGGCTGGTCTTGCCGGAGGCATTGTTGCCGAGAATGCCAGTGCCACGCGGATCGAAGTCGAGGTGAGTGTGCTCGATGCAGCGGAAATTCTGAATTTCGATGGAGGCCAACATGGGATTAGCGGCATCCGGGAGGCGTGTCAGCAGGTATGCGCCAAAGAGAGCGCCGATAAGGGGTCTCGATGGGGTATCCCGGGCTCACTTGATGCCTATTGAACATAGTTGGTAGCCGAAGGCGATTTGCCGCACATCGGAGGAAAGATCGACCAAAGGAGCTAGGGATGCCCCATCGAGACCCCTTACCGACACCGGTCGACAAGAACATCATAGGAAGCGACGGGAATACGAGGTTGGGTGTAAGAAGGCCAACTGCGTCAAAAAGCCGAAGAAGAGAGAGTTGGCCACGCATCGGGGGGTAGGTCGAAGAGGGACGAGCAAGCACCGACTGATGGTTGGCTTATGTCCGGGAAAAGGCTCAACTCCTCATTCCGGTCCGCTACTTGTCCACTGATGAAAATTCATTCGAGGGCGCTTCCAACCCCAACCGCCTTGGTTCACGTAAACAGGTCTGCCTCGGCTGGGCGCATCCAGTGCATGGCAGGGTTCTCGCGCCTGCGGCCCTGCTCCCTATACCGCCCCCATCTCAACCAACTGGCCGGCGCCACTAAAAACCTGAAATCCACCGGTATCCACCGACCGGAGCGCGGGCCGCAGGCGCGAGGACCCTGGCAGGCACCTCTGGATACCCAGCACCTGCCCATATTTCCCAACCGTCCACTACGAAGAGCCTCCGGTTCCCCCTCAGCGCTTACAACCGCATCGGCATCACAACGTACTTCGCCGCCGGCATGCTGGGCGACGTCACCAGGCAGCTGTTGCTGCCATCGGTCAATCCCAACTCCACTTCGTTGCCATCCACCGCCGCCAGCGCATCCAGCAGATAGTTCACGTTGAAGCCGATTTCGACCTCATCGCCGCCGTAGTTCACCTCGAGCTCTTCCTCAGCCTCTTCCTGCTCCGGGTTATGCGACTGCAGGATCAAGGCGTTGGCCTTCACCGCCAACCGGATGCCCCGGTACTTCTCGTTCGACAAAATGGCAGCGCGCTGCAGGGCGGAACGCAGCACTTCGCGATCGGCTTTGACCTGCTTGGGCGGATTGGCCGGGATGACACGGCCGTATTCCGGGAAACGTCCATCGATCAGCTTCGAAGTGAAGCGAATGTCGCCGATCTGGGCGCGAACGTGATTAGTTCCCAGCGCCAGGTCCATGGTGCCTTCGTTGCCGAGCAAACGCTGCAGTTCCAGCACGCCTTTGCGAGGCACGATCACCTGCTGGGTGCCGCTCACCGCCGAATCGATCTCAGCTTCGCAAAATGCCAGACGATGGCCGTCAGTCGCGACTGTTCGCAGTATTTTTCCCGAAATTTCCACCAACAGGCCGTTCAGGTAATAACGCACGTCCTGCTGGGCCATGGAGAAATGGGTCTTGTCCAGCAGGCGCTTCAGGCCTGCCTGGGAAATGCTCAAGCTCTGTTGAGCCTTGATGTCCTCGACCGTGGGGAAATCCGTGGCGGGCAGCGTGGTCAGCGTGAAACGGCTCTTGCCCGAGCGGACAGTGGCTCTTTCACCTTCGACGGCCACCGTCACATTGGCGCCTTCCGGCAGCGCCCGCACGATGTCCAGGAATTTGCGTCCGGGCAGGGTGATCTCTCCCGCCTGCTGAATCGCCACTTTGGCCTTGGCCACCAATTCCACTTCCAGATCGGTGGCCGTCAGCGACAGCTCATCGCCCCGCCCCGATAGGAGGATGTTCGCCAACACCGGCATGGTCTGCCGGCGCTCGACCACGCCGATGACCGCCTGAAGTGGAGACAGGATGGCTTCCCGTACGGCATTGAACTTCATCGCTGCACCTGTAGCTCTTAAATAAAGATCTTATTGAAGAATTTTAAGAATTTATGACGATTACTATGCGCCAAAAATCTGTGGAAAACCCATTTTTTCTCAAGCAAATCATTTGGCTGCGTGAATGAAAACGGCTCTGATTTCAGGTTTGTTACATGTCATAAAACTGTTGAATGACTGTGGACAACTATCCTGCCCAGGCATTACACAAGTTATCCACATCAACCCGCCAAGGTTCTCAACAGGTTCTTGTAGTCCTCGTTGGTCCGAGGTGTGGACTCACGTAACTCCTTGATTACCCTGCATGCATGAATCACCGTGGTGTGATCGCGGCCACCGAAGGCATCGCCGATCTCCGGCAGGCTGTGACTGGTCAATTCCTTCGCCAGGGCCATGGCCAACTGGCGGGGACGGGTAATCGAACGGCTGCGCCGCTTCGACAACAGATCGGCCACGCGAATCTTGTAGTACTCCGCCACGGTCTTCTGGATGTTCTCTATGGTGACCAGACGATCCTGCGACGCCAGCAAGTCGCGCAGGGCTTCCTTGGCGAACTCCAGGGTGATCGGCCGGCCGGTGAACTGGGAGTTGGCGACCACGCGCCGTAACGCTCCTTCGAGCTCGCGGACATTGGAGCGTATCCGCTTGGCGATGAAAAACGCGACCTCCTCCGGCAAATCCACTTTGCTGACCGCGGCCTTGCTCATCAGGATGGCCACGCAGGTCTCGAGCTCGGGCGGCTCGATCGCCACCGTCAGTCCCCAACCGAAGCGGGATTTGAGGCGTTCCTCCAGGCCGTCGATCTCCTTCGCATAGCGATCGCAGGTCAGGATGATTTGCTGTTTGCCTTCGAACAGCGCGTTGAAGGTATGGAAGAATTCTTCCTGGGACTGGTTTTTCCCGGCGAAAAACTGGATATCGTCGATCAGCAGCGCATCCAGCGAACGATAGGCCGCTTTGAAATCGTTGATGGTGTTGTGCTGTAGCGCCTTCACCATGTCGCCCACGAAACGTTCCGAGTGCACATAGGCGATGCGCGCCTGCTCGTTGCGCGAGCGGATCATGTTGCCGACGGCATGCATCAGATGGGTCTTGCCCAGCCCCACGCCGCCGTAAATGAACAGCGGGTTGTAGGCGTGGCCGGGGTTTTCGGCCACCTGCAGGGCGGCGGCCCGGCCGAGTTGGTTGCTCTTGCCCTCGACGAAATTGGCGAAGGTGAAATCCGGATTGATGCGGCTGCCCAGGATCGAGGGCGGGATCTTGGCCGGGGACGGTCGCCCCGGCGGGGTATTGATCGGCGCACCGAAGGTGGCGGCGGTGCGCGACCCCACTTCCATCGCGATGGACCAGCCCTCCGCCGTCGCCAGTTCGGCGATCCGGCCGGCGATGTGCTCGTTCACCCAGTCGACCACGAACCGGTTCGGTGCCAGCAGGCGCAGCACACGGCCATCCTCGACCGCCTGCAGCGGCCGGATCCATGTGTTGAATTGCTGTTCTGGCAACTCGGCTTCCAGTTGCGCCAGACAGCGTTGCCATAACGAACCCTGCACGGCCACGCCCCCGCCAATGCTCCCCCTCGAAGCAAAACATTGGCTTACGAAAAATCCAAACTCGGTTGTTCTGCGCCGGTCGAACAGTCGGGGGCGCGAGAGGAGGGCGAGTCTATACCGAGCGCGCAGAGGTTATCCACAGGGTTTGGCGTATTTCGCCCTGCAACGCACCTTGACACCGGTAGGCCGCCTGCGTACCCTTGCCGGCCTTCTTTTGGACCCACATGTGCTTGTTTTGGCGTGAGTTTCGCGCCACGAGATTCGAAGCATGAAGCGCACTTACAACCCAAGCAAAATTCATCGTGCCCGTACCCACGGTTTCCGTGCGCGCATGGCTACCCGTTCCGGCCGTCTGGTGCTGTCCCGCCGCCGCGCCAAGGGCCGCAAGCGGCTGACCGTCTAAGACGGTCGCCAGCGCACTGATCTCAAAGATCGCGCTGATCGCCATCTTGATCGAGCGCGTTCTTGCAAGCACTCGCCAGGCCGTTCACCCCGGCGCAACGTCTTCACCACAAATCGGAGTTCGATCGCGTCTATAAAGAGTCGCGGCGATTTTCCGACGCGCTGTTCGCTGTTCTGATCCGCCCCAATGGCGGCACTTGCGCCCGACTCGGTTTGTCGATCGCGGCGAAAATCGTTGGCAACGCGGTCCGGCGCAACCGGGTCAAGCGTCTAATCAGAGAGTCGTTCCGGCACCATCAGCATGACTTGCCCGCCGTCGACATCGTGGTCAATGCTCGCGCCGGGGCCCGCAATGCGGACAACGCCGCCATCACCCGTAGCCTCGAAAAGCATTGGCGTGCGGTGAGCAAGCAATGCGCACCCTCCTGAAAGCGCTGCTGCGCGGCTACCGGTACTTGATCAGCCCGCTGCTCGGGCCGAGCTGTCGTTTCTATCCCAGCTGTTCCTGTTATGCCGAGGAGGCGATCGAACAGCATGGCGCCTTGAAGGGGTGTTACCTGACCGCACGTCGGTTGCTGCGTTGCCATCCCTGGCACGCCGGGGGCTACGACCCAGTGCCACCCCCCGTTGCGAACTCCGCGGCATCACCCCCACACCGCAAACCGTTTTCTCATGGATAACCCAAGTGGATAACCAAAGAATCTTCGTCTGGGCTGCGCTGGGCTTGGTGCTGTGGCTGAACTACATCACCTGGCAGAAGGATTACGCACCGCCTCCTCCTCCTGTTGCGGCGACAACGACCGCGGCGCCCGACAAGGCCGAGAAATCGGCGCAGTCGCTGCCTGACCTGCCGTCGGCCACGCCTGCAGCGCCCGATGCACCGGCACTTCCGGCGAATGGCGCCACGTCGCCCATGGAAACCGCGCAGCACAAGGCGCCGGTGATCCGTGTGGTGACCGATGTGCTGGACATGGACATCAGCACGCAGGGCGGTGAGCTGCAGCGCGCCGACCTCCTGAAATATCCCAAGGTCAAGAACCAGCCCGACAATCCCGTCCGGTTGTTCAACGACGACGGCAAAAGTCCTTTGTACGTGGCGCGTTCAGGTTTGCGGGTCGCCGATCGCAGCGCCGAGCCCACGCACCTGGCCATGTTCCAGTCCGCCGCGACCGAATATCGGCTGCAGCCGGGCCAGCAGCAGCTGGAAGTGCCGCTGACCTGGACCGATGGCCAGGGCGTGACGGTCACCAAGACCTACATATTCCACCCCGGCAGCTATCGCATCGAGCTCAAGTACGACGTGAATAACCAGTCGGCCAGCGACTGGAAGGCGGCGTCGTACGTGCAGCTGGTCCGTCATTACGAGCATGTGGAGCGTTCCTACTTCAACGTCGAGACCTATGCCTATCGGGGCCCCGAGGTCTACGAGGGCAAGGTGCGGAAGCTCAATGTCGAGAAGGCCGAGGACCGCGATTTCAAGAGCACCATTACCGGTGGCTGGGCCGCGGCGCTGCAGCATCACTTCGTGGCCGCGGTGGTTCCGCCGGTCACCGAAGCCTACGACTATCAGCTCAGCGTCGACAAGGACAACGACTTCATCCTGTCGTATCGCGGGCCGCTCAAGACCGTGGCGCCGAACACCACGCAGACATTCAAGGAAACCCTGTTCGTCGGTCCCAAGCTGCAGGAGCAGCTGCGAGCCACCGGCCCGGACCTGCAGCTCACCGCCGACTACGGCAAGCTCACCATCATTGCGCAACCGTTGTTCTGGCTGCTCGAGAAGGTGCATAGCTTCGTGCGCAACTGGGGCCTGTCCATCATCATCGTCACCTTCCTGATCAAGCTGGCGTTCTACAAGCTGACCGCCGCCAGCGGCCGTTCCATGGCCAAGATGCGGGCCGTGGCGCCGCGCATCAAAGCCATCCAGGAACGCTACAAGGACGATCGCGAACAGCTGGGCCGGCAGATGATGGAGATCTACAAGCGTGAGAAAATCAATCCGTTGGCCGGCTGTCTGCCCACCCTCATCCAGGTGCCGTTCTTCCTCGCCTTCTACTGGGTGCTGCTGGAGAGCGTCGAAATGCGTCAGGCGCCGTTCTTCGGCTGGATCACCGACCTGTCCACCCGCGATCCATACTTCATCCTGCCCATCCTGATGGGCGGGGCCATGTTCGCTCAGTTCAAGCTGCAGCCCATGCCGAGCACCGACCCCATGCAGGCGAAGATTTTCGCCTTCATGCCGTTGATCATGTCGGCGACCATGGCGTGGTTCCCGTCTGGACTGGTGGTCTACTGGTTGACCAATACCCTGCTCTCGATTGCGCAGCAGTGGCGCATCAACAAGCTGGTGGCGTTGGAAGAGAAAAAGCTCAACTGACCGGATGGGCTGGCGGGCGCAGCAAAGCTGCGCCCGTGGGCTGTGTGAGTGCAGCCGGCATTCAAAGCCGTGCGCGGGAAAGTTCGGTGTAGACTTCCACAACAGTCGAACACGCGCCCCCACCTGCCTTTATGCCCATCGACCTCGCCTCCGATTCCGACACCATCGCGGCCATCGCTACAGCGAGCGGGCGTGGCGGCATCGGTGTGGTGCGCGTTTCGGGCTCGCGCGTCGTCGCAATAGCGACGGAACTGCTCGGTGATTTGCCCGCGCCGCGCAAAGCCGCGCTGCGAGTGTTTCAAGACGCGGCGGGCGAGATGCTGGACGGCGGCCTGGCGCTGTACTTCCCTGCTCCCGCTTCGTTCACCGGCGAAGATGTGCTGGAACTGCACGGTCATGGCGGCCCGGTCGTCATGGACATGCTGCTCGCTCGTGTCGTCGAGCTCGGCGCGCGCATCGCGCTGCCAGGTGAGTTCAGCCGCCGCGCGTTTCTGAACGAGAAGATCGACCTTACTCAAGCAGAAGCCATCGCGGATTTGATCGACAGTGGCTCTGCTGAGGCTGCTCGTGCCGCCTTGCGCTCCCTGCAAGGGGAATTCTCCGAGGCCGTGCATGCCCTGACCGAGGCGGTCACCGAAACCCGCATGCACGTCGAGGCGGCCATCGACTTCCCCGAGGAGGAAATCGATTTCCTGGCCGATACGGCGCTGCGCCAGCGCATCGACCACACCCTGCAGCTGTGCGCGGACATTACCGGGCGGGCGCAGCAAGGGGCGTTGTTGCGTGAAGGCATGACGGTGGTCATCGCCGGCCGTCCCAATGCCGGCAAATCCAGCTTGCTCAATCGGCTGGCGGGCTACGACGCCGCTATCGTTACGGATATTCCCGGCACCACTCGCGACGTGCTGCGCGAGCGCATCCACATCGACGGTATGCCGCTGCACGTTGCTGATACCGCGGGCCTGCGCGATCAGGCCGACGTGGTCGAAGCTGAGGGCATCCGGCGTGCCCATGCCGAGATGCAGCGCGCCGACCGCATTCTCTATGTCATCGACGCCACCCGCAGCCTGGATGATGAAGCCATCCAGGCTGAAACCGCGGCATTGCCGGACAATGTGCCGGTGACCTGGATATTCAACAAGGTCGACCTCGCCGGCACGCAGCTGCGTGTACAGCAGACCGAGCCTCCGCGTATCTATTTGTCCGCCGTGACCGGCGAAGGTATGGATCTGTTACGGGAGCATCTCAAGGACTGTGTCGGCTACCACGGCACCGACGCCGGCGTCGTCTCTGCTCGTCGTCGCCACCTCGACGCCCTTGCTCGCGCACGTGCCCACATCCACGAAGCCGCCCACCACCTCTCCGAACGCCGTGCCGGCGAACTCATGGCCGAAGAGCTTCGCCTGGCCCAGCAGTGCCTCGCTGAGATCACCGGGGAGTTCAGTTCGGAGGATTTGCTGGGGAGGATTTTTAGTAGTTTTTGTGTGGGGAAGTAGCGAAAGGATTCATGGGATGTCATACGATCGGACCATATCCTGCTATTGGTCTTAAGGAAGCGCAGCATCGTCGCTTGACTGCCGAGGCATTAGTTCAAAAAAATGCAGAGTCCAGCGCTTGCAAAGAAGCGTGAGAAGGAGGCGGCCAAGAGGCTGGCGGCGTCATCAGGACCGTCCAAGATTTGGCTGAGTCCTGGGTCGAAAATGTCCTGAAACCGGCGAATATCGGACGCAGGGGAGCGTGAACCAGATCGCAGTACGGCCCCCTAAGGCTTGCTTCTGCAAAGATCAGAAGGTCGATCGTGACCTAATACACGGATTCAGGTTCAGTGTTGATGCAACGTTGTTCTCCTGGGTCAGGGAGAACGCGATGAAAATACTTGGGGTCTTCACTGTAACTCTGCTGTTGAGCGCATGTGCTACAACAAACACCAATTATCAACCAGACATGGTGAATATCAGCGAGCCGCCGCTGAATCGGGTTGTTGTAGCTGAGGTTGGTAGCGAGATGGTCCGGCAGGGCAAATACGTCCAGAGCGATGCTATCTACCTGTCGTCGGAGGTGAAGGTAGGTCTCATTGGTTCGTACACATTCAGTCCGGGTTACTACATTAAGGAAGGTGAGGACAAGAAGAATGGCTTCTTTCACCCCGAAAACTCTCCTGAAGGAGGGCGGGTGACTAAGGGGGCGTTAGCCGATCCCTATAAAACCATGCTCGTTCCGAAATCGGAAAATACCGTCTGTGGTGTTTCTGTGCTTAACGCAAAGGTATGCAGCCGCAATGTCCCTCTGCGTCGATTGCGACGACCGACGGTGACAGCAGATGGGTTCCAGCAAACCCTCATTTACAGCGGGCGCATAGGTAACAAGATCAACGTCGCTTATAGAGAGTTCTCCAACAATACTGCTCGTCCCGCATTTAACAACGACGTTGAATATGATCTGGGCGAATCAATGGTAATTGGGTACAAGGGAGCAGAGATTCAAATCATCGAAGCGACGAATCGCATGATCAAGTACAAGGTAGTTCGGAATTTCAATTCTGCGATTAGGTGAACGCCAAGACCTAGTGCGTACAGCTTTTTGGTGCGGCGCTGCAGAATGAAAAAAGGCGAGATTGGCGCTTTCTACAAGGCAGACGACTCACTCTCACTTCGATTCTAGCGGGGTGGGTTACCTGCTGCGTCTAGTCCTTTACCTCATCCGCCACCATCCGCAATTCAGGGGATGGGTTGAACGTTAGACGTTGACTAGCGATTCGAGAGCGGAAGTGCGCCGCTGTTTGAGGGTCGGAGAAGTATACGAAGCACCCTTTCATGCCTCGAGTCATCAAGGTTCGGTACGTATTCTTGATGATCGCATCCACCTTGCGTCGGGCTTCCAGAGGCCGCGCTTGCAGCGCCTTCTTGTATCCCTTGATGGATTGGTCGTGTCGTGAGCGTTTTTCCGGCCGAGTAACAATAGCACCGTCCCGGAATATGAGGTCGGGTCCCACGATGACACCAATGTAGTCGACCTCCAATCCCTGACAGGTATGGATACATCCAATCTGTTCAACAGAACCTTCGGCCGTGATCCACAGCCCTCCGTCTTGGGCCAGATTCCACTGCATTGCGAAGCCATGCTCGGGAATAACGACGTCGAGCGCCTTTGGCTCGCGCTTGCTTTTCCAATCCCAACAATAGCCGGCCACCAATCGAGCCCGATTCGTGTCGCGATTTTTCTCTTCAATCAGCCGGCGTACTTCGGTCGGAGAGTCGAGTACGCGAAAGTCAAATTCGTCAGATTCAAGTACCGGATTGGCCGTATCACGAATTCCCAACACCTGGTCCAGCCATGCCAGATAGCCATCTGAACCAGAGCAGCGGAATTGGGATTCCAACTGGAGATGAGTTACGGCTGCGCTTGCTCGTTGCGCCCATCCTTCGATTTCCGACTTCTGGCCAATGTCCTTCCACGTGACGCGTTGATCCTCGTCGATAAAAAAGATAGAGCATTTCGCGGAGCGAATGATTTCTTCGATCTGGTTACTTCCCAGATTAGAGTAGATGCCGGATTTCTCATTGAGGCGATGCGCCTCATCGACAATCAAGGCATCGAAGGTATCAATGGGAGTTTCGATGAATTCTCCGGATCCGGCGAATAGACTTGCTATGCGCGAACGTCTGTAAGCTCCAGAGAGCGTTTGCTCGAATACCTCGCGGGGTGCTCGGTTCTTGGTCACGTATTTGACCAGTAACTCCTTGGCAGTCAGTGCCGCCAGCAGATTGATGGCGACGACGGACTTTCCAGTGCCTGGTCCCCCGTCGACGATGATTACCCGCTTCTGACCTTCAGATTCATCAGTTGCCTGTGCGATGATGGTTTCATAGGCTACCTTCTGATCGTCGATCAGCACAAATTCGCGCTTGCCCTGCAGCATTCCTGTCAATGCATCTATCAGTCTGCGGGACGGTCGTATGCGGCCGTTTTCGATACTGACGATCAGCTGACCTTGATCCCCCCGGCAAATATGTTGAGCGATGAAAGAGCGCAGGCGCTCGCGTTCGCTCGTTCCATACAGGAAAATAGGCGCCTTTTCGACGTAGGGCAGATAAACTGGGTCATTCAGCACAGCGCCATCCACGAAATTATGAAGATAGGCGCAGGGCTGTAAAGGGATATCCCGAGAGTAAACCTCTTCATTGAAATTTCGCAGCAGCTCTGCGTAGGACCACGCTTGATAGGACGGATGGCTCGTATCCGCGTCACCGCCAGCAAATCTGGTTCTGACCAGACCATTCTTGTCGGTTTTGACAGCGGTCTTCCACTGCTTCAACTCGATAATGATCAATTTGCTGCGGTTCAGGTCATCGCGACCCGATATCAATAGATCGATGCGCTTTGAGGTTTGAGGAATGACGTATTCGATGGCTATCCCGCAGTCATCTGGAACTGACTTGCCATGCAGAACCCTTGCCATAGCAAAGAGGGACTCCTTCCATGCACGGATTTCAGATTCTGCAACACGTCGACCGGTCAGATCCTGATATGCACCGAGGACAACGGTCTCGATGTCACGGTCAATCGCATCCTCAAGAAATCCCGCCTTGGTCGATCGATAAATGATCATCAGGTTGTGAAGGGATCAGGTTTCAGAGCATTTGCGAGCGGAACCCTTGAACACGCTTGCGGGATATCTTTGAGCATTGCGTTTTATCTTTTCCCGCGCCGCCTCCAGAAGATCGACATTAAGCTTGTCCGCCAGGCGGATCAGGTAGATCTGTACGTCGGCCAACTCATCTTTTACTGCTGCCAGCTGCTTCTCACTCAGGTTTCTGCTCTGCTCTTCAGTCAGCCACTGAAAAGGCTCCAGCAGTTCTGCTGCCTCCACTGCAAGAGCAGAGGCCAAGTTCTTAGGTGAATGGAACTGATCCCAATCTCTTTCGGCTGCAAAGGTACGTAGTGCGTCGCGGAGTCTGCTCAAATCTGACATGGAACCTCCGTTGCCGCCTTACGGCGTGGATCTTCGACAGCCTGTTGGCAATGTCTGCGCCGGTTCGCAGATCGAGGTAGTGTGCCAGAGTCGCTGTGTGGCACAAAAGAGAAGTACTTCAATATCTCCGTCGGATTCAGCACCCCGGTTGCTGTTGGTTCACTTCTGGCAGAGGAAGCTGGCGGCATCATCCAACGCTCCCTGTCCCTTATAACGGGTATCCTCCGGATACGGACATAGCGGTCGCGTCCGGGTAGTGACGCCATCCTTGTCCCAGTTCTCGCCCGGCAACGCGGCGGGAGGGCGACCGTGCTCCACCCATTCCATGAGAGGTGTGAGCATTGCGACGGGCTGAGGACCAGCGCCGCCTGAGCAATGTCCGACGCCGGGTGCGAGATAGAAGCGCAGGAGCTGGGCTGTTTTACGATCGCCCAACTGTCGCCGAATCGAGTCGACATAGTGGACGGTGCCTGCGGCCGGGATGATGTCATCGGCAACGCCATGCCAGAGGAGGATCTTGCCGCCGTGCGCGGCGAAAGCGCTGAGGTCGGGATTCGAGGTGTCCATCACCGCGCCATAGCGCTGCACGAACGAGTCGAAAAAGCTTTCGAATGCGGTAACGGAGTAGCTGTCGGCGCCTGGTACCTTACCTGCAAAGAAAGGTGCGGCCCACTGGGCAGGAGCTGCGGGAACATGGATGAGTACCGTGGGATCGATGCCGTTCCAGAGGCGCGAACCATCGCGGCGGCGCGGGCCATCCCAGATTCGGCGGATAGCCTCAGCATCCTGGACGTCGATGGTGCCGCACTCGGTCTGTTTGCCTACCAGCTGCTTGGGATCGAAGCGGCAGGTTCCAACCGTCGCAACCAGGCCGTCGACCGTACCGTCGTCGCCATCACAAGCAGCAAGCGCAGCCTGTTGCGCGGCCTCGAATTTGCACTGTGCCACCGCATGCTCATCGAGCACGGCCCGCACCCAGAATTCCGCCGCCGCGAAATGGGCCCAGTTGATGGCGGGGGCGCCTGACAGAACTCCGTCATAGTCGGCCGGATAGCGTTGCACCTCGGACTGTCCCTGCCGGCCTCCGGTCGAGCAACCGCTGAAATAGGAATAGCGCGGCTCGGCGCCATAGAACTTTGCAGCGACGGCTTTACCCGCCACGGTCATTTCATGAATGCCGCGATAGGCGAAATTTTCCAGTGCCGTCCAATCGAGGCGGCCATTGGCATCGACCAGGAACTCGTTCTTGCTGACCAGCCGATTCAGGTCCCCGGGCTTGATACCCAGGCCATAAGGACGTCCGGCATTGGTGACGGCGGTGGCAAAGCCGAGCGATGCGCCCGTGGTCAGCGCATCGGTGAAACCAGGTAGCCAAGCGCCGCCCCCCAGCCCCAGGAAACGGCCGTTCCAATGCTGGACGGGTAGCATGAGCCAGACGGTGACGACATTGCGCGCGGACGGGACTGTGACTTCGATGGTTACTCTGCACCATTCGCCGATGCCGTCTTCACCGCGCAGGGTACGAGCTTCGCGTACCGTGATGTTTCCATCGGGCGGCGTGGTTGCGAGGCTTGCACAGGAACGTACCGGCATCGCCCGGGGCAGCAAGGGTGCCACCGTGGCGGGTAGTTGAAACAAGCCATGGAACCCACCGCGAACCGGCTGGCAGATCGCGCTACCCGCCCAGAGCAAGCCGAGAATGGCCAGGGCTGCTCTGAACCGAACGTAACTTTTCACCGCCGAGGCGCGGTTACACATTTGAATGTGGTCAGCTGCCAACCTTGGCCGTTTGGCAAGGACGCATCCTTGTTCACGGTCGAGATGTCGGCGGCGACTTGATGGCCGGCCTTGGCGCAGGCCTGCGCGGCGAGTTCCCTGCCGCCCTCGATGCCCTTGCGGTGCTCGATGGTGTTGGTGCCATCGTGGTTGATCTTGACGATGGCGCAGGCGCTCAACAGGACGGACGCTAGTACGACGGCAGCGCGAATCATGGCGAAGGGCTTCCTTGGTGGCGTCACCCCGAATACTGCGCCCCGGTGCCGGAAAGGAAAAGCCCCGGGCAAGTCATCGGTAGTTACGGATGCAACTCTTGTCGCTCCTGCGGCATCTAGAGAGGTAGCCCGTCCTGATACGGAGACTCGGAGCAGGTCACCCCATGGCAGACAATACGGTCCAGGCCGCGAGCGAATATCAGAACGCCCGGCTAACGCATCTGACGAACCTCTTCGCCAAAAGATTCGCTCGTTCGACGTGGCTTCTATGCTTGCTGGTAGCCACTGCCGTGCCAATGGCGATAGCTCAACCCTCAGCCAGTGGCTCGCCACCCGAACCTGTTGGAGCCGCAGTCGACCGTGCCACGCCATTCAGCGTCGCCGCACGCCACCAGGTCGCCGAAGCGCTCGCCAAAGCATTGGAGAAGGGCTACGCCCACGAAGACATAGGCAAGCAGATGGCGCAGGCGATCCGTGCCAAGATCAAAGCCAGGGCTTATGACCGCATCGCTTCCAGAGAGGAGTTCGCGCAGGCCTTGCAAGCGGATGTGAGAGCCATCGCCAACGACAAGCACTTCCGAGTGCTCGCGCAGGCGGGGCCCGGAATGATGGGGCCTCCGCCGGGTGCCGGCGGCCCGCCACCTGACATGATCGCGCAAATGCGCAAGGAGAACGGCGCAATCTCCAGGCTGCAGATACTTCCTGGCAACATCGGCTACATGGAGGTCAACGGCGTGCCGTTCAAGGATGCGGCCAAGGATGCGATCGCAGCGGCGTTTGCCTTCCTGCACAACACAGATGCGCTGATCATCGATGTGCGCGCCAACGGTGGCGGCGATCCGGAGACCGTGGCCTGGTACATGAGCTATTTGAGCGAGGGCGCGTCCTATACCGTCAACGTGTTTCATGACCGCGACGGTTCGGTGGAAAAAACCCGGACAACCCATCTCGGGGATCTCAGCTACGGGGCCAGGAAGCCGGTGTACTGCCTGATCTCCCCGAATACGTTCTCGGGTGGAGAGGAATTGGCATACGACATACAAGCTTATAAACGCGGCCAATTGGTGGGAGAGGTGACGGGTGGCGGTGCCAATCCTGTCGAGCCGCAGCCGCTGGTCCATGGATTCTCGGCGCTGATACCTTATGGGTACGTCGTTCATCCCGTGACCGGGACGAACTGGGAGGGCATCGGGGTGAAGCCCGATGTGGCAGTGCCGGCGGACCAGGCCTTGTTGGAAGCCCAGCGCTTGGCATTGCAGCGGTTGAGCGGGGATGCAACCGCCGCTGAGGAGCGGGCTGCGTTTCAGGTTCTGCTGCTCGATCTTCAAAGCCGCGCAAAACAACAGAGCGCCGGCGTTTCGCAGCCGAATCGCCTGACCCACGCTCAAGTGACCGGCTCATACGGCCGCAGCGGAGCTGATGGCCGTCCCATGCCCTCGGTGCTGGAGAAGGATGGCCGCCTGTATCTTCGACATCCTGCCAGCGGCACATCGATACAACTTATCCCGCTGGGCGCGGACCGGTATCGCCAAGCGGGAGTACCCGACGATTTCACAGTGACGTTTCGGGAGATGGGAGGGAAGATTCAGATGTTGCGCAACTCAAGCGGCTCGCCGCATTGGGCGGACAAAGTGCAGTGAAGTTGGATCGCTACTGCCGCCGCTGTCCAATCGCCGCGATGCATTTTTCCGTGGTTTCCCCTCGGTAGTTATGCACGGCTGTGCCCTTTCGTGTCTTATTTTTGCTGCGCCAATCCCACGGCGCGACGACCTTGCCACCATTGGCTTGCGCCCACAGGCCTCGCTCGGCGCGCCTGGCCTGGTCTTCGAGCGAACATAGTTTCGCGTCCGCCTTACGCATGTACCGACGATAGGCCCACGCGTGGCCTTGGCTCACCAGCCGCGAATTCACATTGGTATCGCCCACATGGACGATGCCGAGCATCCGGTTGTACCGGTCCTGTTGGAATGGCTCGATGGAGATCTGCCTGCCTGCCACCAGCCGGGTGAGGGCGGTGGCAGCTTCCCTGCCGTGAGGTTGCGATTTCTCAGGCGCGTCGACCGCGTAGAGCCGCACGCGCAGCGGTCCGGAGGCCAGTTGCACCACCAGGGTGTCGCCGTCGACGACCCTGACGACCTGCCCGCTCAGTACCGCGGCGGGCTCGCCCCGGCCCCGGGCGGAAACGCTGGAACTGGTGGCGCATCCCGGCGTCGTAAATAATGATATCCCCAGGATCGCCAGGACGACCCAACCCGCCGGACGTATCACGAACTCAGCCAAAATGACTTCCCTCCTTCACACTCCGTTGCAGCCCGGGCCCGGCCGGCAGCGACACCGTGATCGACCATGTTTCCAGGACGCATAACCAGGATCCCACGCAAGATGGCCACCGCGTTGCGCACCGTTTTCGAGCAACCGGTGGAGCATGTGCATGTGATCGAATATTCGGCCTACGCACGGCTGCACTTTGGTGCAACCGCGACGACGCGGCGCGATCGTATCCTGTTGCGGGGCTCGGCGGCGGATTTTTGGAACGATCACGAACTGGTCCTGCACGAGTACTTCCATGTGCTGCGCCAGTGGCAGCCACGCCGGCTCACGCTGTGGCGCTATCTGGTCGAATGGTTCCGCTACGGCTACTGGAACAATGTGTTCGAAATCGAAGCCCGCGGCTTCGCCACGCTGCACAGCCATAAATTCTCTCAGTTGTTGCGGCAACGATAGCCCGGCGGGACTATGGTTTTTGCGGTGCGGCGGGCGGTATCATCTTCACTCGACAGGTTGAGGGAGGGAGCGTTACTGTCCGTCCCCGCCGAAACCACGTTCTCCTGGCCCTGAACGAACGTAGCGTCCACCGCAGTGGAGGAACCATGAAGACCCGGATTATGTCCCCTGGCCGCAGCGCCCTGCTTCTCTATGGCGTTGCCGCATTGCTGGCCGTCGCGCATGCCGACATCACCACCGAGGAACGGGTGACCGTCAGTGGCCCCGGTGGCATGAAAATGCTGAACATGAACGGCACCACCGTCACGACGATCGCCGGCGACCGTGCGCGTACCGACAGCAACCTGCAATTCGAATCTGGCATGTTGCGTGCGTTCGCGCGGGGTGCCGGTCAGACCAGCGAGATCGTCCGGCTGGACCAGGACAAGATCTACGAACTGCATCCGAGCAAGAAGACTTACAGCGAAGCCACGTTCGCGGAGCGCCGCTCCCTGTTGCAGCAGAGCATGCAGAAGATGCAGGAGTCGCAAAACTCCCAGCAGCAGGCGACTACCGGCGTGGATGAGTCCCAATGCGAATGGTCCGCTCCCAAGGCCGAAGTGATCAGAAGTGGCGAGAAGGCCACGATTGCCGGCTACCAGGCCGAGCATGTGGTGATCAATGCCAGCCAGACCTGTACCGACAAGAAGACCGGTCAGGCCTGCGACTTCGGCCTGACGCTGGATCAATGGCTGGCGCCGGGTTTCGAGGACGCCCAGGAAACGCTGGCCTATCAGAAAGCCTACGCCGAGAAGCTGGGGCTGTCCGCCATGGCATCGCGTGATTTCGCGGAACGCGCGCAGACCATGTTCGGTCGCTACAAGGGCATCTGGACCGAGGTGGCCGCCAAGACCCGCGACCTGAAGGGTCATCCGGTCAAGGCCAGTTTCGGCCTGGGAGTGGGCGGCGCGCAGTGCCAGAGCGTCAAGGATTCCCAGGCTTCAGGCGGTGGAGCGACACCCGGCGGTGTGGCTGGTGCCATCGGCGGCGCGCTGGGCGGGCTGTTCGGCAAGAAGAAAAAGGAGCAGGAGCCAGCGTCGGCGACCCCACCGCCAGCCACCCCGAACGGACTGGTGCCTCTGATGACCGTCAGTACCGAACTGGTCTCGGTCAATCGTAACGCGGTGAACCCGCAGACTTTCGAGGTGCCGGCGGAGTACAAAAAGGTGACCGACTGATCGATGAGCGCCCTCGCTCTGTTGGTCGCCTGCCTGTTGCTTGGGTGGCTGGCGGCACGCTTCGGCAAGCCGCCGGCCAGCCTGGCACAGAACCTGAACTGGTTCGTGCTGAACATCGCCTATTCGGCGCTGGTGTTGAGCCTGATTCCCAAGCTGCAGTTCGACTGGGAGCTGTGGTACGCGGTCGCGGCCCTCTGGTTCGTGTTCGTAGGCTCGTGGCTGCTGTTCTCGTTCCTGGGCCGCGTCCTGCATTGGTCGCGCGAGCGCGTCGGTGCACTGACCCTGCTGGGTGGACTGGGGAATACCTCCTTCATCGGGTTTCCCATGATCGAGGCATTGCGGGGCCAGGAAGCGCTCAAGATAGCGCTGATCGCGGACCAGGTCGGCTGTTTCGTCGCCCTTTCCGTGGGCGGCACCATCGTGGCCTCGATCTATTCCGGCCGCAGTGTCGCGCCGCTGAACATTGCCAGGCGCGTGCTCACATTCCCGCCGTTCATCTCGTTGCTGGTCGGCCTGGGGGTGGGGGCGCTGGGTGGCTGGCCGGCCATGATCGATGGCATCCTGCTCAGGCTGGGCGGTACGCTGGTGCCACTGGCCCTGTTCTCCGTGGGGTTGCAGCTGAAGCTGAGCATTGCTCCGGGTCAGTTGACCGCCATGAGCCTGGGGCTGGGCTGGAAGCTGCTGCTGGCGCCGGCCATCGTGTTCGGCATCGGTTTCATGATGAGCGTGGATCCCCTGATCCTGACCGTCGCCGTGCTCGAATCGGCCATGGCGCCGATGATTTCCGCGACCATCCTGGCCAATCAATACAATCTGGAACCCCGCCTGGCCAACACCCTGCTGGGTGTCGGGATTCTGTTGTCCCTGATCACCGTCCCCATCGCCAACGCGTTGCTGTAGGCAGTGGGGGGCGCGCCCAGGCTATCGCTCGGATAACTGAGGCTCGGATAGCCGGGGCGTCGCCTTCGGATCATTGCCAGTGCGTTACTGCGGCGTCTTCACCACCTGACCGTGCTTCATCACGAACACGGGCTTTTCGGTTGCAGCAATGTTATTGAGCACGTTGCCGGCCACGGCGACGATGTCGGCGTATTTACCGGCCTCCAGGGTACCGACCTCCGAGTCGACGCCCAGCAGTTTCGCCGCTTCGCGTGTGCCGGCGAGCAAGGCGGCCGCCGGTGACATGCCCAGCTCGACCATCAGGGGAAATTCCTTGCCATTGATGCCGTGGGGAGAGACGCCGGAGTCGGTGCCGAGCGCGATCGGCACGCCGATACGCAGGGCCGCCTTGAACATGTCAGCGTGGACCTTGCCCACGGCCAGCGCCTTGTCGCGAATCTGTGGCGGATAGCTGTCAGCCTCCCGCGTGGTCCAGTACAGGGCCAGGCGGGTCGGCACCAGATACACGCCTTTCTGTTTCATCAACTGCAGCGTGGATTCGGTCAGGAAGCTGCCGTGCTCGATGGAGTCGACACCGGCTTCGATGGCCTGGCGGGCCGCCAGGTCGCCATGACTGTGAGCCGCCACCTTGCGCTTCCAGGCGTGGGCCTCGCTCATGATGGCCTTCAATTCATCGGGCGTCAGCTGCGGCACGTCCACGGGATCGGACTCGGACAACACGCCGCCCGAGGTACAGATCTTGATCACGTCCGCGCCCCATTTCATCTGGTAACGCACGGCCGCACGACATTCCTCCGGCCCGTTGCAAACCCCTTCGACTGGGCCGCGAGGCTTGATCACGTCAGGCGGGAACGGGCTGCCGTCGCAGTGTCCTCCCGTCGACCCTATCGCGTAACCCGCCGCGAGAATGCGCGGGCCGGGGATGATCCCGCTGTTGATGGCGTTGCGCAGGCCGATGTCCGCGAAGTTCTCGGCGCCCAGGTTGCGCACCGTGGTGAAGCCCGCCTCCAGCGTGCGCCTGGCATACATCGCGCTGTATTGCGCCTGCTCCGCCGGGAAGCGGAACATGTTCTGGTAGAACGCCTTGTAATAATCCTTCTGCATCTCCATGCCCAGATGCACATGCGAATCGATGAAGCCGGGCAGCAGCGTGGCATTGCCCAGGTCGATCACCTTGGCGTCGGCGGGGGCCGTCGAGGCGTTGCCGATGGACAGGATCTTGTCGCCCTGCACCACCACCACCGCGTTGTCGTTCATGCGGCCTGATTTGCTGTCGAACACATGCGCCGCTTTCAGTACCACTGCCGCGGGTGACGCGGCTGCAGCGCCGGTATTGGCGGCAGTGGCGGAATGAGCGGTGAGCGTACCCAGGGAAAAGGCTAGGGAAACACCTAGAGCGATTGCAGTGCGCACCATGGAACCTCCATTACTGGCCAGACCTGCAACCTTAACCAGTCCTGCTGCGTCTTAGGGTGAAGAATTCGCCCATGCGAGGCCTTGGAACGGTGAGAGGAATGCCAGGGGGCGCGCGTGACGTCCTGGGCGCGGGCGGCGTACAGGTTCTGCGCGGTTCACGCGTCTATCGGGAGATCGGTGCGGTTTGCCGGTCAGCGCAGAGGAGGTATCGAAATGCCGACCGAACCAAGAGCGTCGAGCCACGAGCTCGGTACGCGCATGAAGCGCATCCGCGCGCGCCAGGGCTGGACCCTGACCGAGATGAGTGACAACACGGGCATTCCAGTGTCGACGCTCTCCAAGGTCGAGCGTAACCAACTGTCCCTGAGCTACGACAAGCTGGTGGCACTGAGCCGGCGCCTGGGAGTGCCGTTGTCGGAATTTTTCGGTGCTGACGAACCTGGCGAACCCGGCAAGCCTGGCGTTCCCGGCCGGGTGACCGCCAGGCGCAGCATGGCCGATACCGGTCAGGCCCTGCACGTCACCACCGATAACCACGACTATTACTACCTGTGCACCGAATTGCGCGACAAGCGCATGATCCCGGCGATCGTGCATCTGCGCGCCCGCACCTTGGAAGAGTTCGGCCCGCTGATCCGCCACGACGGCGAAGAACTGATCTACATCCTGGAAGGCGCCGCGGAGATACACACCGAGTTCTACGACCCGGTGGTGTTGCACAAGGGGCAGGGCATGTACATCGACGCACAGATGGGCCATGCCACGCTGCTGGCCGAGGGCTGTGACAGCACCGTACTGCTCTCAGTGAGTACGGGCGGCCACCGGGGTACCTTGCAGCACGGGCTGATGGCGGTGAGCAGATCCCGTGGCGTTGCAGGAAGTTGCTAGCCCAGATTGCCTGCAGGACGCAAGCTGCGGCTTCAACGCGGCGCGGTGAGCGTCCGATAGGCGAATTTTTTGCCGTTCTGCCAGATTTCAGCCCGGCCATGGGTGACCTTCAAGGTGTATGCGCGTCCATTGAAGTCCGCCAGGTCGCTGACGGTACGGAAACCGTCGCCGTCCGGGACCAGCTCCAATGCTCCCGCGACCGAAGTCATCGAATAGCGGCCATCGTGTTGCACGATGCTGAATCCGCCGAGATCGTACTCGAGCGTGTCGTAATGGCCGGGCAACTGCTCGAACAGCGCCGGCCTCGCGGCGGCGGGCTGCGGCGGCGTATTGGCAACCGGCAGCGTGACATAGGGCTTGGGGGTGCCGCCGGTCAGCAGCGTCAGGCCGTTGAACACCAGCTGCACTTTGCCGTAGTCCACCAGGTTGGCGAGAAAAATGACGGCGGCACGTTGCTGCCGCAGCAGCGCCACATAGGCTGACATGACACCGGTGCTGCCGCCTTTGCCGATGAACCGCAGGCCGGCGGCCTGATTGATCTCCCAGCCCAATCCATATTCGGTCTCTATTCCGGGCACCGCCGCGGCGATTTCGCTGCGGGCTTCGCCATTGGCCTGGAACAACTCGTTCACCGCTCGTTCGCTCAGTACGCGCTTGCCATTGGGCGCAACGCCACCCGCCAGCAAGGTAGCCGCATAGGTCGCCATGTCCTGCGCCGTCGACGAGGCCATGCCGGTAGGGCCGACGCTTCGCCCCATGACGCCCTCGCCCACACGAGCCGGTCCGGAGACGCTCCGGTAGTGGCCCCGATTGGTACGCAGCGCCTGCGGCTGCCAATAACGCAAAGTGGAATCGCGCATGCCCATCGGCAGAAACAGGCGCTGCTCGATGTAGTCCTCGTAGGGTTGATGCGAGACCCGCTGGACGATCAGTCCGGTCAGCACCGCGCCGAAATTCGGATACACATAGCCGTGCCCTGGAACGCACTGTAGATCGAAGCGGGCATCCGCCATCAGTTGCCGTGCGTGGCTTTCCAGGGCCGTGGCGCTCGCGTTGCTACCGACGAAGATATCCGGTACGCAGCCACGCCCGGACAGCAGCTGACGAACAGTCAGCAAGCGGGCACGTGGGTCTCGCACGGACGTGAGTTCCGGCAGGTAGCGGCTCGCTGGATCGTCGAGAGATAGTTTGCCCTCGTCCCGTAACGTCAAGACGGCCGCGGCGGTCAGGGTCTTGGTGACCGAACCGATGCCGAAGCGCGTTCGGTCGGTCACCGGTTCGGCGTTGCCCACGCTGGTGGCGCCGAAGCCTTTGGTGTAGACGATTTTGCCATCCACGATCAGCGCGGCGGCCAGGCCGGGCACGATGCCATCGCGCATGCTCGCTGCGACGACGGCATCGAATTGTTGCACCAGCGGTGACGGCGCGCCTTCGGCCAGCGACAGGCAGGGTGACAATATTGCGAGCGCCAATACTGTAACGCTGACCAGGGGGTTTTTCGATGAACGGCGCAGCAACATGGGCAGGTCTCGTTACGTCAGTACGAAGCGGTCAGGGTGATACCGTAGGTGCGGGGTTTGTTCGGGATTTGCGCCGCCAATCCGCGCACGTTGTCCAACGGCGCCACTTCGTCGAACAGGTTGCGGCCGAACAAGGTGATTTCGTAGTTGCCGCGCCGCAGGCCGAGGCGCAGATCGAACGTCGTATAGGCATCCAGGGGCTGGCGCACGCTGTCGAGCCGTTTACCGATATGCTGGACTTCTCCCAGCAGCGAACCTTGGATGTCGCCCGGCAGCGCGAAGCTGTAGTTCGCGCTGGCAAATCCTGAAAACTCTGGGGCGAAGGGCAGCTTGGTGCCGTCGGTCACGCCCACGATGGGGATGTCGGATCGGTACTTGGCCTCCAGCACCGACGCGCCGACGGCGAATGTGAGATTACGCGTCGGGCGCGCCCGCAGTTCGAGTTCGGCGCCAGTGCTCGAGGCGCGACCGCCGTTCAAGGTGAAGCTGCGCGCTCCGTCGGGCGAGTTGCCGAACACCTGGATGTCACGCCAATCCATGTGATAGAGCGCGATTTCGCTGGAGAGCCGGCCGGCCAGCCAGGTGGCCTTGTGGCCGACTTCATAGTTGATGGCCGTATCGGGATCGTACGACAGCGGATCGCCCTGGGTGGGATCGATTTGATAGTTGGCGCCGCCGGCACGATAGCCCTTGCCCACGGTGGCGTAGAGCGTCTGGGTGGCGCCGAGATCGTAGCTGAGCGCCAGGCGCGGGGAGACCGACTCATGGGTCGCCTTGCCGGACTGCCGCGGGATCTGTCCGGCGTAGAAGATGAATAGGTCGGATTGCACGTCGTTCTTTTCCCGGGAGAAGCGAGCGCCCGCGGTGGCGTGCAACGCCGGGGTGATGTCGTAGGTCAGCTCGCTGAACGCAGCGGTTTCATCGTCCTGATCCTTCACCACGTTGTTGTACAACTGGTCCGGCAGGAATCCGGCGGTGAGCGGCGAATTGGGCACGATGGCGAGGAAGGGCTGCTTGCGCTTCTTGTGGAACGCGCCCACTACGTAACGCAGCCGGGATTCACTGGAGGAAACGTAACGAATCTCCTGGCTGCTGATGTCGAAGTCCGACCAAGTGTAGAGCTGCAGTACGTAATCGGGAATGCCGAAACCGGCGCCGATCTGCGCCGAATTCATGGCCTCCCAGGTCATTTCATCCAGGGAACGCTTGGCTTGTGAGGCGGACAGCGTCAACGTTCCACCGCCGAGCGCGATCTGGGCCGTCAGGTTGTAGGTGTCCGAGGTCTGCCGGGTGGGCTCGGCGAATGGCCGATGCTGGATCTCCAATTCCGTGGCGCCGAGATCGGCGAAGGTCTGACCGTCCACGTCACCTCGCAAGCCGAGATACGTGAACAGCAGGTTCACGTCGTCCGTCGGCGAGAATGCGATTTGCGCGCGCGTGCTGGTGGTGCGGCTGCGATTGACGTCTTCCCGCCCGGTGCGCAGGTTGTCGATCCAGCCTCCTTCACTGTTGCGGGAGCCGACCAACCGCACCGCGAGCTTGTCCGAGATCAGCGGTATGTTGAGCATGGCATTGAACGAAGAACCGATGCGCCCGCCCTTGGGGTCGGAGACCGTCACTTGGCCGTTGGCGGCGAACCCGTCCAGCCGCGGCTTCTGGGTGATCAGCTTGATCGCTCCCCCCAGCGCTCCTTCGCCATACAAGGTGCCCTGCGGCCCCTTGAGCACTTCGATGCGCTCCATGTCATACAGGTTCGAGTCCGGCTGAAACCCGGAAAACGCCAACGGTATCTCGTCGATATAGATCCCGACGGCGGAGCGGCCCACGCCGGGGGAACTGATACCGCGCAGGAACACGTCGTTGCGGCCCTCGCCGCGATTGCCGAAGCCGACGCCGGGAATCTCGCCGAGGTAGTCCTGGAACTGTTGCAGATTCTTTTGCTGGATCTCAGCGGCGTCGATGGCTTGGATGGAGAAGGGGATTTCGCGGGTGGTCGACAGGCGGCGATTGGCCGTGACTACGACTTCCTCCAGCGCGAAGGCCTGGTCGTCGCTGGTGGTGGCGGCGCCTTGTGCGGCGGCTCCCGGTACGAGTATCGCGCCTGCGCCGGTGGCCACTGCCGCCAGTATGGAGATGGTTCGCCGAGTGTTCATCGCTATCACTCCCCTGAGGTACTGGTTATGAGAAAAAATAATGACGCCATATTCATTTTTATTCGCCCGGGATGCCAAGGACCCATGACACGCACTGGCTACTTGGTGGGAATGGAGCGCAACGCGCCGCGCGCCGGCATGGCGGGCGCCATGACGAATCCGTCGAGCACTTTCAGCAGCTTGCTGCTGACTCGCCGTGCCGGTGGGTTGCAGCCGAACAAGGCGCGATACCAGACGAACGAGGCGAATTCGACCAGCTCCGCGCTGGAATCGAACAACTCGCGTACCGGCCCGGGTTCCGAGGAAAAATAGCCTATGTATAGCGCGTCGATCATGCCGAACATGGCGTATGCGAGCGCCACTCGTTCCTTCCGGTAGCGCTCGCTGTGCGGGATCCGACGCCGCAGGCTCTCGGAGACGCGTTCGGCCACCGCCTGGTTGACCTTCGAGGACAGCGCTTTTACTTCCGGCAGCGCATCGAACATTTGCAGCACGGCGCGGTTGAATTGGTCATCCTGATTGAAGAATTCGGCGTAGCGACGATTCGATTCGAGAATAGCTTCGAACGGATCGTCCGAGTGTGGCGCGTGCAGGACGTGATCGGTCAGGCGTTCGAGCAGCAGCCGCATCAGCTCGGTGGCGATGTGCTCCTTGTCGCGGAAATAGATATAGAAGGCACCCTGACTGATGCCGGCGGCCTGGCAGATGTCGGTCACGCGCGCGGCCAGGAACGAATGGTGACGAAACGTATCGAGTGCCGACTGCAGCAGTTTGAGACGCGTGCGCTCGCCCTTGGTGCTGGGCGGCAGTGGCGTGCCGGTAGAGGTGGCTGGCAGGACGACGGTCCTGAACAGCATGGAGCCGCTGTGCTTGCTGGAATGGACTGACGAAGCTTTCACAAGTCACTCCCGCCGAACCTGGTAGCGCACCAGGCCGGGCCCGGTGTGTGCCGTGGGTGGTATAGATATAATACTGACGTCATATTTTGTTCCGGTCAATATCCCGTCCTGGTCGATGTGGATTCACGCGAATCGAGGCCCATACGATCGATTCTGGCCCAGGTGCCCGCCATGACGCTGGGACGGGATTGGCGTAGCCTGCCGCCGAGGCCCTGATCCCGGAGCCATTCCTTTGAGAGTACTGGAAACCCCCCGCCTGGCGCTGCGTCAGCTCACCGTCGATGACGCTGATTTCATCCTTGGGCTGCTCAACGAGCCTTCTTTCATCGCCCAGATAGGCGACAAGGGAATTCGTACGATCGAGGCGGCCCGGCGATTCCTGACCGACGGCCATATCGCCAGTTACCGCCGATACGGCTACGGCCATTACCTGGTCGAGCTCAAGCAGGCGGCCGACTTGCAGCAAGCAGCTGGTGCAGGCATCCCGATCGGCATGTGCGGATTGATTCATCGGGAGCACATCCAGGAGATCGACGTGGGGTTCGCCTTCCTGCCGGCTTACTGGTCTCGAGGGTATGCCACTGAGGCGGCTCGGGCGGTGAAGGAATATGGACATCGACAGTTGGGATTGACGCGCATCGTTGGCGTGGTCTCGCCGGGGAACGTCGGGTCGATCCGAGTGTTGGAGAAGCTCGGCCTGCGATTTGCTCGGCCGGTGCAACTGACGGCCGACGGTGATGTGGTGCATTTGTACGACTAGCCAAGTATCCACCCGTGCGATACTGCCGGTTTCGCCGTGACGACAGGTGGTTCGATGAAGCGTTCGATGGTGCGGATGGTATTGGCGGCCTCGGTATTGTTACCGATATGTGCTGCGACGTTGGCGGCGCCGGCGAAACCCTCGAAATCACAGATCGATGCCGTAATGGCCGAATACGACCGTGCCGATGGACCGGGCTGCGCGCTCAGTGTGGTACGCAACGGCGCGGTTGCTTACGAGAATGGCTATGGCATGGCGAACCTCGAGCATCACGTACCGATTACGCCAGACACCGTCTTCTACATCGCATCGGTCTCCAAGCAGTTCACCGCGGCCGCGGTGGCCCTGTTGGCGGAGGAAGGCAAGATTTCCCTGCAGGACGATCTGCGCAAGTACGTGCCGGAGATGCCGGACTACGGCAAGCCCATCGCCATCCATCACCTGATCCATCACACCAGTGGATTGCGCGACTATCTGAACCTGTGGGATCAATCGCACCAGAGCTTCGCGGACTCCATCAGCGAACTACAGGCCATCGAAATGATTGCCCGGCACTCGGGCCTGGAATTTCCCACTGGCGACAAATACCAGTACAGTAATTCCAACTACATGTTGCTGTCGCTGATCGTCAAGCGTGCCAGCGGCATGTCCTTGCGCCAGTACGCGGAAGAGAAAATGTTCAAGCCGCTGGGGATGCGGCACACGCATTTTCATGACGACCGCACCATGATCGTGCCCAATCGCGCTTCCGCCTATTTCAAGCGGGACGCGAAGGATGGCGATAAGTTGGGGCTGTTCCAGACCAGTTTCGACCTGGTCGGGGATGGCGGCCTGTTGACCACCGTGCGTGACTTGGTGCTGTGGGATCGGAACTATTACCACAACGTGCTTGGCCAGCGCGGTCAGGGCTTGATCGACCAGCTGACTTCAACCGAGCCGCTCAATGACGGCAGCGCCAACTCCTACGCGTTCGGCTTGCAGATCGGCGAATACAATGGCTTCAAATCCGTCTCGCACGGTGGTTCGTTCATCGGCTATCGCTCCATGTTGATGCGGATTCCGGAGCGTCGTCTGAGCGTGCTCATGCTATGCAATGCCGCTGAAGCCGACACCGGCAAGCTGTCGAAGCAGATCGTGGATTTGTATCTCGGCACCGGCCAGAAGCAGAAGTGACAGGTATGCGATGATCTGGCGCGCGAATCCCTGAGACTCGCGCGCCAGTCCTCTCTTACCGCTTGGGCCGACGTACCGCCCGTACTTTGCCGCTGCCACCACCGCCGCAGAAAAACTGATCGGCGCCGTTGGATTCGAGCCCGGACACGCCGGTTCCTGCCGGCATCTCGATGCTTTCCAGAACCTCGCCGCTGGCCGGATCGATGTGCCGCAGGGTGCTTTCATCGCCCTCCCAGGTGCCGTGCCACAGCTCCCCATCGACCCAGGTCACGCCGGTGACGAAACGGTTCGACTCGATGGTGCGCAGCACCGTGCCGGTGTCGGGATCGATCTGGTGGATTTTGCGCTCCCGGTATTGGCCCACCCACAGCGAGCCCTCGGCCCACGCCAGTCCCGAGTCGCCACCGTCGCCGGGGGCGGGAATGCTGCCGAGCACACGGCCGGTCTTGGGGTCGATCTTGTGAATACGGTTCTCGGCGATCTGAAACAGATGCTGGCCGTCGAAGGCCGTGCCAGCATGACCTTCGACGTCGAGCCCGCGCAGAGTCTTGCCGCTGGTTGGATCCAGAGCGTTGAGCCTGTCGCCGGTGGCGAACCAGACCTGGTGACCGTCATAGGTGACCCCGTGAATCTGGTCGACACCCGGGAACGGGCCGTATTCGCGGATGATTTCAGCGTTTGAGCGTTTCATGTCGGTGCCTGTCGAAGGAGGGATGCGACATCCTAATCCCCAGGCAGCGCGGCGGGGAGTAACAACACCGTCGTGAATCCAGGCACGGGTGGCGTCATCCAGCGGCGTGCGCGGCCGTCGCCGAATGACTGCACTTTGCCTGACGCCGCGAGCGCATCCAGCGATCGCTGTACGGTGCGCTGGCTGGTGCCGAGTGCCAGCGCCAGGGCCGAACTCGACCACGATTCGCCGTCGGCAAGAAGTGCGAGCACCGCAGCATGCCTTTCTTCCACAGGCTGCACCAATACGGCGACTTCTTGCGCGCGGCGGGGGGCCAACGCAAAGCCTTGCCGAGTGGCATTGATGTTGGCTACTGCTCGCAATGCCGAGCGCAGCCGTCCCATCTCGACTCTCAGGCGAGCCCGATGAGACTCATCCGCGTGCTTGGCGCGAAATGCCCGCGCCACGAGAATATCCCTCGCTACGTCCCCAGGCCACGCCTCTGCCAACTGACGAGCCAGTGTGAACAACACAGGGCGTCTGGCCAGCGGAATCGTCGCACGCGGATCTCGAACGGTGTAACGGCATGCATCGACGACAAAAGTCTGCGATGCCAGTAGCGTTTCGACTTCTTCGAGCTTGAGCAGGCGTTCCTGGCCTCCCGCGATCAGGCGCGCCGCGGGTGTGACCAGGGTCATGGAGGTGCGCTCCACTTCCGCTCTCAATGCCGGAATGCCCGCATCGCGGGCGGCACGTTCAGCCAGGGATAGTGCGGCGCGCGCGGCTTTCGTGCGAAGGTGTCGGATTGCGATGCCGGCGACGACCAGTTCGTGGGCGGCTCGCAACGCGGGTGGCAAAGGCTTCGGATCGAGTTCGGCAAGTAGTCGTTCGGCCTGGTCGAGCCGCCCGATCAGCAGCCGATGCCGGACTTCGAGATGCAGGGCATGAGCCGCATTGGCCTGGTCGCCATGTTGCTCAAGGGTTCGCCGGGCTGCGTCGAGTGTCTTTATCGGCCAACCGAGATCACGTGCGGCAAGCGCGACTTCCGTTTCAGCAACCACGCATCGTGCGCGAGCCACCGCTTCTTTGGTACCGAAGGCGCGCGCCGCGCTTCGCAACAGAGCCTTGGCTCGAACCAGATCGCCGAGTTGCGCCATCGCGATGCCGCGTAACGCCAGAGCGGGAGCATCGCCACGCAGTGCAACACGGCTCAGGGCGCCGAGAGGGTCACCCGCCGCCAGCGCCCGGGCAGCAGCCGTGATCAGTGAATCCATCTATCCCGCCACACTGGTGGTTCCCCTGTCCCGATGTCTTAGTCTATCTCACGTGCTCCACTTCCATGACCGGCACGTTGGGCTTTTGCCGCCGTGGGTGCTATCGTCGCGTCCGATCTCAGGTACGGGCAATGACCTTCTTCCCTCAAGACAGGCATTTCTGGGCTTCGGTGCTGCGCCGAATCGTCAAACGTACGCGCGGTCGGCCGGATGCCGAGGATCTGCTGCATACGGCCTTCCTGCGGCTGGAACAGTATCGTGCCCAACATGCCGTGGATGATCCCGCCGCGTTTCTGATCCAGACGGCAGTGAATATCGGCGTCGACGCCCATCGTCGCGAGCGGTTTACGGCGGGTGAGTCGGTGGAGACCCAGTGTTTCGCCATGGTCGATCCGGCACCTTTGCAAGATGAGGTAATCGAGGCTCGCGCTCGTCTACAGAGAGTCACCGAAGGACTTGCCAGGATGAGCCCGCGCACGCGCCAGATATTTCTGCTGCATAGGATCGATGGCTTGAAGTATCGCGATATTGCCGAGCGGCTCGAAATCAGTCAGAGCGCAGTGGAGAAGCACATCGCCAAGGCGTCGCTATTCCTGGCTCAATGGACCGAGGGCTGGTGAGCATGCCTGCCCAAGCCGATCGCATTCCACCGCAAGTGCAGGCGGAAGCCGCTACCTGGCTGGCGCGCCTGCATGCCGATGGGCGTTCGCCCCAGGATGAGCGGGCGTTCCAGACCTGGCTGGCGGATCCGGTCCATGCCACGGCATTCGAGAAAATCACCGAGGTTTGGGAGCTGGCGGGTGGTGTCACACGCCAGTGGAATGACGAGCCTCGTGACAGGGAAGGTCTCAGCCTGCGGCGCCGAGGCGTGTTGGCGGGCCTCGGGTCCATGATCGCGCTAGGTGCGACATTCTCTGTTTGGCGCCACGCTTATGCGGGGGTATATGAGACCGAGGTGGGTGAACAGAAACACATCGCGCTCGACGACGGCACCCAGGTCCTGCTCGATACCGATACTCGTATTCGAGCCCGCTTTGACGATCGTTCACGGATGATCACGCTGTATCGCGGGCGGGCGAACTTCCGGGTGAAGCGGGATCCGGTACGTCCCTTCGTCATAGATGCCGCGCAACGCCGTATCGTAGCTACCAGATCGACTCTCGATGTCCGCCGCGACGGCGATCGTCTCTCGGTGGTGCTCACCGAAGGCCAGGCCTCGGTGGTGCCGGATTCGGGTGGTGTCGGTGGCGGCGAGCATATCGTCACCGCGGGCCAGCGCTTGATCGCAACACCGGCCAGAATACAGGTGGAGAGCCCCAATCTCGCGCCATTGCTGGCCTGGCACGCCGGTCAGGCCATGTTCGAGAATGAGACGCTGGCAAATGCCGTCCGTGAAATGAATCGCTACAGCAGCGTGAAACTGCTGGTGGCCGATCCAGCCATCATGCAGTTGCGTCTCAGCGGCGTTTACCGCGTTGGGGACAATGATTCTTTTGCACGTTCGGTTTGTGCGTTGCTCCCTGTCCGCCTGCAGCGAGCGGGCGAGCACCTCGAATTCATCGGCACTCCTCCCCGTTCCGCCACGACCGCTTAGAACCCTCGCCGCCGGAACTCACCGAAATTCATGGTGAGGAAAAGCCGGGGTTCATTCGTCCTTTACACAAAGGTGCGAACAGCACGGGCCGGGGGACGAAAATGCATTCCAAGAAAATGACGGCACGCCGGGTGGCTTGGGCCTGCAGCATTGCAGTTGCGGCGGCGCTATCGGTGGAGCCTGCCTTGGCGCAGCAGGCGACCCTGCCGATCAGTATTCCGGCCCAGTCGCTCGATTCGGCGCTGCGCGAACTGGCCAAGCAGGCGGGTATCAATGTCCTGTTTGCTCCCGAAGCGGTCCGTGGGCTGACCTCATCGCCGATTCAGGCGACGCTCACCTCCGAGGAGGCGGCACGCAGCCTGCTTCAAGGCACCAACCTCGAGGTTTTTCGGGACGAAACCGGTTCGCTGATCGTTCGGACGCGGCAGGAAAAGCGCCCCAGGGCAGCGCTCGTCGACCCGCAGAGCGTCACCTCGATCGAGGAGATCATCGTCACCGCGACCAAGCGCAACGAACGTCTGCAGGACGTGCCGCTATCGGTCACTGCCTTGAGCGGAGCGACGCTGCAGCGCATGAACGCGGTTCGATTCGAGGACTATCTGACCAAGGTCCCCGGGTTGAACTATCTTTCGGCGCGCCAGGGGCAAGCGCAGCTGATCCTGCGAGGCATCGCTTCGGGCACCCTGAGTGCGACGGTCGGCACCTACGTCGATGACGCACCCTATGGTTCCAGCACCGTATTTTCACTGGGTGGGTTCTACACGCCCGATTTCGATACCACCGATCTGCAGAGCATCGAGATTCTGCGGGGACCGCAGGGAACGCTGTACGGCGCCAACTCGTTGGGCGGCATTCTCAAGTTCGTGACCGCGGCTCCGGACCTGTGGGATACCAAGGGTCGCGTACAACTCAGCGGCTCGAGCGTCGAGCATGGCGGTGAGGGATATGCGGCCAGCGGCATGGTCAACCTGCCGTTGGTCGACGGCAAGCTGGCATTTCGCGCCAGCGCTTATACGCGCAAGGACCCGGGTTTCATCGCGGACGCCGGCCGGGGTCGCACCGAAATCAACGAGTCAGAGGTCAAGGGCGGCCGGGCCTCCTTATTGTGGCGGGCAACGGATGCGCTCTCGGTCCGCGTTACCGCCATGGCGCAGGATCTGGAGACGGACGGTCCTGGCCAACAGGACGTGGGCCTTGGGTCGTTCGAGCCGCTCTATGGAGATTTGCAGCAGCGCCGCGCCACGGACAGCCCAGCGGATTTTCGTTATCGCCTGTATGACGCGACCGTCGATTGGCACCTGGGCGGCGCTGATCTGATTTCCGTGAGCAGCTATGCAACCCTGGATGCTCCTGGCCGCACCGACGTCACCGCTACCTACGCACCGCTGTTGACGCCGCTGCTTGGGCCGTTGGGCTATGCCGTCGATCAAAATATCGAACAGAGCAAATTCTCGCAGGAATTGCGGTTGCAATCGGCCGCGGATCAACGGGTGGAATGGCGCGCCGGCCTGTTCTATACGCGCGAGAGCAGCGATTTCAGCCAATTGCTCGGCGCCTTCAATCCGGCCAGCGGCGCAGCGGTGACACTGCCGTTGCCGTTGTACATGGTCACTGGTCCAGGCGAATTCAAGGAATACGCGGTCTTCGGCGATGTCACCTATCACTTTACTCCCCGGTTCGACATCCAGATCGGCACCCGCTACAGCCACAATTCTCAGACGTTTTCCCAACTGAGCCAGGGGTTGCTGCAAGGTGGCGTGGTCCAGTTCCGGCGCGAGGCGTCCGACAGCAGCTGGACGTACCTGTTCAATCCCCGTTTCAAGCTCAGCGACAACGTAATGTTTTACGGGCGTGTTGCCAGCGGCTATCGGCCAGGCGGGCCGAATACCGGGCTGCCGTCCGCCATTGCAACGGTCCCGACCTCGTTCGAACCCGATTCGCTGGTCAACTACGAGTTGGGCACGAAGGCGACGCTGTTCGATGACCGGCTGGCCATCGACCTGTCGGTGTTCCATATCGACTGGAGCGATATTCAGTTGTCTTTGTCGACCTCTGGCGCTGGAGGGTTTCTTTATCTGGGGAACGGCGCCGAGGCTACCAGCGATGGTGCGGAAGTCTCGGTCGTCTATACGCCGGTACGGGGCCTGACGTTCGCTCTGAACACCGCTTACACGGAGGCAAAGTTGTCGCGCAGCACGCCGGCCGGGAATCCTGGCGTCAAGGGAGACCAGTTACCGTTTACCCCTCATTGGAACGTTTCCGCGGATGCCGGGTATGAATGGCCGATCGTCAACGATTGGCAGGCGTTCGTCGGCGCGTCCTATCGGTTCGTGGATAAGCGGCCCGGGGTCTTCACATTGGTGGGGGCACCGCGCATCTCGCTGCCCTCGTATGACAGCTTCGATGCCAGGGCGGGAGTGTCCAATGAGCGCTGGACGCTCAGCGTATACGCCAAGAATCTCGGCGACGAGCGCGGCATAGTGAACGCCGGTTTGTTGAGCTCCACGGTGCGATTTGCCTCGATTCTGCAGCCCCGCACCTTTGGCGTATCGGTCGCAGTCAATTTCTGAGTTTGACGAGGGCGTCGGGTCGCATGGCAAGACGGCCGCTGCACATGCGGATTCTACGCTGGCTGAGGAATGTTGGCCTTGCGGCCGTGGCGCTGGTGATTCTGCTCATGGCGGTCGGTGCGACGTACGAAGCGCTGGCACGACATGCGGTGGCGAAGGAGTTTCCGCCGCCTGGCAAGTTGGTGGACATCGGCGGACGGCGTCTGCACCTGGATTGTCGAGGCAGCGGTTCGCCCACGGTGGTTTTCGAAAGCGGCTTGGACTCGATAGGATCGCTGTCGTGGGCCTCGGTGCATGATTCGGTTGCGGCGGTTACTCGCGCCTGCGCGTATGACCGGGCGGGCATCATGTGGAGCGATCCGAAGCGCACGCCCCAAAGTGCCGCCGCGATTGCCGATGACTTGCAGGCTGCGTTGCGGGCGGCCGGCGAAGCAGGGCCGCTCGTCCTGGTCGGTCATTCGCTCGGCGGTCCTTACATCATGACCTACACCCGGAAGTACCCGGACCAGGTCGCTGGCCTGGTGTTCGTGGACGCGTCGCATCCCGACCAGCTGCAACGCCTCGCGGCAGTCGGAGTCCCGCCGCCGCCGTTGCCGGCCGTGCTCAAGCTGGTGAGCGCTCTGTCATGGACCGGCCTGGTTCGGCTGATACCGGTTGAAGCACCTCATCATGCTGACGAGCGGGTGCAAGAAATCGTGCGCGCGTGCGCCAGCACGTCCTTTGACGCGGCGCTTGCCGAAGGCTATGCGCTTCCTCAATCCCTGGCGGCGGGCGGAGAGTTACGAGACCTTGGCAATCGTCCCCTGGTGGTGCTGACTGCCATGGCGCCTCTGCCGCAGGCGGCGCTGCGGGCCCTGAATCTGTCCGCCAGCACCGGCCGTCGCTTTCGGGAAGTCTGGAAAATGCTGCAGGATGATGAGGCCTCCTGGTCTACACGCAGTCGGCACGAGCTGTTTCCAGAGGCCGGTCATTACATTCAGTTCGATCGGCCTGACGCAGTGATCGAGGCCGTGACGGAGGTCGTGAACAGGGTGCGCGAAGACGGAAGGATGTTGGAAGGCGCCACTCCACCGCTTGAGCGACCTCAGTAACACGCCAGGGTCGACCAGTGCTCAAGCTGGGCCGCTACTGCCATACCTGGGTTGCGACCCGCAACAGGTTGCCACCGAGAATCGATTGCAGGTCGGCGTCGCTGTAGCCCAGTGTCATCAGCCGGGCCACGATCGACTCGAGCTGCTCGGGCGCCACCATGCGAACGCCGTTCTCATAACCCATGCCCGGCGGAAAGGTGCCTTTCATCTTGGCAATGTAATCATCGAGCTCGGCCGTGTCGAAGACATAGTCCAGACCCAGGCCCACGTGTTGTGGGCCGATGAGTTCGACGGCGTAGTCGAGGTGGCGCACGAAGGCATCGGTCGAGTTGTCGTTCCGGCCAAGAAATGGGCCGATGCCATTCAGCCCCACGACGCCGCCGGTGCTGGCACAGGCACGCATCAGTTCGTCGGGAATGTTTCTGGGATGGTCGTAGACGGCACGCGGGTTGGAGTGCGAGAAGATGACGGGCTTGGAACTGTAAGCCATTACGTCCAGGGCGGTGCGGTAGCCGGTATGGGTGCAGCACGCGACCATGCCGACACGCGCCATCTCGTCCAGTACCTGCCGGCCGTAGGCCGACAATCCAGGGTCTTCGTCATGGCAACCACCCCCGACGAGATTGTTCTTGTTGTAGGCCATGAGCATCCAGCGCACGCCCAGGTCGTAATAGAGCTGCAGCAGGCTGGGCTGGTCGGCGATGGCGTTGGCGCCTTCCATGTCGAAGCTGACAGCGAGCTTGCCGCTGGCTTGTGCCCGCTCGATGCTCTGCACGGAGTCGACGATGACGTATTCATCTTCATGCAGTGATAGCCAGCGCCGGAAGTGCGCCAGCTGGCGCACATGGTCCTCGATGCTTTGTTCGCCGAAGCCGATGTTGATGGCGACGACATTGACGCCCACGGCCTTGTAGCGGGACAGCTGCGGCAGGAACGTTTCATCGAAGGGACGCAATGGCATGCAGCCATGGTTGTCCCACACCAGGTGACGTGACAGAACTTCGGATGCGCTGCTCATGCGCCGCATTCTATGCCGATCCGGTTGTGCGTCACAGCCGCGCCGTCGATCCTATCGTTCTTCCCGACACTCCGCTCCGATTCTGCGTATTTGTGCCGCATAGCGCGCGGATTCTTGCGCTCGGGTATGAAAAAATCCTCTAGTTTCAAAGAACAACGGCTATCGAGACCGATCCGTCCGTGGATGGACGGACGTACCGGCTGATCCATAATCTGTTCCTGCGGATCGCAAAGTCGCATTAGAACTGGTTGGGGGACATGTGCCAATGAAGCTTAGACTTGCAGCGCCTCGGCGCCAGTATGTTTTGTCCGCGGCGATTCTGTCGGCGAGCGCATTCGCCGGCGCCGCTCACAGCGAGACGACGACTGGCACCGAGCTGGAGGAGGTGCTGGTCGTTGCCCAGCGCGCCAGCCGCGTCAGCAACGGTGCCACCAACCTGAACCTGGAGATCAAGGAAACCCCGCAATCGATCAGCGTGGTGAGTCAGGATCAGATAAAACAGTTTGGCGCCGATAACCTCAATGACGCGCTGCGTCTCGCCACCGGCATCCAGGTCGAGGAGGAATCGACCAACATCACCCAATACCTGGCACGCGGTTTCGAGATCAAGAACACGCAGATCGATGGCATCGGCCTGCCCAATGGCTGGGGTATCGTCACCAACGCGATGGATTCCTTCGGCTTCGAGAAGCTGGAAGTGATCCGCGGCGCGAATGGTCTGCTGACCGGCGTGGGTAACGCCGCAGGCACCATCAACTATGTGCGAAAACGTCCGACCAACGAGGCGCGGGGGCAGCTCGGTGTCACTTTTGGTTCGTTTGACCGCCGTCGTATCGAGGCGGATTACTCGACGCCGTTCAACGACGCGGGCACTTGGGCCGGTCGCATCGTGGCTGCGCGCGAGGACAGTGACTCCTATCTGCGCGACTTCAAGAGCGATCGTACCTATGTCTACGGTGTGGTGGATGGGCAGATTGGCGAGAACGGCACGCTGGCGTTGGGCTATTCCTATCAGAAGGCCAACACTACCGGCAATATGTGGGGTGCGCTCACCGTTTCGGCCAACGATGGCAGCCAGCTCGAATTCGACCGCAGTGCCTCGACCACGCAGGATTGGACATACTGGAATTCGGCAACCACGGCCGCGTTCGTCGAATACACTCACCGGCTCAGCGACAATTGGCTATTGAAAGCGTCCTATAACTACCAGAATTATGAGCACGACTCGAAGTTGTTCCTGGCCTATTCCCCCACCGGCCTGGATCCGCTCACTGGCGAGGGTTTGTACGGCTGGGCGTACAAGAGTCCATACGAAACCAGCGCGCACCTGGGCGATGTGACGCTCAATGGCAAGTTCGAACTATTTGGCCGCGAACACGAAGCCATGATCGGCGTGAGTTCGGCCACAAGCGAGGGAACGAACTGGTATGACAACACGGATTTCAACGATCCGGCCTTTGGCCCGCTGCCTGGCTTCCCTTACGCCGGCAACGTGATCGCCGAGCCGGTGTGGGGCGAGCGTCTGGTCTACACCACCCTGGACCAGCGTCTGTCACGCGTGTTTGGCGCGACGCGGCTGGCAATGACCGACCGGCTCAAGGTCATTCTCGGTTTCAACTGGGCCGAGTACCACCACGACGGCGTGGACAACGACACCGACACGGCCTTCGATCTGACCGAGCGCAACTTCGCGCCGTACGGCGGGCTGACTTTCGACTTCACCGACAAAGTACTCGGTTACCTCAACTATTCGTACATTTTCCAGCCACAGGAACAGATCGACTACGACGGCCACTACTTCGATCCGAGCAAGGGCACGAACTACGAGGTGGGTGTCAAAGCCGAGTGGTTCGACAAGCGCCTGCTGACGACACTGGCCTGGTTCAACGCCAAGCAGAAGGGACTTGCCACCTATGCGGGCACCCGGTTCATGGACGGCTATGCCTTCGGCTACTACAACGGGGTCGACGTCGAATCGCAAGGCTTCGAGCTCGAAGTCACCGGCAAGCTCAACCAGTATGCGGATCTCACGTTCGGCTACACACACTTGTCGATGGACGGCGATGACGGCGACGACACCTACAGTTGGGTGCCGCGCGATACGATCAACCTGGTGTTCAGTGGGCGCGTGCCGCGCTACACAGAACTCTCTTTTGGTGTCAGCGGCCGCTGGCAGAGCAAGGTCTGGAACGCGGACAGCTACAGTGGCTACATCGTGCGCCAGGACAGCTATGCAGTCCTCAACGCCTTTGCCGCGTGGCAGGTTCGACCCAACATCTCGATACGCGCCAACGTCAACAATCTCACCGACGAGAAGTACATAACCAGCCTGTATGACATCAGCTACTACGGTGCGCCGACCAACTACTCGGTGAACCTGAGCTGGCGTTTCTGATGGGGCATGGGTGCGTCGGGCGTGCGCCTGCAGGACGGGCGCCACGCGCCGACGCGTTTGCAAGGGTGCGCATAGCCAATACCATCATTGCCGCCGCTGCGTTGCTGGCCGGCGTAGAGAGCGTCGGCCAGGTTATTCCCTATCCTTCGGTCAAGCAGGGCGGCTTCTACACTCACAACTATTACTTCGGCCCGGCGCCGAGTTCGACGCCGTGGGCGCCGGCCTGGTCACCCGATGGCTCGAAGCTCGCCGTTGCGATGAATGGTTCCATCTGGATCGTCGATCCAAAAACGGGCGATGCGCGCGAACTCACTTACTCTCGCAAGTACCACTCGATGCCAGCCTGGTCGCCTGACGGGCGTTGGATCGTGTATGTCGCCGATGATGGTGGCCGTACCATCCAACTGGAGATGGTGGAAGTCGCGACCGGCAACAGCCGGCCACTGACCGTCGACGACCAGGTCTACATGGACCCTGCGTTTTCACCTGATGGCACCCGGCTCGTCTATGTATCGACCAGGCCCACCGGTAATTTCAACGTGTACATCCGGGCATTGCAGGATGGGCAGTTCGTAGGCGATGAGATTGCCGTTACGCGCGATCATGATTTCGGCCGCAGTCGGCTCTATTTCGGGCCGATGGACCTGCACATTACGCCGGCTTGGATGCCCGATGGCAAGGAGCTGCTGCTCGTTTCCAACCGCGATGTGCCGCTCGGTTCGGGCAACGTGCTACGGGTCCCGGCGGTGGCGAACGGCATCGATAGGGCGACCACTGTACTTGCGGAACAGACGCTCTTTCGCACCAGACCGGATGTTTCCCCCGACGGCAAGCGCTTCATCTACTCCTCGACGCGTGGTGCCGCGGACCAATTCAACAATCTGTACGTGCAGCCTGCCAGCGGCGGTGAGCCATACAAGCTTACCTTCTTCCGCCACGACGCCTTCCATCCCCGCTGGTCGCCCGACGGTGAATGGATCGCATTCATCTCGAATGAGGGTGGTCTACCGCAGTTGCAGCTGCTGGAGACTTATGGCGGAGCGTTGCAGAAGATCCACATCGGCGAGCGGCGCTGGAAGCGGCCCATGGGGGTGGTGTCGATCACGACCACCGATGCGGCGACCGGCCGTCCGACCGCGACGCGAATTCATCTGACCGCGTCGGATGGCAAGATGTATGCGCCGGAAGATGCCTATGCACGCGTCAGCGGCGTTGGCGATCGCGTCTTCCACCAGGCCGGCACGTTTCGAGTCGAGGTTCCCGTCGGGCCGGTGACCCTCGAAGCCGTCAAGGGTTTCGAGTATGTGCCCGTGAAAACGACCATACAGGTTCGCGAGGGCCAGATCGCACAGGCCAGTCTGAAGCTGCAGCCACTGACGAATCTATCGGCTCGTGGCTGGTACAGTGGATCGACGCATGTACACATGAACTATGCGGGCAATCTGCACAACACCCCTGCCAACCTGATGATGATGTCGGCCGCCGAAGATCAGGACATGGTCAATGAGCTGGTGGCGAACAAGGACAATCGCATTCTCGACTACGACCTGTTCGTTCCTGGCGGCAAGCCGCATCCGGTCTCGACACCCGAGCGACTGTTCGTGGTGGGAGAGGAATACCGGCCGGCCTTCTACGGGCATGTCTTCATGCTCGGGTTACGCGATCATTTGATCAGTCCGTTCACGACCGGTTACGAGGGGACTGCGATCGAGAGCCTGTATCCAAGTAACACGGATATGTTGCGCAAGGCAAAAGCGCAGGGAGCGATAACCGGATACGTCCATGCTTTCGGCAGCAAGGATCCGCTCAACAGCGAACTCGGCATCGGCAAAGGCTACATCGTCGATGCCGCGCTCGGTACCACTGATGCGCTCGAATGGTCTTATCCGAACCGGGGCAGTTTCTATCCCTGGTATGCGACGCTCAACAACGGGCTGCGTGTAACGGCGGTCGGCGGTGAGGACTCGATCAGCAGCATGCAGAACTCCAAGCTGGTTGGGGCGGCACGAACTTATGTGTACACCGGCGATCGCGGCCTCGATGCACGAGCCTGGTTCGAAGGGTTGCGTAACGGGCATGCGTTCGTCTCGACGGGTCCGCTCGTCGAGCTGACGATCAATGGCCGAATGCCTGGCGATGAAATCAAACTGCCAGCTAGCGGTGGCGAGATCGTCGTAGAGGCGCGTGTGCAGTCGATCACGCCGCTCGAGAGCGTTACGCTCGTACGCAATGGCGAGGTCATCGAGAAGATTCCGCTGTCGGGGGATCGCAAAAGCACACAGTTGACCAGGAAGTTGAAGGTCACGCGCAGCGGCTGGTATCACCTGCGCGCGGAGGGCAACCCGAAAGAACGCTATCCGCTCGATGCCGATTTCGCGCAGGCATTCACCAACCCGGTTTGGGTGACGGTTGGCGATCGGCCCGTGCGCAACGCGGCGGCGGCAACCTATTGCCTGGAATGGATCGACAAGTTGCACCAGATGGCGGAAGAATGGCCGGGCTGGCGCTCGCAGCGGGAAAAGGATCACGTCTATGCGCAGTTCGACGAGGCGCGCGCAGTGTATATGAGGCTTCGCAGGGAGGCGACGCGAGAATGAAGATTGGTATCGGCATATGCACGCGAGAATTTCACGTCTTGGCTCATAATGACAAGCTTCTGATCCATACCGGGGAGCGACGATGAAAATGAGAGCGAAACAGCCAAGGGGTGCCTGGGTAGCCGCGATAGTGAGAAGCATCTGGATAGCGTGCATGTCGGGCTGCGCGATGCTCGTTTCGAGCGCCGCAGGAGCTGCTCCGGCCGACGCCGCTGGGTTCGTCGGGCCGGGGAACCGGGACTGTGCCGATTGCCCGGAAATGGTCGTCGTGCCGGCGGGTGAGTTTCAGATGGGCTCGGCGGATACTGAGGAAGGCCGCGGCCCTAACGAGGGGCCGTTGCACACGGTCGTGTTTGCCAGGCCGTTCGCCATCGGCAAGTACGAAGTTACGTTCGACGAATGGGGTGCCTGCGTGGCTGAGAAGGCGTGCGTGGCTGTGGAGGATGACGGTTGGGGTCGCGGCCGTCGCCCCGTCATCTACGTCAATTTCGAGATGGCAATGGGCTATGCCAAATGGCTGACGCGGAAAACGGGCAAACACTATCGCGTACCGAGCGAGGCCGAATGGGAATACGCGGCTCGCGGCGGGTCGAAGACGCGCTGGTTCTGGGGCGAGGACTCGAAGCGGGCCTGCGAATTCGCCAATGTCGGGGATGAGTCGGTGAAGGAAGAGCATCCGGACTGGCCCCGGCACGACTGCAACGACGGCTATGCGAAAACGGCGCCCGTGGGCAGCTTCAAACCCAATGGTTTCGGCTTGTACGACACCGTGGGTAACGTATGGGAATGGGTGGAGGATTGCTACAATCCCTCGTACGAAGGTGCTCCCACGGATGGCCGTGCCTGGGTGACCGGCGATTGCGTCAGGCGTATCGATCGTGGCGGCGGCTGGTACAACAAGCCGGAAGCGGTGCGCTCGGCGCTGCGCTACGCGGGAGACGATCCGACCAGGCAGAACAATACGCTGGGATTTCGAGTCGTCAGAGCCTTGCCGTAAGGGCGAGAGTGGTGTCCGGGGAGCACGATGAAGCGTAAATGGATTCTTGCCGTGGTGGCGCTGGCAGGGTTGGCTGCGGTCGGCGTTTTCTGGTGGTATTCACCGACGTTCGAGCTGCCTGCGCCCACCGGTCCGTACCGCGTGGGCGTCAAAGCGTTTACGCTCGTGGACGAAAGTCGCCAAGGCTTGCTCGGCACACTCGCGAGCGAGCCGCGGCGAATTCCGATTCGTGTCTGGTATCCGGCAGCGGACGATGCGCGGGGTCGTACACGACCCTATCTCGAAGGATACGAGGCAGCCTCGTTCGGCCAGAACCTCGGCAGGAGCCGGTACTTCTTCGCCTACCTGAGCCGCATCGACACTCACTCGATTCTCGATGCACCAGTGAAGCATGGGCAGGGTGCGTGGCCGTTGGTGCTGTTCAACCACGGATTCTGGTGTTATCCCGAACAGAATACGGCGCTGATGGAGCAGCTCGCGAGCCACGGCTATGTGGTGGTGAGCATCGGCCATCCCGGCGATTCGATCGAGGCACGCTTTGCCGACGGGGCGGTAGTGAAGCCATTTCTCGGTGCGGGCGAGAAGCAGGATGCCGCGTTGCAGGCGGGCCTGGCAGCTTTCATGGGTGCCGCGACCGGTGATGCGCGCATGGCGGGGCTGAAACGCTTCGAGGCGGCATCGATGGCCCATCGCATCGGTGATAGCGCCCGCATCTGGCGCGACGACAACGTATTCGTTTTCGAGGCGCTGCGGGCAGGGAAAATACCCGAAGATGTACGGGACGTCGCGGCGGTTGCGGATTACACCAAGTTGGGCGTGGTCGGCATGTCTTTTGGCGGTAGCACCGCACCTTCCGTTTGTCAGACCCTCATGGAATGCAAGGCGGCGGTCAATCTCGATGGCGAAAGTTTTGATTTCTCGGTGTACAACACCGAGCTGCGCGTTCCTCTGCTCATGCTGCTCACCGGTCAGCGTTTCAGCAAGGCTCAGTTCGACGACCCAAGTGTGAATCCGACGGACTATGCCTATGAGCGATGGGCACACGCAGGAGAGCGTGACGACATAGTGCGGATGCGCGTGGCATCGCTGCAGCACGTTGGGCTCTTGGATCTGCTGTTGAGCGCACCGCGGCCGTGGAGCGCCGAGCTGTATGGCACGATCGACGGTCCCCGGGGGGTAGCGTTGGTCAGCGACGCTGTCTTGCAGTTTCTCGAGCGGTACGTGAGAGACAAGAAGGATGTCGACTTTCCTCGTAGCTTCTACGCGCAGCATCCGCAGGCCACCCCGCATGACGCCTCACATGTGCGTCACTGGTGGCTGAAGCGCAATGTCGATCTGGGGTGCAGCGAGGAAAGTGTCCGGGCGGCTGCACCATTGAATGATCCTAAGAGCATGCGCCTGGGCGACTGGATCGTGGCGCCAGCGGGATGCTGAATGCGAGCGTCAGACGCTGTCGTCCGGCCGCTGCAGCAGCTTGTAGCCCTTGAATGATTTCATCTGGTCCATCAGGAAGTGCGAGACGATCTTCTCCACGCCGAAGCCGCCGTTCACCAGTACGGTCATGATTCCCTTCCAGGCGTGCATGTCGGGTACGACCACCCGCAGGATGTAATCGACATTGCCGCTGACCCGATAGGATTCGACGATCTCCGGGATGGAATCGATGCAGGCGTCGAACTCGTGCAGGTTTTTGATGGTGTGTTGTGAGAAAGTGATGTGCGCCATCACGACCGTCACGCTGCGGATCCGGTCGACCTGGATCTGCGCACGATAGGCGCTGATCAGCCCACGGGTCTCGAGGTCGCGCACCCGCCGCAGGCAGGCGCTGGGGGATAGTGCTACCCGATCGGCGAGCGCCTGGTTCGTGATACGGGCGTCGCGCTGCAGAACGTCCATGATCCTGAGGTCGATCTGATCCACCTCTTCAAAGGTCTTCGCCGGTTCCTTCTTCTCATGCGGGGCAGTCATGGCTCGTACCTGTGAGCGGCGGCGGGCTTGCGATCAATCCTATCAATCTCGGACATGCCGGTGAAGGATCTGCGTCTTTTGCCGGCGCGCCGTGCCGATTGTTGCGTGATCGTGGCTAAAAAACCTTGTATATCAAAGGCTACGCGCCTGTCCGATGCCTTGGTCCATGGCTGGACGCCGGCCTCGGGTATATCCATATTAACTGTCACTCGTCACACCAGCCATGAATGACTCAAGTCCAGCAATGAAACCGCAAGGGAGCTCCAGCGACTCGCAATCCGCAGCATCGTTGCGTCCCACCCTGGGATGGGCGGGCCTGCTGGTGCTGGGAGTCGCCAACATCCTGGGGGCGGGCGTGTTCGTGATGACCGGTACCGCCGCGGCGTCCTTTGCCGGGCCGGCGGTCAGCATTTCGTTCCTGCTGGCGGGGTTCGCGTGCCTGCTGGTCGGCTTGTGCTACGCAGAGCTGGCGTCGCGGCTGCCGGAGTCGGGCTCCTCCTATACCTATTGCCGGCGCACGTTCGGCGCGCTGCCGGGTTGGGCGCTCGGCTGGCTGCTGTTCCTGGAATACAGCATTGCCGCATCGCTGCTGGGTCTGGGCTTTTCCGGCTATCTGGTGAGCCTGCTCGCCGATTTCGGGCTGCTGGTGCCGGCGAGCATATCGACTCCAATGGTGACCGCGGCGCTGGTCGACGGGGTCGGCTTTCAATTTGGTATTGGACACAGCGCGAACCTGGTTGCCGCCGCCGCGTGTCTTGGCGCCGGCATCATTCTCGCGCTCGGCATCTCGCGTTCCGCGCTCGTGAACGCGGTGCTGGTGGTTATCAAGGTGCTGGTGCTGGTCGGGTTCGTGATCGCTGGCGCGCATGCGGTTGACCCAGCCAATTGGCATCCCTACGTGCCGGCCAACGAAGGAGGCTTCACCTATGGGTGGGAGGGTATCGCCCGCGCCGCCTCGTTGCTGTTCTTCGCATTTCTGGGCTTTGAAACGGTGTCGACGGCCGCCGCCGAAACGCGCAATCCGCATCGAGACGTTCCGGTGGGGATTCTGGGATCGCTGGCGATCTGCGCATTGTTATACGTGGCTGTCGCCACCGTGCTGACCGGGCTGGTGCCGTTCCGTGAACTCGGCGTCGCCGACCCCATTGCCCTCGCGGTCAATCGCATCGGTTGGCCCGTCGTCGCCACCTTGATCAAGGTGGGGGCGCTTGCAGGCCTGGGCTCGGTGCTCCTGGCCAACGCCTTCGGGCATTCGCGGGTCTGCTACGCAATGTCCAACGATGGCTTGCTGCCGCGGCTGTTCGCGGAAGTGCATCCGAAACGCAACAGCTTGTGGAAGGCCAACCTGATGCTGGCCAGCCTGGCGGCGTTGGGCGCGGCGCTGCTGCCGATTTCCGTGCTGGCCGACATGATTTCCCTGGGAGTGGCGCTCACGTTCACGATGGTGGCGATCGCCCTGATCGAGCTGCGCAGTCGCGAACCGCACAAGGAAGGCCGCTTTCGCGTGCCGCTGGGGGGCGTGTGGATCAAGGGCATCTGGTTCGGCACGGTGCCGGTGTTCGCCATCGTCATGAGCTTCCTGATGACGTTGCCTGTTCTGCTCGACCTGGCGGATCAGATTCGACATGGCGAATGGCTGCCCTCCTGCCTGCTGCTGACTTACCTGGTGATCGGGCTGGCCATCTATCTGTTGTACGGCAAGCCCCGGGCGCAGCGCCGGCAGGCGGCGGTGGCCCGTGAGCTTTCGGGAAGCCTCAACTGATGATGACTGGTGAATTTTTGGGTGAATCTTTGAGTGAATTCTCGGGTGAATCGTCGGGCGAACTTTCGCGGTCCGATGCGCTGGCACTCGGACGGCTGGATGCTCACGATCAGGCGCGTTTGATTCGTGATGGCGAGCTGCCAGTGGAGGCTCTGACCGAAGCTGCGATTGCGCGTATTGAAGCGCTCGACCCCACGGTGCATGCCTTGAGCCACTACGATCCTGAGGCGGCACGCGCTGAAGCGCGTGCTCGAGTCGGAACCAACGGCGCAATGCGAGGGGTGCCGTGGCTGCCCAAAGACTCGCTCGATTATCCTGGCATGCCGACAACCTCGTGTTCGCGCAGCCGCAGCCCCAGGTCCGTCGAACGCGGTTACCCTTACACACAACGCCTGCAGCAAGCCGGGCTCGTGGCATTGGGAAAATCCGCAATGCCGGAGTTTGGATTGCTGGCGTCCACCGAACCGTTCACCGGGCCGGTGACACGTAATCCGTGGTCGCTCGATCATTCGCCGGGCGGCTCCAGTGGGGGCGCCGTCACTGCCGTTGCCGCCGGGCTCGTGCCGCTCGCGCATGCCAGTGACGGTGGCGGCTCGATTCGTCTACCCGCATCGTGTTGCGGCGTGGTTGGACTGAAGCCCGGGCGGGACACCACAGTCCGCGTACGTGCGCGTCACGCAATCGAAGATTTGCTGGTGGCGGATAGCTTGGTGTCACGCAGCGTCCGCGATGTGGCCTGGGGCTTTGCTGCCGCTCATTGCGATTCGAAACGATCCGTGATGACGGGCCCATCGTCAAGACGCTTGCGCATCGCTGTGATCGAACATGGGTTGCGAGACAACGTGGCGCATCCCGATGTCGCGCGTGCGGTGGCATCCACGGCCGACCTTTGCGCATCGCTGGGGCACCAGGTCGAGCGGACCTCCTGGCCAGTGGACGGTCATGCCTTGCTGGCCTCCTTCGAAGATGTCTGGTCGCATCTGGCGGCAGATTGTGTCGATGCGGCTCGTGCCCTCCCGGGTGGTGGTCGCCTCGAGGACGTCATAGAGCCATGGACACTGGCGTTGGGGCTGCGTGCCGCGCGCCTGCCCACGACCGCTCTGGAGCGCGTGTACCAGCAATTTGCGCGCCTACCCGCTCAGCTTGAAGAATTTTTCTCCCGCTTCGACGTACTGTTGTCCGCGGTGGTGAGTGCACCGCCGCCGCTGTTGGGTACTTACGGACCGAGCGTGCCCGCCGAGCAATTGATGCCGGCCATGTTCGATTGGGTTGCCTATACACCGCTGCAGAACATGGCAGGCACACCGGCGATCTCGTTGCCGTTGTTCCAGAGCAGCGCTGGCCTGCCCATCGGTAGCATGTTTGCCGCCGATCGCGCGCAGGAAGACATGCTGCTCGCGCTTGCCTTCGAACTCGAAGCCGCACTGCCCTGGGCGGAGCGCTGGCCCAAACACAGCGTCGCCCACATCGGCACCCCATATTTGTCAGCTGCAAGCAACGATCATTCATGAGCCATCGATTCGAACCTCGTAACAGCGACGACCTTCGTGCGCTGGCCCTGCAGCAACCCCTCGCATGGATGGTCTGCGGTACGCCGGGAACCCAGCAAGCGACACCATTGCCGGTGCAGCTCATCTGCGATGCCGATGGCACCCCTCGGGCCTTATCGGGACATTTCTCCCGGGCCAATCCACAGGTGCAGGCGCTCGCCGCCAGCTCCCGCGCCACGGTTCTGCTGCTTGGACCGAACGGCTATGTTTCGCCCTCGTGGCTGCGTGATCGCACCCAAGCTCCGACTTGGAACTACGCGTCCGTGGTGTTCGATGTCGATGTTCAGCTCCTCGACACCCGCGGCGATGCGGATCGCCTGCTCGAAGGATGGGTCGCACAGATGGAGGCGAACCGCCCGGGGGCATGGCGGACTGAGGAGATGGGAGCACGCTACGAACAGCTCGCCGCTGGAATCGTCGCTTTCGAGGCGAAGATCCTGTCGATCCGCGCTTGTTTCAAGCTGGGCCAGGACGAGCGTGATGATGTATTTGCCGACATCTTGCGCGTACTGGACATCAAGGATGAGGCACCGTTGTCTACATGGATGCGCCGCTTCGCCGAGTCCAGATCGGCACAGGCATTGCCGAGCAGTCAGCCGCCGCCGCGTTCGCTCGATCCGGAAATCAAGCAATTCATCGATAACGTAATAGCCAAGGGGCGTGAACTCACCGCCGGCCGGGAACTTACCTGGCCGCAGCGCCGGGAAATCGCTGAGCTGACGCGTGCGCCTTGGGTGCAAGGCGGTCCGACGATAGCCGAGACTCGCAACCTGATCGTCGAGACCACGGCCGGTCCGGTGCCGCTGCGCATCTACGATCCGGCGCCAGGACGCAGCAAGCCGACTTTCGTTTTCATGCATGGCGGTGGCTGGTCGCTGTTCAGTGTGAACACGCACGATCGAGTGATGCGCGAATTTGCACACCGCAGCGGCATGGCCGTGGTTGGGGTCGACTATGCCCTTTCGCCCGAGGCTCGATATCCAACAGCGTTGAACCAGGTGATCGCCGTAGTGCACTGGTTGCACGAGCAAGGCCAGACGCTCGGACTGGACGGCCAGCGGATTGCGATCGGCGGTGACTCCGCGGGCGGCAATCTTTCTATGGGCGCGGCGCTTCGGTTGCGCGATGCCGGCCATCCGAATCTGGTCAAGGCGGTCCTGAGCATCTATGGCGGCTCTTCACCGGATTGTTCGCCCGCTTCGCGGCAGCGCTACGGCACCGATCAGGACATGTTGACCGCCACGGAAGTCGACACGTTCTGGGACAACTATATCGGTGCCGTTGGCGATCGGCGCGATCCCTATGCCGCGACCTCTCTTGCAATGTTGCATGGGCTGCCGCCGGTGTTTCTGGTAATTGCCGAATGCGACATCCTGGCCGAGCAGAACCTGCTGATGGCAGGCCGGTTGCTCGAATCCGGTGTGCAGGTACAGGCCAAAGTGTACTCCGGCGCTCCGCATAGCTTCATCGAAGCTGTCGCGATCTCGCGTATCGCCAATGAGGCGATTGACGATGGGGCTGCGTTCCTGCGTTCCGTGCTGCTGCGCGATCGAGAAGCCCGCGTCCATATCGCATGACATCGGCCGCGCCCGGATGAATTGATGAAGCCTGGAAAACCGATCATGACACTGGATTCAAGACTCCCAAATTTTCGCTCCCTGGCTCCCGCGCAGCGCCTGCGCGTACTTGCCGAGGCGGGTTTCGTTCCAGCTACCGACGCCGATTTGCTCGCCAAGCCAGGTGCGCTGTCAATGGCCGCGGCGGACGGCATGATCGAGAACGTCATCGGCACCTTCGAGCTGCCGTTGGCGGTGGCCAGCAATTTCTTGATCAATGGCAAAGACGTCGTGGTGCCGATGGTGGTGGAGGAGCCTTCGATCGTCGCGGCCGCGTCGTACATGGCCAAGCTGGTGCGTGAGTCGGGTGGCTTTTCCACATCCAGCACACTGCCGTTGATGCGGGCCCAGATTCAGATGGTCGGTGTAGCGGATCCTTACGGCGCTCGCCAGACCATCTTGCGCGCGCGCTCCGAACTGATCGAGCTGGCGAACGGCCGTGACAAGGTCCTGGTCGGGCTGGGCGGTGGCTGCAGGGACATCGAGGTCCATGTGTTTGCCGATACTCCGCGCGGTCCCATGGTCGTGACCCACCTGATCGTCGATGTGCGTGATGCCATGGGGGCCAATACGGTGAACACGATGGCCGAGGCGGTGGCAACACGAATCGAGAGCCTCACCGGAGGAGCGGTCCGTCTGCGCATCCTTTCCAATCTGGCGGATCTCCGTCTCGCCAGGGCCAGCCTGCGTGTATCGCCAGCGGCCCTGGCAACGCCTGAATATTCAGGCGAACGGGTGATCGACGGAATGCTCGACGCATACACGTTCGCCAGCGTCGATCCCTACCGTGCCGCGACTCACAATAAAGGGATCATGAATGGCATCGACCCCATCGTGGTGGCCACGGGCAATGACTGGCGGGCTGTCGAAGCCGGAGCGCACGCTTATGCGGCTCGGAGCGGCCGCTACACCTCGCTGACGACCTGGGAGCGAGCCAACGACGGCGACCTGGTGGGTACGATCGAAATGCCCATGCCAGTGGGGTTGGTCGGCGGCGCGACCAAGACGCATCCACTGGCTCGAACCGCGCTGAAGATCCTGCAAGTGACCACGGCGCAGGAGCTGGCCGAGATCATGGTGGCCGTGGGGCTGGCCCAGAACATGGGTGCCATGCGGGCCCTCGCCACCGAGGGGATCCAGCGCGGGCATATGGCCCTGCATGCCCGGAATATCGCATTGGCAGCCGGTGCCGTTGGCGCCGAAGTGGACGGGATCGTCAGGCGCATGGTTGAACTGCGCGATGTGCGCATGGACCTGGCCGTCGAGTTGCTGGCCAAAGCGCGTCAATGAGGCCCGCTGTGCCCACGGAGACTCAAATTCCCACAGCACCCTCGGTTGGGCCGCTGCAAGGCGTGCTGGTACTGGACCTGACGCGTGTGGTGGCAGGGCCGTACTGCACCATGATGCTGGCCGATCTGGGAGCCACGGTCATCAAGATCGAGAATCCGCGGGACCCCGACTACGTGCGAACGTTTCCGCCGATGGTGGAACAGGGCGAGGAGCGGCTCAGCGGTTTTTTCGCCCAGTACAATCGGCACAAGCTTGGCGTGACCTTGGATCTGAAATCCACCCGGGGACGCGAGTTGTTCCTGGACATGGTCAAGAAGGCCCATGTGGTAGTCGAAAATTTCCGGCCAGGCACCATGCATAAGCTCGGCCTCGGATTCGAGGAACTGCGGCGAATCAATCCCCGACTCATATATACGGGAATCAGTGGCTTCGGGCAGAGTGGCCCCAACTCGGCTCGCCCCGCGTATGACAACTCCGCGCAGGCCAGCGGCGGACTCTGGTCGATGAATGGAACGCCTGGTGAGCCGCAGCGTGTGGGTACCATCATCGGGGACCTGGCCGCATCGTTGTATGCCGCCCTCGGCACCGTTGCGGCCTTGCGCGAAGCCGAGAGCAAAGGGATTGGGCGACTGGTGGATATCTCGCAGCAGGACGCCGTGTTCACCCTGACGGAGAACGCCGTCGTCAACTTCACTGCCGAACGCAAGATCGCACAGCCGCTGGGCAACGATCATCCTTTCGTGCGGCCTTATGGGCGTTACGAATGCAAGGACGGCCATGTGTTCTTCGGCGCCTACACGGACAAGTTCTGGCAGGAGGCCTGCGCGGCGTTCGGCACGCCGGAGTTGGCGAAAGATCCCGAGATCGACTCGATGGAGAAGCGTTTCGATCCAGGCGTCTATGCGCGACGTGTCGAGCCGATCGTGCGCGGCTGGTTTGCCGACAAGACCAAGAAGGAGCTGGAGGCCATTGCGTCCGACCGTTTTCCGCTGAGCCCGATCAAGAACATTGCCGAGGTGGTCGAGGATCCGCACATGCTGGCGCGGGACATGCTGATGCAGGTTGGCTATGGCGAGGCGAAGGTCAAAGTCTTCGGCTCCGCCGTGCATTTGACAGGAGCATCCACCGACGTCGGGCCGAGGGCACCCCTCGGCGACGAGCCGAGAGTACCCATGATCGGCGAGGATAATGAAGCGGTCTATTTGAACTGGCTCGGCCTGGATCGGCCGGCCTTCGAGTCTTTGCGCGACAGCAAGGTGATCTGACCATGTCCATCGCCTATGACGTGGAAGCGGGCATCGCCCGAATTTCCTTCGACCGACCGGCGAAGCTCAATGCCATGACGCTTGCCATGTACGATGAGCTGGGTCGCGCCTTCAAGACGGCCGCGGAAGACGATCGTGTACGGGTGGTGATTCTGACGGGTGCGGGTGAACGTGCGTTCTGTGTCGGCGCCGACCTCAAGGAGTCCATTCCGGCCCTGGCACGCAATGACATCGATATTTCAGCGTGGGATGCGGCTCATCTAAAGAGCTTTAACATCGACAAGCCGGTCATCTGCGCGATCAACGGGCTATGCATGGGCGCTGGTTTTGAAATCATGCTCGCCACCGACTTGCGCATCGCATCGAGCACGGCCGTATTCAGCCTTCCCGAAGTCTCGCTCGGGATCGTGCCTGCGGGGGGCACACTGGTGCGCCTGGTCCGGCAGATCGGTTTCGCCGCCGCCATGGAGGTCCTGATGACGGGCGAACGCTTCAGCAGCGACCATATGCTGCGGGTTGGCGTGCTCAATCAAGTGGTGGCGCCCGAGCACCTGTCACAGACCGCCACCGATCTGGCCGAGCGCCTGGTGCGGCTGAGCCCAACCGCGCTCAAGGTCATCAAACAAGCGGTGCGGGAGTTGAGCGACCTGCCGCTGCAGGCGGCGTTCAGCCGGGAAGCCGTGCTCGGGCAGTTGGCATTTACGAGCGCCGATGCCAAACGAGGCCTGGCGGCGTTCGCCGAGGGCAAGAAGGTCGATTATTTCTGATCGCCTGAAACCTGCTACTGCCTTGCGCACAAGGCATGTTCGATGAGCTCGTCCGCGAGCCTCTCTTGTTGCCCATGAGGCTCTGGCAGGATCAGTTCCGTCGACATGAAGACCACCGCGCTGTGGCGGCCATCGGGGGTAACCCCATCCCTCGTTGCTCCCGCGGCGCCTTCGCCCATGTGGCTCCAGTATCCGCCGCCGCAGCTGAGTGGACGCCAGATGAGCCCCAGGCCATAGCGCGCACCGGAATGGAGGTCCTTCGCGTCGACCGTCTTCTGCATCTCCGCAAGCTGCGCCGGTTTCAGCAATTTGCCTGTGACCAGGGCTCGGAGAAAGGTATTCATGTCGGAGGTCGTGCTGATGATTGCTCCCGATGCCCCGACGAGCGTGGCATTAAAGCGTGTCGTGTCGACAAACGGGCCATCCGGTGCAAACTGGACGTAGGATTGAGCGTGAGGTTCCGGGATGTCGGGTGAGGCTTCTGGAGCAATCGTGCCTTTCAGGTCCAACGGCTGCACGATCCGGCTGCGTAGCTCCTGTTCCCAGGTATTGCCCGTGACCTTCTGGAGACCATGCCAGCGATGACGTAGTTGATATTGCTGTACGAAAAGCGCGTCTCGCCGGGTTCAGGCAGCCAGTTCGGACTATGGGCCATCGACATCGCGACCAGTTCTTCCGGGCTATAGGTACGGAAGCGCTCCCGCTCCCAGTCCTCAGCCGAGCGGACAGGCAGGTCGCCGGTATAGTCGACTAGACCACTGGTTTGCTGCAGGAGATTGCGGATGGTGATCCTGCCGCCATCGTTACCGTTGCCCTTGATGAGCCCCGGCAACCACTTCTCGACGCTGTCGTCCAGCGAGAGCTTGCCTTCTCCAACCAGCTGCAGCACTACCGTGGCGGTGAAAGTCTTGGTGTTGCTTGCGATATGAAAATGAGCGTCGAAAGGCATGGGTGCCTTGGTCTCGAGGTCGGCCACACCGCTGCGGACGGCGATGCGGTTCGTATCGATGATCGCTTCAGCCAGAACACCCGGGATGCCGAGTGAATGAATCGCATCCGCTTTGGTCTGCAGTATCGATGCGACGGAGTCCGGAGATGCACATCCTGAGACCAAGCCCGCGGCCAGTGAGGCACCCAGTGCCATGATGATTGATTTTTGCTTCATACCATCCGCCCATACGTTGAATCGGAAGTAGGTCATCGAACTCGGCTCAGCCGAAGCGATACCCGAGCAGGTTCCAGTAATTGAATATCCATAGCACACCGAGCAGTGCCAACGTGGCAGCCGTGTAGTGCAGGCGCGTGCCGAGGGTCCAAGCCCTGCGCTTCCACGCAGTGACCGTCGAGATGACGCATGCGATGAGTAGTGGAATTGCCAGGAGGGGTAAGGCCAGAGACACGTACAACTCCTGCGGAATCAGTATGTAGAGTATCTCGCGATCGCCACGCAGCATGTCGGCCAGGCCAATCGCCGCGCCAATCAACAGCAGGCCGGCCGCCACGAGCAGGATCCGGGGCAGGCGCAACATCCGGGAACTCTCCTGATTGCGACGGCGGATCAAGCTGGCCAAGGTGGAGAGCGTCAGTATGGCGCCCAACGCCACCAGCAACTTGTGATAGGTAAACCTCTCGTACCACGGACGCGCTCGAAGGAAACGACGGGGAACGGGCCGACAAGACGCGTGGCGTGTCCGTCGCGGAAGTTCTTGAAGGTGATGAAGGTGTCTTCATTGACATCCCGGAATAATCCGTCAGCCACCTCGGCCCAGTGCGCGAGCTTGCCGGTCGCGAAATTGGTCAGCAGCGAGCCGGTTTGAAGATGAGCCAGGAGAAATTTGCTCATGGCGACCGCACTGGCCGACATCGAGCCGGCGGGTCCGATGTTATGCAGCCGTTCGAAGTCCTGCGCGACGAAGGCACCCCCCAGGAACATGTATCCGTTGGATACCTGTGCGGCGAGGTTCGATGGCAACGGCTCGCGCGAAGTCGAGTTGATCATGCCCAAGGGAGTCAGGATCCGCTGGTCGATGTAGTCGTCGTACGGCATGCCGGAGACCGTCTCGATTGGCGCGGCGTGCGCCAGAACGTCGGTTTTCGCGAAGTGCTGAATCTATGGGGAGCCGATCCTAAGCCGCTGCCTTCGTGGTTCGCGGAAAGATTCCCGAGCCGGTATCAAGTGACGCAGGTATTCGACAAACGGCTGAAGAAGAACTTCGCACTGCAGCCACTTCCGAATGGGAGACCGGAAGTTCTTGTCTCCGCACCCGAGCGTGCATTGCTCGAGTTGCTCAGTGACGTTGGTAAAACTCAATCGCTGGACGAAGCTCGACAGCTCGTTGAGGGTCTGCGGTCTCTGCGAGAAAAGGTCCTCGACGAATTGCTGGCACATACAACCCGCATCAAAGTCCTGCGTCTTGCGGCAACTCTATCAGCTGACCTCGGTCTGCCTTGGGCGCCGCTTGCGACACGCCACAGCCACCGCATAGGTGGCGGCAAGCGTTGGGTCGGGGTCTCCAAAACGGGCGAACGCCTTGACCTCAAGCGCTCATGAACGAGCAGTACGTCAACACGGTTCGCCTTCTGCTAGCGATTGCGCCAGTGCCACGTGCGCTCACGAGTGCGCATCGCGAATTTCTCCTCTCCCTTGAAGTCGTTCATTAGAACTACAACGAACGAACTCTCTCAATCACTGACGCCCGGCGGAAATATTCTTGATGCCCGTTGCGCCGGCCAGGAACTGCTTTGATCCGCCCGGAAATAGCAGTATCTTCCAGCGGTGAACGACGACGTTAGCAATTGGTTTGTCCGTGAAGTGCTGCCGCACGAGGATTCCTTGGTGCGGTACCTCGCCCGGATATGCCCGAATCGAAGCGACGTATTCGATCTTCGCCAGGAAGTCTATGTGAGAGTCTTTGAAGCCGCCAAGGTCTCGCGGCCGGTGCCGGCTCGCCCGTTTCTGTTCACCACCGCAAAGCATCTGGTCTTGGATCGAATCCGACGAAGTCGGGTGGTTTCCATAGAGCCGGTAGGTGATCCGGCCGCGTTGAGCATCGTAGTGGATGAGGTTTCACCAGAGCGCCGCTTGAGTTCCCGACAGGAACTGAAGCGACTGGCCGCCGCCTTTGGCGCCCTACCACCGAGATGCAGGGAAGTGGTCTGGCTGCGAAAAGTGGATGAGATGTCGCAGGCTGACGTGGCCAACATGCTGGGAATCAGCGTGCGGACGGTGGAGTCTCAGGTGCAGAAGGGTGTCCGTCTTTTGGCGCAAGCCTTGTTCGTCGATGGGGCTGAGGCCCGTCGAGCCAGCAGTAGCGAAAAGGAAGCGACAGCGGCAAATGGGAGTGGAGCCGAAGATGAGCGGTAGTCACAGAGAAGCCGAGCGCTTGGCGGCAGAGTGGCTGTCGAGGCGCGATGGTGTGGAATGGTCGCCAAGTGATCAAGTTGAATTGGACGCCTGGCTCGACGAATCGACGGCTCATGCTGTCGCGTACATTCGATTGCAGGCAGCCTGGAACCGAGCTGATCGCTATCAGGTGTTGGGTGCGGGTTTCCCGCGTCGGCACGTTCCGACGCCGGAGCAGCTGAGTGCTTCGCCTTTTTTTGATGAAGCCGGTTCCGATGACGATTTGGCCGGGCAAAGAGTCGCCTCATCACTACTCGGTGAGTTGATGGCTGAAGGACCGCCCGTAGGTTCCGCGAGTGTGCAGCCGAAGAAGACTTCGCGTTGGCAGCTCCGCTCCCTGCCGCGAACGTCGCTCGCGGCCTCGATCGTGTTTCTGGCGCTCGCCATGACGTTCTGGTATGTCAAGAACTCAGGGACTTCTTACAGCACATCCGTTGGAGGCGTCGTCTCGATACCGTTGCAAGACGGCTCGCGGATGACGCTCAACACCGACAGCCAGGTTCGACTGGCGCTCACCGACAAAGAACGCGGTGTCGTGCTCGTGCGTGGCGAAGCATTCTTCGAGATTGCCAAAGATCCGAAACGGCCCTTTGTTGTTAGTGCCGGTGGTCGGCGAATCGTCGTGGTCGGCACGAAATTCTCGGTACGTCGCACGGAAGATGACGTACGCGTCGCGGTGACCGAAGGCAAGGTGCGCATGGAGGATGGCTCCGCGTCTTCGCGGGCGAGTTCGACTCAAACCGCTGGGGTGGCAATGGAGGCATCGGAGGGTGTCTTCGTTCTAGAAGCGGGCAACGTCGCTCGGGCGGGCGGTGCAGGGATGCTCGTGCAGTCCAAGCCGCTATCTGAGCTGCAGGAGACTTTGAGTTGGCGCTCGGGCTATCTGATATTCAGAGACGTCGATCTGGCTGGGGCGGTCACTGAATTCAATCGCTACAACGAGAAGAAAATACTCATCAATGATCCAGCCGTGGCGGCGATTCGGCTGAACGGCAAGTTCAAGGCCGATAATTTTGCAGCCTTTGTGAGGCTGATCGAGGATGGCTTCCCGATCGAGGTAACGGACTACGCAGATCGCATCGTGCTCACTCAGCGTGCCGCCGAGTGAGTCTGATTGGTTCTCCCGCGCCAGTGATTCGTTCGCGTCGTTCGTTGTAGATGTCATGGGGCGCCGACAGGCGTCTCGCGAACAGTTACACGCGATCGTCAATCGCGCTACTCAAGGCGGGGGATTTTCATGCTGAAGTCTGGGGATGCCGGGAAACTCTCGGCCGCGTTGATGTGTTTCCTCGCGTGGTCGGCTCATGCGACAGACTCAGCGATCAGGATCGATGTGCCCGCGGGGAGCCTGCTTGATGCTATCGAGACGATCGAGAAGCAATTCAATGTCGAGATCGTCTACCAACCGGAAGCTCTAAGAGGCTTCAGCACCAACGGAGTGAGCGGGACCTTGACGACGCAGGAAGCCGTTACCAGACTGCTGCAAGGAACTCAGTTGCGGCTGAAAACGGATGCCTCAACCGGGGCGATGTTGATCGTAGCGGGGCCGAGAACGACTTCCGACGATCGGACAATCGCCGAGCCAGCAGCGGACAGCGGTCTCTCCAGACGAACGCTACATCTGATGCAGGCGACCCAAGATGCTGTTCCGAACGCAGCTCGCACCTCGTCGCAGAACTCTGACAACAGTTCCAGCGACTCTTCCGAGAAGTTGCAGATGGCGCTGGAAGAGGTGCTCGTGCAAGGCGTGCGCTTTCACGAACAGCAGGTCGGCACGGCGCTGAGGATGCCGCTTTCGGTGAAAGACACACCGCAGACCGTGATGGCGATCACCGGCGACGTGATGGACTTCGCCGCCATCAAGTCGTTCCAGGACGTTTACAAGATCGACGCTACCGGCGGCACCACGCACCGGGTCGACTTCAGCACGGTCAGTTACTATCGCGGCTTCCGCCAGCAGAGCAACAACGCGGTCAGGATCGACGGCTTCCGGCTGCGCCGGGATTTCAACCTGGACTTCGCACTGTTCGAGCGACTAGAGGTGGTCAAGGGCTCGACCTCGACCATGTACGGACAGAACTCGATCGCCGGTACCTTGAACGCGATCTCGAAGATGCCCAAGGATCATTTCGGCGGCGAGTTCAAGGCGGAACTCGGCAGCTTCGACCACGGGCGCGTCGATGTCGATCTCTACGGTCCCCTGACCGACGATGGAGCGCTCACTTATCGCGTGGTCGGCGCCCGGCTGGATGAGGGCTCGTATCTCGATCATGGCGGGCAGGAGCGCACCGTGTTCGCGCCGACACTGCAGTATCGATTCGGCCCCGATACGTTGGCGTACGCGCGCGTGAGTTATCAGAAATCCACTTCGGTACCGAACTTTCCCGGCGGACTGCAGTATCTCGGTGATTTAGGCACCGCCTTCGACAGTGGTTTCGATCCGTCACTACTGGTGATTCCCGATCTGCCCCGTTCCCGGCTCAGCGGCGCGACCTGGAACGAGGCCGACAGCGAGGTCCTGCTGGTTCAGGCCAGCGTGACCCATCGTTTCGCGAACGACTGGACATTGCGCGTCAACGCGCAAAACAACCGGCAGGATCTGTTCTACAACTGGCTGTTTCCGATTTTCATCCAAGCGGACGGCGTGCCGCTTGCCAACATCATCGAACGCTCCGACAGCAATTTCAGGGTCAAAGCGGCCGAAGCCAGCCTCTACGGTGACATCGAGCTGTTCGGTCGCAGGCACACCCTGTTCTTCGGCGCCGACTATTCCTCGGTCACCAACCCGAAGCCCGCGCTGTACACGTCCGTCGATGTGACACCGACGCAGAGCATATTCAGTCCGGCATTCAACACGTCGACCGCACGGCCAGTCCTTACGGACTATACATTTTACTATCAGACCAGAGAGCAGCAGAGGGCCGCGGGCATAACCACGCAGCTCATTCTTCGCCCCACCGACAAGCTCACCGTATTGCTCGGTGGCCGCCTAACGCGCGACGACTATGCCTATTTCTTTCGCGCCGATACCAACGCCAGTCTCATCGATAGCACCGCGCCCTATGACGTTCTGGCATTGAAGAAGGACAAGTTCACCGGTCAGGCCGGAGTGACCTACGCGATTACGCCGCGATTGAACGCCTATGCCAGCTATGGCCAAAGCTACGAACCACAGATCAACCGCGTGGCGCCGGACCGCTTCGCCGGCCCCGAGGAAGGCGTGGCCAAGGAGATCGGCTTGAAGGGTGAGACCTCGGCTCGCTTCGCTTACTCGCTGGCGTTGTTCGAGATGACCCGTAGCAATATCGCGCAGAACAATCCTCTGGCGCCCGGCTTCGTGGTGCCGATCGGTACGCAGCGCAGCCGGGGTATCGAAGCGGCGGTACAGGGCACGCTTCTGCCCGGCTGGGAATTGTTCGGCTCGGTGGGTTTGATGGATGCGGAATACGTCGATGGGGAATTCGCAGGCTATCGGCCCGAGAACGCGCCGAAGCTCGGCCTGTCACTGTTCACCAGCTACGAATTCCAGCAAGGCCGGCTGCGAGGCGTGGGCATCGGTGCCGGAGTTGCGCACAAGAGCGGTCGCAAGACGTTCTTCAGCCAGGGTGACTTGAGTGGCTCGCCGCTACAGTTCGATTTCGGTGATGCCACCGAAGTCGACCTGCGGTTGTTTCGGCATTGGCAACACTGGCGCGTGCAACTTGCCGCGACCAACCTGCTGGATCAAAAATACTACTCCGCATCGCTCAACAACCTCGCGCTGGGCGTCAACGTCAATCCCGGCCGATCCGTCATCGGACAGCTCAGCTACCAGTTCTAAGCGCGCGATTGGTGAATGCACGGAAGCGGCGCCGCTGCGCGCGTATCCAAGACTTACAATAAGGTCGAGATGAGAAAGCTTGCATGCTTAATGTTGCTGCTCCAGTGCAGCGGACTTGGAGCGGAGGAGTCTTTCGATCCAATCCGCGCGCAGATCGAGAAGGCCAGGCGGGAGGAAAACATTCCAGCCATTGCAGTGGCGGTGGCCCGGCACGGAAAAATCCTCTGGCAGGAAGGCTTTGGCTGGGCTGATCGCGAGAACCGGATCCCGGCCAACGAGCACACGATGTTCTCGTTGGCTTCGATCTCCAAACCCATCACGGCCACCGGACTTATGATCCTGGTGCAGGCGGGAAAGATACAGCTCGATCGCCCGATCAACGACTATCTGGGAACCGCGAAGCTGCAGGCTCGCGTGGGTAATGCGCGTGACGCGACGGTGCGCAGAGTCGCCGCTCATACCTCGGGCCTGCCGATGCACTACCAGTTCTTCTTCGTGGATGAACTTTACCGGCGTCCGTCCATGGACGAGACCATCCTGCGCTATGGCAACCTGGTGACCGCACCCGGGCAGCACTACACATATTCGAATCTTGGCTACGGGGTACTCGGCTATGTGATCGAGCGAGTGTCGGGCCTGAGCTATGCGCAGTTCATGCGCAAGGAACTGTTCCTGAAGTTGGGCATGATGCACACCTCGATTGATCTCGCACCGGGGCTGGATAAGTTCCAAGCAATTCGATATGACAGCAATGGCACCCCGCTACCCTTCTATGACTTCGATCATCCCGGTGCTTCGGCAGTGTATGCCAGTGCCCATGATCTGGTGCGCTTCGGGATGTTTCATCTGCTGGATCGCTTGCCTGATCAGAGCGCTGTGCTCAGTGACGCCTCGATAGTACAGATGCGTCCAACGGTTGCGGGGGACGCCGCTGAAGAACGCGACCGTGGGATCGGCTGGTATAGCGCCGACGACACTGAGTATGGCTATCAGGTCGTGTCACATTCCGGGGGAATGCCGGGTGTCTGCACGACCCTGGACCTTGTGCCATCGGAGCACATCGCCGTCGTCGTACTCAGCAACACCGACTGCGCAGACGCCATCGCGGCCATCCGGGATTCGATCTTCAAAGCACTCCTGCCCGAGTGGCAAAACAACAATGACGCCGAAGCGCCCCCGGAAGCCGGGACTCGCAATGACATTGAGAAGCTGAGGGGGGGCTGGGAAGGCAGTGTGCATACCTATGCCGCAGAACTGCCGTTGCGAATGGAGTATCTACAGGACGGCGATGTCCACGTCCGTCTCGGGGATCAGCAGATGACCCTGCTCAGCGATGCCCGGTTCGAGAACAATAGGTTGACCGGCACGATGACCGGGAACATTCACACCGGGGATGCCAACAGACATCCTGACTACATCCTGAGGTTTGCTTTGCGTCGTCAGGATAACGTATTGAACGGCGGAGTCATCGCCACCAGTTCCCGGCGCGATGCGCGGCACGATTTTGCCACTACCCAGTGGGCCGAGCTACGCAAAGTTCCCCCTGCAGCAGCGAGACCTCGTCAGTGCAACGCCGCCGCGAACTCGGGCAATGAAAGCAATATTTCCCCGATCGTCTACCCCGACTTTTAATCGGTGAGCCATGAGTTCGAGTCTTGTTGCGAACCGTGGTTGCTATACATCGAAGATCACATCCCTACCTCGCGCTCAACAGCCTGTGTTGAGCCTCCTTGTCGGTACAACGCGGAGATCGCTTCGGCGCGGCCGTGTACACCGAACTTCGCGAAGATATTGTGGGCGTGGTTCTTCGCCGTCGGTAGGCCGATTCCCAGGCTGCGCGAAATCATCTTGTTCGATAATCCCTGCATCAAGAGCCTGAGAATCTGCTTCTCGCGCGCTGTCAGTCCGTCGATCGGACCGAGCGTCGCTTGCGTGAACGCGGCAGCAGCGATTCGCCGGAACAGGAGATGCGCGATGTTGGCAGAGCAATACAACTCTCCTCGGGCGGCGGCGTGGATCGCATCGAGCATATCCGACGTCGAGCCTTCCCTGGCCACGAAGCCCGCGATAGCCGCGCGCGCCGGCGCGTCAACGGTCCGACCGCTCCATTCGCTTCGCTCCCGTGTTGACCGTTTCCCCTTCGGGTGACGCACCGGCTTTTCCGCCCGGCTAGCCCTCTCCGCGTTCGGTTCAGGCCCGCTCAGGGTGACGGCGGCTCTCGGGTCGTATCCTTGCTACCGCGCTACCGCGTGCCGCCGAGCTCTATCGACGACAGATCGCACGGGGATTGGATGGAGATCCTAAAGCCGCGAGCCAGGCGCGAATCATGCTTCGGGAACTGATTCCGAACAGAATCAGGCTTCAACCGGAGGCCGGAGGTGGTCTATGGGCCGACTTTGGAATACAGCCTGCAGTCCTGTTGAAAGCTGCAGGGACAGCTGGTCGGGGTGACAGGATTTAAACCTGCGACCTATACGCCCCGAAGGTTCCGCTCTACTGCCGTCTGTAACAGCCCGAATCTGCTCTTAGCTTGCTTTGCTTATGGGAACAAGTAAGCCATTGTAGTAGTAGGTGTTTCCCAGTTGCCGTAGGTCGTTCGCTTGAAGCATGATCCTGCGAACGCATCCCGCCACCCTTTGGATCGTGGTTGGTGTTTCTCTGGCCGCTACTACGCCAAGCAATACAAGTAACAGGAAGGGCACCGCCCCATGCAGACGGACAAAGAGCCCTCATCGAAGGGCATGACCTGGGCACTGGCACTGGTTCTAGCCATGGTCGTGGGCAGCCTGCAGGAATCCCTGGCCGGTGGTGTGGTTGGGGCATTGCTGGGCGCCCTGCTCGCCCAGGTACTACATCTGCGTTCGCGCACCAAGGCGCTAGCCGATCAGCTCAACGCGCTGCAATCGGCTCCACGGACCACTGCCGTCAGGTCGCAGCCAGGCGCATCCGTAGAAGCGGACAGCGGGGTTTCGGCACTGCGCGCAGCCGCTGAGCAGACCTCAGCGCCGGCTGGGGTCGTTCTGCAACCGCAACCGGATGCATCGCAGGCGCAGCAGGCTCCGACACCGGTATCCGCACCATCGGCAGCCCCCGCTGCGGCAGCGGCGGCTCAGCCGGCGACCACACCCGTCCGCCCCGTCTCCGCCTGGGACGCTATTGACAAGCAGACAGCTGCTGCGGCCAAAGGCGCAGTTCAAACCAAGAGCTCAGCGGCATCGGCGACACCGCCACAGGGCCCCCGAGGACCCTCGGTCTTCGACACAGCCCTCACCGGCATCGTCGATTGGTTCAAAGGCGGGAACCCGCTGGCCCGCATCGGTATCGTGATCCTGTTCCTCGGCGCGGTGTTCCTGGCCAAGTATGCGGTCGACAACGACATGTTCCCGATAGAGCTGCGCTTCATAGCGTTAGCAGTGGGCGCATTCGCGCTCCTGATCATCGGATGGCGTTTACACGAAAAGCGTCCGAGCTACGGTCAGCTACTGCAAGGTGGCGGCATAGCCGGGTTGTACCTGACGGTGTTCGCTGCCGTGCGGCTCTATCAGCTGCTGCCAATCGGCTTGGCGCTTGGATTATTGATCGTGGTCGCTGTGGCAGCGGCAATCATCGCCGTGGCGCAGAACGCGCTATCGTTGGCGGTCATCGGTACGGCGGGGGGCTTCCTCGCCCCGGTGCTGCTCTCTACCGGTGGCGGCAGTCATGTGGCGCTGTTCACCTACTACGCCATCCTCAATCTGGGCGTGTTCACGGTCGCCTGGTTCCGCACCTGGAAAGTGCTGAACGTGCTGGGCTTCCTGTTCACGTTCACCATTACGGGTTTGTGGCGAGCTACAGGCTATGAGCCGTACGACTTGTGGAGCGCGGATGCGTTCCTGGTGTTGTTCTTCCTGATGTACGTGGCGGTATCGGTTCTGAACTGTGTGCGCCAGCCGCCGAATCTGAAGGGTTACGTGTCAGGCTCGCTGGTGTTTGGTTTGCCGGTGGTGGCATTCACGCTGCATGCCTCGCTGGTGTCGAAGATCGAATACGGGCTTGCCTGGAGTGCATTTACGCTGGGAGCTTTCTATCTGATCTTGGGTTGGACGCTATTTCGCACTCGCCGTGAAACGTTCCGTCTGCTGGTGGAGTCATTCGCCGCGCTCGGTGTGATCTTCGCCAGCTTGGCCATTCCATTGGCGTTTGACACTCGCACCACCGCAGCCATGTGGGCAGTCGAAGGCGCTGGCCTGTTTTGGCTGGGCGTGCGCCAGGAGCGCAAGCTGGCTCGTGCGTTCGGTGCCCTACTGCAGGTCGCCGCTGGCGTGGGTTACGTGGCTGGCCTGTATCGGTTGCAGGCAACCTGGCCGATATTGAATACGGCCTATCTTGGTACGGTGCTGCTGGGTGTATCCGGCTTGTTGACCGGCTACTGGTTGTATCGCAACCGCGAAAAGCAGGCTAGCTATGAGGCTGGTGCAGAGCTTGTGTTTGCCCTATGGGGTGTGGCGTGGTGGCTGTTCGGTGGCCTGCAGGAAATTCAAGAGTTCCTGCCGCAGGGACAACTAGGGTGCTCTCTTATCTTTGTGGCACTGACAGCCGCAATCCTGGCGGTGGTAGGTACGCGAGCGCGCTGGCCGCTATCACAAACCATCGCCTTGTACTTGCCCGCTGTGGCGGGTGTCATAGGGCTCGCCTATGTAATCAACGTTTCACACCCCCTCGCGCAGTGGGGCGAATCCGGCTGGCTGCTATTGTTCGCAGTTCAATATGGATTGCTGTACCTCGTGGACAAGCAGAAGCTGACGGCTAGTGTTCCCGTTGCTTCCGGGGCCACCGGGGTTTCTGGCCTGCATGCAGGGGCCTGTTGGGTACTGACCTTGCTGATCGCCTGGGAAGTCAGCTGGCAGGTCGAGTATTACGCCAATGGAGTCTGGCCGAGCCTGCCTTGGGGCCTGGCGCCTGCGCTGCTGTTGGCATTGATTGGCCGTGAACCGCCACGGCCGGCGTGGCCTGTCGCACGCTTCACCACGTTGTATCGGACGTTGGGAGCGATTCCGGTAGCCATCGCCACCATGGTCTGGATCATCTATATCAATCTCGGTATTGCCGGCGATCCGGGCTGGCTGCCCTACTTCCCGCTTCTCAATCCGCTCGATGTGAGCGTGGCTCTGTGCCTGGCGGCATTGGGATTGTGGTGGACCTCGCTCACCTTGCAGCAGCGCGGCCATTTGTGGGCTGCACATGAGCGTGGGTCGTTGGCGGTTGCCGCGGGGCTGGTGTTCCTCTGGTTGAACTCTGCGCTGATTCGCGCTTTGCATCACAATTGGGGTGCGCCGATCACACCATACGGCATCATGAACTCGACGTTGGTGCAAACCTCGCTGTCCATCTTCTGGGGCTTGCTGGGCTTTACCGCAATGACTGTAGCGGCACGCCAGAAGTGGCGCCACGTGTGGATGGTGGGAGCTATTTTGATGGTGATCGTGGTTGCCAAGCTGTTCCTCATCGACCTGTCGAGCATTGGCACCGTGGCGCGTATTACCTCATTTCTCTCGGTCGGCGTGCTGCTGTTGATTACAGGATATTTCGCGCCTCTGCCACCACGCACTGGCGGTGAAGGGGCTAGTGAAGAGGCTGCCAAATGAAGCGTCCGGTTACCTTTCTATGTACGCTGTTGCTGACGATGGCAGCTCAAGCCGCGCCGCGGCCCGATGACTATGCGCGGGGCGTCGAGCTGCTCGCGTCACCGGATCAGCCGCTCGCGGAGACTGTACTGCCGGACAGCGTCTACCAGACCGTGACCCGCGCGGATCTTGGTGACGTGCGCGTATTCAATGGTGCTGGCACGCCGGTACCGCATGCGTTCTGCCCTCCTATCGTCAAATCGGAACCGGTGATCAGCAAGCAGTCGCTGTCGATCTTCGATCTGCAAGCTTCCAGTGACGGTGAAACTGAAGGTACCCATGTCGATGTGCAGACCGCTGGCGGCACGCAGATCAAAGTGCAGGAGGGCTCCACCGGCGAACAGCCTCGCGAGGCCAAGGTTCAAGCACATGTGATCGATGCGCGCTCCGCTACCGACCCGCTACGCTCCATTGAATTCGATTGGCAGAGTCCCGACGGCACCTCGCAAGCCAAGGTGCGTATCGAAGCCAGCGACGATCTCGATCAGTGGCATACCGTGGTTCCGGGCAGCACCCTGCTGCGGGTCACTCGGAATGGCGAGACGCTGCAACGCAAACAGGTTCCGCTGCCAGTGCAGCAATACCAGTATCTGCGCGTGCAACGGATAGACAGTGGCCCAGCTCTGGTCATTGCAGCAGTGCAGGCGGAGCAGGTCACGACGCCTCCGGTTCCAGAGCCGGTCTGGTTTGCCGCGAAGCGAGTGAAGGCGGCAGGCCCCCAGGGCGAGAGCAAGGAGCTGCTGTTTGACGCTGAGCGCTTGGCACCAATCAGCTATGCACGGCTGGTCCTGCCGCAGGAAAACAGCTCGGTGCAGGTTCGCCTTCAGAGTCGCAGCGACGAGAAGCAGCCGTGGCGTGAACGCTGGTCGGGCGAGTTTTTTTCGATCACCACCGAAGGCGGACAGCGCAAGAGCCCGCCTGCCGAGTTCACCGGCGATTCGGATCGCTACTGGCGTGTGCAATACACCGTCCAAGGCGAGACACTGGTCGAAGCGCCCACATTGGAGTTGGGTTATCGGCCGGTGCGGCTGCGCTTCCTGACCCAGGGCAAGGGTCCATTCACCCTGGCTTATGGCAGCCAGCGTGCCGAACTGTCGCCAGTGCGGCAGTGCAACAACCTGCTGACCGGGGTGAAAGAGCAAGAGCTGGTGGCGATGATGGAGCAGGCTCAGACAGGCGCGGAACTTACCCTGGGTGGCGCGACTGCCTTCAAGCCGTTGCCCAAACAGACCCCGATCCGGCTGATCGTGCTATGGGGCGTGCTGATTGCCGGGGTGGGACTGCTGATCGCCATGGCCTTGTCACTCCTCAAGCGCACCCGACGGATGGGATAGCTAGCGGTGGCGATAGGAAACCCGCCATTAGATGGGTTCCGCCGCTGGGCCAGACAGCTTCGTCGTTACTTCTTTCAGGCCAGCGCCTGCTGCTTGCGATTCAGCCAATAACTGATCCCATCCATCCGGCGGCCGACCAGCTTGCAGCATCTTCCGAAACACTCGGTAGGCGTCGTCGCCGCTCTCGTAGGCTCGCTTGGTGTCCTCATCATTCACCCACGCGTAGACGATCACCTTACTTTGAGCGTGGTAGCGAAAAAAAAGACGGTACTGTTGAAAGAACTTTGCGCGGAACCAGTGCTTGTAATCATCGCCGAGCGTGTCGCCCTGACGATAGTCAGGGCGTGCAGGGTCCTGTCGAATCACTTCAAATGCGAGCTTGAAGGTGGCTGCTAGCCGTTTCGTAGAATTTTTCTTCTTGTATCCGCTCGCGTCCTTCTTCTTGTGCGTTTCAACTTGGCGTACCAGCGCTTCTATTTGGTCGAGAAAGAGCGGGTGTGCAAAGATGGTCCAACCGTTGATCGCCCACGGCGTGGGTTTGTCGCCTGTCATTCATCGTCCGCCGAGAGGGGGCGATCGAGATCCGCTTCGACGCCCTGGACCAGCTCTTGGACTCGGCGCACAAAGCTTGCATCTAGCTGTCGAAGCCGCTCAGGGTGGTCGTTGATATCGCATGCAAGGAAGCTGATAAAGCGACTAAGCACAGGATCCGCAGTCTCCTCAGAGGCGCGGGTCATCACCACCTGGCCATCCGGACGAATGCGATAATGGATCTTGTCGCGCTTGCCGAGATGCAAAGCGCGGCGCACCGTTTCCGGGACCGTTGTCTGATAACGATCCGTCAGGGTGGATTCGGCTTCAAAGTTGGCGGCCATAGAACCCTCCACAAAGTATGGATCATATGGTAATGCAAATGCATTACCATATCAATGCGACCTCATGGTCGATCGCATCGCCGCGATTTTCGATCCACGCTACCGGAAAAAATAACTATAATAATCATATAGATATGCTTAATGAGCCGCGCTGCCGCAACATCGCGAGCACGCAGGGAGATGAAAAACACGTACCGTTCGTATATATTTACATAAATTCCGTATAAAGGTACGGCGGCCATGCGTGCAGATGAACGGTTTGACGAAATGCTGGAGGCTCGCGAGCTGAAGAGCCAGGAAGCCCGGTCGCCTGAGAAGCGCACAGTGCTGAGCCGGGCGCTGCACCGCGCCTTCGATATCTGGGGGTTGAGTGCCGACGATCGCCTCATCTTGCTGGGCTACGCCAAAGACAATCGTGTGGCCCTCGGGAAACTGGCGCAGGGTAAGCCGCTCGCCGCCACCCAGGATTCACTCGATCGAGCCAGCCATGTGCTGGGGATTTGGAAGTCGCTCCAGCTTCTGTATCCCTACAATGCCGATTTCCGGAACGCCTGGATGCGTTCCAGGAATCGCGCCTTCGGCAATCACACTCCAGTGGAAATGGTTCGTGCTTACGGGCTACCTGGGCTCGTGATCGTTCGCGGTGTGTTGGACATGATGCGCGGATGAGCGTGCTCAGGTTCACGCTGGCCGAAGATTCGAAGGCGGACTGGCACCGCAACATCGTTTCTCTGCGCAAGAGTGTCGATATTTTCGCCGACCTGATCGACGAGCCGGGTGAGGCGCAGATTCTCATCGAGCACGAGCAGTCAGCGAAGCTGACACGAAGGGTTCCACCCATCATTGTCCGGCCTTTCGATGAGGCCGGCATATATAACCCGATTCTGGATGTCATACGGTGGGAGTTCGATCACCCGAAGCGCTCGCGCTTTTCCAATGGCAGCTACGGTGTCTGGTACGGTGCACGCGACGTGATCACGTCCGTGTATGAAACAGCGCATCATTTCCGCAAGTATGTGAACGATAGCGAGGCGCCAAGTAGTGACCCCATACGCCAAGAGCGCCGGGTTCACTTGGTGCGCTGCTCGGCGATGCTCGTGGATCTGCGCCCGCACCTGGCCGAGCATCCGCAAATCATCGATCGGGACGACTATTCCTTTTCTCAGACACTGGGCGCACAGCTCCGCGGCGATATGCAACCCGGTCTGATCACTCACTCGGCGCGTCACACTGGCCATGATGTGATCGTCGTGTTCACGGAGGAGGCACTCTCGGATCCGCGCAATATCTGCTACTTCACCTATACGCTCGATCGTGAATCGGGTCACGTCTCGGTGGAGCGGACCCCTGGACAGGTTGAGCTAGTGATCGATTAGTTCCTGCTGCCACCCGAAACCGGCGTGCTGCACCATCCATCCCCCGCGCTAGTCCGCGCTGAGCACCGCAATATGCGCGGCTGCTTCTTCCACACCGAATAGACCGCCGCCATTCTCCTGAACGGCGATGCGGGCATTCGGCACCTGGCGGGTTTGAGCCGCCCCGCGCAATTGGGTTACGAGCTCGAATACCTGAGCAAGGCCGGTGGCGCCGATCGGATGGCCTTTGCATTCGAGTCCGCCAGAGGGATTGATCGGCAGGCGCCCGCCCAAACGGCTGGCACCGCTTTCCGCGAATGCACCGCCCTCGCCTCGCTTGCAGAAGCCGAGATTCTCCGTTTGCAGGATTTCACCCATCGCCGAGGCGTCGTGCACTTCGGCGACGTGGACTTCCTGCGGCCCGATGGCGGCTTTTTCGTACGCTTCAAGGGCAGCAAGCCGGGTGACATGTTCATCCAGCTTCGCTGCCGCCCGCAGGGAGGCGGAGCGAAGGATGCTGGCCCTGATACGCACCGAGCGCTGAGTAAGGCCGTGCCGGGCGGCGGCACGTTCGCTGCAGACGATCACGGCCGCGGCTCCGTCCGTCATGGGGGCGCACATCAAGGTTGTGAGGGGATAGCAAACGGGACCTGAGGCCAGCACTTCCTCCACGGTGAAGGGACGCTGATACTGTGCCAATGGATTACATTGGGAATGCTCATGATTCTTGGCGGCGACGATGGCGAGCTGACGTTGCGACAGGCCGAATTCGCGCATGTGATAGCGGCAGAACGCGGCATAGACCTCCATGAAGCGACTGAACGGTGCATCACGTGAGAAGCCCGGAGGTACTTCGACGCCCCGGCCGAGTTCCAGCAGCCGATCGTAATTTTCTTGCGCGCGATGCACGTCCCAGCCGGTTTCGAACAGCGAGAAAACCTTCGCCTTGTCCGGGTAGAGCATCTTTTCGACGCCGACGGCGAGCACGAAGTCGGCCTCACCGCTTGCCACGTGCCGTTGCGCAAGGTGCAATGCGGTGGATCCAGTGGCGCATGCGTTCTCGACATTCACCACCGGCAGGCCACTGAACCCCATCGAAAGCAGTGCGATCTGTCCCGGCACGGTCACCTGATTCTCGAAGTAGCCCTGTGCGACGCTCCCATAATAGGCCGCGCCGATCTGCCGGCGTTCTATGCCAGCATCGTTCAGCGTGGCAAGCACCGCCTCGCTCACCAGCTCCTTGACCGAACGATCGGCATGTCGCCCAAAACGCGTCATGCCGACGCCGCAGATCAAAACATGACTCATGATGGTTGCCGCTTTGCTCAGACACGCCGCGAGTGCGCGGTCCAGAACGGCTCGCGTAGTGCGCTTTTCAATACTTTTCCGGCAGCACTGCGCGGCAGTTGTTCGATGAAGTCGATTGACTTGGGCGTCCTCACGCCACCCAAACGCTCCTTGCAGAAGGCCAGCAACTCATCCGGCGACAAGGTGCAGCCCGGCCTCAGCTCCACGATGGCCTTGACGGCCTCGCCCCACTTGTCGTGTGGAACGCCGATCACGGCACAGTCGCGTACAGCGGCATGAGCATTGATGGCGGCTTCGACTTCCACGCTGAACACATTGAAACCGCCGGTGATGATGATGTCCTTCTTGCGATCGGTGATATGCAGTAGATGGTCCGCATCCAGAAAACCCACATCTCCCGTACGCAGCCACCCGGCAACGATGGCTTCAGCGGTTCGCTGTGGATCCTTGTAATAGCCCTTCATCACTACGTCGCCCCGAACGCAGATCTCGCCAATTTCGCCGGTGGCCAGCGCGCGGTCGGAATCGTCTCGGATGCTCACCGTGGTGAACGGAAACGCGCGCCCGCAAGATGACAAGCGGGTATTCGATGCGATGGCTTTGCCGTCGAAATGCTCCGCGGGACGCAGGCAACTGATGGCCGCGGGTGCTTCGGATTGGCCATAGCCCTGGACCATGACCGGCCCGAATACATCGAGGGCGCGGCGCAGCTTGTCCGCGGCCATGGGCGCCGCACCATAGAGAAAGTACCGCAGGGAGGAAAAGTCGCGTCGTTCGATCCCGGGGAGGTCCAGCAGGGCATAAATGACGGTTGGCGGCAGAAACAGCTCGGTGATCCGCTCACGTTCGATCGTATCAACCAGCAGTTGTGGGTCCGGGCGTGGCAGGATTACCACGCGACCGCCGCGCAATGTGGCCATGAACGTGAACACGCCGGCCGTGTGGGTGAGCGGTGCGGCGGCAAGATTGACGATGGGTTCGTCGGCACCATAGGACAGCACCGACAGCCAGTTGGCCACCATCGTCTGGAAGCTTCGATGAGTGTTCATGACCCCCTTAGGCTGGCCGGTGGTGCCGCCGGTGGGAGTTATCGCGCATACCTCGTCCATTGCCGATATGAGCGCTGGAGTTGTGTCGTGGCAGCCTGCCATCCATTCGAGCAAGGAAACGCAGCGCGGCAAATTTTCTGGTGCTGGCCCGTCGATGCAGATGAAATGCTTGATCTTGGACAGGCTGGACTGGTGAGTGGCGAGCAAGGGGGCGAACGCGCTCTGCAAGAACAGGATCTCGCAGTCGAATGCAGAGAGCTGTGCGACGATCTGCTCTGCCGTGTTGCGAGGATTGACTGGTGACCAGACGAGGCCCGCCCGCCATAGAGCAAGGGTGCATTGCCAGGCGAGAGGATCGTTCGCCGACAGTACCGCCCCGATGGCCGGTGCCCGCAAGCCAGCGCGAACCAGCGCGTTGGCCAGACGACTCGTGAAGCTTCGCACTTGTGAGTAGGTAATCCCGCGCCCGTCGCTTGCCAGATACACCCCCTGGGGATTGATCTCGCAGCCACGATCCAGATAGTCGATGACCGCCATGGTCAAGCTTCCCGAACCAGCTTCGCGTAGCCGAACCGTTCGAGTACCCCGAGCAGATTCTCACTGCCGAACGCTTGAGATGGGCTGGCGAATCCGCTGACCTGCGGGGGCTGTTTCAGCAAGCAACTGGCGGCAAATGCCTGGAGCAGGCCGGTCTGTTGATAGGGGCAATGGCTGTACACCGTGTAGCGCACCCGCCCATGGGAGCCGGAGCCGACGACGGTATCCCAGTTGCGATGCACGAGCGGATTTTCGCGCGGCGGCGAGCCAGGCTGGATGCCAGCGGCGATTTTCGCCAGTTCCGCTCGTTGCTCGCTCTCCGGCAGTGCGGCCAGGTTGTCGTGATAGTGCTTGTAAATGGAGTGAACCTGAGTCATGAGTTCACGGCTGGTGAAGGCGGTCAGACCACGCACGTTGCGAATGCGGGGGTGATGTTCGAACCAGACCGGTAGGGCCATGCCCGACCATGGCAAGCCCAGGAGCGTGCGATCGGTGTACGGCACGCGCACGTCGGCACCATATGCCGCGGGCCAGGGGGTGAGCTGGCCACCTTCGAGGTAGTACTCCTTGGTGCGCGCGGTCTGGAAGATCGTTTGCGTGGAGGCGAAAGTCGGCGTGCCGGTTGGCACACACAGAGCTTCCAACGTATCGAGTTCACCGTGTTGTTCGCAGCGCCGGCAGGCGATCTCGAGCACCGCATGCATGTACGCAGTGGAGGGCGCCAGCAGCAGGTCGGCGCGCCGGTAGTCGGTGGCAAAGGCTTCACGCATCTCGAGCATGAAGGGTTGCTCGCCGGTCGTATCCAGATAGTGGCAATTCGCACGCAGCGCGGCTTCGACTACCGGGCGCCCATGGAGCAGGAACGGGCCGACCACGTTGCAGACCACGCGGCTGCCTTCGAACAGCTTGCGCAGCGCCTCGACATCGTGTTCCACCTCGGCAATGGCATAGGCGGCGTTCTCGATGCCGGGAACCAGGCGCATGGCGGCTTCCAGTCGCTCGCGGCTGCGGCCCGCGGCCACGAACGGAATGCCGAATGAACGCAGAAACTCGCAAGCCAAGCGACCGGTATAACCGCTGGCACCGTAGACGACGACTGGATAATTTTTCATGACCGGAACCTGCGTGGTGAGAAGCGGTTATGGTTGTGACCAGCCTGTGCGGTGCAGATCCGACAGCACCTGGCCGAGCTTCAAGGTGAGGAAGAAATTTTCGCCGTCCTCGACCAATGCCGTCTTTGCGTCTCGAAACAGCTTCTCGACCGGGTATTCGCGCGTCAGACCATTGCCACCGAACAGTTGCACGGCTTGGTCAGCCACCTCGAAGGCGGCCTGTGTCACGAAGGCCTTGCTCATGGAAGAGACGCTCGGGTGCGGTTGGGGGGCTGCGCGCAGGTAGTACGAAGCGCGCCGGGCCATGGCACGTGCGGCTTCGACTTTCTGGTACATCGCGGCCAGACGCCAACGTACCGACTGGTGTTGAATGATCGGTACTCCACCCTGTTTGCGTTCGTGGGCATAGGCGAGGGCATGTTCGAAGGCGGCGCGCGCCAGCCCGGTGAAACACTGAGACATGAAGGTGCCAGCGACCGCCAGGATCGAATAGAACCCGGCGATACCCTCTTCGCCCGAGGCGACGGCGTAGCCGCGCGGCACGGTGACGGAGTCGAAAAAGATCTCTCCCTGAGGCAATGCCAACTGGCCGAGCTTCTCCAGCGCGTTGCCGCGCGAGACACCAGGCAGATCCAGTGGGACGATGATCACCGCCATGTTGCGGATACCGTCTGGGCGCAGCACTCCGGTCCCGTAGTCCGCCGGGCAGCATAGGGCTGCAACCTGTGCTACCGGGCCATTGGACACCCATGCGGAGGTCTGTCCGGAAATCGTGATGCCATCGTCATTGAAGCGCGCGATCAGATTGTCGCTGCCCGGCCGGGCGCCGGCGTGGCGCTCGACGTTGTATAGGTCGATGAAGTCGCAGCCGCGATCGGGCTGCGTGATCGGCCAGCAGCCGATCTTGCCGCGGGTCAGCTCGATCAGCTCGGGTTTGCCGCTTGCGGCTGCGACCTGGGCCGGAAAACTGGCGACGGCCAACGATACCGCGAGCCCGGCATCGCCCCAACCAAGTTCTTCCATGACCAGCGCTTCCAGGCGGGCGGCGGCAGCGGGCTCCAGCGCATCGAACATCGTGGCGTCCAGGCCGAGCTCGACGAACTTGGCGTAGACGGTCCACAGGGCAGACTGCGCGGAAATGACATCGGTGGCGGTCATGCGATCCAAGGCCGCCGCCGCCGGGCGCATCACATCGCGCGCGAAGCGGTGCATCGTCTCGACGATGGCCCGCTCCTCTTCGGAGAGCGCTGCCTCGAAGCCGCTGCGCTCGGCATGCGGCAGCTGGAAAGTCCTGGAGATGCGCATGGGTCCCCCTGGCGCTCGGTGTTATAAAAAATGAACCGGTTCATGTTTAGATTCGTCGGGTCGGTGTCCATTGTCAAGATCCGCGTGCATCCCGCTGCGCAGCATGGCGCCGCACGCAGTACACTTGCCGTTGCAAATCGTCGTCGAATACGGGAGTACCAGCCGGTGGCAGCTACACAGAAGGAAGGAAAGACAGGCAAGCGCGCAGCGCAGAAAGTCGAGCGGGAGGGGAGAATCTTCGCCGCAGCCTGCGAACTGTTCGCGCAAAAGGGCTATGAAGCGGTTGGCATGGACGAACTCGCCAAGCGGGCCGGCCTGTCGGTTGGAACCCTGTACAACTACTACGATTCCAAGCCCGCGGTACTGCTCGCGGTGCTGCGCAAGGAAATCGACTTGCTGGTGCGCTCGAGCACGCGGCTGCTGAAGAATCCGCCGGGCGATGAATACGAGGGCATCATGACGCTTGCCGAAGGTTACCTGCGCGCCCTGAGCCGGGATCGCGATCTATGGCGTAATCTGTGGGCCGGAGCGTTGACCAGCCCTACACCCTACGAAACAGGGTTCTTCGAACTCGACGACGTGCTGATCGAAAAGCTCACCCAATTGATTACGCACTACCAGGCGCGGGGTCGGCTGTGCAAGGACACCGATCCAAAGGTCGGCGCTTCCGTCCTGTACGCCTACTACTCGCAATCGCTGATGACGTTCCTTTGGGATCCGCGCATCACCCTTCGAAGACTGCTCGCCGACTGCCGTCAGGCCACCGGAGCGATGCTGCGAGGCCTGGCGGCGTCATCCGGGTAGCGTTGTATTAAAAAATATGAACGCGTTCAACTTTTATTGACGCGACCCGATCGGCGTGTTAATACTTCCTCGCACAAGCTCTGGCATGAGAGCGCACGGGGGAAGTTATGCGCAACGCGATTTGCCTGCTGACAGCTGCGGTTCTGCTGCCCGCGCCCACTCGGGCGGCGGACCAGGCACCGGTGATCGAAGAGCTGGTGGTCACGGCGCAGAAGCGCGAAGAGCGTCTGCGCGATGTGCCCATGAGCATCGCGGCCTTTGGCGACGAGATGCTCGAATCAGCAGGCATTCAAACGGTCGGTGACCTGCCGACGGTGGCTCCGGGGGTCACCGGCAGCATCACCAGTTCCTCGCAGCCGCTGCTCGCCGTACGCGGTATCAGCAGCAATGACTTTGGCATTGGCGGCGATCCCGCGCTCGGCATCTACGTCGATGAGGTTTACGCCGGGCGTTCGGCCGGAGCGATTCGCGACATCGTCGATCTGCAGCGTATCGAGGTACTGAAAGGTCCGCAGGGGACGCTGTTCGGGCGCAACACCACGGCTGGGGCGATCAACTTCGTGACCCCGAAGCCGACGACCGAGCCCGAGGCGCAGGTGCGTATCTTTGCCGGCAATCGCTCCGCGTACGGGGTGTCGGCGATCCTCAACGGTGGGATCTCTGAAACGCTGGCGATGCGCGGTTCGTTGGCTTATCGAAAATCGGACGGCGACCGTCACAATGGCTTCGATGGGCGGGACTATGAAGGCATCGAGCATTTGTCGGGGCGCTGGGCGACGCGGTGGCAGTCGCCGGTGGCTGGTGACTGGATTCTGACATTCGACGGCGAACGCGACCGTGACGACGGGCCGGCCTACAAGTCGCTGTCACTACCGTTTCCCACCGATCCTGACCGCGGCACCAAACGAGGCGATGTCTACAACGACCTGGGAGCCGGGTCGCGATCGGATCGCGACCTTTGGGGAGTCACCTTGCGCGGCGAAGTGCCGTTGAGTTTTGCAACGCTCACATCGATCAGCGCCATGCGCAGCTACAAGATCGACTATGCCGAGGATACTGACGGCTCCTGGCTCCGGCAACTGCATTTCCTGCTGAAGGAGGCCAGCGACTCCTACATGCAGGAGCTCCGGCTCGGTGGGGAGAGCGGCAGGCTGACTTGGTTTGCCGGAGTCTCGGCGCTGTTCGAGGAGCCGACGTCGCTGACCAGGGCGAACTATGACGAGGACGCAATCTGCACGGGGCTTGCCGGCTTGCCGATGCCACTCACCTGCGATCTGGTGCTCGGCGGGGGCGGGACTATCATCGGTCGTCCCAATCAGTTCGAGAGTTCGCGCGCGCGTGGGAACTACCGGGCCTACGCGGTGTTCTCCGACCTCAAATGGGCGCTGACCGATGCCACCAACGTCACGTTTGGCTGGCGCGTCACGCACGATGAAAAGCGGATTCGAATCGTCACTCCGGCGACCACGAACCTGATTACCATGCTCAACGGCGACAATGTGTTCTTGTCCGCCGGAGCGCAAACCACCCAGGCCAGCTGGACTGAACCCACCGCCCGCCTGGTGCTCGATCATCGGCTGGCGGGAGATCAACTGGCCTACGCCAGCATCAGCCGCGGCTACAAATCGGGCGGTTTCAATGCACTGCAGGCCACCGGCAAGCCGTTCCAGCCGGAATTCGTCGACTCCTTGGAGCTCGGCCTGAAGGGTACGGTCGGGTCGGCCATCGGCTTCGACGTGGCAGCCTACGCATACGAATACAAGGACCTACAGGTGCAGGTGTTCGAAGGCGGCCTACCAGTGGTGCGCAATGCCGCGCAAGCGACCGGGTACGGCCTGGACGTGAATGCCAACCTGCGACTGTCCAGCCACTGGACGCTGGATACCTTCGGAACCTGGCTGGCTGCCAAGTACGATGATTTTGTACCGCAAACCGGGATGAGCTACCGGGGTAATCGCCTGAACCGTGCACCTGAGTTCACCGTCGGTGCGGCCCTGAGTTTCGACGCTCCGATTACGCCGGCCGTGCAACTGATCGGACGCCTGGGTTACCTGTACCAGGCCAAGGTGTTCTTCACGCCGGACAACAGCGCAGCAATGTCGCAGGGTGGCTTCGGCCTACTCGACGCGCGTCTGGGGGTACGGTTGGCGCAGGATCGTTTCGAGATCGCCGTATTCGGCGACAACCTGACCGATCAAAACTATGTCACACATGGTCAGGCGATCGGCTCGATCAACCTGTTGCAAGTACACCCGGGTCATCGCCGAACTTTCGGCGTGGAACTCATCGGACGCTGGTGATTCATGCTCGTAGGCTACGTGGATCGTCTGGTGGCACGACCTGGTGACACGGTAAGTCTGCACGCCAGTGGAACCGGAGAACAGACCCGAATACGGGTGGTACGTTTTCGCGGCCAGCCTGGCAAAGTCGACGCTACTTGTGGCATCGAGCCGATCGGTAGCGAGTTGTGCGCCCCGCTATCTCTGAATACACACGCGATTCCGGTGGGCTCTTATGGAGTGCTGCCCGAAAGTCTGTGTGCACCGCTGAGTGAACAAGGCGGGTTCTCGTTCTGGTTCCTGCCCACGCTTGCGTTGGACAGCGACCAGGTTCTACTCGCGAGTGGCGGAGCTGTCGATGTGCGCCTGCAAAAAGACTTCGCCCTGACCATCACTGCAGGAGGCGTGTCGCTCGGCAAGGCTGGGGTGGTGCGGTCCGGCGAATGGCACTTCATCGCCGTGGGTTGGTCACGTGCGCAGGCTCGCATGGCTGTATTTCTCGGCAGGCGGCGTGATACCCATGCGGCGTTCGAGCCGTGTGACATGGCGAGTCCTTGGCAGGTGTCCGCGGATTGGCTGGCGAGCGAAAGTTGGAGTCTCGCCGCACGACTCGACGAGCGGCGCGCAAGCCATCATTTCAACGGTAAGATCGCCGGGCTCACGTTTCATCGAGATCCGCTCGCCGATCCCTCTCTTGTATCGCTCGCCAAGGTTTGTATGCAACCGCTGGCGCGCTATGCGTTCGAGCGCGAGGCACATTCGTCACTCCTGGTCGACGTGGCGGGAGCAAAACATGGAACGCTGTTTCAGCATCCCACCCGTGGAGTGACTGGGCCCTACTGGACAGGCGAGCACGTGGACCCGGCACGATCGCCGCAACACTATGACGCGATCCATTTTCACGAGGATGACCTGACCGATGCGCAATGGCCGGTCGTGGCTCAGTGGTTGGTTCCGGAAGATTGCGCCAGCGGCATTTATGGCATATCGCTGGAGAGTTCATCGGGTGCCCGGGATATCGTGCCCTGCTTCGTTGCTCCGGCGCCCGGGCGGGAGGCAAGGCCGCCGATAGCCGTGCTGTTCCCGACGCTGAGCTACCTTGCCTATGCGAACGAGCAATTGGTCAATGTCGCCTCGGATCTGTTCACGCACCAGGACCCGAATTCATCGCTGCTGGCGTATCGGTACATCGCTGAGCAACGGCTGTTCAGCCTTTACGATCGTCACCGCGATGGTTCCGGTTACTGCTACGCGTCCGCCCGCCGTCCACTCCTCAATGTGCGTCACGATCACGGCACGATGCTGCTCGGCGGCTCGCCGCATCAATTCCCTGCCGATCTGCAGCTTGCGGCGTGGCTGGATGGCATCGAACAGTGGTTCGATGCCCTGACCGACGAGTTGCTCGATGCCGAGGGCGCGGCACTGTTGGAGCCCTATCGTGTCATTCTGACCGGTACACACCCGGAGTACTGGACCGGCGCAATGCTGCGGGCCGCTCGCAGCTACCTCGAAGGTGGTGGGCGCCTCATGTACCTGGGCGCGAACGGGTTCTACTGGGTCACGGCACTGTCGCAGGACCGCAGTTGCATAGAAATCCGGCGCGTGGACGGCAATCGCGCCTGGCAAGCCGGGCCGGGTGAAGCGCACCTGAGCTTTACCGGAGAATACGGTGGATTGTGGCGGATGCGTGGACAGGCGCCGCAGAGGCTGACCGGTGTGGGCTTTACCGCGCAAGGATTTGATTGCAATCGCCCTTACGAGCGCAGCGACCGCAGCTATCAACCTGATGTTGCATGGGTGTTCGATGGCGTACCCGAGCGGACCTTTGGCGACCAGCCCAACACGGTGCTGCGCCAAGGTGCCGCGGGCTTCGAGATCGACCGGGCCGACGCGGCTCTGGGTAGCCCGACGGAAACCGTGGTGCTTGCCACGGCGGGTGGATTCTCCGACGCCTATCAACTGGCGGTGGAGGACGTATTGGTCAGCGACTCGCGTCAGGGCGGCAGCGTCAATCCTCTGGTGCGTGCCGACCTCACGTTGCTGCCTTTTCCTCGCAGCGGCGCCGTCTTCTCGACCGGTTCCATAGCGTGGTGTGGCGCGCTCGCACACGAGGGCGGCGAAAATCAGATCGCCCGCATCACGCTCAATGTACTCCGGCGTTTCCTATCCGATGAGCGAGTGCTCGATTCATGACAAGCAAACCGATTACCCTGGTCGTCATCGGCGCGGCCGGTCAGATGACGTCAATCGCCGTGTGCGCGCTGGCACGAACTGAGCCGCGCTGGCGCTTCATCTTGTGCGATATCAATGAAACTGCGCTCGCTGCGGTTGGTGCCGAAGTGAGCAAGACTGCCGCGGCGACCACGCGGCGACTCGATCTCTTCGATGCCGACCAGTTGCAGGCCGTGATTCGCGAAGCCGATTTCGTACTGCATGGAGCGGGGCCGTTTCAGAAGACCGCTACACTGGTACGCCGCGCGTGTGTAGCAGCCGGCGTCGCATATCTCGACCTGGACGACGATGTGGAGAGCAGTCTCGAAGCGGTTGCCGTGGATGATCTGGCGCGGGCCCACGCGGTGCCGCTCTTTGTCGGCTGCGGCGCTTCTCCTGGATTCACCAATATCCTGGCGCGTGATGTGCTGGCTCAATTGGATGAACCGCACAGCATCGATGTCGCTTGGTGCGTCGGGGACGAAGGCCCACAGGAAATGGGGCGCGCGGTAGTCGAGCATACGATGCACATTGGCGCCGGTGATTGTTTGGGTTGGCGTGAAGGACGTGCGGTCATGCGCAAGACTTTTGAAGCGTCGCGGATCATGCCGTTTGCACCGCCGCTGGGCGACTATCTCGTCTACGAAGTGGCTCACCCGGAGACGGTACATCTGCCGCGCACCTTCCCGTATCTCAAAGATGCGGTTTGTTGGGGCGGGCTGCATCCGGCCCCCATGAACGGCATTATCCGAGGTGTCGCGCTCGCGCATGCCGAAGGACGGCTGACTCTGGATGAGGCGTGTAAGTTCTTCCAGGCGGTCTCTAGGGATGACGCGGGCACATGGGCTGGGTGGAAAGAGGCGTGGGCTGGCATGCGCCAGCAGAACCTGCGTGGCGAGGTTTCATTGATTCAAACTCTGCGCTTTCTCGGCAAGGCGCTGCGCGGTAAGCACGCTACCCCTCATAGCGGCGTAGTTGCCGTCGCGGTTGGGATGAAGCAGGGGCGCAAAGTGGCGGTGACCCGCAGATCGCCGGCCAGTAAGCCGGGCGGGTTCTGGGCGCTCATGGCGACCTGTACCGGCAACTCGGCCGCGGCTTTCATTTCTTTGGCGGCGGATCGGTCCGAACGGCTCGCTGGTACGTGTTTCCCCGAGTCCTGGGCCGACCCGGAGGCATTCTACGCACGCTGCGCTCGCATGGGCTTCGATCTGTCCGAGGTGATCGAGCCAGGGGTCACCACAAAGTTGCTCTGAGCGCGGGTGTTGCCTGCGAGGAGTACACCTAGACCGCATCCGCCGCGATCTGCCGGAATCCGGAGAGCCGGCCCATGAACTCGTCCGGCGGATTCTTCAGGTAGAGCGCCCGATACCAAAGTGTCGTCAAGAAGCGCGCCACGTCCTCATCCGAGGAATGGGCACGAAGCAGTGCCGGGTTCTTCTGCACGAAATATTCAAACAGGAAAGTATCCGCTGTGCCCGCCAGGGCATAGGCAAGCGCGAGATATTCGGCGCTGTTGCGGAAAACGCCGGGAAACTGCCGCGCGATGCTGGCGGCAATGCGCTGGTTCCAGCCCAATGTCAGCTCGCGCCACATGGGCCCGAAAGGAGCCATGCCGTCGTGCACCTCCAGCAAGCAGCGCATCGCGCCGGGGTTGGTCGCATATAGAGCGACCATGCGTTGGTTGGCGTAGTGGATGGCCGCCAGCGGATCGGCGTCCTTGGGGCGCGAGCTTACTTCCTTGCGGAATGAATCCAGAACCTCCGACAGCACTTCGTGCGTGATGTCGACCTTGCTCTGAAAGTAGTGATAGAAAAGGCTGACCCGCACTCCGGCTTCCCGGGTGATGTCTTCCAGGCGTATCTCGTGATATGCCCGCAACTGCAGCAGCTTGGTGAGAGCCTCTTTCAGGCGCTGGCGTGTGGCCTGGCCCCGCCGGGTGATCGGCGGCGGCGGCTTGACTTGTACCGCATTGACGCGAGGCGCACGGCGTTTCAAGTGCTCGTCCGGCTGCTCGGAAGCGCGTCTTCGCGCATGACTTTTCGGTGTATTGCGGGATTCCATCGTCCTGCCCTCTGAACGCTCTTGCGGATCGCGGCGTCCCGCCCGATCGGCGCTCTGCGGCCGCCCGGCCCCATTGCCGAACGCGCGAATGCGCGGTGGGTATCTTGCGCATCTCCCGGAAGTAGGGCAACATGAAAATGAATTCAATTTCAGAAATTGGGGGACTGGCATCATGTTTGATCCCAAGGGTCGGCTGGGGCGGATCCCGGCGCTACTGCCTCTGGCGGGCGTCGTCTTCGTCACGGCGGGTGCCGCGCTTCCCACAGGGGCGCTGGCCCAGGCACCAACTGCATCGGTGGGACAGTCCATCGAGGAAATCGTCGTGACGGCCCGCAAACGGGATGAGCGCATTCAGGACGTGCCGATGGCGATTTCGGCCATCAGCGGCGAGCAGCTGGAGCGTAATGGTGACAGCAACCTGCGCGATATCGGCTCGTCGTTCCCGGGCGTTTCCTTCAACGACAGCAATGGCAGCGGGGGCGAATTCAGCATCCGGGGCCTGACCTCCGCTGGCTCCGGCAGTGATACCAGCGTAGGGTTGTATGTGGATGAGGTATTCGTCGGCGACGAGTCATCCATGAGCCAGCGGCTGTACGATCTGCAGACGTTCCAGATCCTGAAAGGGCCGCAAGGTACGCTGTTCGGACGCAATAGTGTCGCTGGCGCCGTGAACATCGTTACGCGGAAGCCGCAGCCGGATTTCGGCGGCAGCGTCGACGCAACGATCGGCGACTACGGACTGAGGCAATACGGTGTCACGCTCAATGTACCACTGGTGTCCGATCGCCTGACGGGGCGTGTCAGCTATGTCGATCGCAAGCGCGACGGCTATCTGAAGAACTCGGCACAGCCTGGAGTCCGTGGTAACGATGAGGATGGTCACAGCCTGCGCGCGCATCTGCTGGGTCGTCCGACTGACACGCTCGATGTGCTGCTGAGCGTCGACGATTCGCACGACGACACCTGCGACAACATGTTCAAGGTCATTGGCGGCACCTTGGCTGACGGCAATACCGACCCCGACGTTTCGGCGTGGGATGGTCCATGTGCCAGTGTGCGCGACGTGAGCGGTGTTTCATTGCGTGCCGATCAGAAGCTCGGCGGCCTGACGTTGACATCGATTTCCGCCTACCGCGAGCGCAAAACCAAATTCCTGACCGACCGCGATTTCACCGCCCTGCCGATTCTCGCCACTGGATTGGACACCAATGAGCATCAGTTTACGCAGGAAGTACGTCTCGCCAGCGCCGGCAATGAGCGTATCAACTGGGTGGTGGGTGCGTTCTATTTCGAGCGCGATTATCTGCAGGATACGATTCTCGATCTTGGACCGGGTTTTCTCGGGCCAGGGAACCGTAATGTCGTGCACGCGCTGGCGGATACGACGACGCGCAGTCTGGCTGGCTTCGGCTCGGTGGAATTCCGGGTTACCGATGCGCTCAGCGCCGAGGTGGGCCTGCGCTATACCTCCGAGACCAAGTCACTCGACTACGAGCAGACTGCGACGCTGCCGATTCCCGGTTTCGGCGTGATCGCGCCGTTCAGCAAGGAAGTCGACGGTGGCGAATGGTCGCCCACGCTCACTGTGAGGTATCGTCTCCAGCCCGACGCCATGGCGTACGCGCGGATCGCGCGTGGCTTCAAGTCCGGCGGCTTCAACGCCGGGCCGAGCTCCGATCCGTCGCGCATCGAGTTCGCGCCGGAGTTCCTTACCAGCTACGAGATCGGCTACAAGGGGGTGTTTCTTGACGGGCGCGCGAGCTTCGATGGCGACGTGTTCTATCTGGATTACAGCGATATTCAGCAATCCGACCAGGATGGAGCGGGCTTCTACATAGGCAATGCGGCTTCGGCGCGTAGCTACGGTGTGGAAACGCAGTTCTCATTGCAAGTACTCGACCAACTCGCTCTGCACGGCGGTCTGGGCTATGTCGATGCAAAGTACGACAAGTTCGGCGCCCGCAGTGGCAATGAACTGGCACGCGCGCCGAAGTTGACTGGTTCCCTGGGTGCCGAGCTGAAACTTCCGGTCGGCGACGCCGGATCGTTCGTGATGATGCCCGAGGTTGCGTATCGCAGTGCAAACTATGTCGATAGCGCCAATACCGAGCTGTTCCGCCAGCAAGCCAATACCGTCGTCAACGTACGCGCGGGGTTCGAGAGCAGGTCTGGATGGTCGGTGGTCGGTTGGGTTCGCAACCTTACCGATGAGCGCTACACGCTCGGCGGATTCTCGGTCGCTCCCATCGTTCATGCCATCACGGTCTCGGCGCCACGCACGTACGGAGTCGATTTTCGATGGAGCTTCTGAGCGAGCAGGCCTCGAATCGAACAACACGCAGGCGTTTGTATGCCGACCTTGGCTGGTTCACGGCAGCCACGTTCGGTCTCACCTGGCTGCTGGTGGGTGCGTACATTTATGACGCGACCACCGCGTCCAAGCTGTTGGGGCCGATGCGGCTCGGCGCACCGGCATTCTTCGTCGCGGTGTATGCACCGACGCTCGCGGCAATACTCGTTACGGCCGTTCGTTATGGCCGCACTGGTCTGTCGAGTCTGTTCGGTTCGCTGGTGCGCTCGAAGGTGGGATGGCTATGGATTGCCGTCAGCGTGCTCGGCTATCCGGCGCTCTGGCTGGTCGTGGCACTGATTCGGGCTGTCTTTTCTGGCGAGCTTGCTTCGTTCGACATGCGGCCGTGGCTGATCGCCTTGCCACTGGTACTGCTTGGTGGGCACGTGCTGCGGGATCCCGGCGCGCTGGGCGAGGAGTTGGGCTGGCGCGGATTCGCGCTGCCACGGCTGCTCGAGCTCACCGACGCGCGTGCCGCTTCCATCATTCTCGGAGTGGTCTGGGCGGTTTGGCATCTGCCAGCGTTCTTTTTGAGCAGCCTGTCGCAATCGAGCGTCGACTTCGGCCTGTTCGTAATCAACGTGACGGCCTTTTCAGTGCTCATGACGTGGCTGTTCGTGCACACTCGCGGCAGCGTGCTGTGGGCGGGTATCGTGCCGCATATGCTCTTCAACGCCACGCCGAAGGCCGGTATCACACCGGTGGTGTGGGTGGCGGTGCTGGCGGCGCTGGCGGTGCTCGTCCTGGGAGGCAAACATTTACGTGGCATCGGTCGGCCGCGGGTTCCGTCGCCGCAACCAGGATCGCAGACCACCCACGGGAGCGAAACATGACCCAGCATGGACGCTCCTTCGAAGAGATGCTGACAAGAATCGGTTCCGAACTTGGCGTTTCCAGTTGGCTGCGGGTCGATCAGTCGCTCATCGATGGTTTCGGGCACGCCACCAGGGACATGGACTGGCTGCATGTCGACCCCGAGCGGGCGAGGACTGAAGGACCGTACGGCGGCACGATCGCGTTCGGCTTCTGGACGCTGTCGATGCTGACGCATTTTTCTCATGAGATCGGCATGTGGCCGAAGGACGTCGTCTACGGCTTGAACTATGGTCTCGAGCGCGTACGCTGGCTGCATCCGGTCAAGGTTGGCGCACGTATCCGGATGAGGTGCACCTTGCTGGACCTGAAGGATCGCGGTAATGACCGGTTCCTGATCCGTACCAACAACGAGCTGGAGATCGAAGGCGTGTCGCGTCCGGCGCTGGTGGCGGAATGGCTTGGCATGTTCGTACGTGCACCACGGCCGAGTGACGGTGCCTCCTGATGTCGAGTGCGGCCGGTGCGACAACCGGACGACTGTCGATCGGTCATCTTGCGGCCTTCGCGTTGCCTGCATTGCCGTTGGCGGTCGTTGTGTTCCCCGCCTATGCGATTCTGCCCGGTTTCTATGCTCAGCATACGCAAATGTCGCTTGCGACCATTGGCACCATCCTGATGGTAGCGCGGGTCTTCGATGCTGTCGTCGATCCAGCGATCGGTTATCTCTCGGATGCGACAAATCGCCGCGGCTCGCGCAAACTGTGGATCGTCGCCGGTGCTCTCATCCTGGCGGTCTCCGTGGTGAAGTTATACGCGCCGGCGCCGACAGTCGGACCGGCCTACTACCTCGGCTGGTTTCTTGCATTCTATCTCGGCTATTCGCTGATCGAGATCGCCCACAAGGCCTGGGGTACGGATCTGGCGCGCAACTACGTGGAACGTTCGAGGATCGCCACCGGCCTCGCGATTGCCTTCGGCATCGGCAACTTGGCGTTTGCAGTCGCGCCGTTGCTTGCGCCCTCTGGTGTCCGTACCTACGATGCCACAACGCTTGCCACGATCGCCTGGAGTGTGGCGATTGCCTTGCCGATCGTCGTCTCGATCGCAGTCTACTGCGCGCCGCGTGGTCAGCCGACACCAGCTCAGCAAGGCGGTATTGCAGGGCTGCTTACGGCTGTCACGGCTAATCGCCTGCTGCTGCGATTCATGGCGGTGTTCGTATTGACCGGCCTCGGTCAAGGCATCTTCTACGGACTGGTGTTCCTGTATGTCGGTTCGGTGGTGCAGCTGGGCGAGCTGTTCGCCTGGGTGCTGCTGGCCGATGCGACAATGACGCTGGCCTGTATTCCGATCTGGTATCTGCTGATCCGCACGCTGCAGAAACATCGGGCATGGGCGCTGGGTCTGGCGATCTCGGCACTGGCCATTCTCGGCATGTGGACATTGCCCAGCGGTGAGGCGGCGTTCGTTCCCCTCATCGCCCTGGTCTGCCTGCGTGCCTTCGGAGCTTGTGTGATCTACGTGGCTCCCAACGCGCTGCTGGGTGACGTGATCGACTACGAGCTGTTCAAACGCAAGGCGAATCGAGCGGCGAACTTTCACGCCCTGGTGTCGCTGGTCACCAAGATCACCGCCTCGGTCGGTGGCGGTGCCGGGTTGCTGCTCGTGGGGCTGACGGGCTTCGACGCCCGGCTGGCAAACCCGCCGGAGGCGATCGTCGCTTTCAAGATCGTGGCATTACTGGCATCGGCGCTCATTCTGCTGTGCGGAGCGGCTGCCGTGATCGGATTTCCTCTCGACCGTGCACGGCATGAGATAGTGCGTTTGCGACTGGAAAGGCAGGTCCGGAATGTCGCGAAAGCTTGATCGGAATCTACGCCCGCTGCGTACATTCACCGCTGGGCTCGGCGCCGAGACCAATACTTTCAGTCCGCTGCACATTGACATCGACGCCTTCGCGGACACGTTCCTGTATCGTCCCGGCACGCATCCCGATGCGCTGACGGAAGTCTCGGCGCCATTGCACGTATTGCGGCAGCGTCGTGAGCGAGAAGGCTGGCAGGTCGTCGAAGGGACATATGCCTTCGCCTTGCCTGCTGGGCGTGTCATGCAGGCGGCTTACGAAACGCTGCGTGACGAGATTCTTGCGCAGCTGCGTGCGGGCGGGGCTTTCGACATGATTGCGCTCTCCATGCACGGTGCAATGTGCGCTTTCGGCTATGACGATTGCGAGGGTGATCTGCTGGCGCGCGTACGAAGCATCGTCGGGCCTGATACACCGATCGGCGTGGAGCTCGATCCGCACGCACATCTTTCAGCGGCAATGGTGGAGCATGCGGATGTGCTGGTCGCTTTCAAGGAATACCCGCATACGGATTTTCTGGAGCGCGGGATCGAGCTGATCGATCTGCTCGAGCGCTGCGCCCGCACTGGGTGGCGGCCCTCGCGAGCCGTGTTCGACTGCCAAACTATTGGCCGTTTCCACACCACCCGCGAACCGATGCGCAGCTTTGTAAGTGACATGACAGCTGCCGAGCAACGCCCGGGCGTGGCTTCGGTGTCGCTGATTCATGGATTTCCCTGGGGGGATGTACCGGACATGGGTGCAAAGTGCCTGGTATTTGCGGATGATGCCGAACTGGCGCAGCAGACCGCGACTGAGTTCGGATGCCGCCTGGTGCGGATTCGCGATCGAACGTTTACGTCACCAGATCCGCTGGAAAAGGCGTTGAACGCGGCGCTGACTTGCAGCGAAAGACCGGTGGTGGTCGCCGATGTCTCGGATAATCCGGGCGGCGGCGCGCCTGGCGATTCGACGATCCTGTTACAGCTCTTGCTGCGGCGGCCGGGGCTCAGTGCTTGTATCGGGCCGCTCTGGGATCCACAGACGGTGGCGGTGGCGCATGCGGCCGGTATTGGCGGACGGTGTCATGTGGAGTTGGGTGGCAAATCGGGATCCGCGTCGGGCGTGCCCCTCGGCCTCGAGGTCGAAGTGATTGGCTTGTCGGATACGGTCTGGCAGACATGGGCGGGCACGCGCATGTCACTTGGCCGCGCGTGTGGTCTGCGCATCGGAGCTATCAGCATCATGGTCTGTTCGCTGCGTGACCAGGCCTATAGTCCGGACCTGTTCACCGCCGTGGCCATAGACCCGGCGGCGCATCGCCTGGTTGCCGTGAAATCAGCCCAGCATTTCGTCGCTGGCTTCTCGGCGCTGACTCAGCGAATCGTTCTGGCATCCGGCGGTGGGCCGCTGGAGACGGATTTCACCCGGATTGCTTATCGGAACGTGCGACGGCCGATCTGGCCGCTCGATGCGGGTGCCGGTGTGAGCGGTGCCTCCTCGACAGTCACTTGATCGAGGTCGCCGAAGTAAGTCGTTCGTGCGGTGACTTGCCCGCCGGCTCCAGCGTCGAAGCGCAGCTGAAAGAGGGGATCCGCCGGCATTCGCATCAGCGCCGGATTCTCGAAGCGGAATTCGAAAAGACCGTCGTCGAGTGGCTCCAGGATGGCGTCGAACGCAGGCGCGTCCTGGGCGGCAAAGCGTAAATACCTATCCGAACCGCGCGTTATGCGCACGATTCCGGTTGCTGCATTCCCGTAACGGCCGATCACCTCACCGCGTGCAACTGACCGATGCTGCTTGTTGCTGAGGCTCGCGGCAGCGTTGCGAGCCGCAGTGTCTCGTTGCGTACGTGCGGCAAGCGGTGTGACTCGATCGGCCGGAGATTTTCCAGCCAGCAGATCGAGGAGCTCGAAAGCCAGGGCTTCAGCGAGCGGGCCCTCGTGCGCAAGCATGACCATGACGCCGCGGCGTCGTTGCGGCTCCATGACCGCCATCGATCGCCAGCCGCGTCCGCCGCCGCCGTGGTGAAGCAATGCGCTCTCCCCGCCCCCGGACAGGAACCAACCGAAACCATACGCCCAAGGCGACGGCAGCATTTCGCTTGTATCCCCCGTGGCGCGAACCAACGACTGTGGCTGGAACAGTTCGGCGGCGCTGCCGTAGCGTTCGGCTGCTCGTTGGATGTTGAAGGCGAGCCAGGCCGAGGCATCGCGCGCTGACAAGTGAACGCGCGCCGATCCTTGCGAGTTGACGCCAGTCAGCTCGGGGACGGCGACCATCGCGCTGTCATGAGGCAGGTGCGGCCAGGCGCTCTGCTCGGAACTTTCCAGCGTTGCTTCGTGCAATCCTGCGGGTTCGAAGACGAGTTGCCGCAAGCACTGCGCGAAACTCATGCCCGCGAGTCTGGTAGTGGCGCAGGCCAGGGCGATGTAGTTGACGTTCGAGTAGCTGAAGCGATCCCGAAATGGCGTCTCGAACGGCAGCGCACTGGCTCGGCTGAGGCGCTGCTCCACGGGGGCCTCTGGCCGGAATCCCCATTCGGCGATGCCATCACGGCTCAGACCAAGCCGCATCCCCGCCAGGTCACGGAAGGAGCAGTGCCTGGCGATCCAGGAGTCGGCGAGCTGAAGTTCCGGCACGACCTTCAGTGCCGACGCGTCCCATTGCGCGATGCCCGCTTCGACCAGCTTGGAAAAGGCCAGGGCGGTAAACGCTTTCGAGCATGAGCAGATGTGAAACGGAGTCGTTGCGGTGACGCGGGCATCGCCGTCCGTTCTCAGCACGCCGTCGGCGAAGGAAACCTGATCCTCCGAGCACACCGCGGCGATTGCATACGACGCGACGCCTATGCCGGGTAGCTCGGCAATGCGTTCGGCGACATAGCTCTGCAGATTTTCGGTAAGAGACATGCTTTCCAACTAACCCTGCGCGGTCCGGCCACGCGCAGGCATCCCAGCGGCGGGATTCGATTCAGACGCGTCCGGTCGTGCAACGTAGCTGACGGCCATGATCGTGCCAAGCGCGACCAGCTGTAGGGTCGTCGGATGTTCAGCGTACAGCAATGCGCCGATGATAACCGTGAACATCGGTCCGAGCAGAGACAGTCGTGCCATGGCCTCGCTGCTCAGCCGCCGTGCCGCCGAGTTGAAGAGCAGCATCGCAAGGCCTTGCGTGATTACGCCGGCGAGCGCCGCTCCTGCGATCTCGAAGGGTTTGACATCCAGGTCCACATACGCGGCGCCATCCATGGTGTACGGCCAAGCGATGGCAAGCAGCACGCACGCCGCTGTGAGCGTTATGTTGTACTGCAGGACCGTACCTCTGAAGTCGTCGCCTCGTTTCATCAAATGTCGCTGCACCAGCATCGAGGCTGCAAGCGTGCCGGCACTCAGTAGGGCATACGTTACGCCAGCGAGGGTCGCGGTCGATGCGGCTGCGAGTTTGACTCCGCAGAGAACCGCCACAGCGGCGAAACCTATGCATGCCAGCACCAGGCCGCCGGGACGGAACTGGTCTCCGGTGATCCACGGTGCGAAGATGATGACCAATATCGGGCCCGCGTTGTGAAGCGCGACCGCCGTGGCGAAATCTATGCGACGGAACGCCAGGAACAACAGCAGCAGGTCGAGCGTCAGGATCGCTCCGACGAGCGCCGCACCGAAAGTCCAGCGAATCGGACCGCGGTAGTAGAGCAGGCATGTCACGCTGCCCGCCGCGCCGATGATCGCGAGCAGCAGCGGTGGCGGCAGCTGGAAGTACCGCGCAATCACCCCCCAGAAAGCGAAAATTGCGATCGAGACGGTGAACTGCAGGCGGGGTTCGTCGCGCATCACTGGACAGACAAGGTTAGAACGTGCTGCGCGATGTCATGCCGCGTGTGTAATCGCTCACCAGTATGGGACGGTGAATCATCAAAGCTCGGCGCTCCAGCAGTTCGGGCTCGAGCTCGGGCCCGGCGAAGAATTCGAACCGGAATTGATGGATGCCCTGATCGATGGGCATGGCGTGCGGTGGGGTCGCCGGATGGCTCGGATGATGATGTGCCATGAAGGGGCTGCGCAGCAGCGTCAGGCGCACGGTTTGCGGGCTTGCATCTAGCGCGAAGACGTCCGGACAGACGATGCCGATCCGCATGCCCGAGCGCAGCCGGATCAGACAGAAGTCGCGCATGGGTCGCTCGTGACAGGTCCGGCCGCGCTCGATCCAGCCGCCCATGATGCCGTCCCGTCGTCCGACGATTTCCTCATCGAAGGGCAGCACCAGCTTCAGCAGCCGATGCGTGGCATGCCAGTTGATTCTGAGCCCCAGCTCGACCATTGGCTCGCCGGCATATACACGCCAGTCCGCGATTACTTCGGAGTGCTCCAGGCTGCCGTGCTGGACGATCGAACTCAGCAGCGGGCCCGAATGGACCGCTTCGATGCGTGACCAATCCACCTCGGCCAACGCGTGCTCATCGAAGCGGCTCACGCCATGAGCCCAAGTGCCGGTGCTATCCTCGATGAGATGCAGCGCAGGACGCAGCATGCAGCCAGGCAGCTGCACGAGCGGTGCGGAGTTGACGTCGACGCTCACCGGCCCGGACTCGATGCGGCCGCCGCAGTGAGTGGCAAGGGTAAGGCATTGGACGGCCGGTGCCGATTCAATTGGCGTCCGGTCGATCAGCAACGCGCGCAATTCTCCAGGCTCCAGTGCGGTGCGTAGCACGATACGCGGCGAGTGGCGGGCCAGAGCTTCTTGCTCGATGATTTGATAGGGTACGTCGCGGCCGTCGTGATCGAGAATTCGCCAGTGCGGCTCCCACAACTGCTCGGTCCAGGGCGCAAGCGTCAGGTAGCCGTCGAAGCGCTCGTCCGACGCATTACAGAGCGCGATGCGCTGACGCACGTCGTCGGCAAGACCGCTCAGCTGGCGACGGAAGCTGAATTGCATGGTCCCATCCGCGAAAGTGAGAGCAGCTCCCAGCTGATTTTCCAATTGCGGGTAGGCTGAAGGTACACAGGCACCGCCCAGCGTGTCGTGAAAGTGATTGAAGCAAATGTGACGCCACGCTTCATCGGAGCGCGTGGCAAGATCGGCATCGGGGGCAGAGTCGGCGGCAGCGACGATCTCGGCCTGGCGCATTCGATGCTCGGCATCGCGCACGGCCGTTTTGATCTTGCGCATCGAGCTGTAGCACCCCACGGCGTGATATTGCAGCTCGCCGGTGTAAAGAGGTAACTCGATACCGTCGGCGGCGATGGCGTCGAAGAAGCGGGTCGGCGATGAGAAGACCAGCTCGCAGCCGGCGAACGCGTGCTTGTGTTCGCGACACCATTGGATCTGGCGCTCGGTCGGACCGCCGCCATGATCGCCGACACCGACGAAACACATGGTGTGTCGCGCTCCCGCGGGCAGATTTTGCAAGCTCGCCATGACGTGCTCTTCCGTGATTTGCGAGATCTCGTAGTTGCGTGCGATACGGAACGTGACGACCTCCTCGTCCCCTTCATGTCCCCGCCAGCGAAAGATGCGCGCCGGCAGCTCCAACTCATGTTCCTGTGGCCGCATCATCACGTATCGGTCCTGGCCATGGGTGCGCATCAGTCGAGTGAGCCCGGCGGAATGCCCGAAGGAGTCCACGTTGTAGGCGGTGCGCGGGAAGCTGCCGAAGCGGCTCGAGAAATAGGCTCGTCCGAGTTCGATCTGCTTTTGCATGCCGTACGCGCTCGGCTGATTGCAGTCCGGCTGGATCCACCAGCCTCCGGCGATTTCCCAGCGGCCCGCGGCGACGTGAGCCTGGATGCGCCGGAACAGTGGCGGATCGAGCCGCTCCACTGCGTCATACACCCAGGCTTCGCCGCGAGTGAAGATGATGTCGGGGTGGTTGTCGAGCCGGTCGCACGCCGAGCGGCACGTTGCCAGCGCCTCATCGAGGCCGGATTGCCACGGCCACAGCCACACCGGGTCGATGTGGGCGTTGAGCACCAGGTGAACGGTGATGCTGGGATTGGCGGCGGCGGACGGTGGGTGCATGGACACGGTAGCGGCAAGTCACTGGGTCGAAAACCTGCGGCATCATGACATGAAAGTGAATTTAAATTCAATAATGGAATCGACGCTCCCAGTTTCTTACCGGCCTCCCCCGCGGGCGGCGTAGAATGCGCCCCCCTTAAACCCGTTCAAGAGGGCCGCTGACGGCTCGACTCATGCGTTTTCCGGATCATTTCGAGGTCATCGTGGTCGGTGGCGGCCACGCCGGTACCGAGGCAGCCCTGGCGGCTGCCCGCATGGGCGCGCGCACCCTGTTGCTGACCCAAAGCATCGAGACTCTGGGGCAGATGAGCTGCAACCCGGCCATCGGCGGTATCGGCAAGGGGCACCTGGTCAAGGAAATCGACGCCCTGGGCGGCGCCATGGCCCGGGCTACCGACCGTGCCGGCATTCAGTTCCGCATCTTGAACGCCAGCAAGGGACCTGCGGTAAGAGCGACCCGCGCACAGGCCGACCGGGTGCTCTACAAGCAGGCTATTCGCGCCATGCTGGAAAATCAGCCCAACCTGACGCTGTTCCAGCAAGAGGTGGCCGACCTCATCGTCGAAGGCGATGCCGTGCGAGGCGTGGTCACGCAAACCGGAATCGAGTTCAGGGCGCGTGCTGTGGTGCTGACCGTCGGAACGTTCCTGGGCGGCAAGATTCACGTCGGACTGACGAATTATCAGGGCGGCCGTGCTGGCGATCCGCCTTCGAACCGCCTTGCCGAACGACTGCGTGCGCTGCCCTTTCGTGTCGGCCGCTTGAAGACCGGCACGCCGCCGCGCATCGATGGACGCACCATCAACTATCAGGGGCTGGTGGCCCAGCCGGGCGATGAACCGGTCCCAGTGTTCTCGTACCTCGGGCGGCGCAGTGAGCATCCGCGCCAGATTTCCTGTCACCTCACCGCGACCAATGAGCGTACCCACGAAATCATTCGTGCGGGTTGCGACCGCTCGCCCATGTTCACCGGGGTGATCGAGGGCGTCGGCCCGCGCTACTGCCCGTCGGTGGAAGACAAGGTGCACCGCTTCGCGGACAAGACCTCGCACCAGATTTTCATCGAGCCCGAAGGGCTGACCACGCACGAGATTTATCCCAACGGCATTTCCACCAGCCTGCCGTTCGACGTGCAGTACGAACTGGTGCGCTCGATGAAGGGTTTCGAGAACGCGCACATCACTCGCCCCGGCTATGCCATCGAGTACGACTACTTCGATCCGCGCGATTTGAAGGCGAGTCTGGAAACCAAGTTCATCGCCGGGCTGTACTTCGCCGGTCAGATCAATGGCACCACCGGCTATGAAGAGGCTGGCGCGCAAGGCTTGCTGGCTGGCATCAACGCCGCGCTGCAGGTGGGCGGGCGTGCGGCATGGTCGCCCAGCCGCAACGAGGCTTACCTCGGGGTGCTGGTCGACGATTTGATCACTCGCGGGGTCAGCGAGCCGTACCGGATGTTCACCAGTCGGGCTGAATATCGCTTGCTGCTGCGCGAAGACAATGCCGACCTGCGCTTGACGCCGCAAGGCCGCGAGCTGGGATTGGTCGATGATGAGCGCTGGGCGTTCTTCGAGCGCAAGCGGGCAGCGGTCGCTGAGGAAACCTCTCGATTGACCGCTGCCGTGGTTCACCCACATGCGTTGACTGCGCAGGAAACGGAATCGCTGGGCTCCCCGCTGCAGCGCGAGTCGCACGCATATACTTTGTTGCGCCGTCCGGAAGTGTCGTACGACGCGTTGACGGCCTTGTCGACCGTTGGACGGCCGGATTGGATGATTGCCACTGACGCCGATGAACGTCTGATCGAACAGGTGGCGCTGCAGCTCGAAGTGCAGGCCAAGTACACCGGCTACATCGACCGCCAGCAGGATGAAATCGAACGGCAGCGCCGCCACGAGCACACCCGGCTGCCCGAGGATCTGGATTTCGCACAGGTCCGCGGGCTTTCCACCGAGGTCTGCCAGCGGCTCAAGGAAGTCCGGCCTGGCACGCTGGGTCAGGCGGCGCGGGTGCCTGGTGTCACGCCGGCGGCGATTTCACTGCTGCTGGTGCATCTCAAGCGCCGCTCCGCCTGAGCGGCGCCATATCCCGTGCCCCGAAACCCCGGTCACTGCGCCTTTGCAGGCGCCGGCGAATAGATCAGCTGCTGCGTCGATACGGCGACGGCCTTCACTTCATCCGGCGCCATCACGATCTTCTTGTACTCGTTCTCCACGTGCATCATGGTTTGATCGGTCAGATGCGGATTGCCTTTGCCATCCGGGCCGATGAACTGGTTCTGGCCGCCAAGTTCGGTCACCGTGTAGATCGCGGGGTGATCACGATCGATCTCCATCAGACCCACCCACCCTTCGCCACCGTGATGCCGAACCATGGCCGGTCCCAAGCCCAGCACGGCTGACAGGCGGGCGTGGCCCGGTTCGTCTTCTCCGGTCAGTGCCGGCCGATCGGCTCGCCGCTGCGCTGGATCATAGTATTTCCAGAACACCGGCAGGCGCCAGTCGGCCATGGCCTTGCCTGGATACTGGGTGCGCACGGTATCGACGGTACGCCGCAAGGTGTCCAGGATGACCGCTTCACGCTCGCGGCCGTTGAAATAATCGACTTGCAATGGCGCACCCGCGTCGCTGCCCTGCAGGGCGCGCAGCAGCAGGCTGCTCTGGTACTTCAGGTAGCGGTCCTCGTCGATCTTGTGCCACCAGTCGCCCATGTCGTCGCCGAAAATCATGTCGGGTGCGATGTTCAGCCAGGCCCGAAACAGCGTGGCGCCGGCATTGTCGTAGAAGTCGTCGCGGTCGAGATCTTCGTAACGACCGTTGTACGACAGAATCAGTGCGCCGGCCTGCTGCAGCTCAGGATCGTTGGTTTTAGCCAGAGCCGCGCGAATATAAGGCGCGAAAAAGTCCGGCGAGGTCTGGGTCAGATCCTGGGCACCCTGCGCATTGAATATGTTGCGATTGAACTCGCGCATGTCGAGCAGCGTGATGCCTTGGTGCGTGGCCGCCAATCGATTGCCCAGCCAGGTCCGAAATGTCGCGCCCATGCGCCCTTCGTCGCCTTCCCGCGACCAGACGGTCGCCTTGCTGTTCCAGTTGTGGAAGTAGCCCTGCTTGGGGTTGCGCATGTGCGGCCGCTCCTGAGGCGAGAGAAAGCCGTTCCATTCATATTCGCCGGTGCCGGGCGTGGGCAGGCGTGAATCGACACCTGGTGCGCGCTTGGGCAGCAAACCGCCTTCCCAGAAGGCGATCTGTCCGTCCTCACCGCCATAGCAGACGCCGATATTCCAACCCAGGCGATTGACGCCCTGGCTTTCGAACTCGTCGATGTTCCTGGCGCGTTGCATTTCCACGATACCCACCCAGGTATCAAGTTCCTTGCCACGCAACGCATAGCGGTGTGAGTAGGCGATGCCGTGCTCCATGTCCCAGTGAATGACCGGGCCATGCAGTGTCCACACCACTTCGTGCTCGACAGACGGAGCGTCCTTGACGGCGATCCGCTCCTTGCGCCGGGTCATGTCCAGCCACTTACCTTTGAACCAGTATTGATAGCGGTTCTTCGGGTTGAGGCGTTCGGCGAAGATGTCACTGCTGTCCGCGTGGCCGGAAGTCAGCAGCCAGCCATGCTGTACGCCACGGCCCATGGCGGGTGGCCCCCAGCCGGTGAAATTGAAGCCGGTGCTGTCGAAACCGCCACCCTGCAGATGCACTTCCGGACCGTCCGCCGTCGCCTGTAGCATCAGCACGCGACCGTTGGCTGACTTCTTGGGTCCGATGACTAGGCAGCGGCTGGCCTCAGCCTTGAGTTCGGCGGGTGGCACTGGCATTTCCCGCAGCGCCGCCGTCTTGGCGCCCTCCGATCGCAGGGTCAGGTGAGTGGGCACGGGCATTGGCTGGGCGGGTGCCAGGTCTTCGCCCGGCGGAATGGTCAGCGGCGAATCCGGATCGCTGATGGGCACCACGTCATCGAAGATCTTGGTGCCCTTGGCGGTGCCGTAGCGGGCGATCATGGCATTCAGGAACGCGAGATTCTGCAGCTCGAAGCTGTCGCGCCCCTTGGGGACCGAGGCGATGTAGCTGATGTAGTCGAGCAGCGTCCAGGGCGTCGGCTCGATGCCCCAGCGAATGAATTCGAGCGGGGTCTTGTGTTGCGGGTCGCGGGCGACCTCGGCGATGCCCTGATTGATGCCATCGACAAAGGCCTGCAGCATCATCTGGTGCTCGCGCGGGATCGCGCGATACATGCGCATCATCTCGGCATCGTCGAGCTGGCGATCCCGGGCGGTCTTGTCGGTTGCCAAGGCCGAGGGCCCGAGAATTTCCGCACGCCGTCCCCGTGCGCCGCGCAGTGCGAGCTCCAGCCCGGCAAGCCGGTCTTGCGAGAGGGAATAGCCCAGGCCGTACAGCACGCCAGCGGAGGTTGATGCGGAAATATGTGGCACGCCCATCGCGTCGCGGTAGAGGGTGACCGGTTCACCGCTGGCAGGTGCCGCTGGCTGGTCTTTCGCCTGACCGGTGCCTGCGTAGCTCGACAGCAGCAAGGCCATGCCGGCGAGCAGGAAGTGCGTGTTCATTCGGTGTACCCCCGCATCCGAGCTTCCGCAGGCTTCAGCCACGGCTGAGCGGCCCAGTGCCGCTGCTCGAACGCCCGTATCCGATCGGCGAATTGCCAGGTCGAGGCGATGGCGTCGCGACCGTTCAGCAGATCGTCGCGACGCAGCGCGTCGATGGTAAACGTCAGCCGGGTGCCGTCGTCCAGCCGGATGGTGTGCGTGCTCAGGTCAACCTCCAATTGGTTGTGTGCCGGCTCGGAGCAGGCAGCGAATACCCGCGCTATTTGCGCTTGATCCAGTTCGATGGGCAACAGCCCGTTCCTGAAGCAATTGTCGTGGAAGATGCTCGCGAAGCTGGTGCCGATGATGCCGCGTATGCCGAATTGAGACAGCCCCCACACCGCATGCTCGCGGCTCGAGCCGCAGCCGAAATTCGGTCCGACGACCAGGAATTTCGCGGCCTGGTATTCGGGCCGGTTGAGGATGAAAGCCGCGCGCTCGTGCCCTGCATCGTCGAAGCGCAGATCGTAAAGCAACCCTCGCGCCAGGTCGTCCCGCGTGATGCCCTTGAGGAATTGTTTGGGCATGATGACGTCGGTGTCGATGTTGGCCTGGGGCAGCGGTGCGGCCTTGCCGCTGACGGAGGTAAACGGTTCCATGCCGATCAGTGCCTCGAGAAGTCGCGTACGTCGGTAATCTGCCCGGCCACGGCGGCCGCGGCGACCATGGCCGGGCTCATCAGGTGTGTGCGGCCGCCGCGCCCCTGACGTCCTTCGAAATTGCGATTGGTGCTGGAAGCGCAGCGTTCGCCGGTTCCCAACACGTCGTCGTTCATGGCCAGGCACATGGAGCAGCCCGCTTGCCGCCATTCGAAGCCCGCGGCGATGAAGATGCGGTCCAGGCCCTCGCGTTCGGCATCGCGCCGTACCTGGCTGGAGCCTGGTACCACCATGGCTCGCACATGCGCGGCAACCTTGCGGCCGGCCAGGATGCGCGCCGCGGCTCGTAAATCCTCGATTCGCCCGTTGGTGCACGAGCCGATGAAGGCGTGGTCGATCTTGAGGGATTGCACGGGGGTGCCCGGCTGTAGGTCCATGTAATCCAGGGCGCGCTGCATGCCTTGGCGTCGCGTCGCATCGGTCTCATCCGCCGGATCGGGGATGTGGTCGGTGACGGCGATCACCTGGTCCGGACTGGTGCCCCAGGTCACCAACGGTGCGATGCCGGCGGCATCCAGCTGCAAGGTTTTGTCGAAGCTGGCGTCAGCGTCGCTACGCAACTGCTGCCAATGCCGCAGCGCCTCGGTCCACAACTCGCCGCTGGGCGCTTGTGGCCGGCCCTCCAGGAACTCGAACACCGTCCAGTCGGGGGCGATCAGCGCGCCGCGCGCACCGGCTTCCACGATCATGTTGCAAATGGTCAGGCGTCCGGCGAGATCGAGGGCCTGGATGGCATCGCCGGCAAACTCCACTGCGAAGCCCCTCGCGCCGGCAACACCGAGCTGACGGATCACCGTCATCACCACATCCTTGGCCGTGACGCCGACAGGCAGGCGGCCATGCAGCACGACCTGCAGATTGCGCAACCGTTCGTAGACGATGGTCTGTGTCGCCAGGACATGTTCGACGTCGGATGTGCCGAGGCCGAAGCCCAGCGCACCCAGGGCGCCATAGGTGGTGGTGTGACTGTCGCCGCAGGCGATGACCATGCCCGGCAGCGACAGGCCTTGCTCGGGAACCACCACATGCTCGATGCCCTGCCGCGGATCGAGCAGGCCGAAATGCGGGATGCCGAAGTCACGGCAGTTTCGTTCCAGGTAGTCGATCTGTTGGGCGGCCTCGGGATCGGCAACGGCGCGCGTGCGCAGCGGCTCCGTCGGATTCACGTGATCCACGACTGCCAGCGACGCTTCCGGCCGCCAGACCTTACGGCCCGCCTGGCGCAGGCCGGTGAAAGCCTGCGGGCTGGTGTACTCGTTGAGAATGTGCCGATCGATGTACAACAGCACATGCCGCTCGTCGATCCGGCGGACCGTGTGAGCGTCGACGATCTTGTCGTACAGGGTTTTCGGCGTACGCGTCAGGTGATTCACAGGAGGATTGGCCGCTGGCGGATATCGCCTTGCTATCTTCGGCCGCGACGCGAGGCTTGGGGAGCCGGCTTGGATTGCGTACAGAGTTTAGATTAGGCTTAACAAATCCCCAGGACCCATCCCGGCAGGAGAGCATCCATGGGCCGCGAAGCCGCTTTGAATTCGATGGATCTGCGTTTTTTCCTGGTGGTGGCCAGTTCGGCTTCGCTGGCGGCGGCCTCCCGTTCACTGGATGTCTCGCGTTCCGCGGTGACGCAGCGGCTGAGCCAGTTGGAGGCGCGGTTGCGCTGCCGATTGGTGGACCGGACCACGCGGCATCTGCGGTTGACCGAGGAAGGCCAATTACTCCTGAGCCGGGCGCACGACGTGCTCGATGATCTGGACGAGATCTCCGATATCCTGGGCTCCCGCCACGATGTAGTGAGCGGACACCTGCATGTGGCCGCGCCATTGGGGTTCGGGCGGCGCTACATACGGGCGGTAGCCACGGCTTTCCGCGAGCATCACCCGGAAGTCAGCGTCACGCTGACCTTGACCGATCGTCCCATCCTGGCGACCGATGGCAACTGGGACCTGATCATTCATATCGGCGAGCTGCGCAACTCGTCGCTGGTCATGGTGCGGCTGGCGCCCAACGAACGCGTCATTTGCGCCGCGCCCGCCTACCTCAAAGCTCACGGCGAACCGGAGGAGCCGGCGGATCTTGCCAGGCATGCTTGTCTGGCGCTGCGCCAGAACGAGGAAGACGTGACTCTGTGGCGCTTCTTCGACCGACACCGCAAGACCATCCCGGTTCGGGTCACGCCCGCCCTGTCGAGCAACGATGGCGAAGTGGTGCGCGCCTGGGCCTTGGATGGCCTGGGCATCATGGTCCGCTCCGAGTGGGATGTCGCCGATGCACTGCGTTCCGGGCGCTTGCAGCGTGTTTTGCCGCGCTATCGCTTGCCTGGCGCCGATGTGGTTGCGCTTCTGGGCAAGCGGGGTGGACGCACGGCGCGCGCCGACGCGTTCCTGAAACTGGTGCAGGCACATTTGCAGCCCGTGCCTTGGCGCCAGGCAAATCTTCGTCAGCCGTAGAACATACAACACGATGTGGCAACGATACTCCGCTGCCGCGTATCGTTAAGCAAGAACTAAACTCTGCAGGCAGCCCGCCCCCGCTCCCCAAACGCGGCCGTGGGGTGGATGATGCCCCCAGGGCTTGCCTGCCAGTGACTGCACCGTTGCTGCGCGGGCACCGTAAAGCCGACAAGCTGGACTGCGGGGGAATCATGACTGTCCATACGACTTGCAAGGCACGCCATTCGGGTTGGGTTTTGATGTTGCCGGTGGCTATCGTCAGCACCTGGTCTTCACTCTCGATCGCCGCGGACAGCGCGGCACCGCCGCCACCGTCGCAGTCCAGCGCATCCATCGTGGCCGAGATCGTAGTGACCGCCACGCGCCGCGAGGCCTCGATCGATCGGATTCCGGTCAGCATCAGCGCCTATTCGCAGGACAGCATGGACCAGCAAGGCATCAAGTCCATCGATGACGTGGCCAAGTTCACGCCCGGCTTGAATTTCGCGCCACAGGGCGATGGCTTGACCAGTTCCATTGCCATCCGCGGCGTGTCTTCCGGGGTGGGCGCTTCCACCACCGGCGTCTACATCGACGACACGCCGATCCAGATTCGTTCCGGCACCGGCGTGGTCACTGAGAACGCGTATCCACAGGTGTTCGATCTGCAACGCGTCGAGGTGTTGCGCGGACCGCAGGGCACGCTGTTCGGTACTGGCTCGATGGGTGGCACCATCCGCTTCATTACCCCCGAGCCCGATCTGGATAAATATTCCGCTTACTCACGCGCCGAGTTCAGCTCGACCAAGAGCGGCGATCCGAGCTACGAAGTGGGTGCGGCGGCTGGCGGGCCGCTGGTCGACGGCAAGCTGGGTTTTCGTGCCAGCGCGTTCTACAGCGACCTGGGAGGATATGTCGATCGCCGGCCGTTCGACGGCAGCCAGGGCAAGGACAACATCAATTACGAGCGCACCACCGCACTGCGCGCCGCGCTCAAGTATGCACCCAACGATTCACTCACCATCACGCCCTCGATCTCCTATCAGCGCCGGCGCAAGGAGGACAGCTATTTCTGGTTGAATCTGTCCGATCCGGATTCGTCCAGGCTGATCGCGGGATATACCCAGCCGCAGCCCTCCGACGATGAGTTCACGCTGTCGGCCGTCAATCTGCAATGGCAGTTCGACCAGGTGGACCTGATCTCCAATTCGTCGTACTTCCATCGCGTGCTGGACCGGTCGTCCGATTATTCGAACTTTACCTGGGTGGCGCTGGTGGGCGATCCGACTCCCACAGCGCCGCTGGCCGATTACCGCACCAATTCACTGGCGCACGTGGCACAGAATACGTTCACCCAGGAAATCCGACTGCAATCGACCGATACGGCCAGTGCGTGGCAATGGGTGGTCGGCGCCATGTTCCAGTCCTCCGCCCTGTACACCAACCAGTACGTGGTCGATCCCATGCTGCCGCAATTGACCGAAGCGGTGTACGGCGCGCCGATCCAGGACATTTTCGGTGTCGGCCTGATGGACGGGCGCTACAGCGCCACCATCGATCAATGGGCCAAGGACAAGCAGTCGGCGCTGTTCGGTCAGGTGGACTACTCCTTCACCGATCATCTCAAGGCCACGGTCGGGGTGCGCGTGGCGCGTGTCACCTTGGATTTCTCACGCATGTTCGGTGGGCCCTTGCTCTGCAAGGAGTGTACGGGCGAGCCGGAATCCACCGGAGGCAAGACTCCCGCCAAGACGCCGGTGACGCCGCGCTTCGGGCTGTCCTATGAAACGGACGATCACAGCCTCTACTACGTCAACGCTGCCAAGGGTTTCCGCGTCGGCGGAGTCAACAACCCTTCAGTGGCCACTTCGCGGCCCGGTTGCCCAGGCGGATTGCAGGCACCCGAGACCTACGCGCCCGACAATCTGTGGAGCTATGAAATCGGCGCCAAGAACCAGTTCGCCGACGGACGGGTTCGCACCCAGGCCAGTGTCTACTACATCGATTGGCAGGACATCCAGCAGTCGGTCTCGGCCAGCGGCTGCTTCACCTCGTCGTACAAGGACAATCTGGGCGCCGCCACCATCAAGGGCTTCGACTTGTCCCTGGAACTGCGGCCGACCGACAGCCTGCTGTTGGCGCTCGCCGGTGGCTATACCCACGCGCGCTATTCCGCCAATGCGCTGGGTTCGCCCGCGGCCGGCACCGGCATCCGGCCGATCATCGCGGCCGACGGCGATTCACTGGGCGTCGCTCCCTGGAACGCCACGTTGTCGGGCGAGTACCAGTTCGCCGCCTGGAGCCATGATGGCTACTTCCGCGTCGACTACACCTATACCGCCGTGGATGACGGCATGACCCCGAGACAAAATCCCATCAATGGCAACTACGATCCCGACGATCGGGCCGATCCGGCCATTCGGCTGCTCGGCGCCCGCCTGGGAATGCGCATCGGTGCCTTCGACGTGTCCATTTTCGGGCGCAACCTGCTGAACGATCAGCCGGCGCTGGGTCGGAACCACGACGACATCGGCGATCCCTTGTTCTACGCCATCACCTTGCGGCCCCGGACCATCGGGGTGACCGGCACGTATCGATACTGATCCGCCGCGGATTCGACCGACACGCACCAGGAGGACAGCTTGGCCAGACCCTTGTTGATGGGACTCATGTTATTGGGGCTGGCCACGGGCTTGCCGGGACAGGCGGCGGAACGGTTGCCGCTGCAAGCCAATGACTACTTCGCCGTTTCGACCGCCATCGAACCGCAAATTTCGCCGGATGGCCGCCAGGTCCTCTATACCCGCGCGGGCCTGGACATCGCAACCGACCAGCGGACCGCCGCCTTCTGGATAGCGGCGGTCGACGGATCTTCGGACCGGGCCTTGGGCGCCGGTTCGGCCAATGGCATCGCGAACGCGGTCGGCGGCAGCGCGCGCTGGTCGCCCGATGGGCAACGCATCGCTTACGTTGCCGCGACCGAACACGGCGCGCAGATCCATATCTTCGATATCAAGAGCGGTACCGCAAAGCGCATCTCGTCGCTGCCAGCCGGTCCCAGCCGGTTGGCCTGGTCGCCGGATGGGAAAACACTGGCGTTCCTGATGCCGGTCGCGCCGGATATTCCGGCGGTCGCTACTGCCGTGCCGCCTGCGGGAGCGACGTGGCGCGGTAAAATTTTCGTGACCGACCAGGTCACGTATCGCCACGACGGAGCGGGCTCGGCACGGCCGGTGCGGCATCATTTATTTGTGATGGCCGCAACCGGCGGCGAACCGCGTCAACTCTCTCACGGCGCCGTCAGTTTTTCCGGCTATGGCGGTTCGGAGATCACCAAGGGCTTTCCATCCTGGTCGCCGGATGGGCGCGAGATCGTGATCAGCGGCCGGCCGGGTCCGGACGATTTCTCCCACCCGCTGCTCACCGAAGTCTTCGCGTATGACATGACCACCGGCAAGCAGACCCGCCTGACCCATGAAGACGGCCTCAAGAACTATGCCGCGCTGTCGCCGGATGGCAGGCACATCGCGTATATCGGCTGGCGCAACCAGAACAAGGCCTATCACACCCCCAACCTTTGGCTCATGAATCGCGATGGCAGCGACGCGCGTGCCCTCACGCAGGCGCTGGACCGGCCCGTGCAGACATTTGCCTGGGCGGACGACGGACGATCGTTGGTGGTGACCTACGTCGACACCGGCCGCATGCGGCTGGCGCGTGTCGATCTCGAAGGCAGAGCCGAAGCGCTGGCCGATGACGTGGGTGGCGGCGACGACCAGTATCTGGGCAATCATCCCGAGGTGAGCACGGGTCCCGGCGGCTTGGTGGCCTATGCCACGCAGGACGAGACCACGGTGGGAGATCTGGCGGTGCTGCAGCGTGGCAAGGTCCGGCGGCTGACTCGCCTGAATCAGGCCTGGCTCGCGTCGCGCAAGCTGGGACACACCGAAGAGCGATGGTTCGCTTCGACCTATGACCAGCGCAAGATCCAGGCCTTCATCGTCACGCCGCCGGATTTCGACCCGCGACGGCGTTATCCGCTGGTCTTGAACTTGCACGGTGGTCCCTACCTGGCCTGGGGCCGGCAGTATTCGTATGCGACGCAACGTTTTGCCGCCGCCGGGTATGTCGTGGTCCTGCCCAACCCGCGCGGCTCGGCGGGATACGGCCAGGCATTCGCCGATCTGTTGCAGAACAATTTCCCGAGCGCGGGCGGAGTCGGGGACTTCCTCGGCATTCTCGATGCGCTGGAGAAGGAGCCGTGGATCGACCCATCCCGCTTCTACGTGACCGGCGGCTCCGGGGGCGGGCTGGAAACCGCTTGGCTCACGGCGCATACGCCGCGATTCCGTGCAGCCGCGCCTTGCTACATGGTCTCGGATTGGACCTCCCTGGTGTTGACCACGGACATGCCGCATCGGACCGTCTACTCATGGTTCAAGGGCCTGCCCTGGGAACACCAGGATGAGTACTGGCAGCGTTCGCCGCTGCGGGTGGTCGGCAAGGTGAAGACGCCCACTCTGGTGGTCAGCGGCGAAGCGGACTGGCGCACCCCGATCGGCCAGGCGGAGGAATACTTCACCGCATTGAAGTTGCTTGGTGTGGAAGCGCGCCTGGTGCGTTTCGCGCAAGAGTCGCACGGCATCGAGGAAATCCCCAGCGATGTCATTACGCTTGCCAATTTGATCGTCGATTGGTTCGACACTCATGGAGGCAATGAAACACGGGGTGGCAAATGAAACTTCTATCCGTAATGACTCTCGCCGCCTGCGTGGTGCTCCATGCGGCGTCAGGACAAGCCAAGGACCTGATCGTGCATGCCGGCATGCTGATCGACGGCACCGAAGGGCCGGCGCGTACGCAGGTGTCGATCGAGATTCACGGGGAACGCATCAGCGCGGTGACCCCCGGGTTCGTCACGCGGCCGGATGCGGAGATCATCGATCTGTCGCGCTCCACCGTGCTGCCGGGATTCATCGACTGTCACGACCATCTGGCGAATGGCGCCGATCGCCGGCCGCTGAATCGATTTCTGCTCACCGATGGCGATGCGGTCGTCAATGCGGTGGTCAACGCCCGTCGGGAAATCGAAACCGGGTTTACCACGGTCCGCGATCTGGGGTCCACGACCCTCGCGGCGCCGGCCGTCAGCCGCGGCATTCAAGCCGGCAGGATCATCGGCCCACGCATCTGGACTGCGTTGGAGCCCATCGGCCCCACCGGCGGACATTCCGACCCTGAGAATGGGGTGCGGCCCGATGTGTCATTCGCCAACCGCGCCTACACGGTGGCCGATGGAGTCGACGCCGTCATCGCCAACGTGCGGGCGCATCACAAGCGGGGTGCCAAGGTCATCAAGATCTATCCGTCGGGTGGCGTCGCATCGATCGGCGACGATCCCCAGGCCATGACCATGACCGTGGCGGAAATGACCGCCGCGGTCGAGACGGCCCACGCGCTTGGCATGAAGGTCGCCGCCCACGCGCATGGCACCAAGGCCATCGACGCGGCGATCGTCGCCGGCGTGGACTCGATCGAACACGGCA